>ENA-ORUI01003180-ORUI01003180.1-human-gut-metagenome-genome-assembly--contig:-NODE-3180-length-12233-cov-4.868205_pt1 | contig 12233 bp, 8 predicted proteins | sample MGYA00242078_ERZ509205 | MGnify/ENA primary metagenome ERZ509205 (study PRJEB26280, sample SAMEA2338828) | human gut metagenome | biome: human gut; feature: human-associated habitat; material: faeces... | reverse complement strand
CACTATCCAGCTCACTGCTATAAATTTCAATCCACGCTCTCCGTAAGGAGAGCGACGTTGTGCGCGCGAGAGTACCAAAACTCGATTAATATTTCAATCCACGCTCTCCGTAAGGAGAGCGACTTAATCCTTCTACTGTGATATGCGCGCCAATATATTTCAATCCACGCTCTCCGTAAGGAGAGCGACTGGTCGCCTCGGTGCGCATGTCGGAAATCTCACGTATTTCAATCCACGCTCTCCGTAAGGAGAGCGACATCAGCGCTAAGGGTGCGTATGGTGGTATCACTAATATTTCAATCCACGCTCTCCGTAAGGAGAGCGACGTGTCAGGTCCGTGCCTTCCACCAGGTTGCGCTGCCATTTCAATCCACGCTCTCCGTAAGGAGAGCGACGACGTGCTCTACGCCGATACGGACGGCATGATATTGATTTCAATCCACGCTCTCCGTAAGGAGAGCGACTTAGCGTCATGACAGTTGCCGCAAGTCCACGAATATTTCAATCCACGCTCTCCGTAAGGAGAGCGACGCAAATGGCCGATTCCGGCAAACCTATCGGCATCATTTCAATCCACGCTCTCCGTAAGGAGAGCGACCCCAGTCGGACAGGATTGACGCAATTCCTACACCTATTTCAATCCACGCTCTCCGTAAGGAGAGCGACCTCGCCTACCGGCGTGCTTGTGGTCGGACTTGACATTTCAATCCACGCTCTCCGTAAGGAGAGCGACGACCGAAAAACGAAGTCACCGAAGACAGCAAGAATTTCAATCCACGCTCTCCGTAAGGAGAGCGACAGAAAGGAGCGGCAAGACAGATGAGTGAGACGGATTTCAATCCACGCTCTCCGTAAGGAGAGCGACTAAACCATGCCATTCCGCAGCACGCGACAATCGATTTCAATCCACGCTCTCCGTAAGGAGAGCGACCGTGCAGCTGGACATTTTTGTCCACTTTCTGAGACGCAAGCCAGCTGCTTGGCTTTAAGCATATCAAACAACACCACCGGTACGACGAACAACATGCCTAAAACGAGCAGCTGTCTTTCTGTCTCATTTTAATGTCCACTATTTAGTTTTCAAACGCCCACGAAAATCACAATTCGGATTTCGACAGTTTTTCAGGTGCGAAAGGCACCCCTCATCATGAGCGCTTCCACTTCGCACAAACACCATTTCAAGACCGGCCACCTTGCCGAAACCACAATACCGCCGGCTAGAGAACACGCTCCAGATGCCGGACGTCACACGTCACACTCAAACACTCAACCCGGCATACCCCACACCATATCGTTATGACACCATGCCATTTTACCCTGTGCTATATCATCATCACATCATTAACCGGCAATCTAATAGGCGTTTCGCGGCATACGCTTTATCGACTATCCTTGTGCCTGTGGGACTCCCACTACCATCGCGCCAAGAGCGATGTGGATTGAAAATATATTTGGCATATGTGTTGCCTTCCCAACTACAGCTCTCTCGCATACTCCTTGGAGCTTGCGAGAGAGCACTCATCCTTCCTACATCAGCAGGAGAGGCATCTCCGCCTCCCGTACTACGCCGTACTTGTCGTTGTAGTATTCCTCATTCAGCAAGAAAACTCCAAAATCCTCATTTGCTAACGAAATTGCATGCTTCCTAGCCAAATCACGATAGTCATCATCGAACAGAGAAACCGTATATTCCTGCAACCGCCTTAGCACTGAGATTTTCTCGGACAATTCTCCCCTGTGGAGCATATCAAGTAACTCAGTCGCCTGACCATACGGGACCACAACATTGTGCGTGACATCCGGAATTACATGGAAGTTATCGCTAACCGTCTGAAAAGCCTGAGCAAAGCACAAACCGTACTTTCCTCCCGTAGTATTCGTGAATTGAGATCGATCACATTCGTTGAAGGATAACAGATCATAAGCAGTCGTCGCTCCCTCCGCCCTTCCCCGAATTGGGCAATCCGTATAGCCTCCTTTACCATTACCGTCCTTCTTACGGAGAAGCATGTCATAGTACTGTTCCAGAATATTCGAAGACAGCAAATCCTTTCCTGGGTAGTTCTCCATAATCTGTAAAGTGAGCTGCTTACCCATTGCGATATCCGGCAGATACCTTTCCATGCTGTCTTCATCTTTCAATGGATAGACATACACATTCTTTGGTTCTACCGATTCACCATTCCTATTGCAACGCCCAGCGGCCTGCATAATACTGTCCAGACCAGCCATCGCCCTGACCACGCAAGCAAACGAAATGTCAACACCTGCCTCAATAAGCTGTGTGCTCACACAAATCACAGGTTTCGGATTGCCTGGATCAAGCAGCGCACCGATTCTGTTCAGACAATCCGTTCTATGCCTTCCACACATGGCAGTACTGAGATGAATCAGCTCAAACTCATGATTCACATCAAGTCGTTCCAAGCATTGGAAAATCTCACGCGCTTCCTTTTTCAGGTTGACGATTGCTAAGCAATTGCCGTTCTTCCGCGCCTGCTGATAAATAATCTGCCCTAGTTCATCGCAGCTTTTATTTTCAGCTGAAGCAACAATTCTTGTACGTCGAAGCTTGTCTTCATAGCTTTCCGTTTCAGCAATAAGATCAGGCTTTTCCGAAAGAAGCAGATTCTCTCGTTTGGTTTTTTCAAGTAACGGCTGCGTCGCAGAGCACAAAAGAATCGTTGAATTGGTAATCTTCGATAGGAAGCTGACGATCTCATTGAACAGATTGATTGTGTTCATCGGCAACGACTGTATTTCATCAAAAATGATGACACTGTCGGCCATATTATGGAATTTCCGGAGTTTGGTTCCGCGAGCAGACATGACAGTCTCAAGGAATTCCACCATAGTGGTAACAATTATCGGATTGTCCCAACGCTCTGCCGCCAACTTGCGCTGATGCTCCCCGGCATCCTCAAACTCACTCGACGCATTATCCGCTACATCAGCGGAACGTTGCATACCTGCAGTGGAGTAATGCTCCAATAGAACATCGCTATCAGAGTTCAGACCAAGTACATCTCGGAAAGTCTTTGCCGTCTGAGTTGTGATAGACAAATATGGAATCACGTAAATGATCCGGCGCTTTCCTGTCTTCAGCGCATGATGCAACGCAAAATTTAGCGACGCCAACGTTTTACCGCCGCCAGTCGGAATCGACAAACGATAAATCCCGGTTTCCCGCGCCCCCGCCAAACAACACTGTTCATTAATCTGATGTCTTATCCTGTTTATTTCCGAACTCGAATCAAAAGATCTCATGCTTTTATCGAGTCGACTAATCAGATTCTGCCAATCAACCGCATTAGGCCGATACTGTTTCCGGGTCTCGAAACAAGCAGCATCCGTCCTATCCGCATCCACCAGTCGCGAATAAATCAGTTTAACGAGCAAACCTAGATAGAAGTATATGCTATCTTTCGACAGCCTCAGCGATTTAATTTTCTTCAGGAAACAAGCGATATCTTCCGCTGAACCTCGGAAATTCGATTGCAGATCGAGCGCCAAACCGTTAAGCCCCCGCTTGATTTCTTGATACGCATACTTCTCGTTGCTTTTGTCCGACTCCGTGAACCCAAGAAGAAAAGCTCTATTCCCGGACTCGTCAATGCAATCAGGAAGACCTCCGTGATGTTTAGAAATGGCAAGCTCAAGAATTTCCTTTGCTATCTCTTCAATTTCCCTTTTCGACTCGAAAAAATCATTGACGACAAACGCCCCTTGACGGGCATGCTGCACATCTCCCCTATGCCCATCATCCGATAACAGATATGTTTGGAACTGCTGAGCAACCTTCCCGACATCATGCAAGACGGCTGCCGTACGTGAAATATCAGCGAATTCATCCTCGAAACCACTAGCCAATCTTCCTGCACCATGAAGATGGTCATACAAAGCCTGAGTATTGCCTTCCTCATCTTTACGAGCTAATAGAACCATAACCTGCTCCTTTACAGATACCCCCCTGAATAGTCTTTACTCTACCGCATTCCAGCAAAAGATAAAAACGAAATGATTGATTCGAAGATTACCGTATGATTGATTCGAAGATTATCGTCGCCAAATACCTGTGCATACGTAGTACGCCCCAACACAAATAGCAGTAGGGGGTGTGTTTCTCCTGCCAAACTCGACAGGAGAAACACACCCCCACATACTATCGTCAGTCAGCCACCCAGCCAACCATCTCAGACCTTAGCAACCTCCACGCCCAGCTCGGCGCCGGCTTCGACGCTTACACTGTCGGACGAGGTGTCATGCGCCACGAGGTCCTTGAACTGTTCGACCTTGGCCACATCGTCCGCGGGCACGGTCACCTTCAGCGTGATGCGGTCGGAAATTTCCAGACCAGCGGCCTTACGGGCCTCCTGCACGGCGCGGATCACGTCGCGGGCGTAGCCTTCGGCCAGCAGGTCGTCGTTCAGTTCGGTGTCGAGGATCACGAAGCCACCGGTCGGCAGCGCGGCGGACACGGAGTTCGCAGCCTCCTGCGCGTTCTCCTCCTCCACACGGTTGATCAGCTCGTATTCGCCTTCCTCAAGCGCAATCTCGCCGTTCGGAGTCTCACACACAGGCACGCCGGCGGCGTCCACATGCCAGGCACCGCTCTTGGACGCCTTGATGGCGAACTGCACGTCCTTACGCAGGCGCTTGCCGGCCACACGCGCGTTCACGCGCAGCTCGTTCACGATCTTCAGACCCTGGGAGCCGGCGTCCTCCAGCGTGCAGAACTCGATATCCTTCACGTTGAGCTCGCCCTTCAACACGTCGCTGTAGGCGGCGACCGCATCCGGGTTCTCGACCACCACGGTCAGCTTGGCGAGCGGCTGGCGCACGCGAATCTGCTTGGCCTTACGCATGGAAAGCGTGCCGGAAACAACCTCACGCACCTTCTCCATCGCGTCCACTAGCTTGGCATCGTCCTGCAGCACGGCACCCAGCTCGGTGGTCTCGCCGGTCTTCTCGTCGGCAAGGAACGGCCAGTCGGCCAGATGCACGGATTCGCCGCCAGTCAGGCCGCGCCACACGGCTTCAGCCTCCATCGGAGCCAGCGGAGCCAGCACGCGCATGAAGGTTTCCAGCACGGTGTACAGCGTGTTGAACGCGTTCTCGTCACCGGCACCGAAACGTTCGCGGTTGTTGCGGATGTACCAGTTGGTCAGCACGTCGATGAAGTCGCTCGCCGCATCGCACGCGTCGGAAATGTAGAAGTTGTCCAGCGCATGCTGGGTCTTCTCCACTAGGCGGCGCAGACGGGCCAGCAGGTAGCGGTCCATCTCCGGCAGCTTCGCCACTTCGTCGGCACGCAGCATACGGGCGTCATACCCGGCGGCGTTCGCGTACAGCGTGAAGAAGTAGTAGGAGCTCCACACCGGCAGCATCACCTGGCGCACGGTGTCGCGGATGCCATCGGCGGTGACGATCAGGTTGCCGCCACGCAGGATCGGCGAGCTCATCAGGAACCAACGCATGGCGTCGGAGCCGAAGTCGTTGAACACGCCGTTCACGTCCGGGTAGTTGCGCAGGTGCTTCGACATCTTCTGTCCGTCGGAGCCGAGCACGATACCGTGGCAGATCACGTTCTTGAACGCCGGCCTGTCGAAGAGGGCGGTCGCCATGACGTGCTGCACGTAGAACCAGCCACGGGTCTGGCCGATGTATTCCACGATGTAGTCGCACGGGAAGTGCTGTTCGAAGGTTTCCTTGTTCTCGAACGGGTAATGGTACTGGGCGAAGCTCATCGAACCGGATTCGAACCAGCAGTCCATCACGTCGCTGATGCGGTGCATGTGGCTCTTGCCGGTCGGATCGTCCGGGTTGACGCGGGTCAGCTCGTCGATGTACGGGCGGTGCATGTTGATGTTGCCCTCATGATCGCGCGGGTAGTCACCGAAATCGGCCTTGAGCTCGTCAAGCGAGCCGTACACGTCCACGCGCGGGTACTTCGGATCGTCGGAAACCCACACCGGAATCGGGGAACCCCAGAAACGGTTGCGGGAGATCGACCAATCGCGTGCGTTCGCCAGCCACTTGCCGAACTGGCCGTCCTTCACATTGCCCGGAATCCAGTTGATCTGCTGGTTGAGTTCGAGCAGGCGGTCCTTGATCTTGGTGACGGCCACGAACCAGGAGCTCACCGGCTTGTAGATCAGCGGGGTGGCGCAACGCCAGCAGTGCGGGTAGGAGTGCACGTAGCTCTTCTCCTGGAAGAGGATGGCACGCTGCTCTTCGGGGATGCGGGCCAGCGGGCCATCGCCGGCGCGCAGGTTGCGCAGGATCGGCTTGTTGGCGTCGAACACGTACAGGCCTTCGTAATCCGGGCACAGCGACGTGAACTTGCAGCCCGCGTCGAGCACGTCCACGCTCTTGATGCCCTTGGCGTTGAGCGTGTTCATATCGTCCTCGCCGTAGGGGGCCTGATGGACCAGGCCGGTACCTTCAACGGTGTCGACGTAGTCGGCGGTGAAGATCTGGTAGCCTTCCGGCCCCGGCACCTTGCCCTCGGCGGCGTTCTCGTCGCCTGCGAAGTACGGGAAGACCGGGTAGTAGCGCCAGCCCTCCATCTCGGAGCCCTTGAGTTCGCGCACGATCTCGTAGTTCTCGCCAAGTTCCTTCTCGTAGGAGCCAAGCAGCGGCTTGCCGAGGTAGAACTTCTTGCCAGCGAACTTGCCTTCGGTCGGGCGCACCTCGACGTAATCGATGTCGGCACCGACCACGATGGCGAAGTTGGTCGGCACGGTCCACGGGGTGGTGGTCCAGAACACTGCGTACGCGTCTTCCTCGTCGCGCAGCTTCACGGCCACGGACACAGTGGTGTCCTGACGATCCTGGTACACGTCCGCATCCATGCGCAGCTCGTGCGCGGACAGCGGCGTCTGGTCCTTCGGGCAGTACGGCAGCACGCGGTAGCCCTGGTAGGCCAGACCCTTGTCGTACAGCTGCTTGAAGGCCCACATCACGGACTCCATGTACGTGATGTTCAGGGTCTTGTAGCCGTGCTCGAAATCGACCCAACGGGCCTGACGGTGCACGTAGTCCTTCCACTCGTTCGTGTACTTGAGCACGGACGCGCGGCAGGCGTCGTTGAACTTGTCGATGCCCAGTTCCTTGATCTGGTCGACGGAGTCGATGCCCAGTTCCTTCTGGGCTTCAAGCTCGGCCGGCAGACCGTGCGTGTCCCAGCCGAACACGCGGTTGACGCGGTGGCCCTTCATGGTCTGGTAACGCGGGATGACGTCCTTCGCGTAACCGGTCAGCAGGTGGCCATAGTGCGGCAGGCCGTTGGCGAACGGCGGACCGTCGAAGAAGACGAATTCGTTCTGGCTGTGATCGCCGGAAGGACGGCGTTCGATGGACTTCTGGAAGGTGTCGTCCTTCTCCCAGTAGTCAAGCACGGACTCCTCAAGCTTGGGGAAGCTGGGGTTCGGCGCGACATTGGCGCTCTGCTCACCGGCAGCAGCCTTCGGATACACATGATTGGTGGATTCGCTCACCGTATGCTCCTCGTTTGGCGGTTTCATTACTTACTTTACGAGGACGATGATTTTCGTGCGATTGCGCACGTCCGACACCGCGGTACCACCTCGCTTGCCGCACTCCCCTGTTTTCTTACGCAGGCTTCCCTGCACAGGTTTCATACGACCGCTTGACGTTCGGCTGTTCGGGCCGATCCCGCCGGTTCTACTAGGCCGCACCCAAAAGAGCCGACCGTTCTTCCGGAAGCTCCCCGCTGATAACGGATCATTGCTATACGTTTCAAATCGTCAGCCTAGCACTTACCACGAACGTAGGAAACGCGAAAAGCCGCATGGCGTCCACCATGCGGCTCCTTCAGCGCGACGATTGAAATTCAATCGCAATCAAAAGCGAATCAGCCTTCGTTGAGCTGAGTTTCCAGCTGCTCGACAATGTCAGCATGCATCTTCTCGGTGATCTTCACCTTGAGCAGGAATACAACGCCGCTCAGGATGATGACAGCCAGCGGCACATAGAATGCCCAGACCTTGAAGGTGTGGATGTTCGCGGCGGTCATGTCGGCGGCGGTGGCGGAGCCGATCATGCCAGCGGCGATGGCGACGGCACCGACGATGCCGTTGGAGCAGGCGCCTGCGATCTTATCGAGCATCGGACGCACGGACAGGGTGACGGCCTCGTTGCGCTTGCCGTTCTTCAGCTGGCCGTATTCGATGGAGTCGGTCAGGGAGAGGATGGCGGTCATCTGGATGAAGGTCTGCGGCAGGTAGAAGAACACCAGGCCGACGGTGACGACGGCGAGGTTGTCGGTGCCGACGATGAACAGCAGGTAGCCGAGGACCATAAGCACCATGCCGCCGAGGTACAGGTAGCGGCGCGGAATGCGCTTGTTCAGAATCGGGTACAGCGGCGCCATGATGATGCCGGCGATGACCGAGACAACGCCGACGATGGAGTAGGCGGCGGAGTTGTTCAGGATGAACTTGAACATGTACATGAGCACGCCGGTGGTGGCCACGTTGGCGATGGCGTACAGCAGGTAGGACAGGGCCACCCACAGCAGCTGGTCGTTCTGTGCGAGAGCCTTGAACGCGGCGAGCGGGCCGCCGTTGTCCTCGGCCTTGGTGCGCAGGGTGCTGGAGCTTTCCTTGGTGCCGAACGCGACGGAGCACACGGTGAGGACGCCGAGAATAGCCACGATGATGGCGAAGCAGGTCCAGCCACTTTGGCTTTCCTGGTGCTTGCCGGTGAAGATGTAGCTGAAGTAAGTGACGATCGGAATGACCACGATGGTCAGGCCGTTGTAGCCGATGGAGCCGCCGAAGGAACCGAGGGCGGTGTAGGTGGAGCGCTCATGGGAGTCGGAGGACAGCGCCGGAATCATGCCCCAATAGGAGATGTCGCGCAGGGAGTAGAACACGTCGAGCACGATGAAGGTGATGACGAACAGCACGATGAACAGCGTGGTGTTGACGTTCACCAAGCCGAACAGGCCGGTGTAGACCAGCACGAGTAGAACGGCGGAAACGGTGCCGCCGATGAGCTGCCATGGCTTGAAACGACCCCACTTGGTCTTGGTGTTATCGATGATGTTGCCCAGCAGCGGATCGATGAAGATCTCCGCGATACGGATGACAACCACAAGGCCGGTGATAACGCCGATGAGCTTGGTAGCGAGCGCCTTGTCAACGCCGGAGAACAGCGAGCTGGTGACGTAGACGATGAAGTAGGTGCTCAGCGCGTTGTAGAAGGCGGATTGGCCGACGTTGCCGAATGAATAGGCCACGCGGGACAGCAGACTGCCTTTCCTGGTTGGCTTCGCAGACTGCTGCGTCTCCTTCGGTGCGGCTGCGACATTGGATTCTGCCATCGTACTTCTCCTTAGAAGTTGTGATTGAAGCTGTAATCGGAAATCATCATTTGATTTCGCATGAGTTAAGTATATCCCTTTACCCCTGTTTAGTAAAATTTAACATCTGCGTTGTGCACTGTTGGGCGTGTCGCATTTTGTGCGATTCTGCACATATACATGTCATATTGTGTGCGATTCGCGGTATTTCGCCGACAGTAGACAAACAAAAGGCGATTGATGACATAGCATCATCAATCGCCTTTCATATTTTTCCGCACATACGTACGCTAAGCAGCCCGTTTCGACCGGGCAGATCGCTTCGATCGGGTCTGCAATTTTGGCCGCGATTCACGTTTCGGCTGCGCCGGCACGAAACTATCTCGCACTTCCAGCGTCGTCGACAGGTACGCATGCTGCCGTACTGTGCGCTTGCTGGCAATCGCATCAGCCAAGGTGAGAATCGCAACGCGCGCAAGCTCGTTCTGATCGATTGCGAAAGTGCTCAACGGCGGCGACGTCAGCTGGGCAATCGTCTGGTTGTTGATGCTGATGACGCTGATGTCGCGGGGCACAATCACACCAACCGCGTTGAACGCCTGCAGCACGCCGACCGCGATGATGTCCGCCGAAACAATAACTGCGTCAGGCAGTGCGCCGTTGTGGTCACGGATAAACTGCTCCCCCAGCTTGCGACCATTCTCCACGGTGAACAAGCCGTCAGAATACACCAGTCCACGCAGGTCGAGACCATAACGGCCCATTTCACGCCGAAAATATGTGGCACGCCCCTCTTCGTCCACCTCATAAAAATTCGTCAGCCTCCCCTTGCCGCCGATGAATCCGACACGCTTCATGCCAGCCTTCGCACATGCTTCGACCGCGTCATGCACGGTCTGCTGTAGGTCGGGCTGCACGGAATCAAACAGGTTCGGTGCGGGATTCACATCGATGAACACACCGTATGGCATGACCTCATGCAACTTCTCAAGGTCGCTTTCGGCTATGACATTGGCGCCGATAGCCATGAAACCATCGAATTTCCCCTTCTGATTCAACATCTCGTCAAGACTGTGGAAAACAGTGAGCTCCATACGCTGCTGTTTGGCGTTATGTTCCAGCGCCGAACGCAAATCGGCAAAATACGAATCACGCAGCGTTTCGTCGGACTCCTCGTTGTCCAACAAGGCTACTTCGTGCGGAATGACGATACGCTTGGCCTGGGCGCTGTATCCCAAATCCTCGCTGGCGCGGATGATCGCGCGACGCGTCTCCTCACGCACCGACAGCGTCGGATCGCCATTCAACAGACGCGACACCGTGGCCTGCGAAAATCCCGTACGTTTCGCAATCTCCTTGATGGTCGCCATCGCTCCCTCGCCCTCCCATGGATGCCTCATCAGATTTTAGTAAAAGCATTACTAAATCCATCATATTACATTACCGAACGTATTCTTATAGCCATGACACAGCCAGAGCAATCACGGAAACCGCGAATCGCGCATCAGTCCACGGAACGGATGAACGAACTGCGTGCACAACAAAAATCCTTTGCCCTGCAGAACATGCGGAGCAAAGGACTCGGCAACGCCGGTCTGCCTTTCAAAGCGACCGGTCATAAAGGTGGCATCAGTCGGCAGGGTTCCAAACGCGGCTGACACCGTGGAGAAACGCGGTCACCGTCAGCCCCACGGGCCTGCGGCTGGAAGCGCCCGCCCTTCTGCGTGGCCGACTTGCCATGTGAGCCACCCCTCGATGACGCCACGCTCCGCATCGGTTCTACCGGACGCGTATACATCAGGCCTCTCCCCGGTGATGCTGCGGATAGAACCATACACATATCCACATTTTTCACGGAGACGGTTGCGGGGCTGCCGGCTTTCCATATACCGTCAGCGCATGGAAAGCTTTGGACACAATACATTTTTCACATTAGAGCAGGCACGGGAGGAGGCGGCGAGACGGCATCTTGAATGCAGGCAGGTGTTGTCGCGGATAAGGTCACGCTCCTCGGTTCCACTCTATGTAAGCCACGGCACAGCGCTGGAGCTGCATGGCATGATTGCCACCATGAATTATTTACCCGGATATGGTTCGGAGCTCGTTCACGTTTCGGTGTGCCGGCAACGTGACCTGCGGAAAATCCAGGGGATGAAATTCCATTACGCAAGGCATGGCGTAGACGTGGCGCACGCCGACGAATTGGTGTCAAGCGTCTCCGCGATGCAGGCGGTCTGCCAGATTGCGCCCTATGTCGACGAACGGAGTCTGGTGATCGCCATGGATTGGCTCACTTGCGCCAATCCCGATTTACGCGTCTGCACTCACGATGAGCTCTCCGACTACATCCGGAGTGCGCCGCGATTCATTGGGAGCGCCAAATGCAGAAAGGCCTTGCGCCTGTCCAAACCAGGTACCGATTCCCCGCAGGAAACGGTGCTTCGTTTGGAGAGCGATGCCTACGGGCTGCCTGAGGCACATGTCAATTATGAGATCATTGACCACATACGCGGCTCGGGCACGATGAAGGTGGATATCGCCTACCCGGATGACCGCGTCTGCATAGAATACGACGGAAATTACCACTACACCCACGGCCGCTGGATGTATGACCTCGATAAGCGCAACCGGCTGAGGGATCTTGGATTCACGCCTTTTGTCGCCACCCGCGAGCATTTGGCATCCAAACAGAAGCTGAACGAACTGTTCGGCATGGTCGCCCGAGCGATAGCCAGTCACCGTTACGGCTTGGACTAGTTCCGTAGGTGGTTTTTCGCTTCCGTAGGTGGTTGGGTCTGAATACCCAGCATGAAAACGGCCAGAATAAAGCCTTTCTCCAACCCCGATACTCTGACCAACCACCTACGGAACACCCAAACCGCCTACGGAACCGCATGAGTAGTCC
>ENA-ORUI01003174-ORUI01003174.1-human-gut-metagenome-genome-assembly--contig:-NODE-3174-length-12253-cov-9.874734_pt1 | contig 12253 bp, 12 predicted proteins | sample MGYA00242078_ERZ509205 | MGnify/ENA primary metagenome ERZ509205 (study PRJEB26280, sample SAMEA2338828) | human gut metagenome | biome: human gut; feature: human-associated habitat; material: faeces... | reverse complement strand
AGTTTCTATCAGAATAATGCAATAGGCTTCAACTGCTTACGAAGCCGCTTTCATTTTTCAAGGCTTTTCTATTCAAAGTTTTCAATAGGGGTGCTGAGTAGTTACTTAAAACCAAAAAGGGGCTAAAAACGGCAAAAAAAGATGAAGGGCGGTGAAGGGTGGTGAAGGGTTAAATTTTACCATTCACCCACGAATTCCCAGTATTTATCGGCTTTTCAGGCAAACAGGTGAAGGGTGAAGGGAAAAATCATTTTTCGATTTTAAATTTTCTACGCTACAAAGATTTTTCCAAAAAACAGAATGCCAAGCAGATATTCTTAGTTTCGCTAAGTTTGCAAAGTGCCTAAGGAAGGGCACTATTGAGCCCAGGCAAGGGCACCTTTGTGCTCGGGTAAGAGCACTTTTGTGCCCCCGAAAAGCGCAATGGTGCACAAGTCAGACACCACCCGAAAACCCGAAGCACAGATTTCTATCTTTCAGAGATATGAGTCGCAAACAAGTCATTTTCACTTCGGCAACAAGCGATATAAATTTCTTAGAATCTAAATCCAAAGAACATCCTTACACGCCATTTATTTCTCTTCACTTGAAGGTGGTCCTCATCTCCTGCAACAGAGAAATTATAAACTGCTGTGGCACCTGCAAATTTATTTCTCCAAGAATAGACTGCTGCACCTCGGCCCGTAATTATGGCTGACGGGAAATGATATTTCATACTATTGCGGATGGTTTGGTATTCATTATCAACACTCCCCTCTTCTACTTCCGCCTTCATCTTGGTATAGTCATGGGAATAAACCGTGATGGTAGGCAAGGCTGAAAGATGAAAAAGCCAATGAGAAGATGGAACGAAATTATATCCATATCCTGCTCCAAGTGCGAACTCGTTAAGACGAATGGTCATACCCTTCACTTTCGTCTTGGACCCATCAAAACTGGCACCTATCATCCAACTGCCGGCACTCCGCTTCTGTATATAACTTTGGCTGAAAGCTGCCGGGAAGGAGAATTTACGATAATTGAAGGCATAATAAAAATTGAGATTGAGCGCCTGCTGGGAAATTTCTCCTTTATGAACATCAATCTGATTGAATCCTATTTCCTGGCTACCATGAAAAGTCTTTGATGAAAGATACACGACATCGAAACCATATCTATTGCTATAGGAATTAAGATTGAACTCATAATCCTGATTCTTACCTGCTAACTTGGCGGGATTAACAGCCAAACCCAGCCCTAAACCTCTATAAGCCACTGCCATAGAGAGAGTTCCACGACAGTCTGCCATCACCTTCGTTCTGGATTCTATATCATTCGTCTTCACCATTGTTTCCAAATCAGCTCCAGAGAGATTGCCTCTCATTTTTATCGTCCATCTGGCATTGGGACGGGTGATATAATTGGTATCATACTTGACCTTGTAATAATTGGCAGCCAAGAGAGAATCACCCCAAAAGAGACGGCGGTCATAGAGACTCAAGCGTTTTTGAATCTTGGCATAATGCTTCAGGAATCTTTGCTTTTTCTTTTCACTCATTTTGCTTTTACTCAGTTCTGCCATGAGAAGAGAGTCGCCCCATTGAAGCATACGCCCCTTATCAGCAGATTGCCGCAACTGGAGCCGCAGACTATCCACCATCTGGAGCCATTCCTTCAACTTCTTGCGAGGTTTCTTATTCTGGGCGACACTAGGGGTAAGTATTATCATCAAAAATACGACCACCAGAAATGATACTTTCAATATCATTCCTGATTCCGTATTCATTTTTCTTTGTCTATCAAAATTCTTAGTCATGAGAAATCTATCTTTCTATTATACGCTCTAATTGGTTACAAAAGTACTGCAAAACTTTGAGAATAGAAAGAAAAATGCTCAGAAATCAAAGATTTAAGGCCCCCAAAAGCGATAGGAATACAGGATTTAGAAGATATGGAGATGAGAAGTTATGGAAAAGAACTCGTGAATGAAATAAATTTCGTATCTTTGCATCGTCAACCAAATGGTTGATTTCGCTATGGTAAGGAAGACTTACATGTACTCTCCTACCCTACTGGCGAGAACAAAAAGGTACCTTTTAGATATGGCAAGAAGAAAAAAACAAAATAAAAAGAAACATATAGGCAAGAAACTTATCTATCTTGCTATCATCCTCTTAGCAGGATGTATCATCGGGTTTGAAGCATATAGAATGATCACATCTTATATAATAGAGAAATCATCAGATAACAAATGGCCTACCCATGATTTGACATCAGGTCAATATTCAGGAAGTTATGACGGGATTGATATCTCGAGACATCAGGGAAGAATTCATTGGGAAGAACTCAGTAATGTAAAACGATTGAAATTCATCTATGTGAAAGCTACAGAAGGAACAAGTATCAAGGATCCTTGGTATGAAGAAAATATAAAAAATGCGAGAAAACATCAAATATCCGTAGGTTCATACCATTTTCTTACTAAGATGCCGGCAGTTTTACAATTTGAGAATTTTCGGGCTGTATATGATAAGGAAAAACAAAATCTTTTGCCCGTAGTGGATGCAGAGGATGATGGTACCAAGGGACTCAGTAAAAGTGAAATCCAGTCACTCCTGAAAACTTTCTGCAAACTCTGTAAATCCTACTATGGACATACACCTATTATATATTGTGGTGAGAGTTATTTCAAAGATTATCTTAGTCCAGAGTTTGACGGCTACTACCTTTGGATTGCCAGTTATAATCATGAACCTGTTTTACCAGGTAAACCCCATTATGATATCTGGCAGTACAGCAGACATGGTCGTGTGCCTGGAGTTTGGAACTGGGTGGATCTTAATAGATTTGCCAAGAATAGAAGTATTGACGATATACGAATCAACTAATAAAAATAGGCATTAAAAGCGTAGAAGTCTGCCAACATCACAGCCAGCAGACTTCAAAAGCCTTTAATTAACGTTACTCTTTATCTCACTTTCAATGGAGCAATTACATTGTAGATTTAAGACTTAATCTAATGACACATTTTACCCACATGAAATTGATGAATCCTCAGTCCTTTTTCTCGGGATAACACCTCAAAGCAATGATCTCCCGTTCTGAACTCAACACTACAACATTGAAAGACTAAAGTTATTGTACATCTTAATATCTTTAGTACGACTCGAAAAATCAAGCTTGTTTGTATGCAAACATGTTTATTTGCTTAATAAACAATCTTAAACATTGTATATCAGGGATTTAATAAATGTTTGCAAATCGTTATGCCAACTACACAACATGTAGTCTTGCAAACATTTATACATTTCTACATAACAACAAATTATTTAAATATACAGTCATCATGTCGTATTCCAATCATACAAACAATTACACAAAGATGAGATTTTGGTACCACACAAGTAATTATACAAAAATATAGTTTTGCCATAATGACGACAGAAAAACATGTATGTATGTTATTGCGCAAACAAAAAAAACTATAAGGAAATTTACTGAGACAAGATAATATAATATGAAAGGTTTAAGACATGAATGAAAACATGAATGCAAACATGAAAGAATACAAGAATGCGAACATGAATGAAGACAGCCAGAAAATTTGTAAGCAACAAATCATGTAGCCTAAATTACAAAATTACAATCAAACATTCGGTATTGTTTACTTGTAGTTTTTTCGGCATGTAATCTTGTAGCTTTGTTTGCATTTAATTTTGAAAGTGATAGAGATAGAAATAGAGAAAATATAAATATCTGTGTATGAGGTATTTGAATAACCTGCAATCAAAACATCATTCAATCATACGTTCATGTTTGCATGGCATCACACAAACATTCGCAAAAAAAGTAAACCATATAAAACAAGGTATACAAGATTAAGCGAAAGAATTCAAAATTGTTTGCTACCAAAATACACAACAAATATACATGTTTGCATAATAAAGAGTAAAAATAAAAACCGAGAACTTGATTCCCGGTTTAAAAAAAAGAATTTTATTGATAATTCTTTATATATTCAATCAAACTATCATGCAAGATCTCCTCAAATTTCTTTTTGGTTCTAATCTTTGCAATCATCAGCATTTCATATTCCTCATCAGTTAGATAAGTTTGTACTCCATGCAATTTGGATCTTCTTTCAATAGCGGTCATCTTCTTCTCGACAGGAGCAGCAGGTTGAGAAGCTGCCGGCTGAACGTTACCAGCACCACCTGGACGAACCGCTTGATTCATATTACTGAAAGCTGCACGAAAATCTTTTGCCATAATTTCAAAATTTAAAGAATGAACTACTATAATATAAATTAAATACCAAAAATCTCTTTAATAACCGCAGAATAATCATTTGCTGCTGTACAATATGGAGCATAGTGAAAGAGATCGGTCATTTCGGTCTGAGCCTCATTTACTTTGATGCATCTGCGAATACCATGTTCGATAACTTTTCTTCCATATGTATCCTTCAAGTATTGTATCGCCTGACGTACTATTCTTGGACGCTCATCTACCATAACAGGCAGTAAACCAAGGAGTTCCAGGTCCTGATTCAATGCAAAACGACCATTTTTAACTTCCTCCATAGCTCCCAGAATTGCAGCTAATCCATTTACAGAAAGGCCTTCCATCTGTACAGGAACCAACAAATGACTGGCTACTACCATAGCATTATAGGTTGATTGAGATAGGGCAGGAGGGCAGTCAATAAATATATAATCAAAAAAATCAATTGGATTTTTAATACCTTCACCTGTCATATCAACACAATCGCTGTTAATACATGCTCCCAAAACCTGTCGAGGAGCACCAGTATTCTGAAGGAATGGATCAATATCCTGCATCTTGGCAGCTCCTGGTACATAATAAATACCTATATCAGATTTATAAATCGGCATACCCTTGCATTCAACCATAGACTCAAAAATCGTAGCGCATCCTTCTGGTGCATGATTCAGCAATGTTAGGTTACATTGAGGGTCTAAGTCTATTTCAAGGATTTTTAATTTTTTGTTTTTACGAAGCATACCGGCAGCTAAATTCTGCACAGTAGTTGTCTTGCCAACACCACCCTTATTATTGACGATGGCGAGTATCATTTTCAACTGATTCTCCATATTTAAAATATAAATTGATTTCTGTTTGCAAAGATACAATATTAATTTGAAAAATACAAGGAAATAAGCAAAATTGTTTGCATGTAATCAATATTTTAAGTTATTTTGTGTTTTTAGAAACATGTTTGCATGTTAGCATCAAAACAAAAATTACGCAATCAGTTAATTATCAACTAAATAGCGAATAGAGTGGAAAAATAATATTTGTATGCATATAAACATTACAACAATATAATTTGTTTATTTGTAGGTATGCAAACATGTAGATAAGCTTTCATATTTCTAAGAGTCTGAAGTAAGTGATTGTATTTCACCTAAATAATTCCCCATTTCCTTATGATCACGCCAGACGAAAACATCATTAATAAAATCAAGCAATTTATCGTGTAACAACAAAATCTGATTTTTCAAATCAAAATGGTATTCATCCTCCTCAGCGAAAGATTCAGCCTGCAAGTTTAAATCATCCAGGTTATCTAAAATTTCAGATATACCTGCTGATAATATTTTCTTTTTTCCAACTCCTGCTGATGGGTTGATTCTAAAATGGCACGGATACTTTCATCTTCTACAGAAAAATCTCCATCGGGTAAAGGCAAAAAAGCATTAGCAGCTTCATCGCCAGCTAAAATGAAAAAGACAACCAAACGATCCCTTCCATGCCAAACATGAAAAGGATCATTCAGCAACCAATTCTTCACTTTTCTAACAGAAGGAATAGAAGAATTAAATTTTGTAATTATCTGAATCATAGATAGTTATAAGCATAATGAATTAAAAATTAAGTCTGGATTGGGTACCCTTTCCAGGCTTGCCATTCATATAAGGTACACCAAAATCCTCATAAAGCATCTTGCACACAGAACCACAAATTTTACGTTCATTGGTGTCAAAATCCTCTTTATTATACCGAGTTGCAATCTTTTTCAACTGCTTCGAAATACTATTAAGGATTTCCACTCTTTCTGACTGACTATCGACCTTGGCCACAGTTTTACTTATCGCTTGAACATAATAATTTGACTGTTCCACACGGAAATGACTTCTCATAAAAGTGTTGATAATGGTAAGCAGCTTAGTAAGCTTAGCTCCATAACTCTCAGAAAGCATAGAGATTTGAGGAATTGTAGGCTTTTGAGCACCTAATTTAGCAGTATTACCATTTGTTTCAATAATGAAATAATAAGCAGTTACTGCACCTCGTGAATTCTTGCTCTTTACCTTATAATCGAAACAGACATCACAAAGACCGGCATCAAAAACCTTCCGTATATCATCTTTCGCTTTATCAAGCACTCGTTTTTTAAAGTCAGAACCATTTTTATACTGCTCTTTCTGAACGACATTTCCTTTTTCATCGCGAACTTCCAACAAATTGAACATCTTTTTGATGTCCTGTACAGTCATGAAGAAAACCTTGTCCTCCTTGTTTCGATATTGGCAACAAAATTCATAAAAGCGCTGTGAATAGACACTTTTGAACCCCATCTCTATATACATGTCAAACACAGTAAATTCAGATGAAAGATTGGTGAAGTAGGGGAGGAGAACAGGAGTAATACCTACAGTATAAGTTTCCTGATCTGGATGCTCATCAACATATGACAAAAGACCGGCATAGATACGGTGTCCATCCTTGGAATGAAAAACCTTCTTAGCATCCGTGATATTCTTGAGTGCATTGAAGGCATAATCCAAGTTGGAACTATGCCCGGAGACACATTCCAGAAGCTGGGTACGTGAGAGCGTAATCTGGTATTTTTCAGGATGCCCATCAGGAAGATCTTTCTTCTTTTGAATTCCACGGATAATCTGCAGCCAACAGTTTCGTTCCACAGCAGTCAGGTTACTGATTGCCTGCGTCACATCATTAGGCTGAGTGATGAAGTAGTGCGGAATATTACTGAGAATATCCTTGTCTGTTTTCTTGGGTCTTCCACCTTTACGCTTCGGAATATTCGAGTTAGAAGAAGAATCTGAAGGATTGATTTCCTCAGCCTCTATCGTCTCGATGTTGTCATTTGAATCCTTTGTCATTTTATTATATTTTGTAAATTTGTCGCAAATATACATCTTTTTGTGCGACAAACAATGCAACAATGTCGTATATTATGTATTTTTAACCTAACTAAGACTATCGGTCTCTTTAAAATTTATAAAACTGTCGCAGCATTATGTTAATCGCTGATATTCAATACATTACATATTCTATTGCGACAAAAATATAAAGTTTTGAAGTAAAAGATTAATTGTATTTGCGACATTATAATAAGTTTATTGTCGCAAATACTTTCATCTATTAAAACTCCTTTCTAATATTGTCTGGTTAATAAAGTTTTCCATATGAACTTATCTATCTGACTTTCTGATAGTTAGATATAAAACAGTAAATTTCACTTTAAATTATGCTGATTATCTGTTACGACAATTTTATAAAGTTATTAGTGAATCTGCGACTAAATTATAAGATTTTCAATTTTGCTGCGACAAGATTATAAATGGGCATTAATGACGATAGAAATCTATAGTAAGCTTTATAATTTTGTCGCAAATGAAATTAATATCATAGGAGAAGACTTATTTTCATATTTTGATGAAATACATGAACGAAAACTCTTTAACTAATTGATATAAAGTCTATTATATGATTTTTGAAATGTAATGTTGCGACAAAATTATAAGGTTTAACTACTTTTTATGTGCATCTGGAATGTTAATTAGGTCTTATATTTAGGTTCCACGAAAGTAAGATACGACAAAATTATAAGCCAAAATTATTGTTTGATGTTATTTGAGACTGAATTATAAACATGTCGCAAATGAATCTATTATATTTATATTTTTGTCGTATATTATAAATAGGAATATTTTTAGATAGTTATTGTCAGCTGTAAGGTTTTGGGGCAGGGAGATTTTCTACTTTATAATTTTGTCGCAGAAACGATTCGAGAAAGAGTTTTATTAGGATTATTCAGTCAGTACTAAGCAGGTTTCTATCAATGCTGCGACAAAATTATAAAGTTATTCTCTTTATTTTTTAAGTTCTCATACATGATGTTCATAGTTTTTGAAGGTAGTGATACGTTATTTTTACGTAGTAATAGTCCTATTTGCGACAGAATTATACGGTATTACACCAAGATATAGGTTATGATGAGAGGGGCAAGTATACTTTATAATTTTGTCGCACCTTCTATATAAGATAGCATTTCTATCTTTATAATTTTGTCGCAGTAAAATTTTTGTTCTTTCATTTTTATGGTATTTAAACACAAAAAATTAAATCTATAAAACAGAAATATACATATTTTAACGTGCATAAAAGTCTGTTTTCTATTTAAGATGCTTGGCTTTCCAAAAACAAGCAGGAAAAAGGGTAGATTCCAGTAGGATGGGGACAAAAATAGCCTTTTTAGGATAATATATATATAATATAATACCTATTAATATATTACATTGTCTTGCTCATTTTTATCTCTTTTATTTTGGCTTATTATTTTCTGAATTTGTAACATATTGAAAACCAAGTATATACAAACATAATCTGCGACAGATTTATAAGATGTTACGACGAAATTATAAGATGGATATGGACAAAATAATAAAGTTTATTTTTTATCTGCGACAAAATTATAAGGTTTGCGATAAATTCAGAACTTCTTAAAGGTGCGACAAAATTATAAAGGTAATAATGTTGCTTCAGTTTTTTAAATGTATAAGCTCTCTACATATTTTTTTCCTCTAAAGGTGGATTTTTTCTTTTTTATTTGCAGGCTCAGACTATCAAGGAGACTATTCGTGGAAAGAATGGAGAACTGCAGGGTACAGCTGTGACTACCGTTCGAGGGAATAAGTCTGTTACTGTATATAAGGACAAATATGGTAAGATTACCGGAAGATCTGAGAGTACTACAAATTCCCAGGGAAAGACCCATACGGTATTTCGTGACCAATATGGTCAAAGGACAGGAACCTCCACAACCAGCATTAAAAATTCTGGAACGTCTTCTACTACAACTACGGTCTATCGTGATAAATACAGGCAGCGTACGGGTACAAGTACCACTCGGCAAACTGGCAATTCCTCCACTACAACCTATAAGGATAAGTATGGAAGAATCTAAAAGCGAGGAAACAGTCAGAGGAAGTAGTTTTCATGAATAAGTCATCTATACAGAGCTTATCACAGTTGTTTTTCAATCCAAGTCATCAGTACCGTAACGGCGTATTGCTGCTCTTCTTCTGTCAGCAGTTTTCCGGCTGGTATATGATGCCATTTGAAGAAGCAACTACGGCAACAGCAGCCTGTGGCATGTTGGGCAATAAATACAGGATGCCCTCTCATTGGTGTTTGCTTACCGTCATTGGGAATTATGGCAGGTGCAAGGCGTTTGGCTATGAAATCCTCAGCATGTTTACGGATTGTTGCCAAGCCTTTTTCTTTAATATAATCTTTTTCCTTCTTCGAAAGACGGAATCGGTTGCGGAAAGCAGATTTTGACAGTCTTTCAAACAAATCTGCCAGATTGTACTCTTTGTTAGTAGGAGAGTACAATCTTTGACACACAGAAATATCATATTCTTTTTCTTTGTTTTCTGAGGAGATAGAGTTTTTTATATTGTCATTTTTCTCTTCTTCAGGAAATAGTGAAAGTTCAACATATTTCTGTTGTTTTTTTCTTGCGTTCTTTCTCATAATTACTCTACATTTACTTCGAATTTTCATCAGTTTCTTCAATGCTTCTTTTCTGCGTATTTGGTAAGAACCCTGCTATGATGCCGGGCAATGTATCAGGAAGGCATTCACTTGAAAGATGAACTTGAGGCTTGTTTTATAGAATTACCATCTGTATTACCGAAAAATACAAATAGCTTTCCTGTATATTCAAGCGTGCAAAAATACAAAAAATATTTGTGACAAGCAAATAATCTTAAGAAGTAATTTGGCAGATAGTGAATTCCAATGCGCCATTTTGGCTTAACTGACGATGACAGAAATTGATGAAAGTCAAGAAATATAGGCTTTTTTGAAAATATCCCTTCAAAATTTGTGTGCGTACACAAAAAGGCATTACCTTTGCACTTGAAAAGATTGAATAACGATAATTAAAGTAAAGAAAGGGTAACAATTATGATGATTTTTGGAATGACATTAGCTGTATTGGCTATCACATTTGCTGAGATTGCAGTGATCAACAAGAAAATGAATCTTAGCAAGTAAAAAGGCTTGAAGATGAGCATCTTAGGATGCTCAGTATGAGAGCATATATATTAAGGTAAAGATTAGGATAACAGATTTTAAGAGAGAAAGGAACTATATTATGATAGTATTAGGTATGATTTTAGCAGTGGTGGTTGCAGCCGTAGCAGAGTTTGGTGCAATAGCCAACAAGAAGAACTTCGCTTAATAGCGATATTCTTCATTTTGGGAGAAATAAGGTTTTCCATATATAAGAGGGAAGGCAGTTGTAGGCAGAAGATGCTTGCAGTTGCCTTTTTCTTTTTATGCCATTTGCCATCATCTCATTCTAATAAACTTGAAAAGATAATCTATATGAAAAAATGCCATTCCCCAGTTTTTTGTGGAATATTTCCACACGATTTCCCCATTTTCCACAAACTTTGTTTTTGGCACATATAGTATAACTATCTGATAATCAGCATGTATTGTATTTTTGCCTTCTTTTGGCACGCAGATTGTGAATATCATTAGTGGGTTCGCCAATGAATCCACAAAGATAGAAAGTAATAAAAATAAATATTCACAATTAAAAACGATAAGATTATGAAAAAGTTCGTATTTGCAGCTATCGCAGCTATTGTAATGGTTTCAGTAAGTAACGTATTTGCATCCAATAAGATGATGAGTAACGCTCAGGTTGCTCCAGTTGACACCGTAGCTCCTGCTACTCCTACAGATTCTTCAGCAGTAAGTACTCCTGTCACTCCACAGGCAGTGGCTGAATAAATTCCAAGATAAAGGTCTTTTTTAAAAGCATACTATAGAGAAAAGGGTAGAATAGTTTTCATTGAAAGATTAGGTTTTTAGGATACGTTTTAATTGATTATTGCTAAGTAAATCAGTAACTACAGAATTAGAGTAAATTAGCGAAAAATGAAGTCTGCTGGCAGTAATGCTAGCAGACTTTTTGGGTATAATATTGTATATAAAAACAACAAGATTTCGCACGACATCCTATCGCATTTTGAAGGCGATGAAGAAAGGTAACCATTGAAGACAAGTTAAGAAATAGTCTGCGAAGTTCTATACTTTTTATAAATAAAAGTTTTTGTGTAATAGTTGTTTAATGACGAAAAGCAGACTTTAGGGAGTGCACTGACTACAGTTTTTAAATTTACGTATAGAAACAGTTATGAAAAGTAGTAAAAAGTAAAAAAATAACAGATGTTATAGTTGATTTGTAAGCAAAAATTTGTTTTTATCATCTTTTTTACTTATCTTTGCGCCCAAAGTAGTTCAAGAAGTGAAGAAAATACGCAGATAACTGGCGTAAACCGACCTAAATCAGAACTAATATCTAAAGATATATAATGTAATGCAGACAGTAAAAGAAGAATCGTATCAAGCGATATTTAGAAAGTACTACCCTCGAATGTTTTATTATGCTAAACGTATCGTAGGGGAGGATGCTGCCGATGATGTAGTTCAAGAAGCTTTTCTTGAATTGTGGAATCGTATGGATGCATTGGAGACGGATGTCCCGCAGATAGAATCATACCTCTATAAGACGATTTACTCAAGAGGATTGAATTACTTGAAGCGCTATAAGAAAGTCAATACTGCAGCCATTGAAGATATCAACGAAATGCGTATGTCGTGCTACTTCTCTTCGTTGGGAGATGGAGAACAGGACATGGAAAACATGGAGTTGAGAAGAAAAATCAATCAGGCCATAGGGGAACTTCCTGATAAATGCAGGGAAATATTCGTTTTGAGCTATCTCAAGGATATGAAAAATAGTGAGATTGCTCTGATGATGAACGTATCCGTACGTACCGTTGAAGCTCATATTTATAAGGCTTTAAAGTCTCTTAGGGCTCGTTTGGGAACATTTTTTGTGTTTTTTATACCTTTTTTTATAGGTTACCTTAATTCCGCAACACTATAATTTAACTTTATTTATAAGTTCCTGAGCAAC
>ENA-ORUI01003165-ORUI01003165.1-human-gut-metagenome-genome-assembly--contig:-NODE-3165-length-12282-cov-6.190398_pt1 | contig 12282 bp, 10 predicted proteins | sample MGYA00242078_ERZ509205 | MGnify/ENA primary metagenome ERZ509205 (study PRJEB26280, sample SAMEA2338828) | human gut metagenome | biome: human gut; feature: human-associated habitat; material: faeces... | reverse complement strand
GCTTTCCCGACGGGAGGTCAAGGAACTGATCACCAAGGGCCGGGTGACAATAGACGGTACGGTGGAAAAACATCCGGAGCGCAAGGTGACCGGGGAGGAGCAGATCATGGTGGCGGGGGAGCTGCTGCGGGTGCAGCGCACCCTGACGCTGATGCTCCACAAGCCGCAGGGGGTTGTTTCTGCGGCGCGGGATGTCCGGGATAAAACAGTGCTGGAGCTGGTGCCGCCGGAATACCGCCGCAAGGAGCTGTTCCCGGCGGGACGGCTGGATAAGGACACCACAGGGCTCATGATCCTGACCGATGACGGTGCCCTGGCCCACGAGATACTGGCTCCCCAAAAGCATGTGCCCAAGCGGTATCGCGTCACCATCGATATCCCCATGACGGAGGAAATGGTACACCGCTTTGCCGAAGGAATAGAGCTGAAGGACGGCCGCTGCCGGCCGGCGGAGTTGACCATTGAATCGGAAGATACCGGAGTGGTGACGCTGCGGGAGGGCCGCTACCATCAGATCAAGAGGATGTTCGGCTGCTGCGGAGCGGTGGTTACGGGCCTGCACCGGCTTTCCATGGGGGCATTGCGGCTGGATGATGCGCTGCTCCCCGGTGAGTGCCGCCCCTTGAGCGAAGAGGAGATCTCTCTGCTGCGGCAGCAGCACCTGCCGGAATAAATGTAAAATGGCAGAATGGACAGTCCTTACCGGCAGCGGCAGGGACTGCCGTTTTTCTTGGCAGATTGCACCAAGCTCCGGAAAATACTCAAGCAATCATCACCGGGTGGTCACGGAATATTCATATTTTTATGGTAAATTGGAACTACACAAGCCCCCTGTGAGCTGGTTTTCTTTGTGCAAAATGATGGAAGCGCATCCCCCCATTTTGTGCCGAGGCCGCCAGCAAGGCCCAACATTTTGGGTTGGAGGTGTTGGATTTGACAAGAAACAGCCCCATAATCTGATGATATTGCCCAAAGGAATTGAGGGTTTTTCCAAGGAAAAAGCAGAAAACTGTTGCATTTGCACAAAATATTAGGTAAAATAAAAGTGTTCATTCATCATAGACTGTGTGTGACAGCAATTTTTTGCGAAAGTAGAGGGGTAGTTTTATGTCGAATCGTTTGTTCCAGGGCCTGGTTTATCAGATGCGGGATACTGTGGACCGCATGATCGGCGTCATTGATGAGAGCGCCACCATCATTGCCTGCAGCGACCTGACCAAGATCGGCGAGCCGAACGATTTTTTGGCGGCGGATCTGGGCGAAAATAACGAGCTGTTCATCCGGGACGGCATTACCTACAAGCCCTTTGGCTCCAAGATGAAGTCGGAGTATGCCGTGTTTGTTTCCGGCAGCGATGACCTGGCGGCCAAAATGTGCGGCGTGCTCAGCATCTCTCTTTCCAGCATCAAGCAGTACTACGATGAAAAATACGACCGCGGCAATTTTATCAAGAATATCATTCTGGATAACATCCTGCCCGGCGATATCTTTGCCAAGGCGCGGGAGCTGCACTTTTCCTCCGATGCCAGCCGCGCGGTGCTGCTGGTGCGGGTGCAGGCCAACAGCAGCGTTTCCGCCTTTGATGTGGTGCAGAACCTCTTCCCCGATAAGCAGAAGGACTTTGTCTTTAATGTCAATGAGACCGATATCGTACTGGTGAAGGAAGTCAAGCCTGGCATCGAAAGCAAGGACCTGGAAAAGCTGGCCCGTTCCATCGTGGATACCCTGGGCGGTGAATTCTACACCAAGGCGCAGGTCGGCATCGGCAGTGTCATTGCCGGCATCAAGGATCTGGCCCGGTCCTTCCGTGAGGCGCAGGCCGCGCTGGAGGTGGGCAAGGTATTCGATACCGAGCGGCTTATCGTCAGCTATGATAACCTGGGTATCGCGCGCATCATTTATCAGCTGCCCACCACCCTGTGCGAGCAGTACCTGCGTGAGGTCTTTAAGAAAGGCTCCATCGAAAGCCTGGATCACGAGACCCTTTTCACCATTCAGAAGTTCTTCGAGAACAACCTGAATGTTTCCGAGACCAGCCGCAAGCTGTTCGTTCACCGCAATACGCTGGTGTATCGTTTGGAGAAGATCAAAAAGCTGACCGGTCTGGATCTGCGCGAATTTGATCATGCCATCATTTTCAAGGTTGCGCTGATGGTCAAGAAGTATCTGACTGCAAACCCTGTGAAGTATTAAAAGACAGCTTTGATGTCATTTAAGGGCTGACCCAATATCCTATATAGCAAGGCGGTGAATCCCTTGATTGATCTGCAAGGAGTTACCAAAACCTATCCCAATGGCGTCTGTGCGCTGGACGGGGTGGATCTACATATAAAAAAAGGCGAGTTTGTCTTTGTGGTGGGGCACTCCGGCGCCGGCAAAAGCACCCTTATCAAGACCCTGCTGCGGGAGGAGGTTCCCACCGAAGGCGAGGTTACGGTAAACGGACAGGACCTTATCCGCATGAAGCAGCGGGAGATCCCCTATTTTCGCCGCACCATCGGCGTGGTATTTCAGGATTTCCGGCTGATCCCCACGATGACGGTATTCGATAATGTCGCCTTTGCCCTACAGGTAACAGGGGTGCCCCGGCGCTTTATCCGCCGCCGAGTGCCCTATATCCTTAATCTGCTGGGTCTGGACGATAAGTACAAGCACTACCCACCGGAGCTTTCCGGCGGCGAGCAGCAGCGTGTGGCGCTGGCGCGCGCACTGGTCAACAATCCGGATCTGCTGATTGCCGATGAGCCCACCGGCAATATCGATCCGGAGCTTTCCTACGAGATCGTGGAGCTTTTGGACGAGATCAATAAGACCGGCACCACCATTTTGATGGTGACGCATGAGCATGAGCTGGTCAACCGCTTCCATCACAGGACTGTGACACTGGAAAAGGGGCGCATTATCCGTGATCAGGGAGGTGTTCCCCATGTTTAAGAATTCCTTTGGCTATCTGGTCAGGGAGGGCTTGCGCAATATCCGTGCCAACCGGCAGATGTCGGTTGCCTCCATCGGCGTGCTTATTGCCTGCATGGTGCTGATTGGCGGGGCGCTGATGCTTTCCTTCAATATCAATTCCCTGATGGGCTATGTCGAGAGCTTTAATGAGGTTGTGGTCTGGATCGATGACGACCTCGGCAGCGCCGGCACCGAGATGCTGAAGGCAGAGATCGACGATCTGCCCAATATTGCCTCCAAGCAGTACATCAGCAAGGAGGACGCGCTCAAGGAGCTGAGCGACACCCTCGGCAGTCAGAGCTTTCTGGAGGGCTTTGAGCAGTATGCCGATGAAAACCCGCTGCCCGCTTCCTTCCGGCTTAAGGTGAACAGCCTGGAAAATCTGCCGGAGACCGTCAAGGCGCTGGAACGACTGAACGGCGTGGAAAGCGTGGAATCCAGCAAAGAGGTTGCTGCTACGCTGGTGGGCATTAAAACGGCGATCCATGTAGGCGGTCTTACCATCGTGGCTATTTTAATGGTGGTTTCCATCATCATCATTGCCAATACCGTTCGTGTAACCATCTTTAACCGCCGGCGGGAAATCAATATTATGAAGTATGTCGGCGCCACCAATGCCTTTATCCGCTTCCCTTTTTTGGTGGAGGGCATGGTCATCGGACTGGTTTCTGCCGTGATTGCTTTCGCCCTTTTATGGGTGGGCACCCATTTCCTTTATCAGTGGGTCGGGCAGTCCGCCAGCGGCTGGCTCCAGCTTGCATACCAGAGTTTGATTCCCTTTGCCGCCATTGCCCCGCAGATGCTGTTGGGCTTTGTGGCAGCGGGCGTGCTGTTCGGTATGGTCGGCAGCTTTATCTTTGTCGGGAAATATCTTAAAGTATAATGCAGGAAATCCGTCTGTTATCAGCACTTAAGTAACAGGCAGGTCTCCTTTGACGACCTGAAGTTTGACAAAAAGAACACCCACGGCAAATGTGCAAACGGAAAGGACAAGGCAAATACCATGAGAAGCAATACCAAACGGATCTTTGCGGCATTGATGTGCGCCGCGGTGCTGGTGGTCTCTACCCCGATCACCGCATACGCCGACGGCACGCTGGATCACCTGAACGGGCAGTACAGTGAGCTGGAAAAGCAGCAGCAGGCGATCAAGGATAAGCTGAACCAAACCAAGAGCGAAAAAGAAAAGCAGGAAGCCATTCGCAAAAGTCTCAGCAATCAAATAACCACCACGCAAAAGCAGATCACGCTGCTGGATAATAAAATCAATTATCTGCAGAATGATATTGCCGATAAGGAAGAACGCATCAATGAATTGAACGCCGAGGTGCTGGAGCAGCAGGATCTTTTTATGAAGCGGATCCGTTCCATTTATAAAACAAGCGTCGGCACCAGTATGCTGGGCATGGTCTTTGGCGTGGACAGCCTCGGCAGCTATTTAAGCTACGGCAAGTACCTCAGCCGCATCTCGGAGCATGACAGCGCCCTTTTGCAAAATCTTGCCGATAATATTGCCGAGCTGCGGAAGCTGCAGCAGCAGATGCAGGAGGAAAAAGAAGATTTGGCGGATACCAAGGTGACGGCGGAAAGCAAAAAAGCAAGCCTTACCAGCCAAAAGACCGAGGTGGAAAGCACCCTGCAGGACATCAAAAAGATGGAGCAGGAATATCTTGCCGATCAGGCTGCCATTCAAAAAGAGATGAAGCAGATTCAGGCGGATATCGACGCCATCTATGCCGCCAACGCCGGCAACGGCAGTCAGGTGGATTACAGCACCACCGGATTTATTTATCCCGTCAAGGGCTATACTTACATCAGCAGCTACTACGGCTGGCGCTTCAATAATACCGATTATCACACCGGAATCGATTTTCCGGCACCTGCCAATACGCCCATTCGCGCCTCCGCCTCCGGCACCGTCATTCATGTGCGTACCGGTGCGGGTTACGGCAGGGCATGGGGCTACGGCAATTATCTTATCGTGGACCATGGCGGCGGTTTTTCCACCCTATATGCACACTGCACCTCGGTTGCCGTCAATGTAGGCGATACCGTTACCAAGGGGCAGACCATTGCCTATGTGGGGACCACCGGCTGGTCTACCGGCTATCATCTCCACTTTGAAATCCGCCGCAACGGCGCGCATACCAATCCGCTCAATTATCTGTAAAGGCACTGTATGGGCACTGTATGCAGGTAAGCAGCGTTACAACAGGAGCATAAAACAGCATGAATAAAAAAATTTCGCTCGGCGCGGCCATCGCCTATATGGCCATTGTGGCGGCAGTCGCCTTTTCCCTTACCATGATCTACTCGATGAACCTGTTTAATGTCAAAATGACAGGGATCACCGAGCGGGAAAAGATGTACAGTGCCCTGCATGAGGTAGACCTGTATGTACGGGAGAACTACTACGGCTCCATTGATGAGGAGGAGCTGCAGGAGGCAATTTCCCGCGGCTATATGGAGGGACTGGAGGACGCCAATGCCCGCTACTTCACTGCTGCGGAATATGAGGCCTATACCCATTCCGGCTCCGGCAAGTATATCGGTGTTGGTCTCGTGACCGAGTTGGACGCCTCCGGCTATCTGCTGGTCAAGGAGGTTTATCCCGATTCGCCTGCACAGATGGCAGGCATCAAGACCGGTGCGCTCATTATCAATGTAAACGGTACACGAGTGACCGAAAGCAACAATGAGAATATGGCAGGCAGACTGCGCGGCGAAGCAGGTACCAAGGTTACGCTGACCATTCAGCAGGACAGCCAGGAAAACAACTATGAGCTGACGCTGCGCGCCATTGATGTACCGACCGTCAAGACTGCCATGGCAAACGATGAGATTGCCTATATCAGCTTTACCGAGTGGAACGGCACCACCGCCGACCAGTTTATTGCGCAGATCAATCTCCTAAAGGCGCAGGGCGTTAAGGGAATTCTGCTGGATACTCGCGGCATTTCCAGCAATGAGCTTTCCTATGCGGTGCGTATTCTTGATCCGTTGCTGCCCAGCGGTACGGTGGCGTATTCCCGCGATAAGATCGGCAATTTGACTGCGGTGGCGCAGTCCGACGCCAACTGCTGGGAGGTTTCAATGGTTGTGCTGGCAGATGAGACCACCAGCGGCACTGCCGAGCTGGTGGCGATGGCTCTGCGCGACTTTGGCAGAGCTAAAGTAGTAGGCACATATACCGCAGGCAACGGCGATATTAGCGAGATATTTAAGCTTTCGGGCGGTTCTGCCATTCAGGTTACAACGGCGCAGTATGCCGGCCCCAAGCAGAAGACCTTTGGAGATACCGGCGTGGCGCCCGACTATGAGGTGGATCTTGCCATAAGCGAAGGCAATCGCGGCGATGTGCTGGGCAATGCCGAGCTGGACGCTCCCTACAAGAAAGCGCTGGAGGTTCTCTCCGCAGCGATCCGATAAACACACACAACCCACTGCCGGCACCTTGGTGCCGGCGGCTTTTGTATACTGCAAAATCGCACAATTAGTTTCACGTGAAACATTTGTTCTTCATTGGAAGCGGCAAGGCTTTCCCTCCCGTCGAGGCACCGCCGCCCACAGGCATTGACCCTTCCCGCACTTTGTTGTACTGCCTGCGGACGGTCGGTGCAGGGGACAGGCGCCCCGCAGGGGCGCGGCGCAAAGCGCCGCGCGGGGACGGTCGCGGACCGCCCCTAAAAGCCGCCCGCGGGCGGCTTTCCCTGCGGGGCGTTATTTGCCCGGCTTGTACTAAAGTACCGTAGCTCCGCATAGGATAGGGACAGGGCAGGCAAAGGGGGACGGGAAATGTTTGTGACGGTAGCAATAGAGGAGGAGAGGGAACCGCTGCGGCTTCGGCTGGGGCGTCTGCTGCGGGGCAACGCATTGGAATGGGAGGACCGCGTTTGTGGCGGAAACCGCTACCGGCATGTGGTGTGGCACGGAACAGCAGAGCACTTGCCGTGGAACAAGCTGGCGCTGCTGTGCCCGCGCCCCCGCACGCCCGTGCTGCTGCCGCCCGGGGTTCTGCCGCCTCAAGGCTGTCCGGTTCGAGATTACCGCCCGCAGGATTTTACGGCAAGGTTGACGGTAGCAGCCGTGCGGCAGGTAATGGAGCAAATGCCGGCAAACAGCAGCGGTATGGCGGGGCTGTTGGACCCGCAGGGCATTGCGCCGTGGGCATGCGGAGAGTGGCTGAAATGCTGCCGTGGGATAAAGGTATATACACTGCGGCGCAGCCGTTATGCTGCAATGGAGGCGCTGCTGCGGGAGGAATACGGGGTTCCGCTGCTGTGGGCGGAGACACCTGCAGAGTTGGAGGATTGTGTGCTGTGCGCAGCACCCTACCCTACGGGAGTGGTGCGGGTTCGCCGTCCGGTGTTGACCGCCGACCACAGTGCCGTGCAGGGCAGCCCCACGGTAAACCGGCTGACCCTTGCCCTGCCGCCGGAACGGGCAGCGGAGGTGCCGCAGGGAGTGGAACCGACCGCCTTTTGGGGTATGTTGGCGGAGTGCGGGGCCAGACGGGTGGAAATTCCGCTGATTATCGAACGGTGCCGTATAGACGGACGTTTGGCGGAATTTGGGGAACTGGCAAGGCTTATATGCACTTGACAATCGGGACGGAAGAAACTATAATATACTAACTATTGTCGGGCGGCGGAGGCTCCGCACCCACCGTAAAGGAGCTGTATTTTATGGTAAATGCCATTCAAATGACCCAGACCGGCTACGATGAGCTGGCAAAAGAGCTGGAAGAGCTGAAAACAACGAAACGCAGCGAGATCGCGGAGAAAATCAAAATTGCCCGCGGCTACGGCGACCTTTCCGAGAACAGTGAGTACGATGCAGCCAAAAACGAGCAGGCGGAAATAGAAGCCCGCATTGCCGTGCTGGAGGAGCAGCTGAAGCATGTGAACATCGTGGATACCGAAAGCCTTTCGCTTGATGTGGTGGGCGTCGGCTCCAAGGTAAAGGTGCTGGATAAGGATATGGAGGAAGAGGGAGAATATCTTATCGTAGGCGCTATGGAGGTGGGGCACGAGATGAATACCATTTCGGACCAGTCCCCCGTGGGTCATGCGCTGATTGGCCACAAAAAAGGTGAAACTGTGGTGGTAGAAGCCCCCGGCGGAGCCTTTGAAATGGTCATTTTGGACATCAGCAAATAAAAATCCGGCAAAAAGGCAGAAAAGGAGTGAACTTTTCTGCTTTTTTATTTGCCCTGCGGCACAAATTAGTGTAAAATATAATTTATATGTATGTATCCGGTGCAGCGGTTCCTTTCCCCGCACCGATGAAGGAGGACAAATATGAGCGAAGAAAAGGTCATCAATCCGGCGATGGAGGCAGAAACCGAGGAAGAACGCCTGCACGAGCAGGTGAAGGTGCGTCGGGACAAGCTGGCGGCATTGTGCGAAGCCGGCAAGAATCCCTATGAGATTACCAAATATGACTGGGATACCAAAACCGCAGAAATCCGCGAGCGCTTTGAGGAGCTGGAGGGCAAGACGGTTCGCATTGCCGGTCGTATGATGAGCCGCCGTGTAATGGGTAAAGCAAGCTTTATGGATCTTCAGGATTCCACCGGACGGCTGCAGGTATATGTACGCCGTGACGATGTGGGTGAGGAGGACTATGCCGACTTTAAGAAATGGGATATCGGCGATGTTCTGGGCGTGGAGGGTACCGTATTCCGCACCCAAAAGGGCGAGATCTCTGTCCATACCACTCATATCAAGCTGCTTTCCAAGTCTCTTTTGCCCCTGCCGGAGAAATTCCACGGACTGCGGGATACCGATACCCGTTACCGTCAGCGCTATGTCGATCTGATTGTAAACCCTGAGGTGCGCGACACCTTCTATAAGCGCAGCCGTATCCTTACCGAGATCCGCCGCTATCTGGACGAAAAGGGCTTCCTGGAGGTAGATACCCCCATTCTGGTGCCGCTGGAGATCGGCGCTTCCGCCCGCCCCTTTGTGACCCATCACAATACGCTGGATATGGATATGTATCTGCGTATTGAGACCGAGCTGTATCTCAAGCGGCTCATTGTGGGCGGCATGGACCGTGTGTATGAGGTGGGACGCATCTTCCGCAACGAGGGCATGGATACCAAGCACAACCCCGAATTTACCACCGTAGAGCTGTATCAGGCATACACCGACTACAAGGGCATGATGGATCTGGTAGAGGAGCTTTACGCACGCCTGGCACAGAAGGTCTGCGGCAGTACCAAGATCACCTATCAGGGAGTGGAGCTGGATCTGGGACACTGGGAACGCCTGACCATGGCGGAATCGGTGAAAAAGTATGCCGGCGTGGATTACTACGATTGGAAATCTGATGAGGACGCCCGTGCCGTCGCCAAGGAGAAGCATGTAGAGGTTCCCGCCGATGCCACAAAGGGAACGGTGCTGGCGGAGTTGTTTGACGCCTATGTAGAGGAGCACCTCATTCAGCCGACCTTTATTTACGATTATCCCGTGGAGAACAGCCCGCTGGCAAAGCGCAAGCCGGAGGAGCCTGCCTTTACCGAGCGCTTTGAGTATTTTATCTGCGCTACCGAGTACGGCAATGCCTTCAGCGAGCTGAACGACCCCATTGATCAGAAGGCGCGCTTTGAACGGCAGGTAGAGGCGAAACGCCATGAGGAGCCGAACACCCGTGCCAAGGTGGACTATGACTTTGTGACTGCGCTGGAGTACGGCATGGCCCCCACCGGCGGTTTGGGCTTTGGTGTGGACCGCCTGGTAATGTTGCTGACCGATTCGGCTTCCATCCGGGATGTATTGCTGTTCCCGACTATGAAGCCATTAGATAAATAAAATCAGCAAAAACTCAGTATTTATGCGGGTTTCGGGATTTAGGACAACCTCACAAATCAGCGATTTACATCAAACTTACATCATTTGATGCAGAAATCGGTGCAAGCAAGAAAAAATCGCATAATAAGCAGAATGAATGGGCAGTCCTTAATGGGATTGCCCATTTTTAGAAGAGAGAGAAATGTAAATCACCGATTAGGTTTTCATTGCAGTGGTTATGGAGAACAGTTATAATGGGGATAAAAGAAAACGACAAATTTGAAGTTATGGAGGAATGATAGTGAGTTATATTACAATGGAAATATGGACTGGAATATGGATATTAGTGAGATTATTTCCAATGGCACTTATTATTTTTGCAGGTGTTATGATTATCGAAGTGGGTATTGAATTTATCCAGAAGAAGAAAATTGAAGTTAAGATTTTAAATTGGTTATGTCAATTCTTATGGATTCTAATAGTTGTATCAATATTAAAAATTACAGGAATTATTGGTGGTAGTTTTGGAATATCCTCACCACTTGATAGTTATATTAGTTTTAAATTATTTGAGGATGGATTTAATGCGGCAACTATTTTGAATATATGTCTATTCATTCCATATGGATTTTTGCCAGTATTTATTTTTAAGAATATCCACAAGCATTGGTGGAATGGCGTTATACTTGGAGCAGTATTTTCGATTGGTATAGAATTTTTGCAAACATTTATTGGAAGGTTTGCACAGTTAGATGATGTGATTATGAATACTTGTGGGACTCTCGTTGGATTTTTGATAGGATGCTTGTTACTTCGTATAACCACAAGGAAAAAATAAATTTCAGTCTGTAGGGATGAAAATTTGAATTCGTAGGAGGTATCGAAAAATGAATAGGAAAACTTTATTCTGTTTTCTGACAGCTTTGATAATGATTTTTGTTCTTGCCGGCTGTGGTGGAAAGAATAGTGGTGGGAATATTGACAATGTTCAAATTCCTGATTGGAAACCATCGGAAATATATTCAGACAGTGATATTGAGGCGGCTTTCCAAACAGTAAAAGACTATTTCGGCAACGAATTTGACGGCTGCACACTGACAAAACTGTCCTATCCCGGAGATACATACGCCGATGAATTTTATGAATGGGCTGAACAATATGACGCGGATGAAGCAATCGTAATATTATCATCTTTCGATGTAGACTCATCAGGCGGGGATGGTTCGCTTAATCCGGATTCAACATATGATGATTGGAAATGGATTCTAATTAGGAATGACAGTGGGAATTGGGAACATGTTGACCACGGGTATTAAAGCGACAAATTCCAGTTTGTCGGTGGACGGGGGAGCCGCCCGCAGGCGGCAGGGGCAGCGCCCCTCCGGAGCAGTCCGGCCAAAGGCGCATCAGCGTCGAGGCGGGCTGCTCCGGCAACCCTCCCCTTTAGGGGCGCAAAGCACTTTCCTACTGCTGCACCAACGGTGCTGCGGTGGGAAAGTGCTTTTGCGTTACTTTCTCACAGAGAAAGTAACAAAGAGGTGACTTCAGCGGAAACCTATGGTATAATAAAAGGGACAGGAGGTGCGAGTATGGCAGTCAAAATATCCGGTATGATGGGAACCGGCAGCATGGGGCATAATAACCGCAAGTTCATTACCGAGAATGTAGATCCGGCCAGAACCGAGCAGAACATCACGCTGCGCAGGGAAAATCTGAAACAGGTCTACCACGAGCTTTTCGATGAAGCCCTTGCGGAGTACAACGCAAAGAAAACAAAGACCAGAGATAAGATCCCGGACTACTATCGACACATTGAAAAGAGCAAGCAGGAGCGGCTTTTCCATGAGGTCATCTTCCAAATCGGAAACAAGGACAACTGCGGCTGCGAAACGCCGGAGGGGGAACGGGCTGCGGCAGCTCTCAAGGAGTTTGCCGAGGCATTTCAAGAACGGAACCCGCACCTGCGGGTGTTCAACTCGGTCATTCATATGGACGAGGCCACGCCCCACATCCATATAGATTTCGTGCCTGTGGCAACGGAGCAGAAGCGGGGGCTTGCGAAAAGAGTATCGCTGAAACAGGCGTTGGCGCAGCAGGGATTTACAGGCCAGTCAAAACGGCAGACAGAATGGAATGCCTGGGTAAACAGTGAGAAGCTGGTGCTGGAGCAGATCGCCCAGCAGCACAGCTTTGAAGTGATCCACGGTGACGGAGGCCGACCGCATATGTCCTTGCCGGAGTACAAAGAGGCGGCGAGGGAGCTGGAGGCCGCAAGGCAGGAGATAGAAGCAGCGAGGGCGGAAGTGTCGGAGCTGCAGGCGGAAAAGGAAACGCTGCAGGGAACGGTTAAAGAGTTAAAGGCAGCGAAAAAGGTATCGCTGGATCTGGAGAGAATTAAGCCGGAAGAAACCATGATGGGCAATATCAAGGGCGTTACCTTGAAAGAGATCAAGCAGCTGAAGGCATTGGCGGTACGGGGCGCAGAGGCCGAGCAGACGGTCAAGCAGCAGGTCAATACCATAGAGCTTCAGAA
>ENA-ORUI01003162-ORUI01003162.1-human-gut-metagenome-genome-assembly--contig:-NODE-3162-length-12298-cov-2.969942_pt1 | contig 12298 bp, 14 predicted proteins | sample MGYA00242078_ERZ509205 | MGnify/ENA primary metagenome ERZ509205 (study PRJEB26280, sample SAMEA2338828) | human gut metagenome | biome: human gut; feature: human-associated habitat; material: faeces... | reverse complement strand
GCTTATACGGCATCGCGGAAGAACCGATCTGGTTCTTCTCGAACGGCTCTTCCATCTCTTTAAAGTTCTGCAGCAGGCGCATGTCGTTGGAGAACTTGCTGGCCGACTGGGCGATGGCGCTCAGGTCGGAGAGAACATAGTAGTCGACCTTTCTGGAATAGGTCTGGCCGGAGACCGGAACGCAGGCCTCAAAACCCATCTCGTGAGCGATCATCTGCTCGGCCTGTTTGCACTTCTCCTCGTCGCCGTTAAACAGCTCCATAAAGCTGGCCTGGGTGCCGGTGGTGCCCTTAGAGCCGAGCAGCTTTAAGGATTTGATGCGGTTTTCGATCTCCTGCTCGTCCATCAGCAGCTCGTTAATCCACAAAGTGGCGCGCTTGCCAACGGTGGTCAGCTGGGCCGGCTGCAGGTGGGTGTAGGCAAGGCAGGGCATGTCCTTGTACTGGTCGGCAAATTTTGCCAGCATGGCGATGACGTTGAGCAGCTTGCGGCGGACAATCTCCAGGCCCTCGCGCATGATGATGATGTCGGTGTTGTCGCCGACATAGCAGCTGGTGGCACCCAGATGGATGATGCCTGCTGCCTTGGGGCACTGCTGGCCGTAGGCGTAAACGTGGCTCATCACATCATGGCGCACCAGCTTCTCGCGCGCAATGGCGACCTCGTAGTTGATGTCGTCCACATGGGCTTCCAGCTCGGCCACCATTTCGGGAGTGATATTGGTCAGGCCCTGCTCCATCTCGGCCCGGGCCAGCGCCACCCACAGGCGGCGCCAGGTACGGAACTTGTTGTCATCCGAGAAGATGTACTGCATCTCGTCGGAAGAATAACGGGTAGAGAAGGGGCTGATATAACGATCATGCTGTGACATTGGTTGTTTCCTCCTGAAAGTGACTCCCCCAGCCGCCTTCCGGCGACAGCCCCCTCGAGGAGGGGGCCTTTCAGCCTCCCTCGGAGAGAGAGGTGGCATCGCGTCAGCGATGACGGAAGGAGTTTTTCTCTATTCTACCATCAAACCTTGAAATAGTCTACGCCGCCCTCAAAGATCGGCTGATATTTATCGCCGGTGACGTTCTTGTACAGGTACTCGCCGCTGCGCTCCGAGTGGCCCATCTTGCCGAACACGCGGCCGTCCGGGCTGGTGATGCCCTCGATGGCCAGCACCGAGCCGTTGGGGTTGTAGCGCTGGTCCATGGTCGGGTTGCCGTCGTGATCCACATACTGGGTGGCGATCTGGCCATTCTTCAGCAGGGTATCCAGCACCTCCTGCGGGGCCTGCACGGCCGGCGTGCTGGCCGTAGAGGACGAGGAGGCCGCCGGCTTCATCTCGCTCTCTGTCACGGCATACAAATAGGTGTTGTCCCCGTCGCGGCGGAACAGGTAATCCTGATATTTCACCGGCGCATACTGCATATCGGGCGAAAAATCTGTGCCGGAAGAGAACTGCGAAAGGTAGCCCACCGTCACGCGCACGGTGTCGCCCTCGCGGATGCCCTCTTCGTTACCCAGCATGACGATGGAAACGGAGTTTTCCTCCAGGTTCTGCGCCATGCCGTACACGCCGCCGGGGAATTCCAGCAGCTCGTTGACCATGCAGCCTGTCAGTCCGGCGGCTTTTGCGATGCCGTCGCCGATCAGAATGACCGTGCCGGTCTCAGACTGGTTGATCTTTGCTTCATAGTGTTTGATTTGAGAACGGATGATTCTTGAAATCTCTTCCGGTCTTAATTCCATTGCTTCACCAGCTTTCAGTAGAATAAAGCCTTGTTACAGGGCGCTGCTTTCGAGCAGCTGTTGGATCTGGCTCAGGTGGCTCTGTACGCTGCCGTCGAGCTGCCGGTCGGGCAGCTCCAGACGAATGCCGCCGAGAAGCGTGGGGTCCGTCTGGACCGTCAGCTCCACGTGCTTTTTGCATTTTGCCTCCAGCTTTTCGCGAAGCCGCTTCGTCTGTGCCTCGGTCATGGGCACAGCGCTGACCGCGCGGACATCGATGATGTTGTGGTCGCGGTTGTAGCGGCTGCGGAACGCCTGGAAACAGTCGGGCAGAGCCGAAATGGTGCCGTTGTCGCACAGAAGCTTCATGAAGTTCTGCGTATAGGGATGGACGCTGCCGCCCCACGCCTCGTCAATGAGCTTCTCACGCTCTTGCTTTTCGATGGAGGGCTCCATCAGAAGCCGTCCATAATCAGGATTTTGCCGAAACAGATCACTTACCGCATGAAGCTCGCCGAGAATCTGCTCTTCGAGCGATTCCTCACGGGCAAGATCGTACAGCGCGCCGCCGTAGGTAAGGGCAGTTTTGCTAATCATGATTCTTCACCCAATTCGTCGATAAAACGCTCGATGAGCGCCTCATGCTGCTTTTCGTCGATTTCCTTTTCAGCGACCTTCGAGGCGATCTCCACGGCGAGGCCGGAAATTTCGCGCTTCATCTCGTTCATCGCTTTGCGGCGCTCGAGCTCAATATCGCGGCTGGCCTTTTCACGCATGGCCGCCGCTTCGCTTTGGGCGCTGGCAAGCATTGCGTCAGAACGGGTCTGCGCATTTTTGACGGCACGCTCGGTAATGGCCTCAGCCTCCGTGCGGGCAGTGAGCAGATGACCCTCATACTCGGCCTTGGCGGACTCGGCGTCCTGCTTGGCGGAGTCAGCGTCGGCATAGATGGCGTCGACCTCCTGCTGGCGCTGGGCGAGGATCTTCTGAATGGGCTTAAAAAGGAATCGTTTGAACAGATACATCTGAATGAACAGATTCAGGATCTGCGCGATGAAGGTCCAGCCTTCAAAGGCTACCAGGGATTGATAGGACAAGGCTGCCGCCTCCTTTCAGAATGTGACTTTGCCGTCTTACAGCATGCCCAGGAACAGGTTGGGCGCCACAAAGATCAGAAGCAGGCCGGTGACGAAGCCGTAAATACCGGTGGTCTCGGACAGAGCGATACCCAGGATCATGGTGCTGGTAACGTCGCTCTTGCACTCGGGATTGCGGCCGATGATTTCACAGGCACGGGCGGCGCAGTTACCTTCGCCGATACCAGGGCCGATACCGGCGATCAGAGCCAGACCGGCGCCGATGCCGCAACCTGCCAGAGCAATGCCTTTAGCCAGAATTTCCATAAATATTTTCCTCCTAAATATTTGTTTACGTGTTTATTCAAATGGCCGCCGCGTTATCAGCCCGCGGCCTGTTTGATGAAGAGGGTGGTCAGGGTGCAGAAGATGAATGCCTGAATGCAGCCGCTGAACCAGTCAAAATACAGGCTGGGAATGGCGGGAATGCCAATGGTCAGCCAGGGGTAATGCACACCCAGACAGGTGAGAATGGCGAGAACGCCCAGCACCGTAACGATGATGCCCAGAATTTTCAGCTTCTTTTTCTTCTTTGTAAAGCCGATAATCAGAGGAATCAGACCAACGATGGTGACGATCAGCGCGACATACATGCTGGATGCCAGCAGATGGAACAGCGCATTGTTGGCGGCGACCAGAGCGGCGTAAATCAACGCGCTGATAACCGTGCCGGAGAGAATGTTGCCGAAATGACGGCAGGCCATGGAGACGGGGGTGAACAGCTCACTCATGACATTGATGGGCGCCAGGATGAAAAGGGGATCCAGGAAGCTCTTCAGATACGCGCCGATGCCGGAGGCCTTGATCTTATGGTAGGTAATCAGCACGAACACCACCAGCGCCCAGGCAAGCTCCGTCATCAGATCGGCGGTGGGACTCCAGATGCCCACAAGGCTGATCAGGTTGGAGAAAATGCTGGTGACGAAAATCGTGCCCACCAGTGGGATGTAGCGGTCGAAATCCGGCCCCATATTGCCCCGGACGAAGTTCACCAGGGAGGTGTAGATCGTCTCGGCGACGGCCTGCTTCCGGGAAATGCCCGTGACCTTCAATCCGGACCCCAGCCAGATGAACAGAGCGGAGATCAGAATCAGAATCAGCCAGCTGACAATCAGCGTCTGGGTGATTGTCACCGTTCCGAACAGCGGGACGTTTTCATATGTGGCTATAATTCGCGCGCCATTGATTTCAACTTCCATACACTCACCTCATAAAATCGATGATCTTGTATTTTTATACTTCAAAAGGGCCGGGATGATCTTCCGGCTCGTCCTCCTCAGGAATGGTCTTGCCCGCCTCGCCGGCAGTCGGCTTTTCGTCGTTGGGAACGAGCTTGCCCCGGCTTTGCAGGAAGAAAATGACCACGTTGGGGAACAGAACGGGCAGCGCACCGGCCACAAAATGCACCTGGGGAATCAGGTATGCGGCGATGACCCAAGCGGCCTGAAGAAGCAGGCGGACATTGTAGCTCATCTGGAATTTCTGCCGCATTTTCTTCTTGCTGTCGATCTCCACGGCGCTCTGCACCGTCAGGCAGAGAATGGTGAAATTCAGAATCGCTACCACGGAGCCGCATGCCGCGCCCAGCAGAATGCGGAGAATGTCAAACTTGCCAATGCCGAACTGACTCAGAAGAAACAGCCCCGCGATCATGATAACGTCGCACACCAGCGTGCCGACGGCGATGCGGGAGATTTCTTTTTTGGATGCTGCCTGTAATTTCATAACGGGAATTCCTCTTACTTGTGGTCATTGAAGGAGACGGGCGGGTCTTTGTGGCCGCTGCTTTCGTCGGCTGCCTTACGCAGAGATTTCAGGCACGACCGGGCGGTGCTGACGGAGGTAAGCAGACCCACAATGCCCAGCACGACCACGATCCACAGACCAAGGCCAAATTTATCCTGGAGCCAGACCGCCAGAATCAAAAAGAAAACCGTGGGAAACAGAATGGAAAACCCAAACTGCACCACCCACATAAGCAAATTCAGCAGCTTCATAGTGCCTCCGCAGGGGAAAAATGTATGACCCGCAAAATCGTTCCAAATTATTATACCCGATTTTTTGTCGAGATTCAAGACCAATTTTGAAGAATCTGGCAAAAGTTTCTTTACCAGGTTTTAAGAGGACAGAAAGTGGAGAAAGAAAGCAAAAAGGGCTTTCCATTTTCAAAGAAATATAGTAAAATGAAAAGGAATACATGCTGCTCTGCCAGAATGACCGGCACAGAAATCCTGTGTCCCTCATACAATATCCGGAGGTGGTTCTGGTGGTGGGTTACATTATGCTGGGAACGCTGGCGGCCTTTGGGCTGGTAAGTGCGCTGTGGGTGCTGTACGGATTTCTGCTGCCCGCAGAGCGGGGCGGCGGGCTTTACGCTCCGGCAAGGCCGGGGGTGACGGAGGATTCCTTTGCCCGGCGCTATCTCTGGCTGCGGGAGCTGGGGCTGCTGCGGGAAGAGCTTACCATGGTGGATTTTGGCATCAGCAATGCCGAACGGGACTGGCTGACGGAGCGGGGCGTGACGGTCTGCGCACCGGAAAAGCTGGCCGAGAGAATGGGAGAGAAAACGACTTGACGGAAGATCTGGAGATTTTGCAGGGCGCCATCAGCGCCGTGGTATATCAGAATTACGAAAACGGCTACGCCGTCCTTCGCGTGAACGTGGGCGGCGGTCAGAATGTGACGGTGGTCGGCACCATCCCTCTGCCCGCGGTGGGCGAACGGCTGATGGTGACGGGCAAATGGAGCACCCACTCCAACTACGGACGGCAGTTCGAGGCGGAATTTCTGGAGCGGCTGATGCCTCAGACCAGTCTGGAAATCCTGAATTATCTCAGCAGCCGCATCATCAAGGGCATCGGCCCCAAGACGGCGGCGCGGATCGTGGAGCATTTTGGGGAGCAGACCCTGCTGGTCATGGAACGGGAACCGGAGCGGCTGGCCGAGGTTCCCGGCATTTCCCGGGAAAAAGCAAAAGCCATGGGCGAGGAATTCCGGTTACAGGTGGGAATGCGGCAGCTGATGGAATTTTTTGCCGTGCATCACCTCCCGGCGGAGCTGGCGGTGCGGGCGTACAAGCTGTACGGCGACAGCACTGTGGAGCTTCTGTACGACGACCCGTACTTACTCATGGACGAGGGGCTTGACGCGCCCTTTGGAGCGGTTGACCGCTTTGCTATTGAGTTGGGCGTGGCGGGGGACGACCCCCGGCGGGTGGAGGCCGGAATCCTGTTTGAACTGAACTACAATCTCACGGCGGGGCACAGCTTTCTGCCGGAGGACAAGCTGCAGCTGGCGGTCAGTCAGCTGCTGAGCGTGGACGGCGAAGCGGTGAAACAGGGCATCGGGCGACTGCTGGAAGCCGACCGCCTGGTGCGCAGTACGCTGGCAGGTATCACCGTTGATTATCTTCCAAGGCTGTATGAAGCGGAAGTAAATTGCAGCCGGCGGCTTTTAGAGTTCGCGAAGGGCAGCTTCCCGCCGCCCAAAGGCTTGGAGCGCATGATTCAAAACGTGGCGGAGGAGAGCGGCATCGAATATTCCGAGGAACAGACCCGCGCCATCCGGGAAGCGGCGACCTCCGGGTTGCTGCTGATCACCGGCGGCCCCGGCACCGGTAAGACGACTATATTAAATGGTATCCTGTCCCTTCTGGGACAGATGCAGCTGGCGTGCCTGCTGGCTGCGCCCACCGGTCGGGCGGCGAAGCGGCTGACGGAGGTGACGGGGGAGAACGCCTCCACCATCCACCGGCTGCTGGAAGCGGGAATCGACCCCGGCACGGGGGACATGGTGTTCGTCCGGGACGAGGACAACCCCCTTAAATGCGACGCGGTGATCGTGGACGAAATGTCCATGGTGGACGTGGAGCTGCTGCACCATCTGTTGCAGGCCATCCCCAGAGGGAAGCGGCTGATTCTGGTGGGCGACCCCGACCAGCTGCCCCCCGTGGGGCCGGGATTCCCGTTCAACGATATGCTGCGCAGCGGCTGCCTTCCCACGGTACGGCTGACGGAGATTTTCCGGCAGGCACAGCAGAGCTTGATCGTCATGAACGCCCACCGGGTGAATCAGGGGCAGATGCCGGAGCTGAAAAACGTCAAAAGCGACTTTTTCTTCCTGCGCAGGCAGAGTGAGGATGCGGTCAGCACCCTGATCCGGGAATTATGCACCATCCGGCTGCCCAAGAACATGGGCATTCCACCGGAGCAGATTCAGGTGCTGTCTCCCACCCGTAAGGGGGGTGTAGGCACCGCCGTGCTGAACAAAATGCTGCAAGCCGCACTGAACCCCGCCACTCCCGACAAAAAGGAGCGCGCTTTCGGAGATATTATTTTCCGGGAGGGGGACAGGGTGATGCAGATCCGCAACAATTATGATATATTATGGAAGAAGACCGACGGCAGCGCCGTGGGCACCGGCATTTTCAACGGCGACGTGGGGACGATCACCGGGATCGACACCGGTGCGGAGACCCTGACGGTGACCTTCGACGATCGGGCGGCGGACTACGACTTTACCCAGCTGAACGAGCTGGAACCCGCCTACGCCATGACCGTCCACAAGAGTCAGGGCAGCGAGTACCGGGCTGTGATTTTAACGGCGTGGAACGGTTCGCCGTACCTGCTCAGCCGCAGCATTCTCTACACCGCCATCACCCGGGCGAGAGAACTGCTGATTATTGTAGGTCGTGAGGAAACCGTGGCGGCGATGGTGGAAAACGCGAAGAAGAACCGCCGCTACACGGGGTTGAAGCTTCGTTTACAGGGGAAAACCGAATGAGACTGGTTCACTGGCTGCTGGGCGTGCTGTTCCCGCCAAAGTGCGTTCTGTGCGGCAAAGTCCTGGGAAAAGAGGAACTTGACCTGTGCCGCACCTGCCGGGAGGAAGCGCCGGAATTTCTTAATAGAAAAAGAAGGTGTCAATTTCTTGACAGTTTCGCTGCGGTCTGGTACTATGAAGGGAATGTAAGAAGGAGCCTCCTGCGTTTCAAGTTCGGCGGCGCGAGAAATTACGCCGCTGCTTATGGCAGGCTGTTGGCCATGCGTATCCAGAATCAGTACCCCGACGGGTTCGATGTGCTGACATGGATCCCCGTCAGCCGTCTGCGGAAGCTGCGCCGTGGCTACGATCAGGTGGAGCTGCTGGCGAAGACCGTTGGGCGGGAGCTGGGGATGACCCCGACGCCCCTTCTGCGGAAAGTCCGTCACAACCGTCCCCAGTCCGGCATTCACGGCGAGGCGGAACGCCGGGCAAATGTGCTGGGCGTCTACCGGCTGACCCAAGGTGTAGAAATTGCCGGAAAGCGGATATTGCTGCTGGACGACATCCTGACCACCGGCGCCACGGCGGGAGAAGCCGCCCGTGTGCTGAAAACCGCCGGGGCGAAGGAAGTACATTGCGCTGCCGTTGCATCGGCAGGAAAGGAATAAGTAGGTGTCATTATGTTTTTATTTTCCAATGATCTGGGCGTTGACCTTGGTACATCCAATGTTTTGATTTACGCCGACGGCAAGGGACTGGTCGTCCGGGAACCCTCTGTTGTGGCTATGGACAAGAACACCGGCAAGATTTTGCAGGTGGGCGCGGCCGCGCGGAACATGCTGGGACGTACTCCCGGCAACGTGGTCGCCATGCACCCGCTGAAGGACGGCACCGTATCCGACCATGAAATGACCGTCCGGATGCTTCAGGAAATGTTTAAGACCGCGACGAAGGCGTCCTTCTTCACTCCCAAGCCCCGTGTGGTCATCTCCGTACCCTCCGGCGTGTCCGAGGTAGAGGAGCGCAGCGTCATCAACGCCGCCATCGAAGCCGGCGCGCGCAGAGTGTTCCTGATAGAGGAACCCCTCGCGGCGGGGCTAGGCGCGGGACTGGACATTCGCGGCCCCAGCGGCCATCTGGTGGTGGACATCGGCGGCGGCACCACGGACATCGCGGTGCTGAGCATGAACGGCGTGGCGGTTTCGTCTTCTTTGAAGGTGGCGGGCAACTACTTTGATGAGATGATTGCCCGGTACGTCCGCCGTCAGCACGGCGTGGTGATCGGTCAGGTCACCGCCGAGAATGTGAAAATTCAGATCGGTCAGGTCTACCCCCGGGACGAGGAGCGCAGCATGAACGTCAAGGGACGTGACTTCAAGACCGGTATGCCCAAGGTCATCACTCTGACCTCCACGGAGATCTTCGAGGTGCTGCGCCGTCCCGCCCGGATGATCACCGACGAGGTGCTGGCAGTCCTGGAGCAGACAAGCCCCGAGCTGGTGTCGGATATTTCCGAAAACGGCATCACCCTCACCGGCGGATGCAGCCAGATCTGGGGTATGGACCTGCTGATCGCCGAGCGCACGGGCATTGGCTGCGTTCTGGCGGACGACCCCGACGCCTGCACAGCCTACGGCGCGGGCAAGAGCCTTGCATGGATCAACCACATGCAGGAAGGCCCCATCAACATTGCCAGAAAACGGGCGATGCGTGGCTGATATGGAGAAAAAAGCGAGGATCGGGCGAAGCGCCCTGCTGATTATTGGCATCATCTATACCGCCTTGGGCGGAACGTTTGTGATATTGGGCGTTGCGCTGGCGACGCTTCTGCGGGACAGCGACGCCTTTATGGTCGGTCTCATTTTCGGTGGGATCGGTGCCATATTCCTGATTTTGGGAATCATCTTTCTCATTGTCGAACTCTGCAAGAAAAAACGGTCGGATGCCCTGCTTGCCTCGGGACACTACATCCTGGGCGAGGTGGTGGATATTGCCGCGAATATCAATGTCAACGTAAACGGCCGGTATCCCTACTATATAATCGTGCAGTATATTGACCCCCACGGCGTGCGGCACATTTTCAAAAGCCCCAGCCTGCGCATTTTCCGCGACCCGGAACTGATCGGGAAAAAGGTGAAGGTCTACGTGGAAAATGACAATTTTAAGCATTATTATGTAGACGTGGACGAGATTCTGCCAAAGTATGTGGAACATTAGGTAACAGAGTTTGCCCCCAAAGGCCATTGGCCTTTGGGGGCAGTCTTTTAATCCTGATCGCAGGGAGTTTCTCTCTTCCGGTCGCAGCCGGTGGGGGTGAATTGGCGGGCGGGGAAGGGAATGCGGCTGAACATTTCGCAGGGGTCTTCGGTGCAGCAGCCCTCGCTGTCGCAGCACTCCTTTTCTGGGATGGCGTATTCCACCATCGGCACGACCAGCTGCACATCCCGTTCCAGCCGGACGATGGAGAACTGTCCCAGGGTGACGTACAGGCGGCGATGGTCGCCGGAGGTGACGAGATCTTCGTCGAACAGTGCCCGGATGGCCTCGGGAATCTGGACGGTGACGGACTCCGCCGTGCCGCACTCGCAGGCATCCTTGACCTTGGAGCTGAGCACCATGGGATCAAGCACCTCTACCACGGCGGTGGGACGGTTGGAGGAAGAGAGGATGCAGCCGTCGGCTTCTGCGATGCGGGTGTCGCTGGTGAAAATGTGGGCGCGGCTGTCCTCACCGCAGAGCACCGCCCGTTTGGAGAATACCGCGAGACCGCTCAGTGCTGCGGGACGGCAGGTGCCGATCACCGCGTCCGCCAGAATGCGGTAGTAGAAGGTGATGTCGATACAGTAGTGATTCCGGTCAAAGGCGACCGGCTCCACATCGATGTAGGTGTGCAGAAGCTCCGCGCTGCGTACCCGCACGTTGGCGGCGTTGTCGAGCGTCTGCTGGGAACCGGCGGTGAGATAGACCCGCAGGTCTTCCACGCAGTCCTTATCCCGGCAGGCGTCGGTTATCTTCCGTGTGTGAATGGACATGGCCTGACGCAGATTCTGAGGATCGCAGCGCAGGATGTCCGGACATTGCTCAGACATGGAAACCCCTCCTGATGGCGTGATTTAAGCGAAAATTGCTTATAGGACAGTTTATGCGCCGCCTGTCAGGAAGTGCATAAATTGGAAGCATCGGGGAGGGGACAAAGGGGGACTGGGGAACCTCTGAACAAATCGACTGCGGCTGAGCCGGAATTTCCTGCCTCCAGCTCTTGCCGATTTAATTAGAGCTTCCCTAAAACCACCCAAAGCAAAATGCACAGTTCAAAAGCCATATTTTCGTCATTGCGCCAAATCACAAGTGCAAAAATTTCGCATATTCGTGCAGATACCATCAAATTATGACAAAGTGTGAAACACAATTCCACATCGGCTGGCGGCTGTTGACAAACTCGTTTCGCAATGCTAAACTAATGTTTGCCTGAAGGAAGTCAGCCAGGATCATTTTGTTGCCTGTTCTCTTTGCGATTGAATCACGAATAATGAAAGCGCGGCGCCGGTGCAGGCGGTAAAACCGTCTGCCCGGGGCTGAGCGTAACTGGAGGAACGATATGGATCTCAATTCTATCAAGACAGAACAGCGTAACAGCCGGACTGCACAGATCGACACCATGAGTACGCTGAGCATGGTGAAGCTGATCAACGAAGAAGATAAAAAGGTCGCCGCGGCAGTGGGAGACGAGGCCGAACACATCGCTCAGGCGGTGGATGTGATCGCCGCCCAGCTGAAGCAGGGCGGACGGCTGGTGTACAGCGGCTGCGGCACTTCCGGACGTCTGGGCGTTCTGGACGCCGTGGAATGCCCGCCCACTTACTCTACCGATCCCGGCGAGGTGATCGGCCTGATCGCCGGCGGAAACGAGGCGATTTTCCGGGCAAAGGAAGGCGCGGAGGACGACGAAGCCCTTGGCGCGGAGGATTTGAAGAAAATCGGCTTTGGAAGCAAGGACGTGCTGGTGGGCATCGCCGCCTCCGGCAGAACCCCCTATGTGCTGGGCGCCATGAATTACGCCAGAAAGCAGGGCGCCCATGTCATCGGCATTTCCTGCAACCCCGGTTCTCAGGTGGAAAAGACGGCGGAGATCGCCATTACTCCCACCCCCGGCCCGGAGGTGGTCACCGGTTCCACCCGGATGAAGAGCGGCACCGCCCAGAAGATGGTGCTGAATATGCTTTCCACCGGCGCGATGATTAAGCTGGGCAAGGTCTACGGCAACCTGATGGTGGACGTGAAGCCTACCAACGCCAAGCTGGTGGAGCGGTGCAAGCGCATCGTCTGTGAAGCCACCGGCGTGGATTACGATACGGCTACCGAGGCGCTGGAAAAGTGCGGCTATCAGGCGAAGGTCGCCATTGTCATGCTGAAAACCGGCAGCGATGTGCACGAGGCCGAGCAGCGGCTGGAAGCCCATGAGGGACGGGTCGCTCAGGCTGTGGGGGAGAACTGATTATGGCACATCTGCGTTGTGATTTCCGGTCGGATGCCATGGCAATGAATACCTCCATGACCGTCATTCTGCCGGATGTGCCGGAAAGTTCCAGATCATATTCCCGCTCCAGCCCGGAGACGCCCACGGCTTCCCCTGCGTCGTTCAACGCCGTCTTGCCGATCTGAGACTGTATTTCCGGCGTGCCGAC
>ENA-ORUI01003147-ORUI01003147.1-human-gut-metagenome-genome-assembly--contig:-NODE-3147-length-12351-cov-3.999593_pt1 | contig 12351 bp, 9 predicted proteins | sample MGYA00242078_ERZ509205 | MGnify/ENA primary metagenome ERZ509205 (study PRJEB26280, sample SAMEA2338828) | human gut metagenome | biome: human gut; feature: human-associated habitat; material: faeces... | reverse complement strand
CAAGACAGATTATGGTCAGCAGGAAGCGATCGCTGTGTTTGGTTCTGATCCTCGCGTTTACACAACGACAGTGAAAGAATTCGTAAAAGACAAGAAAGGGAATCTCTGTAAGGCAGTCCTTATCAAACTTGAGAGTAAGACCGATGAGAAGACCGGACGGAAAATGATGGTTCCGGTAGAAGGAAGCGAGTATACAGTAAATGCAGATCTTGTTCTGATCGCAGCAGGATTCCTTGGAAGCCAGGATTATGTAACAAAAGCATTTGGTGTAGAAGTGAATGAACGCACAAATGTAAAGACAGAGGCAGGAAAATATTCTACAAATGTGAAGGATGTATTTACAGCCGGGGATATGCACAGAGGACAGTCTCTTGTTGTATGGGCTATCCGTGAAGGTCGTGAAGTGGCAAGAGAAGTAGATGAAAGCCTGATGGGATATACAAACTTATATATTCAGTAGAAAATAAAAGATCATACAGTGAAACAGGAATCTGGAAAGTTTATCTAAGAATAAAGAGAACTTTCCAGATTTTTTTGTTACAAAAATGTTACGAAAAAATGAAAAAAGTAAGGAGAACTATTGAAAATATTACATAAATACGCTATAATATTGAGCGTAGAATGTAAATAAAATACCCTCTTGTTACGAGAAATATGTTGAAAAAACACAATAGATGTTGTATTATAACATATGAGTATGTGGAATTATAATGTAACTATTTACAACGAGTTATGATACGAAAATTATAATGCATCACATGGGGGACTAGATAAAAATAAGGATAGGTGGAAAGATGAAGTTAAAAAAAGTAAGCAGTATGATTCTTGCAGTAACACTTGCATGTACAATGACTGTTACACCGGTACTTGCTGACGAGGTCAGTGATCTGAAGCAGAAGAAGCAGGAGACACAGAATCAGGTAAGTAATCTTCAGACACAGCTGAATTCACTTATGACCAAGATCTCTGATCTTGAGAATGATCTGATCGAAACAGGTGAGGAAATCTCTCAGACAGAGGAAGATCTGAAGACAGCGCAGGAGGAACAGGAACAGCAGTATGCAGCCATGAAGCTTCGTATTAAGTACATGTATGAAGAAGGAACAGGCACTGCTACAGTGGAGAAGGTACTGACATCCGGAGATATTTCCAGTGTACTGACACAGGCAGAATATTCCCAGCAGGTACATTCTTATGACAGAGATAAGCTCGAAGAGTATGTTGCGACAGTTCAGAAAGTAGAAGATCTTAAGACAACGCTTGAGACAAAGATGGCTGATCTGCAGGAGACACAGACGGAGTATGATGCACAGAAGGATGAACTGAATACAACAATCACAGAGAAGAGTAGTGAAATCGCAAATCTCGATGTTAAGATTGATGAAGCTGTAAAGAAAGCAGCGGAAGAAGCAGCGAAGAAAGCAGCGGAAGAGGCAGCGAAGAAAGCAGCAGAAGAAGCAGCAGCGAAGAAAGCAGCTGAGGAAGCAGCTAAGAAGAATAACTCAAGCAGTAGTTCTTCTAATAGAAATAACTCAAGTAATAGTTCTTCCAGTAGTTCAAGCTCAAGCAGCTCAAGCTCAGGAAGTTCAAGCAGCTCAAGCTCCAGTAGCTCAAGCAGTAGTTCTTCCAACAGTTCAAGCAGCTCAAGTTCTTCCTCATCAAGCCCAAGTTATAGTGCTAATAAGGGAAGCATTATTGTAAATGCAGCTTATTCACAGATCGGAGTTCCATATGTATGGGGCGGATCTACACCGGGAGTTGGACTTGACTGTTCAGGACTTGTACAGTATTGTTACAGACAGGCTGGAATTTCAATTCCAAGAACAAGTGGAGATATTCTTGCAGCAGGAACAATTGTAAGCAATCCTCAGCCGGGAGATATCTGCTGGACACCGGGACATGTAGCGATTTACATTGGCGGAGGACAGATGATCGAAGCACAGCAGACAGGAGTACCGGTTAAGGTAAGTTCTGTACGTGTTACATATTATGTAAGATATTAGAACAAAAAAAGGAATCAGTGATGCTGATTCCTTTTTTTAAAACTTTTTTTATTTGCCCGGTACAATTTCCAGCCAGTATCCGTCAGGATCTTCAATAAAATAAATTCCCATAGATGGATTTTCGAAGCAGATACATCCCATCTCTTTATGTTTTTTGTAAGCAGCATCGAAATCATCGACAGCAAATGCAAGATGGATCTCATTATCTCCCAGTTCATATGGTCGATCCATATCACGCAGCCAGGTGAGCTCTAAAAGATGTGGGGTCACACCGTCTGTGAGATATACAAGCTTAAAACTTTCGTCATCGGCAAGTTTTTCACGTTCTACTTTTAAATTCAGAGCTTTCTGGTAAAAATCCAGTGATTTTTCAAGATCATATACATTCAGGTTATTGTGTGCAAATGTAAAATTCATTTTAGTACCTCCATAGAATCATAAGGTTTTTATTCACAGTCAAGTGGAATGATGACTGGAATCTACTTTCTAAGGATATCACAGGAGGGGAGGAAAAATCAATAATGCATAGATAAAACCTGATGGGATAGAGTGATAACACAGAATACAGTGAAAAATGAATGAAAAACATTTTTGAAATGCAAAACATGTGGAAATAAAGCTGAAAAAAACAAAAAAATAAAAAAGAATGCAAGAACCCATTGACGAAACGTCAAAAATTATATACAATAACAAAAGTGAAAAAATAAAGAAAGTGGAGGATTCCTGCAATGACTGCATATAAAGATTTGAGCAAAGAAGAGTTATTGGAATTAAAGAGTGGCCTGGAGGCGCAGTTTGAAGAAGTGAAGGCAAAAGGTCTGAAACTGGATATGTCCAGAGGAAAACCGTCAGCAGACCAGCTGAATCTGTCAATGGGGATGATGGATACACTGACAAGTGGTGTTGATCTGACTTGTGAAGATGGTGTTGACTGCCGTAACTATGGCGGACTTGATGGAATTGATGAAGCAAAACAGCTTCTTGCAGATATGATGGAAGTTCCGAAAGATAACGTGATCATTTTCGGAAACTCAAGTCTGAATGTGATGTATGATACGGTAGCACGTGCAATGACACATGGTATCATGGGAAGTACTCCATGGTGTAAGCTTGATAAGGTAAAATTCTTATGTCCGGTTCCAGGATATGACAGACATTTCGCGATTACAGAGCATTTCGGAATTGAGATGATTAATGTACCGATGACATCAACAGGACCGGATATGGATATGGTTGAGAAACTTGTAAGCAGTGATCCGGCAATCAAAGGAATCTGGTGTGTACCGAAGTACTCTAACCCACAGGGAATCACATATTCAGACGAGACAGTGTTCCGTTTTGCGAACCTGAAGCCGGCAGCAGAAGATTTCCGTATCTTCTGGGATAATGCTTACTGTGTACATCATTTATATGAAGATAAGCAGGATTATCTGATTGAGATTCTGATGGAGTGTAAGAAGGCAGGTAACCCGGATATGGTTTACAAGTTTTCTTCTACATCTAAGATCAGTTTTCCAGGATCAGGAATTGCAGCAATGGCAGCATCTGATGCGAACCTGGAGGATATCAGAAGCACAATGCGTGTGCAGACGATCGGACATGATAAGGTAAATCAGCTGCGTCATGTAAGGTTCTTCGGAGATATTCACGGAATTGTAGAACATATGAAGAAACATGCAGATATCCTGCGTCCGAAGTTTGAGACTGTTCTTGAAGTTCTTGAAAGAGAACTTGGCGGACTTGAGATTGGATCATGGATCGCGCCACGCGGAGGATATTTCATCTCCTTTGATGCGCTGGATGGATGTGCGAAAGCGATTGTTGCGAAGGCGAAAGAAGCTGGCGTTGTTATGACAGGAGCGGGAGCAACATTCCCTTATGGAAAAGATCCACATGACAGCAATATCCGTATTGCACCGTCTTATCCAACACCGGAAGAACTTGCAGTTGCCGCTGAAGTATTTGTATTGAGTGTAAAACTGGCAAGTGTTGATAAGATCCTTGAGACAAAATAAATAACAGCATTTTATAAAGACCTTTTGCAAGTGGTTTATCTGCCGGCAGAAGGTCTTTTTCTGATGGTTGACAGTTACTGTTCACTCCCGTGTCAATCACTCCGCTGATTGACACGGAGGATGCGTGTTTTGACTTGAATGCATCTCGCCCCATCGCCAAAGGCGATTTAAAATGGCGAGATGCGTTGCTGGTCACACATCGTGTGAACAGTAACGGTTGACATGCGTTTCCAGGGAGATTATAATGTAGTGCATAGCAGAAAAGAGGAATGACATGATAAAAGGTGTAATATTTGACGTAGATGGTGTCCTTCTCAATTCCATGCCTGTCTGGGAGAATCTTGGAGAATTGTATCTGGATCATTTGGGAATTGAGGCCGAGAAGAACCTGGGGGAGACATTATTTGAGATGAGCCTGGAGGAGGCGGCAGATTATCTGATCTCACATTATAACCTGGAGAAGACAGTGGAAGAGGTTGTACAGGGACTGAATAAGGAAGTGGAAGACTATTATGCAAAACGAGTTCCATTGAAAGAAGGGGTTCGTCAGTATCTGGAGGAATTCAGAGAGCGGAAGATTCCTATGGTGATCGCAACAACCGGTGACCGGAAGAATGCAGAAGCAGCTCTGAGCAGATTGAAGGTATTACCTTATTTTCAAGGAGTTTTTACAGCATCTGAGATCGGAAGCGGTAAGGATCAGCCGGATATTTATTTTGCAGCACTTTTGCAGCTGGATACGGAGCCGGAACAGACCTGGGTGTTTGAAGATACTTACCAGGCTTTGAGAACGGCAAAGCATGCGGGATTTAAGACAGTAGCAGTTTATGATAAGGCAAATGACAAGAATCTGGCGCAGATCTGGAATACGGCAGATATCTATTTGCCGGAATTTGATGATTTTAATGTTTTTTGGAACAGGGTGTCTGAGGAAGAGAAAGAACAGTTGCTGATTGTAGAATAAGAGGAGAATGAAAAAAGCAGATTCGAATTCAAAGGAGAGATGCTCCAGTAGAATTCGAATCTGCTTTTTATCATATAATTGACTGGTCTGTCTTGTGTTTAGAGAAGGTGAATGCCGGCATCAGCAGCAGCTTCAACTACATTTTCAGGCCAGAGGGAAGACTGTACTTCACCGATATGAGCCTTTCTTAAGTAATACATACAGATACGGGACTGTCCAATACCGCCGCCGACTGTATATGGAAGCTCGCCGTTCAGCAGTGCCTTCTGGAATGGAAGTTCTGCACGCTCTTCACATCCGGCTTCTTTGAGCTGTGCCTTTAATGAGTCTTCGTCAACACGGATTCCCATAGAAGAGAGTTCAAGACCGATGTCAAGAACCGGATAGTAAACGATAATGTCACCGTTCAGCTCCCAGTCATCATAGTCTGGAGCACGGCCGTCATGTCTTTCGCCGGAAGCAAGTACGCCACCAATCTTGGAGATAAACACTGCGCCTTTTTCCTTCGCAATCGCTTTTTCACGTTCTTTGGTAGTAAGATCCGGATAAAGGTCTTCCAGCTCCTGTGTAGTGATGAAAAAGATATCATCAGGAAGAAGAGGATCAATATAGTTGTAACGTCTGGAAATGTATTCTTCTGTATCTTTCAGAGCCCGGTAGACTTTGCGGACAGTATACTGAAGTGTCTCTGTGTTACGTTCTTCCTTAGAAATTACTTTTTCCCAGTCCCACTGGTCAACATACAGAGAATGGATGTTGTCTGTATCTTCATCACGACGTATCGCACTCATATCTGTGTAAAGCCCTTCGCCGGAATGGAAATTATAATTCTTCAATGCATATCTCTTCCATTTTGCAAGAGAATGAACGATCTCTGCAACAGAACCATCCTGTTCTTTGATGTCAAAGGAAACCGGACGTTCCACACCGTTTAAGTTATCATTCAGACCGGATTCCGGACGGACAAACAGTGGTGCTGACACTCGTGTCAGGTGGAGATTCTTTGCAAGAGCACGCTCGAAGTGGTCTTTCACTTCTTTGATGGCTACTTCTGTCTCACGAATTGTAAGAGGGGAATGATAGCCAGCAGGTATTCTTAACTGTTCCATAATAAACTCCTTTATGTTAGCATTTTATTGCTGTTCACAGTATTATGCGGTCAGCAATAGCATTTCTCTTCTATTTTAAGTGGAGAAGAATAAGAAGTCAATGGAAAGGTGAAATGAACACTTGTAATCAGTAAAAAAAATTGCTAAAATGAGCAGTAGTGAGTAATAAATAGTAAGGGACGAAGGTGTAAATAATGAATGTAAATGATATGATTGATACAATTCTGAATTTTGACCTGGATGTTGTTCTGGCTGGACTTAATGAAAGCAGTCATCATTTGAGTCAGATGGAATTTATTTCTCTGATTGTTATAACGGTCGGAGCAGTACTGTTATGTCTGACGGGGCTGAAACTGGTACGTTTCTGGTCTGTGATCGCAGGATTGTCAGCAGGATGCGCAGCTGGAATTGCGGTCGGAGCGATTGCAGGTCTGGATCAGACGATCGCATTGGCGGCAGGAGCAGGTGTGGGACTTGTATTGGCGGTGCTTGGTGCATGGAAGAAGCAGATTGGTGGATTTGTGACAGTAGCGGTACTCGTCTTTGTTGTCAGTGTACATTTGATGAAACCACAGGATTTTATTATCTATGGAATCTGTGCGGGTATTGGTCTTGTGTGTGCATTGCTTTCTATTAAGTTTCATAACTTTATGCTGATTGCTTCTTCTTCTGTGTTTGGAGCAATGGCAGCGGGCAGCAGTATCTTTTATCTGCAGCCATATAAAAACGGAATGATTCATGTGGCACTTTGTGCTGCAATTGGTGCACTTAGTATCTGGATCCAGCTTCTTTTGGAATCCGGAAAACGTAAGAAAAAGAATTTACTTAAAGCCGCAGAGATCCGTGAAGAACATTCTACAGAAAATGAAGTCGAGAAGGCAAGGGCACTGGTTGAGAATCTGGATGATTTTGATGAGCTGGATGAGATTATAGAGAGTCTTCCGGAAAATGTCCTGAAAGAAGACAAGGGCACAACAGTTGTCAGCATGGATGAATTTGATGATCTTGAAGATGATCTGGAAGAGGATGAAGTGGAGAAGTTTAAAGAAGAGAAGTTTGATGTAGACGAGGAAGATTGGGAGGAAGACGTCGAAATTGAAGTAACTGCTGATGAGGCAGATGCGACAGAGGATTATGATTTTGATGAAGATCCGGATGACTTAGATGACTTGAATGATCTGGATGATTTAGATTATCTTGATGACGATGATGATATCGAGTTTCTGGATGAAGATGAGTAGATAAAAAAGCTATCGATTACAATAACTTAACACATATCTGTGTTGTTATCGTAGTCGATAGCTTTTGTATTATCTTACTGCTGTAAATACTCCGCGGAGATCATGGATTACATGTCTTGGACATTTTACAGAGCACATTCCACAGCTTAAGCAGATGTCTTCCTGGATTACTGCGCAATTATCTTCTACATGAATTGCACCTGCAGTACATGTTTTTTCACAAATACCGCATCCAATACAACTGACTTCACACTGTTTACGTGCAACAGCTCCTTTTTCTTTGTTAGAGCATTTTACTACAATGTAGTTTGCACATTCGTGAATCTTGATCAGGTTCTGTGGACAGACTTTTGCACACTGTCCACAGGCAATACATTTTTCTTCGTCTACTTCGGCAACGCCATATTCATTCATGGAAATCGCGCCGAATTTACATTTTTCTATACAGGCTCCACATCCGATGCAGCCATCTTTGCATCCACCGTCTTCAGAGCCGGCTGCGCGGCAGCCACCGTTACAGGCAACCAGAGCTGCCCGGTAAGGAAATCTCTTTTTAATTGCCATGATTATTTCTTCCTTTCGTATGGTGTGTTAGAAAGAGGAAGGCTGTAGCGTCTTTCTCCGTCAAATCTGCAATATGCATCCGCGATTGCAGGAGCAGTAGGGATGGATGTGATCTCTCCGATACCGATTGCTCCACAGGCAACATCCAGACCAGGTTTATCAATAACGATTGCTTCAATCTCAGGAACTTCGTGAGAACGGAAAAGTCCTAAGGAACCATATTTGTCAATTGGTTTACAGTTTTCATCGATTGGATACTGCTCTCTGAGTGCATATCCCATTGACATTACAACACCGCCTTCAATCTGACCTTCGCAGGAGAGAGGGTTGACAGCTTTACCAACATCGTGTGCGGCAATCATTTTCTCAATCTTACCTGTCTTAGGATCAAGGATGCAGACCTGAGTTGCATATCCATAAGCAACGTGAGATATCGGATTAGGCACATCTGCACCAAGTGGATGAGTCTTAGCGAGATACTCTCCGTAGAAAGTTTCTCCAATCATATCTTTCATGGACTTACCGCTGTTTTTTGCTTCCATGAATTTTTCACATGCTCTGCGGCACGCTTCACCGGTTACAAGTGTCTGACGAGAACCGGAAGTTGTACCGGAATCAGGTGAAATCCATGTGTTGCTTCGCTCATAGACGATGTCATCATGGGAAAGATCTGTATTTGTAACGATCATCTGTACAAGTACAGTACCAAGTCCCTGACCGATACAGGAAGCACCAGTGAAGATGTGAAGTTTTTCATCTTCTTCAACAATTAATTTTACACGTCCTGTATCTGGGATACCAACACCAACGCCGGCATTCTTCATAGCACAACCAAGGCCAACAGCCTTACCGGCCGCAAGTGCAGCATCATACTCTTCTTTGACAGCTTCCAGTGTCTCTACAAGACCTGTAGAGTTATCTACAATCTGTCCGTTCGGAAGTACTTCGCCTGGGCGGATCGCATTGCGGTAATGAATCTCCCAAGGTGTAATGCCTACCTTGTCAGCCATCATGTTCAGAAGTGTCTCTGTTGCGAAACAAGTCTGTGTAACACCAAATCCGCGGAATGCTCCGGCAGGTGGGTTATTTGTATAGTAAGCAGTTCCTTCAATTTCAAAGTTTTCATAATGATAAGGTCCTGCTGCATGTGTACATGCACGTTCAAGAACCGGGCCACCAAGAGAAGCGAATGCACCTGTGTCAGATTTAACAATCGCTTTTACACCCTGGATCACTCCATTCTCATCGCATCCCATTGTCATATCCATGTAGAATGGGTGACGTTTCGGATGAACAAGCAAGGATTCCGCTCTGGATAATTTCATCTTGATCGGTTTCTTTGTTACGTAAGTAAGCAATGCGCTTAAATGCTGAACAGTCATGTCCTCTTTACCACCGAAACCACCGCCGACTAATGCGTTCTGAACTTTTACTTTATCTGTTCCAAGCATAAGTGTAACTTCGTGTAGTGTCTGGTGAGCGGACTGGTCTGTTGAATATACGAAAATGTCACCGTCTTCATCATAGAAAGAAACAGCACATTCCGGTTCAAGGAAAGCATGCTCAGTCCAAGGTGTCTCAAAGTGATGTGAGATCACGTACTTGGAATTCTTGATTGCTTCTTCCGCATTTCCGCGGCTGATGTGCTTATAAGCACATACGTTAGTCTCTTCTTCATCATAAACAAGAGGTGCATCCGGAGCAGCAGCTTCTTCCACTGTATGCACATGAGGAAGTACTTCATATTCAACTTTAATAAGTTTCTTTGCTTTTTCTACAGTTGCCATGTCAGTTGCAGCTACAAGGGCAATTGCATCTCCGAGATAATGAGTCAGTCCACCAACCGGAATCAGTGAATACTGATCATGTTTTAAGTGTCCGATCTTATTCTCCCCAGGAATATCATCGGCTGTTACAACCGCTTCTACGCCAGGCAGAGCCTCGGCAGCAGAGGTATCAATAGAAAGTACGCGAGCTCGTGGATATTTACTACGAAGAGCAGCACCATAGAGCATTCCTTCCGGATAATAGTCATCCGGATATTTACCTGTTCCAAGCACTTTTTCTTCAACATCTATACGAGAAACACGGGAACCAAGAGTCCAGCTAGGATCTCCGTCATCTGGTAAAACTCCTTCTTTCAGAATCTTAGCTGCCAGACGCACCGCGTCCATGATCTTGACATATCCTGTACAGCGGCAATAGTTGTTGCGCAGCGCATAGCGAATCTCATCATCGGTTGGTTCCGGATTTACATCCAAAAGTGCTTTTGTGCACATAACCATACCAGGAATACAGAATCCGCACTGTACAGCGCCTGCCTTCCCGTAAGCATAAGTGTAAACTTTCTGTTCCCAATCAGAAAGCCCCTCGACTGTGATGACATTCTTTCCGGCCAATGAATCTGTGTCAGGTACGCAGGATTTGCAAGTCTGTCCATCAATGATAACAGTACAGGCTCCACAAGCGCCTTCGCTGCAACCATCCTTTGCAGAGGTAATGTGCAGTTCATCACGCAGGAACCGTAACAGTTTCTGATTCTTTGAAGGTGAGACTTCCTGACCATTTACTATAAATGATGCCATGTCAGTTACTCCTTTCTTTGTGACAAAATCCCCAAAGAAAAATCTTTGAGGAGTATGTGTTTGTTGTGTATTTTTAATTATATAAAGATACCTATGGTTATATTTTATCACATATTCAACAAAAAGCAACAACTATTCTAAAAAAGTTTTTGACACCTAAAAATATTTTAGATATATGATATAAAAAATGCATATCAGGACAAAAAAAGGGAAGTACCGCAAAATGATACTCCCTTGTAATTATCTTATATAAATTGTTCTTAGAAACCAAAAAGATTTACAACGCAATTCTAATTATCGTGTTCTTCTTCAAATGGATCGTCGTAATCATCTTCATCATCGTAATCATCTCCACCGCGGGAAGCAATTGCGAGAATCAGTGAAATAACAGCAAGTACACCACTTACACCGGCTAAAATCAGAAGCTCGAATTCATCTCCATGTTTCAGGAAAGCAAAAACAGCACAACCGATATAGAGAATCATCGGGATAAGGAATGCAAAAAGTGTATCACGGTTATTCATGATGAAGTATAACAGTGCAGTGACAAGCATACAAAGAGCAACAATGACATAATTCATGCCAGAGGCAGAAGTCACGTCAGCTCCTGATGTGCTGAGTCCTGTTACGAAACCTTTATAAATACAGAAACCAAATGTAAGCAGGGAAATGATTCCAAGGATGATGCGTCCAGGTCTGAAACGTGGATATTCGTCTACATATTCATATTCATCATCATCTTCATCATCATAGTCATCCATTTTTCTGGATTTTACATCTTCTTTTGCTTTCGCAGTTTCGGCTTCCTCTTTCTTTTTCTTCTTGGCAGCTTTACTGTCAGGGTCAGTTGCAAGCATATCTTCGTATCCCTTGCGAACTGCTTTTTCACGCTTATCACGGATTTCTTCCGCTGGAATGTTCCCATATTTCTGCTCTTCGGAATTATCAGTGGCAGTGGCATCAGTGGCAGCTTTCTGTGCAGCGGCTTTGCGGGCTCTGGCTCTCTCCTTAAGAATACGTTCAGCTTCTTCTTCTGAAATCCCTTTGTCAGCAGCAAGGCGGGCAATCGCTTCTTTGCGGGCGAGGGCTTTTGCTTCTCTGCGGGCAGCTCGTTTCTCTTCAGCGGCACGGGCGGCAGCCTCAGCTTTCGCTTTTTCTTCAGCGGCACGGGCAGCAGCTTCGGCTTTCGCTTTTTCTTCAGCAGCACGGGCGGCAGCTTCAGCTTTTGCTTTCTCTTCTGCAGCTTTCTTGGCAGCGATCTTCTTTGCACGTTGTTTATCAAGGTTCCATTGCTTTTTACAGCTATGGCAGATTGCATATTCATTAAAGATTGGATCCCCGTTTTCGCTGGTGCCAATCTGCTTATTCTGCAAATCCAGGTCTTTTCCACATATTGGGCACTTCATATTAATCATGTACTCCTCTCTTTTGTATCAAAATATTTATAACAGATTTATTATAGCATCTTAAAAGAGGAAGAACAACGAAAAAAGTGTGTTTTACATAAAATGTTTTAGAAAAAAATCAAAATTGTGCAAGAATTTAGTTTAAATTCATAAGAAATGGTAGACTTTAAAAATTTAATGTGTTAAAATCAAAAAGTGGCCTGAGAAGGCAAAAGGTATTGTTATGGTTTATGGTATGCCGTAGGCCATCATATAATTAGCCGGTTGAGAAGGAGATTGTTTCGTATGAGTAAGAAGATCAGAACCGAGGCAGTAGATTATCTGTTTCAGGCAATCTTAAGCCTTGAGAATAAAGAAGAGTGTTATACATTTTTTGAAGACATCTGTACGATCAATGAGCTGCTTTCATTGTCACAGAGATTTGAAGTGGCAAGAATGCTTCGTGAACAGAAGACATATCTGGA
>ENA-ORUI01003140-ORUI01003140.1-human-gut-metagenome-genome-assembly--contig:-NODE-3140-length-12374-cov-3.378602_pt1 | contig 12374 bp, 11 predicted proteins | sample MGYA00242078_ERZ509205 | MGnify/ENA primary metagenome ERZ509205 (study PRJEB26280, sample SAMEA2338828) | human gut metagenome | biome: human gut; feature: human-associated habitat; material: faeces... | reverse complement strand
CAGGGCGTTTCGGCTTCGCCGAAACCGGCGGCTTCGCCGCCGAGACCGCCTGCGGAGGTCTGCCCTGCGGGCGCCCCGTTCCGTACGGCAAAGCTGCACAAAAAGCAAGCCGCCCCGCTCCTATGGAGCCGAACGGCTTGCTTTGATTTTCCGTTACTTTTCTTCCACCGCCAGAATGCTCACCGCACCGGCTTCCCGTGCCGCACGGATCTGCTCTGCCAGTTGAGTCTCGCCCCAGCCGCTGCCTTGCCACAGGTCTGCATCAGGAGCATAGGACTGCACCTCCGCCGCCAGCGTCACACCGTCCGGCAGCTTTTTGGCAAGGGACGACCACCACGGGTGCATCACAGTATAGACGCTCTCCTCCAAAGGTGCCTTGCGGGTCGCGAACTGCTCCGGCTCCGCCTTGATAAGACAGCGTTCCGCCGCTGCCATAATGTGCTGCGGGTTTCCGCCCAGCCGCACGCTCTCGCCGGAAAGGTCTCCCAGCCACAGCGCCGTCCACAGTCTCACATTCTTTTCCTGCATGGCAGCTCCGGCTTTGGCGGTAAACTCCGCCAGCACTGCCGATTTATCCACCGTCACGCCCTTTTCGGCATAGGTAGCAAGGTTCAGCGAATACCCCGTCGGGAACTGCAACCCATCTAGAATGATCGCCTCCAGACCGTTGGCGGCGGCTTCCTCCAGCAGGCTGAGGATATATCCCTGCGCCCGTTCGCTGACCGGGTTCAACCAGCTGTGTCCGCCGGCCTCCTTGTCATTGTGGATCCAATTGGTCTCGGTGTAGTTGTACTTTACCATTGCCTCCGGCATCTTTCGTCCGGCGGTGTGGTCATCAAATGCCCATAGCCGTCCCACCGGGGTCAGCCCCGCTGCCTTTATTTTGGCGGTAACCGCTGCCAGATCATACCGTTGGGCTGTCTGAGCCGTATTGCCGGTCACATCGTCCAGTTCGCTTCCATACAGCACCTGACCGTCCGAGTTCTTCAGGGTGAATACTGCGCCGGTATAGCCCTGCGCAGCCATTGCCGCAAGACGGTTTTCCAGTGCCGTCATATCATACAGCACCGCCGTGTCCAGCACGGCACAGCTTTCCGGCAGCGCCGGCTGCTCGGGGGCTGGGGTATTCGGGTCGTCCTGTTCGCTCCCCTGCTGGTTCTGGTTCTGCTCCTCTTGGCGCAACCGTTCCTCCTCGGCACGGCGCTCCTGCCGCTCGATGGATTTTTCGGTCAGCCACGCACTGACGGGATCATACAAAAACCACCCGGCAATGCAGGCGCCCGCAATCAATAGCACCATCAGCGCCGTTTTGGCGGCGGCAGCCTTTTTCTGGCGCCGCCGGTCACGCCCGTAGCGCCTTACTTTGTATTCCTTCATCTCTTCTACTCCCCCGGATCATTAAGCCGTTTATGTTGCCAGCGAATGTCCCAGCAACCCGAACAGTGCCATGGAGATCATTCCCGCTCCGATCAGCCGGATCGGCAGTCCGCGCAGGAAAAAGGGCAGGCGGGTATATTTCAGCCGGTCGGCAAAGATAATATGCAGCCGCACCGCCAGCAGATAGCCCAGACCGCTGCCCAAACCGAATACCACGCATTCATACCAGCGGTAATTATTCAGGCAGCACAGCAGTAGTACGCCCACCGGTAAAAAAGAAAAGCAATCCCGTGTAAAGGCGTGCATAAAGTCCTCGGTCGGACGGTTGCCTTTGGTTACCCGAAACAGAATGACGCACGCCAGCAAAAACAATACGATATACAGTAGGATCCCCGCCGGCGTGCTTAAATAAGTGGGGATATCGGTGTAGCCGGTAAAAATCAGCCGCCCCAGCCAACCGGCAACTGCCGCAGGCAGACTCATTCCCGCAGCGATCACGCTGCGCAGCATCACGTCTCGCCGCTCGTTCAGCTGGGCGTCTACCGTTTCCGCCATAAAGCAGCGGGTGTAAAAAGGATTTTCCACCAGTGCCGCCGTCAGCAGCAGACCCAGTAAATTCAACGCAAGGTTCATGCCTCAGCCCCCTTTCCCAAGGTCTCCGCCTGTCTGCGTCGAGCAATGGCACGGCGCAGCGCCGCTTCTACGGCACGCAGCACCGCCAGCAGAAAGCCGGAGAGGATCAGCCCAAAGAACGGCTGCTCCGCCGCTTCAGTACGGAAGCTCATCGCCACCGGCAGCCCCAACAGCGTATTGTGGCGCAAAAGCTCCCGCAGTGCGCCGCTGATCAAAATGATGATGCAGAAATCGCGCAGAAAGCGCAGGGTGCGCCCCCAGAATTCCCGCATATTATCCACAGCCGTGTAGCTGTCTGCCTGCAGCAGCACGGGCGCCGCCACCAGCAGGAACAGATAAATACCGAGCGAATCAAAGGCGCCGGGCCAGTACAGCACCAGTCCCACACAGCACGTTGCCGCCAGCATTGCGGCAACCAGCACAGTCAGCGGCAGCGCCAGCCATTCCGCCAAATTCAGCTTCCGGCGCAAGATCAAATGCAGACCGGAACAGGGCAGCATCAGCACCACCAGAACCGCGCACAGGATCAGCGCGTTTTGCAGGGAGGTAGCACCCACTGCCCAAAAGGGCACCGCGCCCAGCATCAGATAGGCGTGATCCTCGCTGGTTTTTTCGGCAAGCCGGCGGCGCGCCTGCGCACGGGCATTGTTTTTTTGCACCCGACGGCTCCAGCGCGAGGGCAGCAGGCGGCGTTCTTCCTCCTGCTCCTGCTGCGGCTGCGGACGGCTCAGCAGCTCCTCTGCCTCCCGCTCGTCATTCTGCGGCAGCTTTTCGTTTAGCATAGCGCGCCCTCCTTTCCTTCTGCATTTTCTTTTCGGTCACGGTATCAATAAAATGATTGATGACATTCATCAGCAGCACCACAAACAGAATGCTCTGCTGATAGGCGCCAAAGTAGTTATATACCACCAGCAAAAGTCCCGCCACGATGCCGGAGAGCAGGCGTCCCTCCTCCCGGGTTGCGCCCGTCACCGGCTCCGAAAGCATGAAAACAGTGCCGAACAGCGCCGTAGTTCCGAATACCTCATAGTACATGGAGGCAAGCGAGGAATAGGCTGCACGGGGGAAAAACGCAGCGAACACCGCCACGACCCCCAGTGTGATCAGCGGCTGCCACAGCCGGATACTGCCGCGTGCCGCCAGATACAGCATACATGCCAGCAGCACCAGCCCGTTCAGGGTGCCCATCGGGCCGGGGTGCAGCCCCAGCATCACGCTGGTCATATCGGTAGAGGGAGTACTGCCCACACTGAGCACGTAGGCAATGGAATTGGTCAGTCGCCCCGTCACCGTCCCGAATACCTCAGGATTGGAAAAAGTGGCAGGATAGGCGAATACCAGCTGCGGAAAGCACAGCGTGACAAACAGAAGTCCGCCTGCCGCAGGATTAAAGAGATTGTAGCCGGTGCCCCCAAAGGCGTATTTCACCAGCAGAATGGCAAATACATCGGCAATTATGACAATATAATACGGAATAGAGGCAGGCAGCATCAAGGGAATCATCATTCCCGTCACAAGCGCCGAGAGATCATGGGTATTATGGCGTTCCAGCCGCATCAGGCTGCCCAGCCACTCGCACAGCATACACACCGCCATGGAGATCACCTCCAGCATGATGGCACGCCAGCCGTAGTAGAATGTTGCAATGAGATACAGCGCCGCCATGCATAGCATCACATCAAGCATGATCCCCCTGGTCGTGGTGGGGTGCTTAATATACGGCGCCATTTGGGAAGTCTGACGGATCACTGCTCCTCGCCCCCTTTCAATGCCTGACGATACAGCAGGATCTCCCCTGCCACCGACTGTCGGGAGGGACAAATATAGCTGCAGCACATACATTGGGTGCAGTCCTCGATCCCCATCTCCTCCACAGCGCGGTAGTTGCTGCGGCGCAGCTCCTGCAAAATGCGCATGGGGTTCAGCCCCTGCGGGCACACGGCGGTGCACCGTCCGCACCCGATGCAGGGGTAGCTGTATTCATGCTTGCTGCTGCGTATCGCCAGCACGGCGGCGGTACGCAGCTCAACCTTTCTCCCCCGTAAATCCTCAGTGGCTTCCCCAGTCAGGGGTCCGCCCAGAATCACACGGTTCGGGCGCTCGGTCAAGCCGCACAGCTTAATCAGCTCCCAGACCGGTGCGCCCAGCGGTGCCTCCACATTGCGCGGAAAGCCGATGCAGTTGCCCGCCACCGTTACAAAGGTCGTCGTCTGCGGGCGGCCCTCGGCGGCGGCGCGGTACAGGTGGATCATGGCGCAGGCACCCAGCAGCAGCCAGCCGTTTTCGTCCTTGTACTGCTCCTCCAGCTCCTCCTCAATGTGGTGCTGCGCCGGGTACTTGCCGCCGACCCTCTTAATGGGAATCCCGCCGATGCTGCGGGGAATGGCAACCTCGCTGTCGCTGATATGCTTGTATACCAGCACGGCACTGTTGGCGGCGCCCAGCACCTTTGCCGCCAGCTTAATGCCTGCTGCACACTGGTCGCGCAGCGCCAGCATGGGGCCCATCTGGCTGCTGACATATGGCTCGTCATCGATGGCATCTATGAGCAGCATGGTGCCGCTGCCTGCGGCTTCCCGCAGCTTTTCCGCCAGCGGGCGTCCGTCGGTTTCATCTACAATATCCGCTTCCTCTGCTGCCCGCAGGATCTCCTCCGGCGAAAGCGCATCAATATCACGCGGGTTTTCACACGGCTCCGCCGGCTCCATCTGCTTGACGGTGCGGCTGAGCGCCGGTTCCTTCATCTGCTCCAGCATTACCCCGCGCCGGTACAGCCCTTTGAATATTTTATCGGTCAGTTGCATGGCTTATCTCCTTATTTTTCGGGAGTTTTCCTGTTCTGATTTACCCGGCGTTTTCCGCAAGCTCCCGCAGTGCGGCGATCTCGGTGCCGTAGTCCTCCTTGCCGAATACGGCGCTGCCCGCCACAAAGCAGTCGGCGCCCGCTGCCGCCGCCACAGCGATCGTTTTGCGGTTGATGCCGCCGTCAACCTGCAAAACGGTATCGGGACGGCAGTGCTCCCGCAGCCAGCGCAGCTTCGGCATCATGTCCTCCATAAAGCTCTGTCCGCCGAAGCCCGGCTCCACCGTCATCACCAGCACCAGCTCCACATCATCAAGATACGGTTCCAGTGCCTCCACCGGCGTTTTGGGCTTTACCGAGATCCCCGCCTTCATGCCTTCGGCATGGATCATGCGAATGGTCTCGGCAGGGTCTCCTTCCGCCTCCAGATGAAACGTCACCAGATCGGCACCGCTCTTTTTCAGGTCTGCAATGTACTTTTGCGGCTGACTTATCATAATATGCACATCAAAAAACAAACCGCATACCGGACGAATGCACTTGATGACCGGCATACCGAAGGAAATATTCGGCACAAAATGTCCGTCCATCACATCAATGTGCAGCCAGTCGGCGCCGCCCTTTTCCGTGCGGTCCAGTTCCTCTTTCAGGCAGGCAAAGTCTGCCGAAAGCATCGAGGGGGAGATCAGCATAAGGTGTTCCTCTTTTCTTGGGGTTCAGGCGCTATCCGCCTATTTTTATTCTATTTTATCATATCGCATCTTGCCGTTTCAGTCAACAAATTCTATTTGATGCTTTCTTGAACAATCTGTGAAAACGGCTGACGCTTTGATTTGATTTTATCATTATTCTCTCCCAGAACACCGCACCTCCGCTGGTAGGGGAACATATGGTTTATAAAAACTTTTGCCGAAAGTTTTTATAAACTCCGCAGGACTTTGCGGCGAGGGAAAATCAGGAGATGGCAAGGCGGCGAGCCGCAGGCATACTTTGTGTCTGGCAAGGCTCGGCAACGCAGCCAGCGCTGATTTTCTCCGTCGGAAAGCATGTGGGCACCTGCCAAGCGGAGGTGCAATAAATGTTCACATAATTGCGGTTGTTTCTCCCTCGCCTCTGTGGTACAATAGAATACGGTTTAATTTGGGTTATTTTGCCCCATCATACACTTATATTACCTTTGCTTAGCAGGCGTATGTCCTTGTTACGTGAGGGTACCATCACCCTGAAAGGCAGGTATCCGCTATGCGGTTTTCTCTTATTGCAGCCCCGTTGGAGCTGGGCTGCGGCACCACCGGCTGTGCCATGGGCGGTGCGGCGCTCGCCACCGGTGAGAACGGACTTCTTTCCTTCCTCAACCAAAACAGTATCGCTGCGACGGCAGATGCGGCTTTTGCACCCCTCACCGCCCGCCGGGAGGAGGAGCCTTCGCCTCACTACCTGCAGGAGGTCATCACCGCCTGCTGTGCCACAAGAGACGCCGTTTCCGCCGCGCAGGGAGAGGGGACGTTTCCTGTCACCCTCGGCGGTGACCATGCGCTGGGACTGGGCACCGTTGCCGGCACTGCGCAGCATTACTCTCCGGAGGAGCTTTCGCTGGTATGGGTGGACGCTCACACCGATATCAATACCGAGGAGACCTCCCTTTCCGGCAATATCCACGGCATGCCCATTGCGGCGCTGCTGGGGCTTTGCGGGCAGGAGCTTTCCTCGGTCTGCGGCGGGCTGCCCGCCCTGCGTCCGGAAAATGTCCACATCATCTTCGCACGGGATATCGACCCCGCCGAGGAGAAAATCATTTCCGAGCAGGGTGTCCACCTTTACCGCATGAGCGAGATCCGTGAGCAGGGGCTTCCCGCCGTGCTGCACCGTCTGCTGGGAGCCATCACCACCCCGTTCTGTCATGTCAGTTGGGACGTTGACAGCCTTGACGCTTCCTATATGCCTGCCACCGGTCTGCCCATTCCGGACGGCCCCGACCCCGATGCCGTCACCGAGGTGCTGAAGGCGCTTGCCACCACCGGCAAAATGGTGGCGTTGGACTGTGTGGAATATAACCCCTCCCGTGATCCGGACGGCAGCTGCTGTCGTACCATTCTTGATATTCTGGAGCCTGTGCTGCTGGCGCTGGCGACTGCGCCGTAAGGAGGCTGCCCCATGGAACATACCCTTACCCTTTCCCGTGCGCAGGCGGCTCTGCGGCGGCACGATCTGTTGATCGACGCCCTCTGCTGCCCCGAGGAGCTGACCTTTCCCGTCCTCACCTACGATAGCCGCGCCGTTTGCTCCGGCGCGCTGTTTATCTGCAAGGGCTTGAATTTTAAGCCCGAATACCTGCAAAAGGCACTGGCATCAGGTGCCGCCTGCTATGTGGCGGAGCAGCCCTATGCCGATCATGTGCCTGCTCTTATCGTCCGTGATGCACGTAAGGCGCTTTCGATCCTTGCAGCAGAATATTACAATCACCCTGCCGAGCGGCTCACCCTTATCGGGCTGACCGGTACCAAGGGCAAGACCACCACCACCTATTTTATCAAAAATATTCTGGATACCGCCCTCGGTTCCCGCACCGCTGTGCTTTCCACCGTGGAAATGTACACCGGCGGCGAAGCCGAGGAGGCACACCTTACCACGCCGGAAAGTCTGGAGCTGCAGCAGTGCTTCGATGATACCCTTTCCCACGGCATTACCCACCTCACCATGGAGGTGTCCTCGCAGGCATACAAGCAGCAGCGGGTCTACGGCGTTCCGTTTACCGCGGGACTGTTCCTCAACCTTTCGGAGGATCATATCGGGCCGCTGGAGCATGAGGATTTTGAGGATTATTTTAACTGCAAGCTGCGGCTGATGAAAAACTGCAGTCTTGCCGTCATCTGCCGCGGTACCGACCGCTTTGAGGAGATCTACGCCGCTGCCAAGGCGCATGCCGAGCGGGTGCTGGTCTGCGGCAGCGATCCCTCCTGCGACCTGTGGGTGGAGAATATCCGCAAGGAATCGGTCGGCTTTGCCTTTACCGTCTGTGATAAAAAAAGCCGCCGGGACTTCCGGATCACCATGGAAGGGCGCTTTAATGTTGAAAATGCGCTTGCCGCTATCACCGTCACCCGTGCGCTTGGCTTTTCCGATGACGCCATCGCCGCCGGCATTGCCGGTGTTTCGGTGCCCGGCCGTATGAATGTGCTGAAAAAGGACGGGCGCACCGTCATTGTGGATTACGCCCACAACTTTCTCAGCTTTACAGCTCTGTTCCGCTCCCTGCGGCAGGATTATCCCGGCGCCCCCATCAAGGTGCTGTGCGGCTGCCCCGGGCATAAAAACCAGAAGCGCCGCGTGGATATCGGACACCTGTGCGGCGAATATGCCGATTTTGTCTATCTCACCGCCGAGGACCCCGGATTTGAGGATCCTGCAGAGATCTGCCGTGAGATGGCAGGCTATATTGAAGAATACCATCGCCGTTACATTATCCTGCCCGACCGTGCCGCCGCTGTAGAACGCTCCATTGCGGAGCTTCAGGACGGAGAGATCCTCATTCTTGCCGGTAAGGGCGAGGAGGATTACCAAAAGGTGCAGGGTCGCTACGATTTTTACGAATCGGATCTTGCCATTGCCCGCCGCTGCCTGGGTCTGTAAGCCGGCCTTTCTTCGGGTATTCGGGCGGCAGGACTGCGCTTGCCGTCGTGCCGCCGCCCCATGATGGGCGGACAGCCCTCCCCCGCTTCGTCCCGCCGCCCTTTTTATCCCTGCCCCACCACTACTTTGCAAAAGGAGAACCAGCCATGCCTATCTTACAGCAAAATGATCCCGCCGCCGTCGCCCGCTACACTGCCTTTGTCAGCGGCAGTCCATGGGGCAACCTGATGCAGGACCGCGGCTGGGCATATGTCAAAAAAGGTTGGGTTGGTGAGCAGGTCTATCTGGAGCAGGAGGGGAAAATCACTGCTGCACTCAGCATTATTTTTGCTCCTGCGGTCGCAGGGCGCACCCTTGCCTACGCCCCCCGCGGGCCCGTCTGTGACCCCTACGATACCAAAACCATCGCCGCCCTGCTGCGGGAAGCCGCCCCTGCCCTCAAAAAGCACCGCTCTTTTCTGCTGCGCTTCGACCCTGAAACCCCCTATACCGATGAACTGATCGCCTGTTATGAAAAGCTGGGGCTGCGCTGCCGCGCCCGCAACTGCGGTCTGCATGATCAGATCCAGCCCCGCTTCAATATGTTTCTGCCGCTGGAGGGCAAGACTTTGGACGAACTGATGCCCTCCTTTGGCGAAAAAACCCGCTACAATATCCGTCTTTCCGCCCGCAAGGGCGTCACAACCCGTTGGGCAGGCGCCGAAGCGCTGGAAACCTTTTTCCGAATCTACCTGGAAACCTGCAAGCGGGACGGCATCGGACACCGCCCGCTGGATTACTTCCAGCGCATGATAGAAGCCTACGGTGAGGAGCGCTGCCGCATCTGCCTTGCCGAATACGAGGGCGAACCGCTTGCCGCCGCCATCGCGCTGCACTACGGGCGCAAGGTATTTTACATCTACGGCGCCAGCAGCAACGAAAAGCGCAACCTGATGCCTGCCTACGCCATGCAGGCGGAGATGATCCGCTGGGCGTGCTCCCTCGGCGTCGATTTCTACGATTTCGGCGGGGTCTACTCCCTCAGCAAAGAAAACGGTCTTTATCGCTTTAAGGAAGGCTTTTGCCACTCGGTCGGTGTCACCGAGCTTGTCGGCGAATTCGACCGGGTACTTTCCCCGTTCTGGTACTGGGCGTTCCTGCACGGTAAGCCTCTGCTGCAAAAGCTGCGCACCCGCCGCAAAAAATAAAATTTACCCTGTCCAAGGTTCACCGGCACGGTCCGGCGGGCGCTCCGGCTTCGCCGGAGCCGGCGGGCTGCGACCGCCGTACGGTGCTACTGCGCCGCTGCCCGCCGGCTGTCCCGCTTTTCGCCCCAACGGAGGTCTCTTTATGCCGTCTCTACCGCAAACCGTTCTGCACCAGCTTCCCCCGCTTGTCACCACAGAAAGCAAAATTCTCATTCTTGGCACCATGCCCAGCCCCCGCAGCCGCGCCGAGGGCTTCTATTACGCCCACCCGCAAAACCGGTTCTGGCGGGTCATCGCCGCCATCTACGGCGAGGGCAACCCCCAAACCATTGAAGAGCGCACTGCCCTGCTGTACGCCCACGGGCTGGCGCTTTGGGACGTTCTGGCGTCCTGCACCATCATCGGCGCCGCCGACAGCACCATTCGCGATCCTGTCCCCAATGATATTCCCGATCTTCTGTGCCGCTTCCCGAATATCACCCGCATTTGCACCACCGGCAGCACTGCCGCGCAGCTCTATCATCGCCTGATTGAACCGCAGACCGGTCTTGCCGCTATCACACTGCCCAGCCCCTCCGCTGCCAATGCCCGCACCTCCTTTTCGCAGCTTCTCTCCGCCTACCGCACCGCTCTGCTCCCCTAACTAAACTACGGGGGCAGAGAAAATGCTCCCTGCCCCCTACATGACCCCTGCGCCGGCTGCTGCCTGCGCCCGGGTCTGTTTTTATATTATTCGCTATCCCGCCGCGCGGTGCTTTCTGCCCTTTCGGCAAAAAAGGCTCGCCCTTTCCCGTCCTTTTTGATCGTTTCAGCAAGTTCGCAGTATCGGGCGCAGCCCCGCCGCCCTGCGGGCGGCTTCCGCGGACTTCGTCCGCGGGCTCCGGCACAGCCGGAGCGGGCTGCGCCCTGTCCCTTTCTCTCATCTTTCCCCACGCACAAAGCCCTCCGCGGGATTCCCCGCGGAGGGCTTCTCTTTTTCGTCTTACTTTGCGTAATCCACGGCACGGGTCTCCCGCACCACATTCACCTTGATCTGACCGGGATAATCCATCTCCTCCTCGATCTTCTTGGCGATCTCGCGCGCCACAATCACCATCTGGTCATCGCTGATGACCTCCGGCTTGAGGATAATGCGGATCTCACGTCCCGCCTGAATGGCATAGGACTTCTCCACTCCCTCAAAGGAGGTCGCAATGGCCTCCAGCTTCTCCAGACGCTTGATGTAGTTTTCGAGATTCTCACGCCGTGCGCCGGGACGGGCTGCGCTTACCGCATCTGCCGCCTGCACCAAACAGGCTACCACCGTCTTGGCTTCCACATCGCCGTGGTGCGCTTCTATGGCATGAATGACCTCGGGGCTTTCCTTGTACTTCTTCGCCAGCTCCACGCCGATCGCCACATGGCTGCCCTCTATCTCATGGGTCAGTGCCTTGCCGATATCGTGCAGCAAGCCGGCACGCCGTGCCAGTGTGGGGTCGAGCCCCAGCTCGGCAGCCATGCTGCCCGCCAGCTTAGCCACCTCTATGGAGTGCTCCAGTACGTTCTGACCATAGCTGGTGCGGTAGCGCATACGGCCCAGCAGCTTCATCAGCTCGGGGTGCAGGTGGTGTACGCCGGTCTCAATAACGGCGCGTTCGCCGTCCTGCTTGATCTTGCTTTCCACCTCGCGGCGTGCCTTCTCCACCGTCTCCTCAATGCGGGTGGGGTGAATCCGCCCGTCCTGAATGAGCTTTTCAAGGGAGAGCCGCGCCACCTCACGCTTGACCGGATCGTGGCAGGAAAGGGTGATCGCCTCCGGCGTATCGTCGATGATGAGATCAACGCCGGTCAGGTTTTCCAATGTACGAATGTTGCGTCCCTCACGACCGATGATACGACCCTTCATCTCATCGTTGGGCAGCGGCACCACCGAAACGGTGACCTCTGCCACATGGTCGCTGGCACAGCGTTGAATAGCAGTGGAAAGGATCTCACGCGCCTTTTCGTCGCTTTCCTCACGTAGCTGCTGCTCAAACTGGGTGATCTTCAGTGCTTTTTCGTGGGTCAGTTCGTTCTCCAGCAGCTGCAGCATGTATTCCTTTGCCTGCTCCTTGCTGAAGCCGGAAACCTTCTCCAGCATCTCAAACTGGCTCTTCTTCAGCTGCTCGATCTCCTGCAGGCGTTCATCGGCTTCCGCCTGACGACGCTGCACCGCTTCCTCTTTTTTCTCCAGGTTATCGATCTTCTTGTCGAGGTTTTCTTCCTTCTGCTGCAGGCGGTGCTCCTGCCGCTGTACCTCACTGCGCCGTTCCTTTACTTCGCGGTCGGCTTCGTTCTTCATGCGATAGATCTCGTCTTTTGCCTCTACCAGTGCCTCTTTTTTCTTGCTCTCGGCGGTCTTAATGGCGTCACTGATCAAACGCTTGGCTTCCTCCTCGGCGGAACCAAGCTCTGCTTCAGCAACCTTCATTCTATACTTAACGCCCAGAAAAAAGGCGATGGCACCTGCAATCAGCACGAGGACTACCGCTGCGGCGATCAAAAGCCACAGCTTCATCTCAACCATTGGTCAGGTTCCTTCCTTTCTTATGAATGTATCGTAAAAGTTCCCCCGCTGCGGGGGAGGGGCCGCCTATCCCAATTACTGCTTGTTCAGCTTATAGTCTTGACAGCGTGACTTTCTGCTATTGGTTTGCAGTAACCCCCACATAAAATGCGCCTGCGGCACCTTATAAGCGTCGTCTAATCCCGCTCCGGGAAGCCGT
>ENA-ORUI01003136-ORUI01003136.1-human-gut-metagenome-genome-assembly--contig:-NODE-3136-length-12395-cov-3.300810_pt1 | contig 12395 bp, 9 predicted proteins | sample MGYA00242078_ERZ509205 | MGnify/ENA primary metagenome ERZ509205 (study PRJEB26280, sample SAMEA2338828) | human gut metagenome | biome: human gut; feature: human-associated habitat; material: faeces... | reverse complement strand
ATAACGCATAAAAACACCCTCCTTACTGGTTGTCCAGTAAAGAGGGTACATATCAAAACAGAAATATTCTCCATGGGATTTTTGCTATTTCCGGACATCTGCAGGAATTTGCCGGTGGCAGGTCCTACAGGTTATGAAATAGCGGTATAAAACGGCAAAAGGCAGGTCTTTGGGATTAGAAACTGTGGCCGCCGCCACCGCCTCCACCGCCGCCACCACTGCTGCTGCCACCGCCGCCACCGCTGCTGCCACCGCTGCCGCTGCTGGAAGGCGGACTGTAGACACGGGATTGCCGGATAAAGCGGACATTTGGATTGGCAATATTGCACTGTGTAAATACCTTTCCTAAAAGATCTGTTTTCGATGGTCTCTTCGCACGGGAGAAGGAACGTACCAGAAAATAGTTTAACAACAAAGCAATGATAACTGCTAAAAAGGCATTACTGATATATTTCATCGGCTGCGCAATTTTTCGCCCTTCGAGCAATGTATTAATCTGACCAAAAGCGGTAAATGCACAGGTGTAATAATCACCATCAGAGGCATATTTGTATACATTATCGGTGATAGTGTTGGCATAACTTTTCGTAATGGTTTCATAAATGGTTCCGTTGCTGTGAATCCAGATGTTCCGATTGTCCATATCAATGAGAAATACGGTTGCACTGGTGGAACCGAAGGTGTCGCGGTAATAGCTTCGGGTATAATCCTCAGTAGAATAGTAAGGATTGTAATCGATGGATTTAAAAGCAACACTTCCGTAAGTGGTAATCGGAGCCATCTCTTTTCCAAGGGTGGTTTCTTCCTCGTCTGTTAAAAGGTTGGCATCGTCCTCAACGATAACCTGATAACCGGTGCTTTTATTGGTATAGGTCTTGGTTTCGGCTTTGCAGGTAATACTTCCGTTAAGTAAGAGGAAGAAACATGCAAGTAGGCAGCCAAGAATTATTTTTGCAGAAAAAGAGCTGTATTTCTTCTTATATGTATCAGGCACGGTCATCACCTCCCTGTCGGTTAAACTGCGGCAGTTTCCGCATGGTAAGCATATTGTATTCCTTTAAAATGCTAAGAAGCGTAAAAATAATACCGGCAAAAGATACAATTGCACCACCATAGTAATAAAGGTCGGAAACCGGATGCAGGAAGGTAATCATTCCAGCAGCAGCAATGGAAATTAAAGCTCCTAGGAATCCCGGAATTTTTCCACGGGTGGTTGTTTCGCTGAACTGGGAAAATCCAAACAGCGAAGTCAGAACCCCACCGCCGATAACAATAAGCATGACAATTTTAGAAAATGAAAAACCGCCGGAACTAAAGATTCCCATTAGAACCTGAATTGCAAATACACCTAAAAACAGATAAGGAATTATGTTTTCGAATTTAGATTTCATGCTTTTATGGGGTTTTAAGTTTACTTTTACTTTGGCTTCTTTCTTGACATTTCCCTGTTTGGACTGGTATCCCCTGTCATTCTCATAGGTTTCCTGACTATGGATTTCGCTCAGCTCCACAAAATAAATAATGGAGGCAAAAAGTGCCAGTGCCGCAGAAAGTATCAGGGTTGAAGCAGGCCGTATGGTAAAGAAAAGATTTAAAAGCAGAAAAACCGGGATAGCCAGTAGAAAGGAACCGAGTAAAAATTTACGGCTATCTACCGGGATATCAGCAGCAACCTTTCCGGTCTGTCCATTGACTGTAGCGTAGGCAACGCGGTCTTTGTTACGGTAGGATAAGAACCATACCGGAAGCATGGCGCTGGCAGCTTCCTTGCATTCCGTATTTAATGCATAACTCATATAATGCTCTGTTTCCGGATAAATAAAATTAAATTCCTGGAAGGCAGGTATTTTTTTGACTTTGGAATAAGTCTGTTCATTGGCAATGGCTTTTGCGTCCTCCAGATAAATATCACTGTCCACATCGGCAGTATCAGCATAGAAACCACACAGAATGGACGGAGTAAAACTTTTCATGCCGCGCACATCAAAGGGAGCAATATTCTCGCTGATAACATCCGAAAAAGAAGAAGACGCATCATAAGAGAGCCCTTTATAATAGGCATCCGTCTGGCAGAGCAGATTATAGTGGTCGGTTACAATATAGTTACCTTCCCGGTGGCTTTTTTCAGCCGGCAGCTGTACCGTACCTTCGTGGGTAATGTTATATACCCAGTAAGGCATATAAATCCCACGGAAATTGTCTACATTGCGCGGGTCTTTCAGTTCCTTAGGGGCAAAAATGGCATGGCGCATCATTTTGCCATAAGCCTTCTTGCAGTCCTCCTTGGTAATCTGGAAAGGAACAATGTAGTCAGGACGTTTTTCCCTGGCAATCCGGCTGTCAAGAATCGTAGAAGCACCACAGAAACTGCAGAATCCGGTTGCAGCATTCTCGGTACTTAAGATTTCACCGCCGCATTGCGGACAGGTGAAAATGTTGACATCATAAGTAGATGTCTCCACAGCATCGTGATCCTTCTGATAGCTGTAAGGATTCAGCTGTGTGTGACAGTAGTCACAGAAAAGTGATTGTGTTGGAATATCAAACCTCAGATTTCCTCCACAATTGGGACATTCATACATATCATTCTCCTCTTTTGATTTAATATACTCAGGTATTGACCGCACAAGGATATGTTGTCCCCGGAAAACTTCTGGTATCGAAGACCTTTGTTTTAGATATAAAAATACCGAATTTCTAATGTGTGTGTTTCACTTTTGGTTATAAAAACTATCTTTCCAATGTTTGACAAAATCGCTGTACGGTTCGTCGAAATGCAGATGCCTTATAACGACTGCTAGGGGCACTTGGAATTTTGCCGGATAAAGTGATATATTGTCCGAAATTTCCGGTGCCCCTTGCAGCCGTTAGGTGGCATCTACAATCGACGGACAGTGCAGCGATTCCGTCAAAGCAACGGAAAGACAGTTTACCATCAAGCGAAACACACACATAAGAAATGCAGGTATTTCATATTATAAAAACAAAAGGTTCTTCGATACCAAAGTTTTCCAGTATCAACTTATCTCGTTGACAATGACCTAATGTAATATACTAATATGGTAATGGAAATATAACAGAAAGTAAATACATTTTACTTCCTATTTTCAGAAAATTGAGTTATAATATATATAACTAGAAGTAATACGAGAGAGTTGTCATACGACCGTAGAGGAGGGGTGCTCATGAGACAGGAATTTACTTATAACCAGATTGCACACCTGAATGCAGCGTTACATGAACAACGCCTGCCATACCGTATTAGCTTTCATGATGCGGAGACAGCCGTTGTAGAACCGTTAGGATTTTGTGCATGTGATGGTAAAGAGGGTATGCTCAAAGCGGCAATTGAAGCATTTTTTGAAAAAGAGGGAATGACCGTAACATTCTCTGACCATTGCGAAATTATTTCACCGGGATGCCGGACCGTTTCTATGGCAGCCTGCCAGTAGAAACAGGTGAGACCGGAAAGGTGAGCAGATTAGAAGGAAGAAGCCGGAATTCAAAAATCTTTGAGATGGGAACAGATTTTTGAAAATACTTTCTCTTTTAAGTCCTCATCAGAACAGAACATTTGAATCGCTATATCCACTGCTTTCGGAGAGAGAGCAGTGGATTTTTTGAGCCATGAAATATCAGCGGCAGACTCTGTCCCTGTAAGAAAATGATTTACAATTTCATTTAACCGGTGGAAGAATTCCATCAGGGAATGATAATCATGAATCATATCTAAAAGGTTGTGCCCATAAAGTTCCTGTTCAAAGGAACAGGTAGAAATTACCTGCATGCAAAGGTGCAGTTCACCGGTAATATCAGAAGCTTCCATCAGAATGTCCGGGCGTTTCGCATAGCTTTCCATGAAAATGGACTGGGCTTTCTGGTAGTCGCCATTCGCAAAACATTTTGCCAGAGATTCCCGGAGCATTCTTGTTTCATGCTTTTCACCGGACATCCCCACCATACATTCATAGGTGGAGAGATTCTGCTTCGCAATGTAGACGGTCAGCAGAAACTCCGACAGGAATCCAAACAACCGCTTACAGTAATTATCATAGCTACTGATATCGACCCGGCACTCCACTTCAAAGAGAATGTCAAACAGCCATTCACAGTAGGCATCAAATCGTTCTTTTGAAGTAATGAAAATATTCCCAAAATAAGTATGTACATCATGAACCATATGGTGAAAAACAGGCACATAGTCCGGGTATTTTTCAGAAATGACCTGCTCAGTAATCAGTAGATCCTTCTGGTGATGGTTCTGGCTGAAACCATTAAAATACGAAGTATTTAAAGTCAGAAGCTTTGGTGTGATCATGTCATGATTCTGAAGCAGCTGCATCAGCTCTTTTTCCGTGAAAATAAGCCCCTGCCTATTTATGAGATAGCGGCGGTAATGACAGATGCCGATATAATCGCAGGTATGGTAATTTTTCCAGAGCCAGTAAATGCCGGTCAGCTCGCAGAAACTTTTGTTTTTCCGGGAAATATTATCTCCGGTATCATCTGCAAGATAGCCCAATTCCGGAGAAATTGCATGTCCGACCTGCAGAGGAACATACATGGAATCGGTGGGAGCTTCAAATTGTTTGTGGGTCATAACGAATATTTTAATGGACATAATACACCTCGCAAAAACATGCTTTTCCCTTACTGTATACGCAATCGCATTCCTTGACAAGAGCAAATCAGGGAACCAATCAACATTTTTGACATAAACTAATACGAAAGTAAGAAAGAATGGGAAGAGGTCAGCGTGAACTGCAGCAATTCAATCGAACATACCGTGGAAGCGGGGGATACATTATACAAACTTTCACGGCAGTATAAGACGACGGTATCCTCTATTATTTTAAGCAATCCAAGGATAAATCCTTACAATTTACAGATTGGAATGAAGATAGAAATATGCCCGGGCAGAGAATACACAAGACCGGAAATGCCGGGAAATACAGGAGATTCCTGGATTTCCAATAACAGTGGAAAAGGAAATTTGAAAGAACTGATGCGGATGGCATGGCTGAATCATACCTACCTGCTCCGGATGCTTTTGGTCAGCATGGCAGCGGATTTGCCGGATCAGCAGGAACTGGTTACTGCATTAATTGACAATGCAGAGGAAATAGCAGACCTTTTCGGCAGATATTATCCGGAAAATACGGTGAACAGCCTCAGAGATTTACTGGTGCGCCAGGTAGAGCTTACCGGTGGACTGATTACCCAGAAAAAAGAAGGAAGAGCGAAGGATACGGAGGAGCAGGTACGACGGTTAAACGAAAATGCAGACCGCATCGCAGAGCTTTTGGCATCTGCAACACCGGAATATGAAGAAAGTGTATTAAAAGAAATGTTCCGTATGCAAGTAGACCTGACCGGACAGGAAATCAGTGAGCGGCTTGCTGGCAATTATGAAAAAGATTTACAGACATTCTGGAATATCCAGCGGCAGATTATTGCCATGGCGGATTATTTTGCCAACGGACTGGAAACAGAGGCAAAGGAATCCGGGCTTCGTTAAAGAAAAGGCATTAAAAAGTATTGTTTCTTATGGTTTCACAGCAGAAGCGGCTGTGTTATAATAGAAAAACAGGACAAAAATAACCGAGGCTGTCCGAATGCAACTGCGGACAGCCACAACATAAAAGTACAGAACAAAAACAATAGTAAATAGAAGGAGACAGCAAAAATGACACCAGAATTTTTAAACAGCACATTAGAGCATTTATATGAGAGAACCAAAGAAGGAAAGCAGCACTGGAATGTTGAGATGAAGACCAGCGAATATAAAGAGGAATCCGAAAAGCCGGTTGTAGAAGCCGACGGAAAGCAGTGGGTAGTAGATGAGTGTTATACAGCCTATTCCTGCGAAGAGCATGGAAATGAATTTGTAATGATTACTTATGAAAATATTGAGACTTGTGGAGAAGAAGTGCGGAGCACCAACATGGTATTCCTGCCGGATCCGAATGTCCGCTATTTTGATTTGGACCGGCTGGCCCAGTATGCAATTCTTCCAAGCCAGAAATTGATGGAGACCATTCATCAGTTGTTTACTCTTCTGCTTTCTCTTCAGAAGGAAGAAAGTGCCCAGGTAGAGTGGAAAATCAGCGAATAGGAAATGGCATCGCAGACAGATTACAATTACATATGTTTCCTGTAGTTGTTTTAACAATTTAAATAAAACTGAAAATTCAGATAATTTACACAATATATGTAATATAATAAAGCAAATATGAAAAATAATTAAGAAAATTCTAAAAATAGTATTGACAAATGAACTATAGTTAGATATAATCAAATCATCAAAAGAAACAAATGAACGGAAACAAAGTAAGGAGGAGATTCCACCAGAAAGAGAAGGAACAAACTCATAATAATGTAAGAGGAGGTCGATACCACCAGGATATTAAATCAGAATCGGACAAGCGTTTAGACGAAGAGAAACGCAATAGTAAGAAAGGAAGGTACGGTCCAATGCAGAGCTGACAGATATTATGAAACCTAACATAATAAATAATAAAATCAGATTCAGTTCATGGATTCAGAATCGGAAGGAAAACCTGAGGTAAATACAAAAGAAAAGTGGATGGAGAATCAGAACGGCAACGTAAAGATATGGTTCCAGTCCAACAGGACTCAGAAGCGAACGGATTCAGGAGGAAGGGTTCAGGGATTGAAGACGAAATATACGAAATGAGGTAAAAGTCCAATGGACGAAATAGTATGAAAGGGCATCATCTTAAGAAGATTTAGATGATGCCCTTTCCATGTTATGATTCTTTTTTCTGCGCTTCAAGGGCTGCTAAGCATGCCTGGGCAAGCTGGTCACCACAGGAAGTGGATTTGAATCCACAGGTGATGCCCTTTAATTTTTCTTCTACTTCTTCTACCGTTAATCCCTCTACCAAAGAAGAGATAGCCTTTAAGTTGCCGTTACATCCGTTGGTAAAGGTAACATGTTTTAAAACATTTCCCTCTAAATCCAAATCGATCTGGGTGGAACAGGTTCCTTTGGTTTTGTATGTGTAATGCATAAGAAACTCCTTTCTATACCTGGACTTGTTGCCAGGCGATTGCAAAATGAAAAATAATACATTTGTGAAGTGATTTTCAGGGAGAAAGACGTCCCTTCTTTTTTATAGATATGAAATATCCCGTAATTCTTAGCACTTTATTTTTCTTGATTGCAGACTGTCTTTCCGATTGCTTTGACATAGGATTCCAGAACTGTCCGCCGGTTGCGGATACAATGCCAAACCCGCAAGGGGCACTAGGAATTTCGATGAAATCATGAGTATGTCCGGCAACCGGTGTATATTCACATCCGTGTTCAAATACACCTCACTGGCACATCCCTGTGCCAGTGTTGCCGGTTGCCAGTGAAATTCCAAGTGCCCCTAGCAGCTTTGCCAAGGTATCCGCACTCCGGCGGACAATTCTGGAATCATTGTCAAACATTGGAAAGACAGTCAATATAGCAGAAAGAAAAATAAAATGCTTAGAATTATAATATTTCATATCTGAAAAGAAGGGGAGGCTTTCTTCCCTGAAAATAAGTCATATTGCATTTTCTATTTTGCAATCGCCTGTTCAATCTTTGCCTATTATAGCATCTGTTTGTAAAAAGTCTACTGATTTAACAAAAAGTTTATAAAACGTTCATTGGATTAGATATTGTGAAGAAAGGCAGATAGTGGTACAATATTTCATAGTTGCGTAAGCAAAATTATGGATAGGAGCATTATATGAAAGCAATAGAAAAAATCTTTGGAACACATAGCGAAAGAGAATTAAAAAGAATTTATCCGCTTATAGATAAGATAGAGTCTTATCGGCCTGCCATGCAGGAACTGACTGATGAGCAGTTAAAGGATAAGACAAAAGAGTTCAAAAAGAGACTTGCCGATGGTGAGACACTGGACGATCTGCTTCCGGAAGCATATGCAACCGTTCGTGAGGCAGCAAAGAGAGTGCTTGGAATGGAACATTACCGTGTTCAGCTGATTGGTGGTATTATCCTGCATCAGGGACGTATCGCTGAGATGAAGACCGGTGAAGGAAAAACATTGGTATCTACCCTGCCGGCATACTTAAATGCATTGGAAGGAAAGGGCGTACATGTTGTAACTGTTAACGAATATCTGGCAAAACGTGATGCTGAGTGGATGGGACAGGTTCATGAATTCTTAGGACTGACTGTTGGCGTTGTGTTTAACGGCATGGACACTAAGGAACGTCAGGATGCATATAACTGTGACATTACTTATATTACCAATAATGAATTGGGATTCGATTACCTGCGCGATAACATGGTGATTTACAAGGAACAGTTAGTACAGCGTGGGCTTCATTTTGCAATTATCGATGAGGTCGATTCTGTGTTGATTGACGAGGCAAGAACACCACTTATCATTTCAGGACAGAGTGGCAAATCCACCAGCATTTATGAGGCATGCGATATTCTGGCAAGACAGATGAAACGTGGTGAAGATCAGAAGGAATACACCAAGATGGATGCTATCATGGGAGTGGAAATCGAAGAAGATGGAGACTTCGTGGTAAATGAGAAGGATAAAGTAGTCAATCTGACATTAGAAGGTGTAAAGAAGGTAGAACAGTTTTTCCACATTGATAACCTTGCAGATCCGGATAATCTTGAGATTCAGCATAATATCATTTTAGCACTGCGTGCACACAATCTGATGTTCCGTGATCAGGATTATGTGGTAAAAGATGATCAGGTACTAATCGTAGATGAATTTACCGGACGTATTATGCCGGGCCGGCGTTATTCTGATGGATTACATCAGGCAATTGAAGCAAAAGAGCATGTAAAAGTAAAACGTGAGAGCAAGACCCTTGCCAATATTACATTCCAGAACTTCTTCAATAAGTATGATAAGAAAGCAGGTATGACCGGTACCGCTTTGACAGAGGAAAAAGAGTTCCGTGACATCTATGGAATGGACGTTATCGAGATTCCGACCAACCGTCCGGTTGCACGTATTGATAAGGAAGATGCGGTATATAAGACACAGAAAGAGAAGTTCAGAGCTGTATGTGATGCGATCGAAGAAGCACATGCAAAACATCAGCCAGTACTGGTCGGTACGATCACAATCGATAATTCCGAACTGTTAAGCGGTATGTTAAAACGCCGTGGTATCAAGCACAATGTATTGAATGCGAAGTTCCATGAACTCGAGGCTGAAATTGTTGCGCAGGCAGGTATTCATGATGCGGTAACGATCGCAACGAATATGGCAGGTCGTGGTACAGATATCAAACTGGACGATGAGGCAAGGGCAGCGGGTGGTCTTAAGATTATCGGAACCGAGCGTCATGAATCCAGACGTATCGACAATCAGCTGCGTGGACGTTCCGGACGTCAGGGAGATCCGGGAGAATCCAGATTCTATATTTCCCTGGAAGATGATCTGATGAGATTGTTCGGATCAGAGAGACTGATGAATGTCTTTAATGCACTTGGTGTGGAAGACGGCGAACAGATCGAGCATAAGATGCTTTCCAGTGCGATTGAAAAAGCACAGGAGAAGATAGAAAGCAACAACTTTGGAATTCGTAAAAACCTGCTGGAATATGACCAGGTAATGAACGAACAGAGAGAGATTATTTACGAAGAAAGACGCCATGTGCTGGATGGAGATAACATGCGCGATTCTATCTTCCACATGATGAATGATTATGTGGAAAACGCGGTAGACATGGTGACCAGTCCGGATCAGGATTATGACGAGTGGAATCTGACAGAATTGAATCTGACGATCCGGAATACGATCCCGATGGAAATGATTACAGAAGAAGATGTCAAGGATATCAGTCAGAAAGAGCTGAAACATATGCTGAAAGAGCGCGCAGCCAAGGTTTACGAGGCAAAGGAATCAGAGTTCCCGGAACCGGAGCATATGCGTGAGATCGAGCGAGTAGTTCTTCTGAAAGTAATCGATGCAAAATGGATGGATCATATTGATGATATGGATCAGTTACGTCAGGGAATCGGTCTTCAGGCTTATGGACAGAGAGATCCAAAGGTTGAGTATAAGATGATCGGTTACGAGATGTTTGATGAGATGACAAGAAGTATCGAAGAAGATACAGTCCGTACGATCCTGCACGTTAAGCTGGAGCAGAAAGTAGAAAGAGAGCAGGTTGCCAAAGTAACCGGAACCAATAAGGATGATACGGGAGTGCGTGAGCCTAAGAAACGTGCAGAAAAGAAAGTATATCCGAACGATCCATGCCCGTGCGGAAGTGGAAAGAAATACAAACAGTGCTGCGGACGTAAGAACTAGATTTATTGAAATATAAGATATGAGAAGACGGCAGCCGGGGAAAGAACGGCTGCCGGATAATTGAGCATATAATTTCAAACAGAAAGAGGTGGGAATATGGTTGAATTAGATCAGTTCAAAACAATAATGAACGCTTATGAAGAACCTCTTGCCGAAATGAGGGATTCACTTTGACGTTGCAGGAAAAGAGCGGAGAATCGAAGAACTGGAACGCAAGATAGAGGAACCTGGGTTCTGGGATAATCCGGAAGAATCACAGGAACTGATGAAAGAGCTTAAGAATTTAAAAGAACTTGTAGAGACGATCCACGGTCTCTATACTTCTTATGAAGATATCAATCTCCTGATCGAGATGGGATATGAAGACGAAGATCCTGCAATGGTAAAAGAACTGGAGGAAGAAATTCATACATTTGAAAAGGTGTTTGAAAAGCTGAAGATTCAGACGTTACTGTCGGGAGAATATGATGCATGCAATGCAATCATGACCATTCATGCAGGAGCGGGAGGAACGGAGTCCTGTGACTGGGCAGGCATGTTATACCGTATGTACTGCCGTTGGGCAGAGAGAAAAGGATTCTCACATCAGGTGCTGGATTTCCTGGATGGCGATATCGCAGGGATTAAGGCAGTTACTTTTGAGGTAAAAGGTGAGAATGCTTACGGATATCTGAAATCGGAAAAAGGAGTGCACAGGCTGGTACGTATTTCACCGTTTAATTCTGCCGGTAAACGACAGACATCTTTTGCATCCTGTGATGTGCTCCCTGATCTGGAAGATGATATTGATATTGAAATTGATGAAGATGATCTGAAAATCGATACTTACCGTGCCAGCGGTGCGGGAGGTCAGCATGTTAATAAGACATCTTCGGCGATCCGAATTACACATCTGCCAACCGGAATCGTGGTGCAGTGCCAGAATGAAAGATCACAGCATCATAATAAAGAAAAGGCAATGCAGATGTTAAAGGCAAAACTGCAGCTTATGAAAGAGCAGGAACAGGCAGAAAAAGTATCGGATATCAGGGGTGAAGTAAAAGATATCGGATTTGGTAATCAGATCAGATCTTATGTTATGCAACCATATACACTGGTGAAAGATCACAGAACGAATGAAGAAAACAGCAATGTAAATGCCGTGATGGACGGGGATATTGATTCATTTATCAATGCATATCTGAAAAAAATCGCAAACGGCTAAAAGGAGGGAATATATGATCAATATAGCAGTAATGGGCTACGGAACAGTAGGTTCCGGAGTGGTGGAAGTGATTAATACCAACGGAGCGCGCATCAATCAGCGAATCGGTGATGAGCTGAACATTAAATATGTACTGGATATGAAGGATTTCCCGGGGGATCCGGTGCAGGAGAAGATCGTACATGATTTTGAGACGATTGTTTCGGATGAAGATGTACAGATTGTCGTAGAAGTAATGGGAGGAATCGAGCCGGCCTATACGTTTGTAAAACGTTGCCTTCAGGCTGGAAAAAGCGTGGCAACATCGAATAAAGCACTGGTTGCAAAGCATGGGGCTGAGCTTCTTTCTATAGCAGCGGAACATGATATTAATTTCTTGTTTGAAGCAAGTGTCGGAGGCGGTATTCCAATTATCCGTCCGCTTAATTCTTCACTGACTGCAGATGAGATTGAAGAGATCACAGGTATTCTGAACGGAACTACCAATTATATGCTTTCCAAGATGTTTTATGAAGGTGCGGACTATGACACTGTATTAAAAGAGGCACAGGCGAACGGATATGCAGAGAGAAATCCGGAAGCAGATGTGGAAGGATATGATGCATGCAGAAAGATTGCAATCCTTTCTTCTCTGATCTCAGGACAGCAGGTTGATTTTGAAGATATTTACTGTGAAGGAATCACGAAGATTACCGTTGAAGATATGAAGTATGCAAAAGCAATGGGAACAACGATCAAGCTTCTGGCATCCAGCAGACGTTATGCGGGTAACAGATTGCATGCAATCGTGGCACCATGTATGTTATATCCGGAACATCCGCTTTATAATGTTAATGATGTGTTCAATGCTATTTTCGTTCATGGAAATGTATTAGGGG
>ENA-ORUI01003134-ORUI01003134.1-human-gut-metagenome-genome-assembly--contig:-NODE-3134-length-12403-cov-3.369048_pt1 | contig 12403 bp, 11 predicted proteins | sample MGYA00242078_ERZ509205 | MGnify/ENA primary metagenome ERZ509205 (study PRJEB26280, sample SAMEA2338828) | human gut metagenome | biome: human gut; feature: human-associated habitat; material: faeces... | reverse complement strand
CCCGCCATTCCGGATGTGCACGCAGCGCCTCGAGCCCCGCGCGGGCATGGGGCAGGAACCGGACCTGCAGGCCGTAGTCCTGCAGGCGCGCAAGGCCGAGTCGGACCTCATGCTGCACAAACGGCTCGCCCAGGATCCCGCTCGACAAGCTGACGATCCCGACCGTCCGGATCATACGCCGTCCCTCCCCTGCATACTCTTATTGTATATGGTATCGGTTCCGCGGCCCGTTTGCAAGCCTTTTCTGCGCACTTCCCGGAAAATACCCGGAAATTTCGCCGCATCCGGAATGCTTGCAGATTTCCAGCTCCTGTGGTACAATGCATTTACCAAAAATGAAATGAGGTGAGGATACGAATCTGTCTGCGCTGATCGCCGGGGCCGGCCCGGTCGCCGGTGTGATCATCTCTGTCGCGCTGATGCTGTTTTCCGGCTTTCTGATGACGCGGCTGACCAAGCTCGCGCGGCTGCCGAACGTCACGGCGTATATCCTGGCCGGGATCCTCATCGGCCCCTATGTTCTGAACCTCGTGCCGCAGCGGATCATCGACGGCACGGATTTTCTTTCTGATATCGCGCTGGCCTTCATCGCGTTCTCCACGGGCGAGTTCTTCAAGCTCGACATCCTGAAGAGAAACGGCATGAAGGTCGTCTGGATCACGATCCTGGAGGCCGTTCTGGCCTCAGTCTTTATTTTTATCCTGACGTATTTCGTGCTCCGGCTCGATCTGGCATTCTCGATCGTGCTGGCTGCACTCGCCTCGGCCACGGCCCCGGCCTCCACGATGATGACCATCCGGCAGACGGGCGCGAAGGGCGATTTTGTCGATACCCTCCTGCAGGTCGTGGCACTGGATGATGTGGTGGGGCTGGTCCTCTATTCGGTCGCCATCTCCATCGCGCTGGCTTCTTTAAGCGGTGCGAGCGGATTCTCATTCGAAACGCTCGGCAAGCCAGTGGTGCTGAATCTGCTGGTCGTCGGGCTCGGCAGCCTCTTTGGGCTTTTTATGAAGCTTCTGATGCCGCAGAAGCGTTCAAAAGACAATAAGCTCATCATCTCCGTGGCGCTTTTGTTCGCGTTCTGCGGCGTGTGCGCGCTGCTGGACCTGTCTCCCCTGCTCGGCTGCATGATGATGGGCACGGTCTATACCAACATCGCGGACGACGACAAGCTCTTCAAGCAGCTCAACTACTTCAGCCCCCCGATCCTGCTTCTGTTCTTCGTGCGCTCCGGCATGTCGTTCCAGCTCGATGCGCTGGTCTCCTCGTCCGGGAATCTCGACGGCGTGCCGCTGCTGGTGATCGGCGTGAGCTATTTCCTCGTGCGCATCCTCGGCAAATACGCGGGCGCGTGGCTCGGCTGCCGGCTGGTGAAAAAGGACCGGCTGGTGCGCAACTATCTGGGCCTTGCCCTCATCCCGCAGGCGGGCGTGGCCATCGGCCTCGCGGCCCTCGGCGCGCGGACGCTCGGCGGCACGATGGGCAGCGATCTGCAGACCATCATCCTCGCCTCGAGCGTCCTGTATGAGCTCATCGGCCCCGGCTGCGCGAAGCTGGCGCTGTACTTATCCAGATCGTATTCCACCAAGCTCGAGGACGTCGCCGTCGTGGCGGAGGTCACCGAGACCGGCGAACAAAAATCCGACGTACAGCTGCTCATCGAGCGCATCCGGAAGATCCAGTCGGAGCTTCCGCCGCTGGAGAGCGACGTGTCGGAGGAAGAGGCCGCCTTTACCGAGGCCGCCGAAGAGCAGCTGGCCCAGACGCAGGCCCAGCGGCGGTATTTCTATCTCAGGAGGTAACAGAGCATGAAAACAGACTGGATCGCCGGGCTTCTCGGCCCGTGGAGCGCGGAGCTGACGCTCGGCTCCATCTTTCTGCGGCTGGCCATCAGCATGGCCCTGGCCGCCATCATCGGCTGCGAGCGCTCGAGCAAGCGGCACTCGGCCGGTCTTCGCACCTTCATCCTTGTGAGCCTCGCGGGCACGGCCACGATGCTCATCGACCAGTATCTCATGGCCGTTCTGCCCATCACGATCCCGCTCCTCTCCGCGGCCGCCGTCATCGGCATGACGACCATCAGCGGCAACTCCATCCTCTTCAGCTCCAAAAACCAGATCAAGGGCCTGACGACTTCGGTCGGTCTCTGGTGCTGCGGGATCGTGGGGCTGGCGCTCGGCGCGGGGCTCTATACGCTGGCGCTGGTGCTGTTTTTCGCGCTGCTGTGCAGCATGTCCGGCCTGCCCGCGCTCGAGACGCACCTGAAAGACCGCTCGAACCACTTTGAGGTCCATCTGGAGCTCAAAAACAAGTCCGACCTGCCGGACTTCGTCTCGACCGTCCGCGCCCTCGGCATCCGCATCGACGATATCGAGTCGAATCCCGCGTACTTGAATTCCGGCCTCAGCGTCTTCACCGTCTCCTTCACCGTGGCCAGCGCCGAGCTCAAGCAGTACAAAAAGCACGGCGAGATCATCGAAGCCCTCCGCTCCCTCGACTACGTCTATTACATCGAAGAGATGAACTGACGCCCCAGAAACCCACAGCGCCTGCCCCATGGGCAGGCGCTGATTTTTTCATCTTTCTGCCCGTTCTCTGTCCTTCTTCTCCGGACTTTTGTCCGTGGGTGGGATTGTTTTTTGCCGCTGGCTGTGATACACTGATACCGCTGCGCGCAGCGCGGCAGAAGAGAGGAGACAACCATGAACCACGCAGAACACAAAAGAAGTACGTTTTCCGGAAAGATCGGCTTTGTGCTCTCGGCCGCCGGCGCGTCCGTCGGCCTCGGCAACATCTGGCGCTTTCCGTATCTGGCCGCCAAATACGGCGGCGGTATTTTCCTGCTCGTCTACATCATTCTGGCCATGACGTTCGGCTATACCATGATCGTAGCAGAGACCTCGCTCGGCCGCATGACCGGCAAGAGCCCGGTCGGCGCGTTCAACACGTTCGGCAGCACCGGCTGGCTGAAATTCGGCGGCTGGATCAACGCGATCATCCCCATCCTCATCGTGCCGTATTACTCGGTCATCGGCGGCTGGGTCGTCAAATACCTGGTCGAGTACGTCCTTGGCCACGGCAGCCAGCTCGCGGCTGACGGCTATTTCGGCTCGTTCATCTCGAACGGCGTGTCCACGGAGCTCTGCTTCGTCATTTTCGCCGCGCTGACGCTGGCGGTCATCTTCGCGGGCGTGGAAAACGGCATCGAGCGCGTATCCAAGTTCATGATGCCGGTGCTGGTCGTGCTGTCGATCATCATCGCCGTCTATTCCGTGACGCGCCCGGGCGCGCTGGCGGGCGTCAAATACTTCCTCGTGCCGGACATCGAGCATTTCTCGTGGATGACCGTCGTGGCCGCCATGGGGCAGATGTTCTACTCGCTGTCCATCGCCATGGGCATCCTGATCACCTTCGGCTCCTACATGAAAAAAGACATCTCCATTGAGGGCTCTACCCGCAACGTCGAGGTCTTCGATACTGCCATTGCCATCATGGCGGGCCTGATGATCATCCCGGCGGTCTTCGCCTTCTCCGGCGGCGACCCGGCGGCGCTGAATGCCGGCCCGTCACTGATGTTCATCACCATCCCCAAGGTCTTCGACTCCATGGGCCTCGGCACGGCCATCGGCATTCTGTTCTTCGTCCTCGTGCTCTTCGCCGCGCTGACCAGCTCGATCGCGCTGACAGAAAGCGCCGTCTCGACCTTCCAGGACGAGCTCGGCTGGGGCCGGAAGAAGTCCACGGCCGTCGTCGGCGTCGTCATGCTGGCGCTCGGCACGCTCTCGTCGCTCGGCTACGGCCCGCTGGCAGGCGTGACGATCATCGGGATGCAGTTCCTTGATTTCTTCGATTTCCTGACGAATTCCGTCATGATGCCCATCGCGGCCATCGCCATCTGCCTGCTGGTCTCCCGCGTCGTCGGCGTCGGCCGGATCGAGCAGGAGGTCCTGCTTGGCGAGTCCACGTTCCGCCGCAAGAAGGTCTTCAACATCATGATCCGCTTCCTCTGCCCCTTCTTCGCCGCCATCATCCTCCTGAGCTCCGTCGCCAACGCCCTCGGCTGGATCTCGATGTGATAACAACCCCCGGTGCCGTTCCGCTGTGAACAGCACCGGGGGTTTCTTACGTTTTTCTCCCGCTGACGCGAATCTCCGGATAAAAACGTGCAAAGATCTGAAGAAATGCCATTGACAAACGCGGGTGGGGCGATACGATAGAAGAAAGAGAAAGGCGGTGGCAATGTGGAGCAGTTTTTCTACCAATGTGAAAAAAACGGCTGTTTTCTGGAGCAGTACGTCTATCATATCGGCTCCTACCACTACAACTGGCACAGGGAACTGGAGCTGATGACGGTCCTGCGCGGCGGGCTGGAGGTCTGTATCGACGGCGCATCGCATCTGCTGCGGGACTCGGACGTCATTCTGATCGGCTCGAACAAGGGCCACGCCACGCTTGCCCGGCAGCCGGAAAGTGTCGCGATGGTGCTGCATATCGCCCCGGATCTTTTCCGGGAATACTACGGCGATATGGACGCCCTGCAGTTCACCTGCTGCTCCGAAGGCGGACGGAAGAACGAGCGTCCGTTCGTGCTGCTCCGCGCGCATCTGGCGTCGCTCATGCTGAGCGCCCAGGGGCAGGGCGCCGAGGAAAAGCTGCGCTTTGAGAGCGCGCTGTACGCGCTTCTGCATACGCTGAGCCTGTACTTCCCGCCCGAGCGCCTGAGCACGGGCAAGGCAATGCTGCTGCGGAACACCTTTGACGCGGTCGAAAAGATCGTGCAGTATATCGACGCAAATTATATGCAGAAGATCACGCTCAACGATCTGGCGCAGGTGAGCAAGTATAACCGCAACTACATCTCGCAGTTCTTCAAATCCAATCTCGGTGTCAATTTCCACGACTACCTGACGCGCATCCGCCTGCGCGAGGCGACGCTGGCGCTCGGCCAGACCGACCAGAGCGTGTCGGAGATCGCGCTGTCCCACGGCTTTTCCGACCTCAAATCGTTCAACACGGTCTTCCGTGCGCGCTTCAGCAAGACACCGACGGAATACCGCCGGCAGCTGAACGAGACGGTCACAAAATACGACCCGCGTTTCAAGCGGGATTTTCTGCCGCGCGCAGACGAGGCGATGAACCAGATCCTGCTGCAGTACGTGCTCGATCCGGGCCAGCCCGCCGAGCAGCCGCCTGCCGGCGCAGATACGCCCCTGCAGCGCGTCGCAGAAACGTCGCTCCGGCTCAAAGAGCTGACGCAGGGTCTTCAGCAGACCGCCGCCGGTCTGGAGAAGATCCTGTGGGAGCTGTCACAATAGTTTTTTCTTCCAGCCTTCCTTTCTGAACATTTTCCCCTATGGAAAATATTCAGACACCCTCCGGCATATCCGTTTGCCGGGGCAGCCGCAAATTCCCGCTCCACGGGCGAAAATCGTCCGGATGGGGCGGGAATTTCTTCATGCATGGTTATGCAACAAGACCGAAATCTTATGGTTTTCCCGCGCTCCTCTGTACGCTTTGCACAATAAACTGCGGTACTTTCGGATAGCGCACAGAACGGCGAATATGGTAAAAACCAGATAGCAGAGCGGAAGGACCGGTGCTTCGCTCTGCAGACTATATTGAATTGAGAGGAGAACCTTACGAGTCCCAGCACAATCACCCTTTTGCTCCTGGCCTTTGCCGTTGTGATGTTCGTCTGGGAAAAGATTCCCCTCGCACGCACGGCAATGATCGTATGTATCGGCCTGACCATTACAGGCGTTCTTGACGCCAAAACGGCCTTTGCCGGCTTTGTCAACAGCACTGTGTCGCCATGTTCATCGTCGGCCAGGCGCTCTTTGAGACCGGCATGGCGAACAAGATCGGCAGTCTTGTCACACGCTTTGCCAAAACGGAGCGCCAGTGCATCATCGCCGTCATGCTCATCACGGGTCTGATGAGCGGTTTCCTGTCCAATACCGGCACAGCCGCCGTGCTGATCCCGGTCGTCATCGGCATCGCAGCGTCCTCCGACTTCTCGCGCGGAAAGCTCCTCATGCCGCTCGTTTTCGCAGCCGCGCTCGGCGGCAACCTCTCGATCATCGGCGCGCCCGGCAACCTCATCGGCACAAATGCGCTCAATGAGCTTGGCATCGAGACCGGCTTCTTTGAGTACATCGGTGTCGGCCTGCCGATGCTCGTCTTCGGCATTCTGTATTTTGCGGTGTTCGGCTATAAGCTGCTGCCGGACAACAAGAATCTTGTCAGCGCGGACGACGACCAGTTCGCCGCCAAAGATTTCTCCGGCGTCCCCGTCTGGAAGCAGACCGCTTCCCTGGTCATCCTCATTCTGAGCATCCTCGCCATGATCTTTGAAAAGCAGATCGGCGTCAAACTGCACGTCTCGGCCAGCGTCGGCGCGATCATCCTGATCCTCACCGGCGTCATCTCGGAAAAAGAGGCGCTGCGCTCCATCGATCTCAAGACCGTCTTCCTCTTCGGCGGCTCACTCGCACTGGCCAGCGCGCTGGAGACCACAGGCGCAGGCACGCTCGTTGCAGACGCGATCATTCACGCGCTGGGCGACACGCCCTCGCCGTTCCTGCTGCTGCTCGTCATCTGGATCGTCACCTGTGCACTGACCAACTTCATGTCCAACACCGCGACCACGGCGCTGATGGTCCCCATTGCGGTCGCTCTGGCGCAGGGCGTCGGCGCAGATCCGCGCGCAGTCGTCGTTGCAACGGTCATCGCAGGCTCGTGCGCCTACGCGACGCCCATCGGCATGCCGGCAAACACCATGGTCGTCGGCATCGGCGGATATTCCTTCAGGGACTATGTGAAGGCCGGCCTGCCGCTGATCGGCGTGTCGTTCGTGATCTGCATGGTGCTGCTGCCGATCCTCTTCCCATTCTTCCCCGGATAATTCTACACGGCCAGATATGTATTTGACAGAAAAGGAGTTATTATGACAAAAACAGAGCAGGTCCAGCTGATGACGGAAAAGATGGCAAAATTCGTGGCCATCGTAGGCAAAAAGCTGCCCGATGATGTGGAAGCAAAGCTTGCCGAGCTGCGCGCGAAGGAAACAACGCCGCTGGCGCAGGCGATCTATGAGACAATGGCAAAAAACCAGCAGCTCGCCATGGAGCTTGACCGCCCCTGCTGTCAGGACACCGGCGTTCTGCAGTTCTGGGTCAAGTGCGGCGCATATTTCCCGCTCATCGGCGAGCTGGAAGCGCTTTTGAAGGAAGCCGTCGTACAGGCAACATTCGCCGCACCCCTGCGCCACAACAGCGTAGAGACCTTCGACGAGTACAACACCAAGCGCAACGTCGGCAAGGGCACACCCACCGTGTTCTGGGAGATCGTTCCCGAGAGCGATTCGTGCGAGATCTACACGTATATGGCCGGCGGCGGCTGTTCGCTGCCCGGAAAAGCGATGGTCCTGATGCCCGGCGCAGGCTATGAGGGCGTCACGCGCTTCGTGCTCGACCAGATGACGAGCTACGGTCTCAACGCGTGCCCCCCGCTGCTGGTCGGCGTCGGCGTAGCGACGAGCGTGGAGACTGCCGCGCTGCTGTCCAAAAAGGCACTGATGCGGCCGATCGGCTCGCACAATCCCAACGCGCGCGCCGCGGAAATGGAAAAGCTGCTCGAAGACGGCATCAACAGCATCGGCCTCGGCCCGCAGGGCATGAGCGGCTGCGCGTCCGTGATGGGCGTCCATATTGAGAACACCGCGCGCCATCCGTCCACCATCGGCGTTGCCGTCAATGTCGGCTGCTGGTCGCACCGGCGCGGACTTGTCCGCTTCGACAGAGACCTGAACGCCACCGTGATTTCGCACAAGGGGGTAACACTGTAATGGTTGAAAACAGAAACGGAAAGAAGGTTCTCATCACGCCGGTCACCGCAGAGGATCTGGCGGATATCCATATCGGCGATATCGTCTATCTCGACGGCGATCTCGTCACCTGCCGCGACGTGGCGCACCGCCGTCTGATTGAGGGCAAGCGCGAGCTGCCGGTCGATCTGCACGGCAAGGCGATCCTCCACGCAGGCCCCATCGTTCGCCCGTCCGAGACCGCCGCGTCCGGCTATGAAATGGTTTCCGTCGGCCCGACGACCTCGATGCGTATGGAAAAGTTCGAGAAGGAATTTGTTGAGCAGACCGGCGTGAAGGTCATCGTCGGCAAGGGCGGCATGGGTCCGAACACCGAATACGCCTGCAAGACCTTCAAGGCCATCCATTGCGTCTTCCCTGCCGGCTGCGCAGTCGTCGCGGCCACAGAGGTCCAGCGGATCGCCGCGCACCACTGGGACGAGCTCGGCATGCCCGAGACGCTGTGGTGCTGCGACGTGAAGGAGTTTGGTCCTCTGATCGTGTCCATCGACGCCGACGGCCGCAACCTGTTCGAGGAAAACAAGGTCATCTTCAACCAGAAAAAAGACGCCGCCGTCCAGGAAATCTGCAAACACGTCAGCTTCATCAAATAATCAAAATCGTGGAAATGGCCCCGCCATTTCCACGATTTTAATGCCCCCCGGCTCCTTCGCAGAGCCGGGATGCGTTATGTGGTTTGATCCGCCTGTCATCCGAGCTTTTCGCGGGCGAAGGTCTGCAGCCAGGCGTGGATGTACGCGCAGTATTCGGCGTCGTCGCCGCAGAATTGGAGGAAATAGACGTAGCATTGCGCCATATAGGTTTTGACCGCCTCGGCATCGCAGGTGCCGAACTGCCGGTAGCCGTTCAAAAACGTCTGCAGCTCGGCCTCGGTCCGCAGGAATTTCTGTCCCGGCCGCCGAAACACCGCCCAGGCGATATCGAATTCCTTATTTCCATATCCGGCAAGCTCAAAATCCAGAATGCCGCTGATCTGGTGCTCCGCCCAGAGGATATTCGCATAGTGAAAATCGCCGTGGCAAAAACACATGTGGGCAGTTTCCTCTGCGGATGGAAAAAGCCCCTTGAGGTCCTCCAGCTGCAGCGCTTCCAATCCCGCATTCGGCGGCGCGTGAAAGAATTTTCTGTCCTTTACGCGCTCTGCCTGAATATTCAGTTGATGGATTCTGGCTGAAGCAGCGCCGTATTCTTCCAAATACGAAAGAGATTCCAGCGCAGCATTTTCGCCCACGATCATGGATAAGTGCTCCCCGGGAAGCGCCTGCGTGACGATAAACGGCGTTCCGTCCAGACAGAAATCTACAACAGGCGGCGTTACCGGCGAGCGAAGCTGTGACAGGATCGAAATTTCATTGCCGACATCGGCGCCCCTCTGCCTTGCGGCCTTGATATATGCGTTGATCTGCCTTCCGTGATAGAGCCCTCTCGCATAAAACACATCGTTCCCGGCGTGCGGATAGCCGAGGATCTCCAGCGGCTTGAACGATCGATACGGCAACGTGAACGGATCTATGGTGTCGCGCCATGGACCAGGATGCTTCATGCTGCCCACTCCTTCCCCAAGCCTCTGTTTTTCCAGTTTTCTTCCTGTCCAGCATGCCATATCGGGTCCTGCATCGCAATACCGATCCCGGAAAAACGCGCCAGCGGGATGCTGATGGCCGCTTTCCTTGCAATCGCTTCCTCCGTATGGTATGCTTTGCATACAGAAACCCATTCAGGCAGATGATTTTGTGACGGCGCAGAAAAAACGGGAGATCCTGACCGGCGGCTTTGCGGCGCTTTTGATCGTCTGCGCTGTGGCCGCGCGGGTCATTACGCGCGGACATCGGGGCGCGGTGTATTTTCTGCCGATGTCGCTGCTGCGGAGCTTCATTTATATTGGGCTTACGACGTGGTGGGGCGTTTCGCTCTGGCAGCGCATTGTCCAGGCGCAGGTGCGGCGGTATCTGGCGGCGATGGCGGCGCTGTGCGTATTCTGGCTGTCCATCCGCACCGTCAAATTCTTCTTTGCCGCCACGCCTGCTGCCATCCGGTATCTCTGGTACAAGAATAAGAAGCGGATCGACAATGACCGTGAGAATTGGGTGGTGTTCCAGGACGTCCATGAGGCGATCATCGAGCGTGCTGTGTATGAGCAGGTGCAGCAAAAGCGGGGCAAAATCCGCAAGCGCCGCACCAACAACGGAGAACACAATATGTTTTCCGGCCTGTTGGTCTGCGCCGATTGCGGCAGCAACCTTCACTTTCACTTCAATCAGGGCAATCCGGAGATCAAGTATTTCAACTGCTCCAACTACAAGGGCAATCGCGGCACCTGCACCTCTACCCATTATGTCCGCGTAGACTTCCTGGAGGAAGTAGTGCTGGGAGAGATACGGCGCTTAACGAAATTCGCCAGCCTCTATGAGGACAATGTTTCCGGCAAGCTCTCCGATGACCGCTTCGCAAAAATGTCCCGGCGGTATGAGGACGAGCAAAAGGAGCTGGCGGAGAAAATAAAAAAGCTCCGCTCCGAGATAGAGAAGCAGAGCAGCCGTTCCATGACGACAGATATGTTTATCGGTCTTGTCCGCAAGTACACCAGAGCGAGGAAACTGACGCCCCGGATGCTGAACGAAGTGGTTGAGAAGATCGAAGTACTCAATGCGGAGAAGATCGACGGCGTATGGGAGCAGCGGCTTCGTATCCACTATAACTGCGTCGGAACGATTGAGATTCCAACGGTGCTGCCCCTGCCGATCCCGGAAGTGTCCGTAAATACAAGAAAAGGCGTAGTCGTCAACTACGCCCCCTGTGAACTCGCTGTATAAAAAGCGAGTGTTCTTACAGCCTTTCAAATGCTATAAGAACACTCGCCATGGTCGGAGTGGCGGGATTCGAACCCGCGGCCTCTTGGACCCGAACCAAGCGCGATACCAAGCTTCGCCACACCCCGTTAACTCTGGTATTATAATGAATAATTTCCCTATTGTCAAGTGGCAACCGCCGCTTTTTCCGCCTGTCCGTATTTTTGTCGCGCTGCGCTCATACACTTCCCCGAGGTGGTTTACATGAGTTACCGGGTAGAGTACTCTTCTTCCGGAATCAAAAGAACGCAAATCCGGCAGAGAAACGGCAGAGCCTTGCTGCTGACGGCAGTCTGCTTCCTGATCTTTCTGCTGATCGCCGGCGGATTCTGGCCGAGAGGGGCGCAGGCGCTTCGGGAAATACTTCTCCCCGGCGACAGCGCAGTGACGGCGGCCGCGTGGGCAGAATTGACCCATGAGCTGCACGCCGGGGCGCCGGTAGGCAGCGCGGTGGAAAACTTCTGCCGGGAAGTTTTTGCGAATGCGGGACTTTGTCCGGGTTGACGTTTCCGCCTGCCTGATGGGCGCGTTTCTGCTGCTGACACTGCCTCTGAACTGGCTCCTGTCCGCGCTGGCAGCGGCGGCGTTCCATGAGCTGTGCCACGGGGCGGCAATACTCCTTCTTGGCGGGCGGATCTGGGGCGTTCGCATCAGCGCGGGCGGGGCGGTGATGGAGACGGAACCATTAAGCAGCGGCAAAGAGCTGGTCTGCGCTCTGGCAGGCCCCGCAGGAAGCCTGCTGCTGGTGCTTATGTTTCGGGTGTTCCCACGGGTGGCGGTCTGCGCACTGGTGCAGGCGGCTTTCAATCTGCTGCCGGTGTTCCCACTGGACGGCGGGCGGGCGCTGCGCTGCGCTCTGGCGCGGTTTTGCCCAAAATGGGCAAATCGCATTGCAGTCTGGGCAGAATGGGGAATAATAGGGGTATTGGGTGCTCTCGCGCTGGCGGCAACCTTTTACTGGAAGCTGGGAATGCTGCCCCTGACGGCGGCAGCTTTGCTGACAGCCAAAGCATTCCTGCGAAAAAGGCCTTGCAAACTGACACGGTTCGGGGTACAATAGGCGGAGAACATTTTAATGAGGTATCACTATGACCGAACTGATGCAGCGCATTCTCCCCACCGTGCAGAAGCCGGCACGCTACACCGGCGGAGAATGGGGCGAGATCAAAAAGGATTTGAAGGACGTCCGGGTACGCGTGGCCTTCTGCTTCCCGGACACCTACGAGATCGGCATGTCCAATTTAGGAATGCGCATTCTCTACGGCGTTATGAACCAAATGGATGGTGTCTGGTGCGAGCGTGTGTTTGCCCCATGGGGAGACATGGAGCAGGCCATGCGGGATAATTCCCTGCCCCTGTGGGCGCTGGAAAGCCAGACTCCCGTCCGGGAGTTCGACATGATTGCCTTTACCATCGGCTATGAAATGGCGTACTCCAACATCTTAAATATGCTGAATCTGGCAGGCGTCCCCCTTCGCTCCAAAGACCGGCAGGGACTGAAAAACATCGTGTTCGCCGGAGGCGTCTGTGCCTTCAACCCGGAGCCGCTGGCGGACTTTATCGACTTTTTTTCCTTGGGCGAGGGTGAGGACATCACCGTGGAGATTTTGCAGCTCTACGACCGGGCAAAGGCCGAGGGGTGGAGCAAGGATGCTTTTCTCCATGAAGT
>ENA-ORUI01003133-ORUI01003133.1-human-gut-metagenome-genome-assembly--contig:-NODE-3133-length-12407-cov-3.047280_pt1 | contig 12407 bp, 8 predicted proteins | sample MGYA00242078_ERZ509205 | MGnify/ENA primary metagenome ERZ509205 (study PRJEB26280, sample SAMEA2338828) | human gut metagenome | biome: human gut; feature: human-associated habitat; material: faeces... | reverse complement strand
TTCATAAAATCAAACGCCACTAATTACTGTACTGACAGATTCGTATACCCCATCAGATCCAGATCTATCTGCTGTGCCGCTTCTCTTCCTTCCCGGATTGCCCACACAACCAGTGACTGTCCTCTGTGCATATCTCCTGCCGTAAATATATTCGGCACATTCGTTTTATACTCACCCGGAGCTGTTTTAACATTCGTGCGCTCATTGACTTCCACACCGAATGCCTTTGTCACATAATCCTCACTTCCGAGGAACCCCGCTGCGATCAGCACCAGTTCTGCATTTACCGTGTACTCACTTCCTGCGACCTCTGCCATCATCATACGTTCGGTCTTTTCATCCTTCTTGCTTTCCAGTTTCACAAGAACCACCTTGCAAAGATTTCCATTCTTATCTTTGACAAATTCCTTTACCGTTGTCTGATAAACCCTCGGATCATGTCCCCAGAGAGCAATTGCTTCCTGCTGACCATAGTCTGTCTTGCAGACTCTCGGCCACTCCGGCCATGGATTCATAGCGCTTCTCTCATCCGGAAGTTTCGGCATCATTTCCAGCTGAAGAACGGATTTTGCACCATGACGGATCGACGTTCCAACACAGTCATTTCCCGTATCGCCACCACCGATGACAATTACATTTTTGCCCTTTGCAGAAATATATTCGCCTTCTTTCAGCTGCATCTCATTTTTCCAGAGACATTTCGTAGTTGATTTCAGAAAATCTACTGCAAAGTAGATTCCTTTTGCATCTCTTCCGGGTACTTTTATATCACGCGGATGGGATGCACCGCAACAAAGCACCACCCGGTCAAACGCTTTCAGAAGTTCTGCAGATTTCTTATCTTTTCCAATATTGCATCCAGTTTCAAAACGGATGCCTTCTTCTTCCATTACTGCAAGTTTCCGGTCGATGAACTGTTTTTCCAGCTTCATATTCGGGATTCCATAGCGGAGAAGTCCACCCGGCTTATCTTCCCGCTCAAATACTGTTACCAGATGTCCTCGTTTATTTAACTGATCTGCGACTGCGAGACCGGAAGGTCCGGAACCGATTATCGCTATCTTTTTGCCGGTACGCGCTTTCGGCGGACATGCTTTTGCATATCCCTTTTCGTAAGCATTTTCAATAATCCCATATTCATTTGCTTTAGTCGTCACCGGGCTTCCGTGCAGGTTGCAGGTACATGCCGCCTCACAAAGTCCCGGGCATACCCTGGAAGTAAATTCCGGAAAATTGTTTGTCTTTTTCAGCCGGTAATATGCCTCTTCCCAGTTGCCGTGATAAATCAGGTCATTCCACTCCGGCACCAGATTATGCAGAGGACAGCCGCTTGCCATCCCTGCGATCATCTGTCCCGCCTGGCAGAACGGGACGCCGCATGCCATACATCTGGCGCCCTGTATTTCCTGCTCTTCTTTTGACAGAGGCGTGTGGAATTCCCGGAAATGCTTAATTCTCTCTTTTGGAGATTCGCACTCTGCATCGCGTCTGTCATAATCCATAAATCCTGTTGCTTTTCCCACGTTTTTGGCCTCCTATCTTCCTTCTTTGATCGCATAAAATGCTTCGGTTTTTGCCTGTTCGCTGCTGAGACCTTTTTCTTCCAGCTGAAGGATGCGGGTCAGCATTCTCTCGTAATCACGCGGAATGATCTTCTTAAACTTCGGCAGGTATTCTTTGAAATGATCCAGGATTTCTTTTCCCGTCTCGGAATTGGTTGCTGCTACATGTTCTTCGATCATACCTTTCAATTCAGATACATCGAACTTAGATGTTACTTTTTCGATATTAACCATCTGTTTGTTGACTTTTGTATAAAGATCACTGTCCATATCCAGAACGTAGGCAACACCGCCACTCATACCTGCTGCAAAGTTCTTTCCGGTCTTGCCAAGAATTGCAACCCGTCCACCAGTCATATATTCGCATCCATGATCACCGACCCCTTCTACAACTGCTGTTGCTCCGGAGTTACGGACACAGAAACGTTCGCCTGCCACACCATTGATATAGGCTTTTCCGCTTGTTGCACCATAAAGCGCTACGTTACCAATAATAATATTTTCATCAGCTTTAAATTTCACACCAGTCGGCGGATAAACGATCAGTTTACCACCGGAAAGTCCTTTCCCAAAATAATCATTGCTGTCACCGGTCAGTTCCAGTGTCAGACCTTTTGGTATAAATGCTCCGAATGACTGTCCGCCTGCGCCCTTACATTTCAGCACATAGCTGTCTTCTTCCAGTCCGTCCGGATAACGTCTTGTAATCTCAGAACCGAAGATTGTGCCGAATGTACGGTCTGTATTTTTTACATCCAGCTCCAGGATTCTCTTCTGTTTCTTTTCCAGTGACGGAAGAAGTTCCTTTACCAGAACTCTTTCATCCAGTGTTTTATTTAGTTCAAAATCAAAGACTTTCTTCGGATTGAAGATCATGCCTTTCTTCTCTTTTGCATACGGATTATTGAGGATTCTGGAAAGATCCAGTGTTGCGGCACGTTTGGATGTCGGCACATCTCTCACTTTCAGAAGGTCTGTCCTTCCCACCAGTTCATCCACAGTACGAATGCCAAGTTTTGCCATATATTCTCTTAATTCTTCCGCGATAAAACGCATGAAATTGATGACATATTCTGGTTTTCCGGCAAATCTCTTTCTCAGTTCCGGATTCTGGGTTGCAATTCCGACCGGACAGGTATCCAGGTTACATACACGCATCATTACGCACCCCATGGTTACAAGCGGTGCCGTCGCAAATCCAAATTCCTCTGCACCGAGAAGTGCTGCGATCGCCACATCACGACCACTCATCAGCTTACCGTCTGTCTCGATACGGACTCTTTCTCTCAGTCCGTTCTGGATCAGTGTCTGATGTGTTTCAGAAAGTCCAAGCTCCCACGGAAGTCCGGTATTATGGATAGAACTTCTCGGTGCTGCTCCTGTACCTCCGTCATAACCGGAGATCAGAACCAGTCCGGCTCCTGCTTTTGCAACACCCGCTGCAACCGTTCCGACACCGGCTTCAGATACCAGTTTGACAGAAATTCTTGCATCCTTGTTTGCATTTTTACAGTCATAAATCAGTTGTGCCAGATCTTCGATCGAGTAAATATCGTGATGCGGCGGCGGTGAGATCAGTCCCACACCCGGCGTAGAATGTCTGGTTTTTGCTACCCAAGGGTAAACCTTTCCCCCAGGCAGATGTCCACCTTCTCCAGGTTTTGCTCCCTGCGCCATCTTGATCTGGATCTCTTTTGCACTGACAAGATATCTGCTTGTAACACCAAAACGTCCACTGGCAACCTGTTTGATTGCAGAGCCTCTGTCGGTTCCAAGGCGCTCGATATCCTCTCCGCCTTCACCGGAGTTTGACTTACCGTGCAGTGCATTCATTGCAAGGGCAAGGGTTTCGTGTGCTTCCTTTGAAATTGATCCGTAAGACATTGCACCGGTCTTGAATCTGGTCACGATCGAATCCACACTCTCTACTTCTGAAAGCGGAACTCCTTTCTTTGGATAATTGAAGTCCATCTGTCCACGGAGTGTGATTCCTTTGGATTCTTCATCAACCATCTGCGTGTACTGCTTGAACATTTCATAATCCCCGCGCCTTGTGGACTGCTGGAGCATATGGATCGTTCTCGGGTTGTACAGATGCTTTTCACCACCGCTCTTCGACTTGTGCTGTCCCACACTGTTCAACGTCAGATCTACGGAAAGTCCCAGCGGATCAAAGGCCTCGGAATGCCTTGCCATATAATCTTTTGCAATTTCTTCCAGTCCGATACCACCGACACGGCTGACAGTTCCGGTGAAATATTTTTCAATGAATTCCGGTTTTAATCCAATCGCTTCAAAGATCATGGATCCCTGATAAGACTGGATCGTGGAAATTCCCATCTTCGATGCAATTTTGACAATTCCGCTTATAACAGCTTCATTATAGTCATTGACTGCTGCATAATAATCTTTCTGAAGCATATCTGTATCGATCAGCTGTTTGATCGATTCATGTGCAAGATACGGGTTGATCGCAGATGCACCATATCCCAAAAGCGTTGCGAAATGATGTACTTCTCTTGGTTCTCCGGTCTCAAGGATCATGGCAACCTCTGTTCTTCTCTTAGTTCTTACCAGATGCTGATGAACCGCTGAGGTTGCAAGCAGGGACGGGATCGCAATATGATATTCATCCACACCTCTGTCACTTAAGATCAGGATATTCATGCCTTCACGGATTGCACGGTCTACCTGGATAAACAGATAATCGATCGCTTTTTCCAGGCTGGAGTTTTTATAATAAGTAGTAGAAATTTCTGCCACACGGAAACCGTCGACTTTCATGTTACGGATCTTCAGGAGATCGGTATCTGTCAGGATCGGATCATTGATCTTCAGTACATGACAATTTTCCTCTTTCTGTTCCAAAAGGTTTCCTTCTTCTCCGACATATACCGTTGTCGAAGTCACGATTTTTTCACGGATCGCGTCGATCGGCGGGTTCGTGACCTGCGCAAACATCTGCTTGAAATACTCGCTCAGGTTCGGGCGGGTGTGGCTCAAAACGGCCAGCGGAGTATCGCTGCCCATGGCCCCGGCGGGCTCGCCGCCGTTCTTGGCCATCGGCAGAATGATCGTGGAGACATCCTCATACCGGTAGCCGAACGCCTTCTGCAGCTGGACAAGCTGATCCTTCGTGTAGCTGGGCACCTTCTTGTTGGGCACTTTCAGACTGGACAGCGGGACGAGGTTGCGGTCCAGCCACTCGCCGTAGGGCTGGCGGCTGGCGTAGTCGGCCTTCAGCTTTTCGTCGTCCACCAGCTCGCCCCTGACGGTATCCACCAGCAGCATCTTGCCGGGGCGCAGGCGGTCCTTGCGCACGACCTCGTCAGCGGGAATGTCGAGCACGCCGACCTCGCTGGAAAGGATCAGGCGGCCATCCTTCGTGATGTAGTAGCGGCTCGGGCGCAGACCGTTGCGGTCCAGCACTGCGCCCATCACGTCGCCGTCGCTGAACAGGATGCTGGCGGGGCCGTCCCACGGTTCCAGCATCGTGGCATAGTACTGGTAGAAGTCGCGCTTCTTCGGGTCCATCGACTTGTTGTTGTCCCACGGCTCGGGGATCGTGACCATGACGGCCAGCGGCAGATCCATGCCGTTCATGACCATGAATTCCAGCGTGTTATCCAGCTGGGCAGAGTCGGAGCCGCCTTGGTTGACGATGGGCAGAACCTTCGTCATATCGTCCTTTAAATAGTTGGAACCGATGGTTTCCTCGCGGGCAAGCATCGTGTCCACGTTGCCGCGGATCGTGTTGATCTCGCCGTTGTGCAGGATGAAGCGGTTGGGGTGGGCGCGGTTCCAGCTGGGCGCGGTGTTCGTCGAGAAGCGGCTGTGTACCATGCCGATGGCGGATTCATAGTCGGCGTCCTGCAGATCGGGATAGAACAGGCGCAGCTCCTTGACGAGGAACATACCTTTATAGACAATGGTGCGGCTGGACAGGCTGCAAACGTAGGTGTCGGGGCTGGACTGCTCAAACACGCGGCGCGCCACATAGAGGCGGCGGTCAAAGGCAATGCCGGCCTCGACGCGCTGCGGCTTGCCCACAAAGCCCTGCCAGATGCTGGGCATGCAGGCAATGGCCTTGTGGCCGAGCACCTCGGGGCAGGTGGGAACCTCGCGCCAGCCTAAGAAGGGCAGACCCTCCTTTTTGCAGACGATCTCAAACAGCTTTTTGGCCTGGTTGCGCTTGAGCTCATCCTGCGGGAAAAAGAACATGCCAATGCCATATTCCCGCTCTGCGCCCAGGGTCAGCCCCTGCTCGGCGGCGGCCTTCTGGAAGAATTTGTCGCTGATCTGCGTCAGAATGCCGACGCCGTCTCCGGTCTTGCCCTCGGCGTCCTTGCCCGCGCGGTGCTCCAGATGCTCCACGATCTGCAGCGCGTCGTCAATGGTTTTGTGGCTCTTGCGCCCTTTGATGTCCACCACAGCGCCGATGCCGCAGTTGTCATGCTCAAACCGGGGGCTGTACAGCCCGGCGGGGGTCTTGCGCTCGGTAAAGTTTTCCATACCTCGTTTGCTCCTTTCCCAATCCCGTTAAACCGCGCTGCGTCGCACATTTGCCGCGCGGGCGGGATAAACAAAAAAGACGCTCCCAACAGGGCACACAGGCCCCTTGTGGGAACGTCTTTGTTCTTGTCTGCATCATACCATAGATGCCGCCGCTTTACAATCCCGAAGCAGAAGATTTTACGGAAATTAAGCGAAAAACGTTTAGAAATTTGGTTTAGCAAGCGTAAACTTAATAAAATTAAGCCGCGTGGACTTTCTGCCGCTTTGTAGGAGCGGCATATATGCCGCCCGCTGCCTAACGGCATCCCCCTTTTCAGGTTTGCATCGCAGGGAGGGGTCTTGACACCTCCGCGGCGGCCTGTGGGCAGGCCGCCCTACAATCCGCGGAAAGCGTGTGCCGCCATGCGGGGCGTCGGGGACGCCGCCCCCTACAAGGTGCGCCGCGCTGTAGGGGCCGGGCATGCCCGGCCCGCGGCCTCCCGGAACCGCCCGTTCACGGTTGACCCGCAGGGGAGGGATTCATCCCTCCCGCGCCGTGTGCCTCCGCCGCCCAAACAAAAACCGCGCAAGGCTCCTCGCCCTGCGCGGTCTAAAAAACGTTACGCCGTTTTCTCGCCGTTCTGCTTTTTCAGCTCGGCCAGAATTTCGGCCAGCAGCTCCTGCTGCGTGGGGGCGGCGGGGGCAGCAGGCTCCTCCGCGGCGGGCTCCTCATGCTTGCCCATCTCCATCAGCTTGTTCATAGCCTTGACGATGCAGAACAGCACGAACGCCATGATCAGGAAGTTGATGACGGCGGTGATGAACGCGCCGTACTTAAAGACCAGCTTGCCGTCGCCAAAGACATCCCACATCATGGCGTCAAAGTTGACCTTGCCCAGAATACCCAAAATCGGGCTGATGAGGTTGTCGGTCAGGGAGGTGACCAGCGTGGAGAACGCACCGCCGATGATAACACCGATGGCCATGTCCATCATGTTGCCCTTCAAGGCGAAGGCTTTGAATTCCTCAAAGAACTTTTTCATCCCTCGATATGCGACTCCCTCATCGGTTCCGCATATTTCTACTTCAACTTTCTGTCCGCACATCACATCCAATGCCATCACAGCGATAATATTCGATGCATCTGCTTCTTTTCCTTTTACCCGAAGAGTGATTCTGCTTTCATATGTTCTGGCTTCCTGAATCAGGAAAGACGCTGGGCGGGCATGAATTCCCTGTTCTTCTTTGATTGTATATTTAAACTTTCTCATAACTTTCTCTCCATAACTCGCACCTCTCGGTACGTCCCAATACATTTTACATTTTTATCTTTATATCATCCGATTCCGCCGAGTGCGATTCCTAGTATAAGGACTAAAATACATACCGGCACATAAATATACTTACATATCGGAAAATATAATTCTGTAAATTTATTTTTTCTTCCCTTGTTGACCTGTACCTCCACATACTTTTTACCAGCTATCCAGAAGAACATAATTCCTGCCAATCCTGCGCCAAGAGGGCAAATATAAATTGAAAGGACATCCATCCAGCCGGATACAATTCCCTGAATCATCAAAGATACAACTACACCGATAGCGGCAATAATGAGACAGGCTGCCTTTCTTCCAACGTGTAATTTTTCCTGTACAGTAGCAATCGGGGCCTCATAGAGGTTAATCAATGAAGTCATGCCAGCAAATAGTACCGCAACAAAGAAAATCATCGCAATCAATGTACTTCCCGGCATTGATTTTATTAGATTTGGCAGGTAAACGAACAGCAATCCCGGGCCTCCCTGGTTAAGCTGTGCCCCAGTTGTTGCCATTGCCGGAATAATGACAAGTGCTGCAAGTATCGCTGCAATCGTGTCAAATAATGCTACTCTTGCCGCTGAAGCCGGAATATCTTCCTCATCAGAAAGGTAAGAACCGTAAATAAGTGTTCCATTTCCCGCGACAGAAAGGGAGAAAAAAGCCTGTCCTAAAGCAAATATCCACGTTTTAGGGTTCATTAATGCGGTTTTATCCACACGAAAGATATAATGATACCCATCTGCAGCACCCGGCTGGAAAAATACATAAATACCAAGAATCACGAATAACACAAAAAATACTGGCATGAGTATCTTATTTGCTTTCTCAATTCCTCTTCCCACGCCAAACATCAAAATCGCCATACAGGCAGCTAACGCGATAACCTGCCATACATTGTTTCCAAACGCAGATGCCATACTGCCAAAACGCCCACCGAAATCTTCTACACTCTCTGGTGCGAGGGTTGCTCCTGTAAAAGTTCCGGCTGCATATTTTAAAATCCAGCCCATAACTACAGTATAGCCGATTGCCATCGCAAGCGAACCAAGTACGGGAATCATTCCAAGAGCTTCTCCCAGCTTTCTCTTTCCTTTTTTCTCACAGATCATGCCAAATGCATCAATGGGGCCAGATCTTGCTGCCCGGCCAAGACTCATCTCACCGATAACACCTGTCGCTCCGATCAGAACAACAAAAATAATATATGGAATCAGAAATGCTCCACCGCCATAAAGCGAAACCCTTGTGGAAAACATCCATATATTTCCCATGCCAACCGCAGAACCGATACAGGCAAGGATAAATCCCCACTGACTGTTAAATGATTCTCTGACATTTCCATTCTTTCTATTACTACCATTATTCATACCGTTACTTTCTATTGATTTCTCACTCACACTTCTTTCTCCTTCATGTTTTGATAATTTTCTCCCCACTCTGACATCGCATCGAGTATAGGTTTTGAACAAGAACTTTCCATTTATCACTGATAAGCATTAGCGTTGTTTCCACCAGGCAAGCCGGACTTCTAAAGTTTCGCTATTATTTCCCGTTTATATGCAAGGAATTCATCTGTGAGGTAAAAATCCTCCGCCCGTGGTTTCTTTTCTTTAATGATAATCTCATCTCGAATTTCTCCAGGCTTTCCATTGAGAATATAAATTCTGTCTGAAAGAAGGATTGCCTCATCAATATCATGTGTTATAAAAATTGTAGATAAATCAATATGCTGCATAACTTCAAGATACCATCTGTGAATTGCTGTTTTCGTAATGGTATCCAGTGCACTAAATGGTTCATCAAGAAGTGCAACTCCATTAGAAGAAAGATATGTTCTAAGCAGGGCTGCTCTCTGGCGCATACCTCCGGACAGCTGGGAAGGATATTGATACTCTGTTCCTTCAAGTCCAAAGTCTTTGAAATACATCTGTGCTTTTTTTCTTGCTTCGTTTTTGCTCATTCCATGAAGAACCAACGGTAATGCCGTGTTGTCGATTATTTTTTTATGTGGAAAAAGTAAATCTTTCTGGAGCATATAACTAATCTGTCCTGGCCTAGAAGTAATATCTTCACCATTAAGCAATACCCTTCCCTCCTCTGGAGTTGTCAGTCCAGAAAGGACATGGAAAAGAGTTGTCTTTCCAGAACCGCTGACTCCGAGAAGTGAAATAAGTTCTCCTTTATGCAATTCGATATTAATATCTTTGATTATAGTTCTTCCACTATATTTTTTTGTAATATGTTCAGCCTTTAAAAGAACCATTATATTATCCTTTCTCTAATAATTTTCCACAGACAAAGTTGACGAAAAGCGAATCGCCATATAGCCATATCTGTGGTCTGGGAGCAAGTGTTGGATATGAGCGTATAAGCGAATATTCAACGCGCCGCAACGAAAATCACAGATATGGCTATATGGCGATTCGCTTTTCTGTCTTTGGCGGCTCGTCTGTCTGTTCGCCCATCCCTGCAAATTATTTAGGAAGATAGTCGTTTGAGAAACCTTTTCCTGTGAGGTCTTTTGTAGTCAGTTTATTCTCTGCGAGCCATTTGTAGAAGTTATTCCATCTTGTCTCGTCAATAACTCCCCAGTTGTCTGCATCTGCTACATACCGTTTAGAAAGCCATTCCTGACTCTTATATACTAAGTCTTCAGAACCTTTTAAGGAACCTGTGTCATCTCCTGCGATAAGAAGGTCTGCTGCTTTCTTTGGATTATCAATCGCGTACTGGTATCCTTTTTTGGTTGCTGCAAGGAATGCTTTTGCCTCATCTGGTGAGTTCTTTAAGAAGTCATTGTTTGCGATCATAACTGGTGTGTAGTAATCAAATACAGAGTCGATATCTTTGAAGTTCCAGTAGTCACAGTCAACGCCTTCTACTTCTGCGTTGATTCCACCCCATCCGTAGAATACCCAGATAGCGTCTGTCTGGTTTGCTTTTAATGCAGCTGGCTCATCTGTGATGTTGTTAGGGATTAATTTTACTTTACTGAAGTCTGCTCCCTCATCTTTCATAACTGTTTTTAAAGTAGCCTGCTCGATTGGAGATTCCCATGTGGAATAAGTCTTTCCTTCAAGTCCTTTCGGGCTGGTAATTCCATCTCCTTTTCTGGAAATGATTCCTGATGTATTATGCTGAATCAGTCCTGCAACGGCTGTGATTCCAAGGGGGTCATCGGAATCAAGTGCGGCTGCCATTGTATCCTGTGCTTCGATGGCGAACTGAGCCTGACCAGATGCGCACATGGTTGCTGCTCCATTTTCCGGTGGCTGTACGATTTCAACATCAAGCCCGGCATCTTCGTAATAACCAAGTGCCTTTGCTGCGTAAATTCCTGTGTGGTTTGTATTTGGAGTCCAGTCAAGGCAGAATGTTACTTTTGTAAGCTCCTTTTTACTTGCTTCTGTGCTTGCACTCTCGCTCTTTGTGCTAGAAGAACCACATGCAGTTACAGATAATAACATTACTGCACTCAAAGTTCCTGCAACAATTTTTTTCCAGTTTAACTTTCTCATAATTTCCTCCTGTAAATTTTCAGATACTATTTGTACAAAATCACATAGATTATTTTAGATATTATTATGTGTACTCATATGGATTCTTTTGGATATTATTATATATGCCCATATGGATTCTTTTGGATGCTATTATATATCCATATAGATTACTTTGAATGTGATTTTAATATAGGATATTTTAAATATCCAAATATATCTTTTTTTATTCCAAAACTTCCTTTTTCTCCACTCTCACCCACGGCAGAGAGAGTGTTTTGATGAGATTGACCGCTCCCATTAAAAGAAGACTGATAATGACAATAAAAATAATAACTGCAAACATTTTATCAAAAGCATATGCCTTTGAAACTCTTGTCATGTAAACACCAAGTCCCTCAAATCCCCCGAGCCATTCAGAAATAACCGCTCCTACAACTGCGTAAGAAGCAGAAATCTTTAAACCAGAAAAGAACTGCGGCAATGCAGTAGGAAACTTCACATGGAAAAATATCTGTATTTTGGTTGCTCCCATTGCCCGCATGAGATCAATGGAATCCTTATCCACGCTCTTGTACCCGTCAAGCAAGCCTACTGTAATTGGGAAAAAAGTTGTGATTACAACAAGAGTAATTTTCGGTGCCATGTAAAATCCCATCCACAACACAAGCAATGGTGCGATAGCGATTGTCGGAATCGTTTGTGTGATAATCAGAATCGGATACAACGCCTTGTTAAGTATCTGAAAATGATCCATTAATGTTGCCATAACAAATGCTAAACCAACACCGATACACAGTCCGTAAAAGGCTTCCTGCAACGTAACACTGGCATGTTTTAATATCGTTGGCAAATCAGTCACTAACGCTTTTATCACCTGCACGGGAGAAGGCAGCATGTATGCCGGAACTGCCCCACTCTGGCATAAAAACTGCCAGAGCAGAATCAGAAGGCATAATGCTACTACTGCTGGAAGCTTACTGGTGATGCTTTGTAACCTTTTTGTCAATGGTCAGCACGTCTCCTTCCGCCTTGTAAGAAATCTTAACATAAGTGTTCATTGCTTTGCATCCTGCTTTTGCTGCCACTAACTGGCAGTTCTTTACGATTTCCATTAAAGTATCATAATCGCCTTCAATTGATGTCTCACATGGTCCTACATAATAGTTTAATCCTGTGGATTTGATGTAATCAATGACCTCGTCTACGATACGGATTACTTCTTCTTCATCCTGTACAGATGGTAAAACCTGAATTGCTACACTTGCATTCATTCTTCATTCCTCCATATAATTTGTATAAATTTTGTATAAATATTGTATTTACGCCGCATAAAAAGTCTGCTATTCTTTTCTGATCTGCAATCTGCCATTGGCTATATCTAAAAAAGAATTTATGTCTTCATATTAAAAGTTCCTGCAGATAAAAAAGAAAAAGGCCAGCAAATAATGCTGACGCTGCTTCTAAAATCTTCCTGATAAACTTTTTATTGAAAGTTCTTTTGCAAACTCTTCCACGCTGGCATTATCCAAACA
>ENA-ORUI01003128-ORUI01003128.1-human-gut-metagenome-genome-assembly--contig:-NODE-3128-length-12448-cov-9.225450_pt1 | contig 12448 bp, 9 predicted proteins | sample MGYA00242078_ERZ509205 | MGnify/ENA primary metagenome ERZ509205 (study PRJEB26280, sample SAMEA2338828) | human gut metagenome | biome: human gut; feature: human-associated habitat; material: faeces... | reverse complement strand
CATGAACAGCGTGTATGTGGTGACCAAAAAGTCCAGCCGCAGCATGGTCACCATGCTGGCCGGTGCCATCAGCAACTGCATCATGAACTACTTCTTCATCAAGTGGTGGGGCCCCATCGGTGCCACCTACGCCTCCTTCCTGGGTCTGGCGCTGGTGTTCACCCTGCGCTCCATCGACGCAAACCGCATGATCCACATGCATGTGCATCCGGGCCGGGTGCTGCTGAACGTGGGTCTGCTGGTGTTCGAGGCCTTTGTGCTGCTGGCCGAGACCCCGCTGTACGGCCTGTGGACCGGCCTGATCACCGCAGTGGTCATCCTGATCAACTTTGCAGGCGTGTGGGCTATGGCCCGTGTGCTGCTGCCCCGCCTGCTGGGCCGCCGCGGCAAGGCGCTGGTGGCCGCTGTGGACGGCTGGCTGAGAAAATAAAAACCGATAGAAACAACAATGCCCCCGGAGAACTCTCCGGGGGCATTGTTGTTGTGTGCGAGGAACAGCGAGCTTTTTACGGCTCACTGGGGGTTGGTCTTGTCAGCGCATCAGTGCTTGCTCTTGGCAAACAGGCTGGTGAAGGCACCGGCTGCCATGAGCGCCATGCCGCTCAGAGCCATGGCCAGAGCGGTGAACCAGTTCACGCCGGTCTTGGGCAGGGCGGCCACGGTGCTGTCGGGGGTAGCATCCTGCACAGAAGGATTGGCGGGGTTCTCCGGGTTCACGGGCGTCTCGGCTTCGTCCGGAGTGACGTCCTGCACGGAAGGCGTGGTGGGATCCTCCGGGCTGACGGGGGTGTCCGGGGTGTCGGGATCCACGGGGGTGGGTTCCGGATCCGGGGTAGGCTCCACGACTTCGCGCAGGGCACCGTAGATGGTCACGGTGTAGGCGTCAGAGCTTTCGCCGGTGATGTTGTCGCCGGTCACCTTCACGTTGGAATCGGCATCGAAAGCATCCAGAATGTTCTGGTCGCGCCCGGCAGCGCCGTTGGCGTTGTTCTTGTGCTCGTAGCCCCACACGATGGTGTAGGTCTTGCCTTCATACTCGTACTCGGTGCCGTACACCATATCGTAGGCGTTGGGGGTGCCGTCGGCACGGTTCTCGTAGTTGCCCCAGATCAGCTTGGTGTTGCCGTTTTCGTCAGTGGTCTTGGTGAAGTTCAGGCTGTGGCCGTTCACCACCATATCCCGCAGGACGATCACGCCGTCCGGGGTCTTGTAGGCGGTGTTGAAGTGGTACCCGGCGGTCTCCAGGTCGGCCAGCAGCTTGCCGATGATCTCCGGATCGTGGCTGCCGTCCACATCCAGCATATATTCCAGTGCGGCGGCGGGCACCCACACGGACAGGTGCTGCTTGTCGGTCTCCTTGTTCAGATCGGAAACATACCGGTACTCGGTGCCGTTGTAGGCAAAGGTACCAAAGTCGGCGTGCTGTGCGTCCTTGGTCAGCAGGAAGTTGGTCAGCTTGTTGCCCTGCTCGTTTTCGGGCCACAGGGTGTTGGCCAGGCTGTAGTCATAGGTCAGGGTGCCGCCGGTGACCACCAGCTTCTGGCCAGTACGACGGGGATAACGTGTGATAGAGGTGGATTCCACATGAGAATTGTCTTTGATGAGGATGCTGGCATCGTTGCCGTAGGCAAGAATGCCGGTTCCCTTGTAAGAACCACTGTCTACATAGTTGCCTTTTACAAGCACAGTGCCGTTGTCTACGATCAGTTTGCCATTTTTGCCCAGAACAATGCCCGCATTGGAATCATTGTGATCTACAAGCAAAATGCTGTTTCCATCAATCTTAATGAGAGCACCGGGATTGGAAGAAGCATCAACAGCCCAGTTCTGGTCGCCGCCGCCAAATAGGTTATACTGACTGTTATCGGTAACATACAGCTTGGTAGCGAGACCGGTTGCCTTGTTGCCCAAGAAGCGGATACCCTGTGCAACGCTGGTGGAATTGACGGTACTGTGGCCGGAAATCATAACGGTGTCAAAACCGGCCCAAATGCCATGGAAGCCGTTCAGGTCGAGATTGCTTCCGTTTGTGACGGTCAAGTTACCGTTGGTGCCCACTGCGTCACCGGCGTGAATGGCAGAACTGGAGGACGCGGTGATGGTTGCTTCTGTATGATCGAAAGTGATATTGGATTTGCCGTGATCACCGGTTGTAATGCCAATGCTGTCGGCGGCGATGTTGACGTCCGAATTCTTGAAGGTGATGTCTCCGGCAGAAGTATGCGAACCGTCTGCAGCACCGCCCTCGTAACGGATGCCGGCACCGCTGTCGGTGATGTCCAGCGTGCTGTCGTCCACAGTCAGGTTTGCATCGGAATCCTGATGACCATAGATGCCATTGGAGGTGCCCTTGATGTTCAGCTTGCTCTTGGCCTTGACGATGATGTCGTTCCAGCTGGCAATGCCATTGCCCTTGGAGTTGGAGCCGCCGTTGTCCACCTTGTCGATGGTCAGAGAGGAGCCATCCTCAATAGTCAGGTCGCCGTGCTGGATGACGCCACTGCCGCTCTGGGTGGAGCCGGAAACATGGGTGTCCTGGATGGTGACGTCCGCGCCGTCCGTGATGGTGACGCTGGAGTCCTTCTCCTTGGAGCCGCCTGCGATCACCATGCCGGTGGTGGTGTCCTTGATGGTCAGGCTGCCGCCGGAGGTCTTGTCGTTCTCGGTGGTATCACCGGAAGTCTCGCTGCCCTCGGTGGTGTCCTCGGCAGCGGCTTCTTCCTTGCTGGAAGTGTCGCCCTTGATGGTCAGGTGAGCGTCCTTCTCGGCGTCCGAGCTGTCGGAAGCCACTTCGCCGCCCACGCGGATGCCCTCCACGTTGGTGTTGTCGGAAACGTTTTTGTCGCCGGTGGCCTGCGAGCCGTCGATGGTGTTATCGCCCTTGAGGGTCAGGTCAACGTCCGAACCCTGCCGCACGTCCAGACCGGCGCTGTTCTTATTGGTCTGGTTGATGGTGGTATCTTCCAGGGTCAGGTCCACCTTGGTGTCCTTATTTTCGTCGGTGCCGTCCAGATCCTTGCCGATGTCGATGCCGTTGCCGCCGGTGGTCAGGGTGGAATCCTTGACGGTCAGGTCAACGTCTGCGCCCTCGCCAACGGTCACAGTGGACTTGCCAGTCTCGCTGGTGTCGGCCTTCACGCCGTCGATCACGATATCCACATCGCGGCCCTCGGAGCCATCATCCTTATTGGTCTTTTTGACGTCCTCTTGCACGGTGACGGTGTTACTGGTGGGGGTATCCTTGTCACCATTGATGATGATCTTGCCGTCGTCCTTTTCGTCCTCGTTGACGTAGGTGCGGTTGTTCTCTTTGTCCTCACCCTGATAGCTGTAAGCACCCTTATGCTCGTCCTGGTCGATGGTGACATCACCATTGGCCAGATCGTACTGCACAGCGGAAGCGCTGGCGCTGATGGTGCTGACGGCAATGGCAGTGGCCAGTGTGACAGCAACGACCTTTTTTTGTTTACGCAATCTCATGAGTAATACCTCCTCAAATTGTGGAACCCGATCTCTGAATGGCTCCGTTTCGCACACGAAAGATACCATAAACTGTATCTTTTTAGAGAGAAGCTGAGCCGTAATGCTCTGCCTAAGATATACCATTTTTTGGCTTTTGTGTCAATAACTTCACGAAAACACGCGGATAACTGGCAAAATGCAGAAAAATGCAGCAAGATTTTACGCAGAATGCAGAGAGAAATGTGCGCTGTTGTTACGCTGCTGAAATGGTCTTGATACGCATTGAAATTTCTTGTTGCAGAACGCAGAAAAGCCGCTGCCCGGTGTGCCGGGCAGCGGCTTTGAAAAATGCAAAGAAGGTGCGGTGCAGTGTGGTCAGCGCAGCTGATCGTTCAGCCAGGCGGCAATGTCGGCAAACACTTCCTGCCGGTTGGTCTCCACCAGCAGTTCGTGCCGGGCGCCGGGGTACAGCTTGCAGCGGATGTTCTGCACGCCTGCGGCCTTCAGGCTCTGGATGGCGCGCAGCACGCCCTTGCCCCGGTCGCCCACCGGGTCGGCGGTGCCGGCCAGGAACAGCAGGGGCAGGTCCTTGGGCATCCGGGCCAGAAAAGCCGGGTCGTGCAGGCGCAGGATGCCGCTGAACATGCTGTAGTAGGCGTTGAGCGTAAAGGTAAAGGTGCAGCGCTCGTCGGCCAGGTACTTGTCCACCTCGGCGGCGTCGCGGTTGAGCCAGTCGTGGGTGGTGCGGCCCTCCAGCCCCTTGTTGTAGCCCATGAAGGACAGGTTGGCCACCAGCTTGCTGCGGTACTGCCAGCCGTGCACGGCCGCCAGCGCCCGGCAGGTGCTGCGGGCAAACTGCACCAGCGCTTTGGGCTGGTGGCCGGTGCCCATGATGATGGCACCGCTCAGTTCCTGCCCGTATTCGCACAGGTACTGCCGGGCATAGAACGAGCCCATGCTGTGCCCCAGCAGAAAGTACGGCACACCGGGGTAGCGCTCCTTGGTGCGCAGGGTCATGGCGTGCAGGTCGTCCAGCACGGCACGGTTGCCGTCCGGCTCGGCAAAGTAGCCGTAGTCGGCCTTGGTGCGGATGGACCCGCCGTGGCCCAGGTGGTCGTGGCCGACCACCACGATGCCCTGCCCGGCCAGATACTCCGCCAGCGGCTTGTACCGGTCGATGAACTCCACCATGCCGTGGGACAGCTGCAGCACCGCCCGCACCTCGCCCTCCGGCTCACAGCAGAACGCATGCAGGGTGCGCCCGGGCACGGTGGAAGGGACAGTAAAATCGGTCATGCGGCTCATGGACGCAGGCCTCCTTTTGGTTCTGGTTTACAGCGCGCCGATCTTGCGGCGGCAGGCGGGGCAGATGCAGTACCCGGCAAACTGGATGGCGTTGGCGTCCACGTCGCCGCAGAAGTCGCAGCTGCCGGCGGGGCGGTGCTTCTTGAGCACGATGGCGTCGCCATCCACAAAGATCTCCAGCTTGGTGTCCCCGTCCAGATGCAGGGTGGTGCGCAGCTCCTTGGGCAGGACGATGCGGCCCAGCGAGTCGATGCCGCGGACGATCCCGGTGCTTTTCATAGGTATCATTCTCCTTCAACGTTTTCTCCATACAGGCAGGCAGCTGGCACAACAGGAAAATTGTGCCAGCACCGTTTGAAACTAGTATACAAAAAAATACAGCCTTCGTCAATGATTGCGGGCGGTTTCGACAAAATGTCCCGCCTTGTGTCCAAAACACCCGGCCTTCGCACAAAACACGCCCCTCCGTTGACAAATCGCAGCAGAACAGGTAAACTAAGACGTAGCTATCCGCATTTTTTGCATGAGTATAAAAGGAGCGTTTTTCTATGCCGAGCAACAAAGTCCGCACCCGTTTTGCCCCCTCGCCCACTGGCTATATGCATGTGGGCAACCTGCGCACTGCGCTGTATACCTATTTAATGGCAAAGCACGAGGGTGGCACCTTCATCCTGCGCATTGAGGACACCGACCAGGGCCGCTATGTGGAAGGTGCTGTGGACGTGATCTACAACACTCTGCGCGAGACCGGCCTGCTGTGGGACGAGGGCCCGGACGTTGGCGGCCCTGTGGGCCCCTATGTGCAGAGCGAGCGCATGGGCATGTTCAAGCAGTATGCCGAGCAGCTGGTGGCAGAGGGCAAGGCCTATTACTGCTTCTGCACCGAGGAGCGTCTGGAAGCCCTGCACGCCGAGCAGCGCGCTGCCGGTGAGATGACCCACTACGACGGCTGCTGCCGCGAGCTGCCCAAGGAGGAAGTGGAAAAGCGCCTTGCCGCAGGCGAGCCTTACGTCATCCGCCAGAAGATCCCCCGCGAGGGCGTGACCGGCTTTGACGATGTGGTGTACGGCCACATCGAGGTGAACAACAGCGAGATGGACGACCAGATCCTTATCAAGACCGACGGGATGCCCACCTACAACTTTGCTAACGTTGTGGATGACCACCTGATGGGCATTACCCACGTCATCCGCGGCAGCGAGTACCTGTCCTCCACCCCCAAGTATAACCTGCTGTATCAGGCCTTTGGCTGGGACATCCCCACCTATATCCACTGCCCGCCGGTGATGAAGGACGCACAGAATAAGCTGTCCAAGCGCAACGGCGATGCCAGCTATCAGGATCTGGTGGCAAAGGGCTACCTGACCGAGGCCGTGCTGAACTATATCTGCCTGCTGGGCTGGAGCCCCCGCGGCGAGTACGCCGAGCAGGAGATCTTCTCTCTGCCGGAGCTGGTCAAGATCTGGTCGCCGGAGGGCATTTCCAAGTCTCCCGCCATCTTCGACCCCCTCAAGCTGCGCGCCATCAATGCGGAGTATATCCGCCGCCTGAGCCCCGAGGAGTTCCAGAAAAAGGCCGAGCCGTGGATCGACAGCGCCGTGCACAGCGCCATCGACAAAAAGCTGCTGTGCGCAAACCTGCAGCCCCGGTGCGAGGTGCTGGGCGAGATCCCCGAGCAGCTGGATTTCTTTGACGTGATGCCGGAGTACGATGTGAGCCTGTACGCCAACAAAAAGCAAAAGACCACCCCGGAAACCGCCAAGGAGGCACTGGAAGCCCTGCTGCCGGTGCTGGGCGACGAGGCGCTGGATTTTGCAAACCGCGATGCCGTGTTCGATGCCTGCAAGGCCAAGGCCGAAGAACTAGGCAAAAAGAACGGCTGGCTGCTCTATCCGCTGGGCATTGCCCTGTCCGGCAAGCAGCGCACCCCCGGCGGCGGCACCGACCTGGCCTGCATGATGGGCCGCGCCGAGACCATCAACCGCGTGAAAGCGGCAATCGCCAAGCTGAACGGCTGAAAATCAACAAAATAACAGCGAAGCCCTGCGGGATTTTAGATTCCGCAGGGCTTTTTTGCGTCTTTGGGCGGGATGCGGGCGGTTCTGCGCACCGCGCCAAAAACTGACGCGCCGCCGCGCTACAGTATATGCACAAGGCGCGGGGAACATACCCCGCCGGAAAGCGGGGAGCGGAAGATGACAGAACAGATGAACCGATCGATGATCCGGATGCAGGGCGTGCGGCAGCCGCCGCTGGCTCTGCGGGCGGCATGGCGTCCGGCGGCGCGCAGGCTGGCCGCGCTGGCCGTGGGCTTTGCGGGAGGCTGGGCCGTGCTGTATGGGGCATTGATGCCTTTTGGGCTGGGGCTGACCCTGGGCTTTGCCGAAGACTGCTTTGCGTCCTGCGCGGCCGGGGCGGCGCTGGGGCTGCTGCTGCACGGGTTCGGGGCACTTTCCCTGCGCAGTGTGTGTCTGCTGTGTGCGCTGGGAGCGGCGGTCGCGGCGCGCTGGCTCTGCGCCAGACGATTCCTGCCGGCCGTGCTGGCGGGCTGCGGAACGCTGGTAGGGGCGGCATTCTGCTTTGCGGTCGGGCACAGCGGCGGCGCAGAATTGCTGCTGTACAGCGGGGCGGATGCCCTGCTGGCGGCAGCTCTGGGCTGGGCGCTGCGGCGTCTGCCGCCGGAGCGGCCGGGATTCGGTACGCTGCTGGCGGGTGCGGCCGTGGCCGCCGCACTGGGCGGGGTGACGGTATGGCGCTTTTCGCTGGGGGTGGCGGTCTGTGCGGCGGTGGAACTGCTGCTCTGCTGCAAGGGGCAGGTACGGGCCGCACTGGCCTGTGCCGGTGTGCTGGGGGCCGCGCTGTGCGGGGCGGACCCGGCGCTTGCCCCGGCTGTGGCCGGGCTTTCCTGCGCAGCGGCTGCGGCGGCGGTGCTGGCACCCGGACGGCAGACCGAGACCATCGCGGCTTACGCGGGCGGCTGTGTGACCGGTGTGCTCTGCGTGCAGCCGCCCGGGATGGCCTTCCAGGCGCTGTTCAGCGCGGGCGCGGGGATCCTGACGGCGGCATTGCTGCCCGGAAGCTGGCGGGCACCGGATGCCGCCGACCCCGCCCCCGGCCAGCAGGCCGAGCGCCCCCGCATTACGGCGGCAGCTGCCCGGCTGGAAGCGGTGGCCCAGAGCCTCTCGTCCCTGGCGGAGACGGTGAACGATGTCTATGAGACGCTGCCCCGCCGGTGTGAGAGCTACTGCTGGGTCATCGACAACACCCACGACACCCTGTGCTTCAACTGCGGACGGCGGGAAGCCTGCTGGAAGCAGGAGTATGCGTCTACGCGGGAAGGGCTGGAGGCCCTGCGCCCGCTGCTGGAACAGAACGGCGGGGTGGAAACGGCCCAGCTTCCGGCTCAGCTGTGCCGGTGCATCCATCCGGCAGCACTGTGTGCGGCAGTCACCCGGTCTTTTGCGCTGTACCGGAGCCGGAAGGAAGCCCACATCCATGCGGAAGCCATGCGCACGGCGCTGACCGAACAATACAGCGCAGTGGCGGATGCGCTGGGGGTGTTGGGGGAGCAGCTGAACCGTCCCGGAGACCCGGAACCCTACAAATCCGGCCGGGTGTCCGAACTGTTTTCCTCGCTGGGAGCACCACCGCTGGAATGCACGGTATCGCTGGACGATCTGGGGCGCACCCATGCGGCGGTCACCCTGTCCCGCACCCGGTTTGCACCGGCGGAACTGGCGGCGCTGGCGCAGGAGGTGGGGCGCATCTGCCGCCGGACGCTGGAGATCCCGCAGGTGCTCTCCTGCAAAGGCATGACCACCCTGCTGTTCCACGAGAAACCGGCCCTGCAGGTGGTGTTCGGCATGGCCGGAACAGCGGCACGGGGAAACGTGTCCGGCGATGCGGTACAGCAGTTCTGCACCCCGGCAGCGGCGCAGATGATCCTGTGCGATGGAATGGGCACCGGCTGTGCAGCGGCGGTGGACGGCAATGTGGCGGCAGAGCTGACCGCCCGCCTGCTGAAAGCGGGCATCCCGGCAGAACTGGCGGCGCGTCTGGTGAACGTGGCGCTGGCGCTGAAGAGCGAGGACGAAAGCGGTGCGACCCTGGATCTGATCCGGGTGGACCTGTACACCGGCACGGCCCGGCTGTTCAAAGCGGGGGCAGCGCCGGGATTCCTGGTGCACGGCGGGCGGGTGCGGGCTGTGGGGGAGGCCAGCCTGCCGGTGGGTATCCTGGGCAGTGTCACCGGCCAGAGCCGGGTGGTGCATCTGATGGCCGGAGATTACGCCGTGCTGGTGTCGGACGGCCTGCTGGTGGACGGGGCCGACTGGGTCATGAAGCAGCTGGAACTTTCCGCAGCGGCGGGGGATGCCCCGGAAGCGATCGCGAAGACGCTGGTGGAGACCGCCCGGGCGCGGGCGCAGAAGTCCGGCCATCCGGATGACATCACGGCGGCGGTCCTGCGGCTGGAAAATTGTACATAAAGAGGAAAACACGACCGAATTCGTTGCTTTTTGCGCGGCAAGGGGGTATACTATGGAACTATAATAAAACAGCAGGAGGTCACGAACCATGCTCACGATCACGGCAGCGCAGGACGGAAGCGGAGATTTTGCCACGGTCACCGAAGCCGTGCTGGCGGTGCCCTACGACTGTCCCGTCGAGATCCGCATCGGCCCGGGCATTTACCGGGAAAAGCTGGTCTGCGAGAAAAAGGACATCACCCTGCGGGGCGCTGGCCCGGAACAGACCCGCCTTGTATGGGGCGACGGCGGAAAGCTGCCGCACCCGGACGGACGGCCTACCCATACTTTCCGCAGTTATACGGCTTTTTTCAGCGGGGAAACCCTGCGTGTGGAAGACCTGACGATCGAAAACGATGCCGGCCCCGGGGCAAGGGCCGGGCAGGCGCTGGCGGCCTATGTGGACAGCGCCCGTGCGTCTTTTTCCCATGTGCGGCTGCTGGGCAGTCAGGATACCTTGTTCTGTGCGCCGCTGCCGGAAAAAGAGCGGGAAAAGGACGGCTTCCTCGGCCCGCGCGGGCTGGCACCCCGCCGCCCCAGCGTGCAGTATTACCAGAACTGCGAGATCGCCGGGGACATCGATTTTATTTTCGGCGGGGCGGATGCGCTGTTTGAACAGTGCGTTCTGCGCACCGTGAACAACGGCCTGCCCCACAGCTGGGTCACGGCCCCGTCCGGCCCGGCGGAGGGCCTGGGCTTTGTGTTCTGGGACTGCGACTTTGTCTCGGATGACTGCCCGGCGGGCAGTGTTTACCTGGGCCGTCCCTGGCGTCCCACCGGAAAGACTGCGGTGCTGGACTGCCGCCTGGGGGCACACATTGCACGGGAAGGCTTTGCGCCCTGGAACGACCGCACGGACAGTGTGCTGGCCACCTTTGCGGAGAGCGGCAGCACCGGCGCAGGCGCCGCAGAGCGCGGCAGCTGGGTAAAAGAACTGAGCGGCGCACAGGCCGCCGAACTGCTCAAGCGCGCCCGTGCCCTCTGCCGCCCGGAATGATGCGAAAAAAGGATGTACTATGAAAAATCTCCCGAATTTTGTCAAATGGCTCATCGTGCTGCTGGCTCTGGCCGCGATGGGCGCGATGCTCTGGGCCGTGAACGACCGGGCCTCCAAAGTGGAAATGCCGGCCCCGGACAACACCTTCGGCATCTATCACGTCACCAGCAATGATACATAATAGGGAAAGAACCCTCTCAGGCGCTTCGCGCCAGCTCTCCCGAGGGGGAGAGCTTTTAAGGTGCGATAGAAAGCTCCCCCTTTGGGGGAGCTGGCATCGCGCAGCGATGACTGAGAGGGGTTCCTGCAAATAAAAATCATCCGCAGTGGTTTCTCCCGATTTTTCAGTTTCGGGAAATTTCACTGCGGATGATTTTGCTTTATCAGGATTTTCCGCTCGGCTCCTCCACATAGGGCAGGTCGCTCATGATGAACCAGAACACGGTTCCCTTGCCCACGGTGCTGTGTACGCCGAACCGGAAGCCGTGCTGCTGGAAGATGGCCTTGGTGATGGACAGGCCCAGGCCGGTGCCCTGCTTGCCGGCGTCCGAACGGGAGCGGTAATAGCGGTCGAAAATGTAGGGCAGGTCCGCGGCGGCGATGCCAGGGCCGTGATCTTCCACTTCCACCCGCACGCCCTCGGCGCAGCGGGAAGCCCGCAGGACAAAGATGCCGTCCGGCCCGATGTGGTGCATGGCGTTGCCCAGCAGGTTGTGCAGGGCACGCTGCATCATATCCGGGTCTGCGTAGACGGGCAGTTCCTCGTCCGGCAGTTCCAGTTTAAGCTGCCAGCCGTTCTGGGCGCAGATGGCGTCATACCGCTCGCTGACCTCGTCGCACAGCTGTCCCATGTCAAAGTGCACCCGCTCGCACTTGTCCGCGCCGCTGGTCACCTTGCTCAGCTCCATGACGCTGGAAACCAGTGCGGTCAGGCGGTCGGCCTCGTCCACGATGATGTTCATCTGCTCGTCGCGGTGGGCCTTGTCGTCGCCGGTCAGGTCGCGCACCGTCTCGGCGTAGCCCTTGATGAGGGTCAGCGGGGTGCGCAGGTCGTGGGAGACATTGGCCAGCAGGTCCCGCTGCATCTGCGCCGCCCGCTGGACCTCCTCCGCCATATGGTTGAAGTCCTGGGCCAGGTCGCCCAGTTCATCGTTGCGGTGGGTGGTCACCTGCACCGCGTAGTTGCCCTGTGCCATCTGCCGCGCCGCGCGGGACAGCTGGCGCAGGGGTTTGGTGAACCATTCGCTGAACAGCCACGCTGCCGACAGGGCGAATACAAAGATGACCGCCGCCGCCAGCGGCAGCAGGGTGCTGAGCACATTGCCGGCTTCGGCTACGTGCACCAGGCTGGTGGTGACCAGCACGGTATAGCTGCCGTCGGCTGTGGTGCGCCCGGCCAGCAGCTGGGCGGAGCCGGACAGCCGGGGCGGGTTGAGGGTCTGCACGAAACTGCCGGTCATGCGGCATTTTTTGCGCATGGCAATGGCGGTGTTCACCACCTCGTTGCTGGAAGAATCCGACAGCAGGGTCTCGTGCAGGTTGCAGTAAGACTGGTTCTCGATCTTGTAGATGCCCCGCAGGGTGGAATCTGAAATGTCCACGCAGAAACTGCTCAGGGTGCCGTGCGAGTAAAGCTCCACGGCCAGCTTGTCAAAAAAGCCGGTGTTGACGTACAGCCGCCCGAAAGACCAGCTGGAAAGGATCTCGCCGTTGGCAATGGCATCGTCCAGCTCCGAGACGATGCTCTCCGCCTGGCTGGTCAGCTGGGTCTCGATGTGCTTGGTATAAAGCGGCTCCAGCAGCTGGGTGGACAAAAACCAGAACAAGCCCAACAGAAACAGACAGATGAAGCACAGAAACAGCATCAGCTGCCCGCGGATGCCGGGCAGATGCCGCCCTTTTTTCGTTCGCCGCATGAACTGTATGCTCCTCCGTTATCGGTTGGCGTCCGGGTCGAACTTGTAGCCGATGCCCCACACGGTCGCGATATAACTGCGGCATTTGCCCAGATGGCCCCGCAGCATTTTCACATGGGTATCCACGGTGCGGTCCTCGCCGTAGTAGTCGTAGTTCCACACCTTCTGCAGGATCTTTTCCCGGCTCAGGGCGATGCCCTTGTTGGAGGCCAGGAACACCAGCAGGTCGAACTCCTTGGGGG
>ENA-ORUI01003127-ORUI01003127.1-human-gut-metagenome-genome-assembly--contig:-NODE-3127-length-12456-cov-5.343117_pt1 | contig 12456 bp, 9 predicted proteins | sample MGYA00242078_ERZ509205 | MGnify/ENA primary metagenome ERZ509205 (study PRJEB26280, sample SAMEA2338828) | human gut metagenome | biome: human gut; feature: human-associated habitat; material: faeces... | reverse complement strand
ACCGATAAAGCCTTGGATTATATACGTGATTATAAAGAACATCCATTCTTTATGTTCTTGTCTTATAATACACCTCATAGTCCGATGCAAGTCCCGGATAGTTGGTGGAACCGTGTAAAAGATCGTACCTTGTCGCAGCGAGCTACTTTCCCGGAGCAAGAAGATACTACGTTTACGAAAGCGGCTTTGGCCTTGGCCGAGAATTTAGATTGGAATATCGGACGTGTATTGTCTTTGTTACATTCATTGGATTTGGAACAAGAGACGATTGTTATTTATTTCTCGGATAACGGCCCGAATAGTTTCCGGTGGAATGGTGGGATGAAAGGGCGAAAAGGCTCTACGGATGAAGGGGGTGTTCGTTCGCCGTTTTGTATCCGTTGGCCGGGACACATAAGGAAAGGGGCCGTGGAAACCCAGTTGTCCGGGGCTATAGACTTAATCCCTACTTTATTAGGTTTGGCGGGAATAGAATATACCCCGTTAAGGAAACTGGACGGAATCGATTGGGGACAGCGATTGCTGGATGAGAAAGCTCCTGCTATGGATCGGATTTTATATAGTTATTGGGGAGGAAAGACGAGTGTGCGTATCCCATATTATCTATTGGATGCGGAAGGTCATTTATATAAAACGGATATAGATCGTGAGCAACGGAAGGATGTATCGGATAAAGAACCCGAGATATATGAGCAGATGAAGCGTTATTCGAATTGGTTTAAGGATGAGCTACTGGCGGATTTCCCGAAGAAGGATACCCGTCCGTTTATAATCGGTCATCCGCAGGAAACCTATTCAAAGCTACCGGCCCGGGATGCGAGGATATCTGGCCCGATCGAACGCTCCAACCGTTATCCGAATTGTTCTTATTTTACGAATTGGAAAAGCCCGGAAGCGGAGATAAGCTGGAATGTGGAGGTTGAGGAATCCGGCTTGTTCGAGGCTTTTATCTATTATACTTGCGATAAACGAAATATAGGCTCTACTTTTGAGCTTCGTACGGCCCGGGATGCCGAGAATCTTGTATTTACATTGGATCAAGTAAATGACCAACCCATGCTCGGTGCGGATTTGGATAGGGTTCTCCGGGAGGAGTCTTATGTGAAAGGATTTGCTCCTTGCTCTGTCGGTACGATTCCTCTATCGAAAGGTACGGCCACTTTATCCTTGCAAGCGAAAATGATCCGAAATGAGGAAGCCATGAATTTTTGGATGTTGGTGCTAAAACGAGTGAAATGAGTCTGAGATTGAAAAAAGTTGTATAACTATTTGCCAGTTATCAAATAATCACTACCTTTGCACCGCAAAATTTTTTATTAATCAATATTAAACAGCGTTTTATGAACAATTACGAAACCGTTTTCATTTTGACTCCCGTTTTGTCTGACGCTCAGATGAAGGAAGCGGTAGAAAAATTCACGAACCTCCTGAAAGAACAGGGTGCTGAAATCGTGAACGAAGAAAATTGGGGTTTGCGCAAATTAGCTTATCCTATCGACAAGAAAACAACAGGCTTCTACCAGTTGGTTGAATTCAAAGCAAATCCGGAAACAATCGCTACACTGGAAATTAACTTCCGTCGTGATGAACGTGTGATTCGCTTCCTGACTTTCCGCCAGGACAAATATGCAGCAGAATATGCAGCAAAGAGAAGAAGTTTGAAATCATCTAAAGAAACAGTAAAGGAGAATTAATCATGGCAGCAACTCAATCAGAAATCAGATATTTGACTCCGCCTTCAGTAGACGTTAAAAAGAAAAAATATTGCCGTTTCAAAAAGAATGGCATCAAGTATATCGATTACAAAGATCCTGAATTCTTGAAGAAATTCCTGAACGAACAGGGTAAGATTCTTCCGCGTCGTATCACTGGTACTTCTTTGAAATTCCAGCGTCGTGTCGCTCAGGCTGTTAAAAGAGCTCGTCATTTGGCGTTGCTTCCTTACGTAACCGATTTAATGAAATAATAAAAAGAGAGGAGACAGAATATGCAAGTTATTTTGAAAGAAGACGTAATCAACTTAGGTTACAAGGACGATATCGTAACGGTTAAAGACGGTTACGGACGTAACTTTCTAATCCCCACGGGTAAAGCAGTTATCGCATCTGAGTCTGCAAAGAAAGTATTGGCTGAAAACTTGAAACAACGTGCTCACAAGTTGGCTAAGATCAAAGAAGATGCTCAGGCTTTGGCTGCTAAGTTGGAAGGCGTTGCCCTGACAATCGGTGCTAAGACAAGCTCTACAGGTACGATCTTCGGTTCTGTAACGAATATCCAAGTGGCTGATGCATTGGCAAAAGCCGGTTTCGAAGTAGACCGTAAGATTATCTATATCAAGGAATCTGTTAAGGAAGTTGGCAATTACAAAGCTACCTTGAAACTTCACAAAGAAGTATCGGTAGAAGTTCCTTTTGAAGTAGTTTCTGAATAATCCTATACCGGATCTATAAAATGGAAAGGGCGATTCCTTGCGAATTGCCCTTTTTTTATTTCAGATCAGCCCAGTTTAACTCATCAAAAAACATTACATTTGTCCCGAATTTGCAAGAAATTTTTAAAGTGGTAAAAAGAACTTTTCTATATATCAATTTGGTGATAGCCCTGTTTTTTGTTTTACCTGTGTCGCAGGCAAAGGAAAAGACGTTTACGGTGGTGATCGATGCCGGGCATGGGGGGAAAGACCCTGGTGCGCGTGGTTCGTCCATCAATGAAAAGGCTATTAATCTGGCGGTAGCTCTTAGGCTCGGTAGCCTGATATCGGAAAAGCATGATGATGTGAAAGTCATTTATACACGCAAAACGGATGTCTTCATCGAATTGGACGAGAGAGCGAATATCGCCAACCGGAATAAGGCGGACCTGTTTATCTCCATTCATACGAATGCGGTGAAGAGAGGCAGTTCCGTATCGGGAACGGAGACTTATACATTAGGTTTGGCCCGTACGGATGAGAATCTGGAAGTCGCTATGCGCGAAAACTCAGCAATCCTTTTGGAAGATAATTATCTGCAGAAGTATGAAGGTTTCGATCCGACTTCTTCCGAATCGTATATTATTTTCGAATTTATGCAGAATAAGCATATGGAGCAGAGCATTAGCCTGGCTTCGGAGGTGCAGAAATGTTTTGCTTCGGCCAAGCGTAATAACAGGGGAGTGCGGCAGGCGGGTTTCCTTGTGCTGCGTAAGACGAGCATGCCGAGTATTCTTGTGGAATTAGGGTATATCTCGAATCCTGCGGAAGAACGCTTCATGAGAACGAAGGAAGGGCAAAACAAACTGGCAACCGCCATTTATAATGCTTTTACAAAATATAAGTGGGAGTATGACCGCAAGCGCGGTGCGTTGGCGGGAAATGCAAGTGCTGCTCCTATATTGGAAGTTGCAGATAATATTGATGATAATCAACCGATTTCTGCGCCTCCTGGAAGCGAAGAGTATATTCGCCAAAAGAACAAGATGGAGGAGTCCAACCAGAGTCGCGTGTCTAAGTCGGCAGTCTCCGCGAAGCAAGCGGGTCGGGTTAAAAAGGGGCAAACGATTTATAAAATACAAATACTTACCTCGGATAAAAAACTTTCTTCCGGTTCTAAATTGTTTAAAGGATATAAGAATGTCGATTACTTTATTGAGAAAGGCATTTACAAGTATACATACGGCGAGACGACAAGTTTCGATTCTATCCGCAAGTTGCGCCGGCAGGTAGCGAAAGATTTTAAGGACGCTTTTATAGTCGCCTTTAAAGATGGAAAGAAAGTGAAATATTGATAGTAACAGAATTTATATTTATATATACAGAGAAGAAATGAAAAATGTATTCACCAAAGAAGCAAAGATCGGACTTGTGTCTATAGTCAGTCTGGCATTGCTATATTTAGGAATTAATTATTTGAAAGGGATCAATCTGTTTAAACCGACAAATCATTATGTGGTGGCTTGTACGAATGTAAAGGGAGTGACGGTTTCGAGTCCTGTATTTGTAGAAGGTTTTAAAGTCGGTCTGGTGCGTGAGATAGTTTATGACTATGATGCCGTCGATAAGATTTCGATCGATATCAGCCTGGAGGACCACATGAAAATTAATAAAGGCAGTTATATCACGATTGTAAACAGCTTCCTCGGTGGCGGTGAATTGCATATCCATCTGAACAAGTATGTGGACGACTATCTGAAGCCTGGTGATACGATCGAGGGGAGGATGGAGTCGGATATGATGCAATCCGTGCAGGAAAAGATTCTCCCGCAGGTGGAACTGCTCTTGCCGAAGATCGATTCGATTCTGGGCGGTTTGCAAACGCTGGTAAATCATCCGGCATTGGCCCAGTCTTTGAATAATATAGAGACAACGACTAATAGTCTGGCTGTTTCTTCCCGCCAGCTCAACCAGATGCTAAGCAAGGATGTGCCGGGCATTATGAGCGATCTGAAGGTCATCACCGGAAACTTTGCCGATGTCAGCACGGATTTGAAAAAACTGGATCTGGCAACGACCGTGAATGCGGTGAATGCAACATTGGATAACGTGGAACAGATGACGCGTAAGCTGAACTCAAAGGATAATAGTATGGGACTCCTGTTGAACGACCGTGCTCTTTACGATAACCTGAACAGTACGGCAGACAATGCCTCCAAGCTTTTGCTCGATTTGAGGCAGAACCCCAAAAGATATGTACATTTTTCTGTATTTTAAGATTGCATAAGATTTGTTGTACAAATCTGTTTATTTAGAATTATTCCAATTAAACGAAAAAATATAAAATACAGAAGCTTGACTTCTATAAGGCCTTTAGATTGAGAAGTATAACTGGATCGAAAGGCCTTTTTTGAAGTCGGTTGCCAGAGATGGCAAGGAGCTAAAGAATGCTCTTAAACAAAGGTTTTCTGTGATTCTGATATTTTAAAATAAAGATATTCAGATTGTTGGAATTAACTGCCTGACAATAAACGGGATATTGAACAATCAAAAGTTCCAAACAAAATGATACTTTTTTTTTCGGAATTAATTTCTAAACTTTGTAGTCGTAAAAATAAAAATTGAAGTTGTAAGTAGAGTTGGGAGAGTAAAAAATCATGCAGACTGAATATCAAACTTTGTGGAATAAATGCCTCGCAGTCATTAAGGACATTGTCCCTGAGGCCGCTTTTAACACATGGTTCAAGCCTATCATACCATTATCATACGAGGATAATAAATTTACGATTCAAGTACCCAGCCAGTTCTTTTACGAGTATCTGGAAGAGAAGTATGTGAACGTATTGAAAGTTACTTTATATCGTGTGATAGGACAGGGTACGATATTGAACTATCGTATCAAAGTCGTTGATAAGGTAAAGGAAGATGGCATGATTACTTTACCTACCGGTAATGACGCTCCCCGTACCGGTAAGAAAAGTGCGGATATCCCTTCTCTATTCGAGTCTAAAGCTCGTCAGGATTGGGATTCTCATTTGAACCCTAAATACAACTTCGACAATTATTTTGAAGGGACAAGCAATCGTCTGGTCCGTTCTTCGAGCGAGGCTATCGCACAGGAACCGGGAAAGACCTTTAACCCGATGTTTGTATTCGGGGCGTCCGGTGTGGGAAAGACCCACTTATGCCATGCGATCGGTAACCGCATTCAGGAGATTCATCCGGAAAAGAAGGTGCTGTATATATCAGCTCACCTTTTTACCGTACAATATACGGAAGCCATCCGGAAAAATACGACGAATGATTTCATGTATTTTTATCAAGGCGTGGATGTGCTGATTCTGGACGATATCCAGGAACTGATCGGTAAAGATAAGACACAGAATACATTTTTCCATATATTCAATCACTTGCATCTGCTGGGCAAACAGTTGATCCTTACTTCCGATAAAGCTCCCGTCGATTTGCAGGGAATGGAGGAACGTTTGATTACCCGTTTGAAATGGGGGCTGACGGCAGAGCTGGATCGCCCGGATTTGGATTTGCGCAAGAAAATCCTGAAGAATAAGATCAGCCATGACGGTGTGGTGATTCCGGATGACGTGTTCAATTTTATTGCAAGCAACGTGACGGAGAATGTACGTGATGTGGAAGGTATCGTTGCGTCCTTGCTGGCTTATTCTACGGCGTTCAACCGGATGATCGACCTGCCATTGACCAAACAGGTGGTGAGCCGCGTCGTGAAACTGGAAAAGAAGCAGGTGTCTGTGGAATCGATTCAGGATGTAGTCTGTAAATACTATAATCTGGAACTGGCCGCTATCCAGACCAACTCACGCAAGCGGGAAATCGTGCAGGCACGTCAGGTTACGATGTACCTGGCGAAGAAGTATACCGACAGTTCTTTTTCTCATATCGGGAAGATCGTCGGGAAGCGTGACCATGCAACCGTCCTGCATGCCTGCAAGACGGTAAGGGACCAGATCGAAACGAATAAATCTTTCCGTTCTTCGGTAGAAGAGATCGAGGCTTTGCTCAAGGCTTGATTTGATGATATATTTATATGAAAGGATGCGCTTCCGGGTTGCGTCCTTTTTCTATTTTGAGAAAATCTTATTGTAGTGTCGGTTCTCTTTTTGGAAAACTTTTTGAACTGAAGGAAAAGGTAAATTGTTGATAAATAACACAGTTAGTCTGTGAAAGAGGAAACTTGTCAACAATGTATATTTTCTTTGTTGAATAATTTGGCTAATCCATAAACAATGCTTAAACTTGCACATCATTAAACTTAAAACAATCGTGAATCGTAAAACTTACACCTTCGATGAAGCGTTTAAAGCTTCACTGGACTACTTTACCGGTGACGAATTGGCCGCAAAAGTATGGGTAAATAAGTATGCCTTGAAGGATGCATTCGGAAATATCTATGAGGAGTCTCCCGTAGACATGCATCACCGCTTGGCAAGTGAAATTGCCCGTGTAGAAAAGAAGTATCCTAACCCTCTGTCGGAAGAGGAACTCTTTGCCCTGTTTGATCATTTCCGTTACATCGTGCCGCAAGGAAGCCCGATGACGGGAATTGGCAATGATTTTCAAATTGCCTCACTCTCTAACTGTTTTGTAATCGGATTGGATGGAGATGCCGATTCATATGGTGCGATTATTCGAATTGATGAGGAACAAGTGCAGTTGATGAAACGTCGTGGCGGTGTTGGTCACGATTTATCACATATTCGTCCGAAAGGATCTCCTGTTAAGAACTCGGCGTTGACATCGACCGGATTGGTTCCTTTTATGGAACGTTACTCAAATTCAACCCGCGAAGTGGCCCAGGACGGCCGTCGTGGTGCCTTGATGCTTAGTGTTTCCATCAAACATCCGGATTCGGAATCGTTTATCGATGCCAAGATGACGGAAGGGAAGGTGACGGGGGCTAACGTTTCTGTGAAGATCGATGATGAATTTATGCAGGCCGTAATCAACGGAACTCCTTATAAACAACAATATCCGATCGACTCGTCGGAACCTACCAATGTGAAGGAAATCAATGCGGCCGAACTTTGGAAGAAAATCATTCATAATGCATGGAAGTCGGCTGAACCCGGTGTGCTTTTCTGGGATACGATCTTGAGAGAGTCTGTTCCCGATTCGTATGCGGATCTCGGATTCCGTACGGTTTCGACCAACCCTTGCGGTGAGATCCCCTTGTGCCCGTATGATAGCTGCCGTCTGTTGGCAATCAACTTATATTCGTATGTTGTCAATCCTTTCACAAAAGAGGCTTATTTCGATTTTGACCTGTTCCGGAAGCATGTTATCCTAGCGCAACGTATCATGGATGATATCATCGACTTGGAATCAGAAAAGATTGAAAAGATTCTGGAGAAGATCGATGCCGATCCCGAATCATTGGAAGTAAAACAGAGCGAACGCCACCTGTGGGAGAAGATACAGAAGAAAACATTGCAGGGACGTCGTACAGGTGTGGGCATCACAGCCGAAGGCGATATGATTGCCGCCTTGGGATTGCGCTACGGCACGGAAGAAGCGACAGAGTTTGCCGAGAAGGTACAGAAGATGTTGGCTTTGGCAGCCTATCGTTCTTCTGTGGAAATGGCCAAAGAACGTGGTGCATTCGATATCTATGATGCAAAGCGCGAAGAAAAGAATCCGTTTATCAACCGTCTGCGTGAAGCCGATCCGGAGCTGTATGACGACATGGTGAAATACGGTCGCCGTAATATCGCCTGTCTGACGATAGCACCGACGGGAACGACCAGCTTGATGACGCAGACTACTTCGGGTATCGAACCGGTGTTCCTGCCCGTTTATCGCCGTCGCCGCAAGGTGAACCCGAACGATGCGGAAGCTCGTGTTGACTTTGTCGACGAAACAGGTGACGCATTCGAAGAATATATCGTATTCCATCATAAATTTGTAACTTGGATGTTGGCCAACGGCTTCTCTGCTTCCAAAAAATATACACAAGAAGAAGTAGAAGAACTGGTTGCCAAGTCTCCTTACTATAAAGCGACGTCAAACGATGTCGACTGGTTGCAGAAAGTCCGTATGCAGGGACGTATTCAGAAATGGGTGGACCACTCCATCAGCGTAACAATCAACCTGCCGGCCGATGTGACGGAAGACCTTGTGAACTCCCTGTATGTGGAAGCCTGGAAGTGCGGTTGTAAGGGCTGTACGGTTTACCGTGACGGTTCCCGCTCAGGTGTATTGTTGTCTACGGATAACAAGAAGAAGAAAAAAGAAGATTGCAACTGTATGGAGCCGCCGGTTATCGTGGCTACCCGTCCGCGCGAACTGGAAGCCGACGTGGTGAAATTCCAGAACAACCGTGAGAAGTGGATTGCATTTGTCGGTCTGCTGAATGGTCGCCCGTACGAAATCTTTACCGGTCTTGCCGATGACGATGAAGGTATCATGTTGCCGAAGAACGTTTCGAAGGGTAGCATTATCAAGAGCTATGACGAGGACGGCCAGAAGCATTACGACTTCCAGTTCAAGAATAAGCGTGGTTACAAGATGACGATCGAAGGTCTGGACGGCAAGTTCAATCCGGAATTCTGGAACTATGCCAAGCTGATCTCCGGTGTCTTGCGCTACGGTATGCCGATCGACCAGGTGATCAAGCTGGTTCAAGGTATGGAACTGAATAACGAATCTATCAACACTTGGAAGAACGGTGTGGAACGCGCTTTGAAGAAATACCTGCCGAACGGTACGGAGGCAAAAGGCCAGAAATGCCCGAATTGCGGACATGAGACACTTGTCTACCAGGAAGGTTGTCTGATCTGTACCAATTGCGGTGCTTCGAGATGCGGATGAAAAGATTTATGGTTTATGATTTATGATTTATCATTGACGCTAAATGATAAATCATAAATCGTGAATAATATCCCATGAATCATAAATCATAAATATAAAAGTACCATGAAAGTCACCTTTAATATCAACTTCCATACCGTTTGGGGGCAGAAGTTATGTGTTGTAGGGTCGATTCCTGAGCTGGGTTCCTGGGAACCTGCTTTGGCAAAAGAAATGAGTTATAAGGGAGATGGAAACTGGCAGCTTGAACTGGAAGTGACCTCTCCTGTCAAGGATATAGAATACAGATATTTCCTGAGTGTAAACGACAAGCAGATATTCGAGGAATGGGAAAAGAACCATCAGGTATTCTTTATCGGCCAGGCAGACCAATATACACTATATGATTATTGGCAGGTTCGTCCTGCTAATCTGGCCTTTTATTCCTCAGCATTTACTAAAAGTTTGTTTGCACATCCGTGTAATACGCATGAGCGGGTGGTGAAGAGCGGTAAGAGACTTACGATCAAGATCTCTGTTCCGCGTGTCGAAAAGAACCAGCGCGTGGCTATCACCGGAAATCAGGACTGTTTGGGCAATTGGCATCCTGATAAAGCGTTAATATTGAGTTGCGACACCTTTCCCGTCTGGCATATAGACTTGGATGCGGGGGAGATTTCCTATCCGTTGGAATATAAGTTTCTGATCTGCGATGATCAGCAGCAGCCTTTATATTGGGAAGAAGATGAGAACCGTGTCTTGAATCTGCCTTCGCAACAGGTGGGAGAGACGGTGATCGTTTCGGGCCTTTATTTTCGTGATAACCTGCCTTTATGGCGGTGTGCCGGTTCGGTGATCCCGGTCTTTTCCTTACGTTCGGAGAAGAGCTTCGGAGTCGGTGACCTGGGGGATTTGCGTATGTTGGTGGATTGGGCCAGGAAAACGTGTCAACGTATCATCCAGGTGCTTCCTATGAACGACACGACGACGACGCATACCCGTACCGATTCGTATCCTTATAGCGCCATTTCGATTTACGCCCTTCATCCGATGTATATCAGCCTGCCCGATCTGGGAGAGCTGGCAGATCCGGAAAAGGCGGCCTTTTTTGCCCGGAAACAGGCAGAGTTGAATGGACTGGATGCCGTCGATTACGAACAGACGGTTCGATATAAGCTGGAATATTGCCGGGAATACTTCAGGCAGGAGGGCGAGGCGATCTTGTCCACCTCTGAATATCGGGAGTTTTTCGCGCAAAACGAGTCCTGGCTGATGCCTTATGCCGCCTATTGCTACTTGCGTGACATGTACCGGACTTCCGACTTCACGCAATGGAAAGAGAACTCCGTATTCGATAAGAACACTATTCGTGAACTTTGTTCCGTGGGAGGCAAGGCATATCCGGAAATATCTTTCTTGTATTTCCTGCAATATGTCCTGCATACCCAGTTTAAGGGCGTTTCCGATTATGCCCGCAAGAACGGGATCGTGCTGAAAGGCGATTTGCCTATAGGAGTGAACCGTACGAGTGTCGAGGCATGGATGGAACCGAAATACTTTAATATGAACGGTCAGGCCGGTGCTCCGCCCGACGATTTCTCCGTAAATGGTCAGAACTGGGGGTTCCCGACCTATAATTGGGATATGATGGAGAAAGATAATTTCTCCTGGTGGAAGAAACGTTTCCGTAAATTGGAAGATTATTTCGATAGTTTCCGTATCGATCATATCTTAGGCTTTTTCCGTATCTGGGAAGTACCGTCGGAGTATGTTCAGGGACTTTGCGGGCATTTTAACCCTGCTTTGCCGCTTACCCCGAACGAAATCGAACAGTATGGCTTGGATTTCAATGAAGCGCGCCTGACTACCCCTCATATCAACCGCGAGTTCCTGCCCGAATTGTTTGGCGATCAGACGGAAGAAGTGATCGGTGCGTTCCTGGCCCAGTCATCATCGCGGCATTTCGTGTTGAAACCTTTCTGCGATACGCAACGCAAGGTGGAAGCTCTGTTTGCCGGAAAGACGGATGAGGCATCCCTTCGGATTAAGAAAGGACTGTTTGCCATAGCCAATGAAGTGCTGTTCCTGCGCGATCCGCGTGAGCCGGATAAATTCCACCCGCGCATTTCGGCTAGCCAGTCCTACTTGTATCGCGAGTTGAGCGCTTCTGACCAATATGCTTTTGACCAGTTATATTGGAACTTTTTCTATCACCGCCATAACGAGTTCTGGAAAGCGCAAGCCTTTAACCGCTTGACTCCGCTGGTAGGCAGTACGAACATGTTGGTTTGTGGCGAAGACTTAGGAATGATCCCGGAATCCGTCCCCGATGTGATGAACAAATTGCAGATATTCAGTCTGGAAATAGAACGTATGCCTAAGACTCCGCAACGTGAATTTTCGGACTTGTACAACCTGCCTTATCATTCGGTTTGTACGACATCCACCCACGATATGACACCGCTCCGTAGCTGGTGGAAAGAGGACCGTGCTAAGATACAGCGTTATTATAATAATGTTCTGGGATATGCCGGGGATGCGCCAGAGGAATGTACGGCAGATTTGGCGACGCAGATCGTTTCCAACCACCTGGCGACGGCTTCGATGCTGGCTATAATCCCTATACAGGACTGGTTTGCAATGGATGACTCCATCAAGCGGAAAGATTACGAAGCGGAACGCATCAACGTCCCGTCCGATTCAAACCATTATTGGCGATACAGGATGCACATCACGTTGGAGAAACTGATCGAGGCAGACTGCCTGAATAACAAGATTACGGAACTGATTAGGAATTCGGGAAGAAAATAAACAGCCAGTCGGTTCTACAGTCGCGGAGGAGCACGCTATTTTTTTAATAAAATAAGTAAATAGAGTGTTCCTCCGTTATTTTTTTATATATTTGCCTTATTGTAAGTTATAACAGTAGGTTTAAACGAAAAAGTGTCCGTGGCTCCCTTCATATGAAGGGGATAGCCGGCTTTTTTGTGGCGCCGGCTATCCATTCCTTATTATAAAATATACAATGGGTACGAACTGAAGATTACTAATTTAAACTTTATAATATATGGTGAACAAACTTTACTTTTATTGTCTTGCCCTATTTGTGGCACCGACTTTTTCAGCCTTCGGGCAAACTCAACCCTCGCAGGACGAGAATGGGTATTATTTAACCTTAATTCCGCAACACTATAGTTTAACATTATTTATAAGTGCCTGAGCAA
>ENA-ORUI01003126-ORUI01003126.1-human-gut-metagenome-genome-assembly--contig:-NODE-3126-length-12458-cov-2.303475_pt1 | contig 12458 bp, 11 predicted proteins | sample MGYA00242078_ERZ509205 | MGnify/ENA primary metagenome ERZ509205 (study PRJEB26280, sample SAMEA2338828) | human gut metagenome | biome: human gut; feature: human-associated habitat; material: faeces... | reverse complement strand
GACGGATACCGACCAGAGCGCGGAGGAATCCACGCCGTTCATCCGCGAATTGAATATTTCGGACTTTCTCTCCCGCGACGAGGTGGAGCTGGATACCGATTCCATCGCGGGCTATCTCTCCGGCAAGGTGGTCATGGTGACAGGAGGTGGCGGCTCCATCGGTTCGGAACTCTGCCGCCAGATCATGCGCTTCAAGCCGAAGCTGCTGATTATCTTTGAGATTTATGAAAACTGCGCGTATGAGCTGATGTATGATCTGCGTCAGCGCTACGGCAAAGACTGCCCGGTGATCACGCTGATCGGCTCGATCCGCGACAAGCACCGCCTGGACGAAGTATTTGAGCTGTATCATCCGGAGGTCGTTTTCCATGCGGCGGCGCACAAACATGTGCCGCTGATGGAGCTCAGTCCTGCCGAGGCCATCAAAAACAATGTCTTCGGGACAAACAATGTGATCCAGTGCTGTATCCGCAACCGGGTGCCGCGTTTTATCATGATCAGTACCGATAAGGCGGTCCATCCGACCAATGTCATGGGAGCGACCAAGCGTATGACGGAAATGATCTTACAGGCCAACGGAGACAACGGCGTAACCAAAATGGCAGCCGTGCGCTTTGGCAACGTGCTGGGCTCCAACGGTTCCGTTATCCCGATCTTCCGCAATCAGATCAAAGAGGGCGGTCCGCTGACCATTACCGATAAAGAGATCATCCGTTACTTCATGACCATTCCGGAAGCGGCACAGCTTGTGCTGCAGGCCGGCTTCTATGCCGACAAAGGTGATATCTTTGTGTTAGACATGGGAGAACCGGTCAAAATTCTGGATCTGGCGGAAAAGATGATCCGTCTTGCCGGCTATGAGCCGTATAAGGATATAGATATCGTTGAAATCGGCTTAAGACCGGGCGAAAAGATGTTTGAAGAACTGCGGCTGGATGGCGAAACAACAGAACGTACGAAAAACGATCTCATCTTTGTTAACCATGCCATGCCGATCACGAAAGCGGAAGTCGATCAGAAGCTGGAACTGCTTGCTTCTTTGATTGCCAAAGAAACGTCAAACAAAGAAATCAAAGATACACTGATGGATCTGATCAAGGAGCATGTGTGATATGGAATATGTAACGACAAAATATCAGATCGGCCCTTTTCGATTCTCTATCGAAAAGCCGAAAGAAATGCCGATACCGGCCAATATGTCTTTGTTTGAGCGAAAGGATATCACACCTGCCCATACTTATAAACTGAGACTGGTGGATGCGGTTTCTGTTGACGAAGATCAGTTTCTGCTAGATAAAAACAACATGAAGATCTATGTGGATGATACACAGCACAAACGTTATCTCTTCCTGCAGGGAGACGACCGTCCGTATGCACTTTGTCACAAGCAGATCAATAAGCACGAAACCGATATCGATATTGATGAGCACTATCTGCATATGTTTTCCATCGATACGATTTTCGGATCTACGTTGTCCCTTGAGAAACGATTGTTTCGCTATAACAGCTTTGTGCTGCACAGTGCCTATCTGTGTCATGACGGCGAGGCTATCCTGTTTACCGCTCCTTCTGGCGGAGGAAAGTCGACACAGGCAGCGCTGTGGGAGCAGTATCGCGGTGCACGGGTGATCAACGGTGATCGTTCGCTATTGATGAAGCAGGATGGCATCTACCATGCCTATGGCTGGCCGATCTGCGGATCTTCCGGTATCTGTCACAATGAACACTATCCGATCAAAGCAATCGTCTCTGTTCAAAAAGGACAGACCAACAGCATCAAGAAAATGGATTATAAAAGCAGTTATAAAAAGATCATCAGCGAGCTGACCATCAATTATCATGCACCCGAATTTGTAAATATCGCGCTGGACTTTATCGATGATCTGGTCCGGCATGTTACGATGTACGAGCTGACCTGTGATATCAGTGAAGAAGCTGTACGCTGTCTTGCTGAACAGTTAACCGAACCAAAGGAGAAAACACAATGAAAAAAATACAGGAATTTATTTTGCGTGAAGTAGCCGATGAATATATTTTGATCCCGACCGGCAAAACAACGGAAACATTCAACGGAATCATTTCCTTGAGCGAAACAGGAGCCTTTATTTACGAACATTTGGAAGAAGCTCCTTCTTTTGATGCTTTGGTTGATATGATCACCAAAGAGTATGATGTCGACCGAAAGACGGCATTTCAGGATGCTTACCAGTTCATCAACAATATGATTGCCAACGGTATGGTCGATCTGAGTGATAGAGAAAAGAATTGGTAATAAAGTACGTCTGCTATAGCGTTTTTTTCCAGGACCAGCTTCTGAATTATGGTTCAGCAGTTGGTCTTTTTTATGCGGTAACTGTTAATAAGCGTTTTCTTTTTAACTGTAAGTAAGTAGGGATTAAATTTTTTTGTTGACAAATATTGCATTTTATACGGAATTAATGCGTAAACTGATTAAAATAGAATGTTTTGGCTGATAAATCCGGATTCATTGATTTCTGTATTTTGAATAGAAGCTTAGAATTTACTGAATAACAAAATGAAATGCACAATCTTTATCATTTTTTGCAATTAAAGACTAAAATGTTGCTTTTCATTCGAATCAGAGACTATTTCCATGCATGGGGTTGCATTTTAAAACGAAGACTAGTATAATTCTAAATAAGAAGCAGAGGGGGTCTTTGAGATGAGAGAATATGTAAAACCAACAATGGAAGGTGAATTATTCGCTGCCAATGAATATGTTGCTGCGTGTAGTGAATCTGGTGTTGTTTATAAATTTACTTGTACTGCTGGATGGATTGAACATACCCTTTTTGGGGATGTACGTGTTGGTGGTCGTGTATATCAGGAGACTAATGGAGAACCAGGATTACAGACTGATTGGGTTGGCGGCGATAAATTTTTAAGTTTATCATATCACCCATGTGATGAGTACCATGAAGCGGAAAGCACTGACGGCTTTTTGAAAGGATATTTAGTAAATGATAAACATGGTCAAATGGATGTCATTATTTGGAGAGGACCTGACGGAAGAAATGTTCACTGTACTGAAAATCTTAATCAGGATTCTTGGGAAACGGTTAAATCATAAAGTTGAATAAATAATTAATACCTATAAGACCAGAGAGATCTCTGGTCATTTCTTTATTAAGAATAATTATTCTGGGTAAAGGAAGAAATATTTATATAGATATTTACTTTTATTGGATGGAGGTATCTTTATGGATCCAATGCAAGGCGCAACTACATTGGAGCGTAGACTGACGCGGAGAGCAGCAGAAATAAGAATACCAATTACAGGTAGCATGGAATTATTGCCATTGTGTAATATGAACTGTGATATGTGTTATGTGCGTCTTTCTAAAGAGGAGATGGAAACAAAAGGATCTTTGCATAGTTGGGAGGAATGGCTTGATATTGGACGCCAAATGAAGGAAGCGGGCACTGTATTTTTGTTGTTGACAGGTGGTGAGCCTTTATTATATCCGGATTTTCGTAGGCTATATTTGGAATTGCGTAATCTTGGTATGATAATTACTATCAACACAAATGGAACAATGATAGATGAAAATTGGGCACGTTTTTTTGGTGAAAATAGACCTAGACGCATTAATATTACTCTTTATGGTGCTGATGAAAAAGCATATCATGATTTGTGTCATTTTCCAGGAGGATTTGAAAAAACAATCACAGCTTTAAAATTATTAAAAAAACATGGCGTTGATGTTCGTTTAGGTAGTAGCTTAGCTTATCATTAATAAAAACAAGTGTAAAATACATTTTTTACATCATATCCATATCAAAATGATATGGATAAAATCATTGCAATAGGAAATCAATTAGAGTTGCCGGTTCGTATTGATACATATATGATGCCAGCGCAAAGAGAGAGACATCTTCCGTATAATAAACAATCACGATTAGATCCTGTACAAGCTGCAAAAAAGAGAATACATATATTAAAAAAAGAAATGGGACCAGAGTTATTTTCCAGATATGTAGAGCAAAAAATATTTGAAGTAGAGCATATTATCGCTGAGAAAGGACCGGGAAAAGTTCGTTGTCTTGCCGGTAGTTGTTCTTTTACAATTAACTGGCAAGGATTGATGCGTCCTTGCGTTGTTGTAAGTAATCCTTCGGTCTCTGTGTTTGAACAAGGATTTGCAAAGGCTTGGGAACAGACACATCAGACGGTGTCCCGTATACGAACGAGTTCTGTATGCAGTTCTTGTAATCTTCGTCCGGTTTGCAGAACATGTTTTGCATCTGCTTTGTTGGAAGAAGGAAGATATGATGCCGTCCCTCGCTATATGTGCGAATATGCAAAAGAATCACTTCGTCTTATATATATAGAAAAAGAGAAAATGAACACAATGGAAGAAAATGGAACAAAAAAATAATTTTATTTTGTTTTAAATAATAGTATGATACGGTACAGGACAAAATGAGGATGGTACCGTAAATGAAGAAAAAGTATATAAAGCCGCAGCTTGTATTTATTTCAAAAATCAATAAATTAGAGTCAATGAAACAATGGGATGACCAGAGTTCATCAAACGACTCTCAGTATGTGGTTGAAGTTGCTTATATACGAAGTAATCATACACAGAAAAACTGCAACCATAAATAACGAACATATGAATGACACTTTAAAACGGTCTCTGGAGATTAGATTTGTACTCTAATGGTCATGAGACCGTTTTTTATTACATAACAAATGCAATCCAAGACAAATAGAGCAATAAATATTGTATCTATTTTGAAGTATGGTAAAATAATAAGGTCATTCATTATGACGATATTTTATAATCGAAAGGGGGAGAAATCATTGTGAAGCAGTTTTTAATGCTACTGAAAGATGCAAGATTAGGATATGTTTCCAAACCGGATCACTATGATTACACACTGTTATATCAGGCATCACTTCAGCATGATGTTGCGGCTCTCCTCTATCATCAGTTGTATCGCTTTTCAGATTTCCCGTCTGACTTAAAGCAGGAATGGAAACGGAAGGCGATCCAGATCAATGCTTTGCAGACAATACGAAGCGATGCATTTCTTCGCCTTTATCGTGAATTTCTTCATGAGGGATTGATAATTCTTGTGTTAAAAGGAATTATTGTTCGCTCATTATATCCTCAGCCGGATAATCGTCCTTCAAATGATGAGGATCTCTATGTAGAAAAAGAATATGTGCAAAAAGCAAAAGAGATTATGCTGAAGCAAGGCTTTCAAATTATGCAGGAAAGTGAGAAAGTTACTACATTAGTAAATTTGAATAGCGGTCTTTCTATTGAACTACATACGGCACTTTTTTCTGAAGAATCAAAAGCCTATGGTTCATATCAAAATTTTTTCAATGATGCCTTTGAAGAAGCACAGGTACATGATATACAGGGATGCCTGATTTATTCGTTGTCTTACAGCCAGCATATGCTTTTTTTGATCATGCATTTTGTGAAGCATTTCCTGCATGGCGGTGTTGGATTTCGTCAATTACTGGATATTATCATGTATGCTGAAGCATATGGTGAAGAAATTGACTGGAATGCAATATATGAGGTTTTGGAACAGGAACATTTATTAAAGTTAGTAGTAAATTTATTTGCCATCGGTCATCAATATCTCGGATTTTCGTTTGAACAGATAGTTCTTCCGAGAGATTTTGCTGAAGATCAAATAGATTTTGAAGACCTGCTTGCAGATATATGGGATGCAGGAGTGTTTGGAAAAAGCTCACAGGAACGTTTGCACTCCAGCACGATAACCTTAAGTGCTGTTGAAGGACAGAAATCTTTTCGTTCCACATTGTTTCCATCATTAAAATCAATGCAGCAAAAATACCGATATTTAATAAATATGCCAATCTTACTTCCGTATGCTTGGTGGAGCAGAATTCTTCATTATTTTTTTGATAAAAAAGAAGGAAGTGCAAAAGGTGCCATGGAAATAGGAAATCGGCGTGTAAAATTACTACAGAAATACGGAATTATAGAAGAAAAGAAGTAAAGGAAGTAATGCTATGGATTCTATACGAATGTTGATCAGCAAGATCAAAGACGGCAGCATCCGCGAAATGTGGGAAGAATTCAAATGGATGTGTTCTTATGGGAAAAATTATAAGAAAGAAATAGTATTCTATATTCTTTTAGGCGTATTTTCAACTATTATGTCTTTGGTTAGTTCAGTTGCAAGTAAAGAGTTAATTAATATTGTTACAGGTATACAAAAGAATCGTGCTTTAGAGATGGCTGTTCTAATGGTATCGATGGCTTTATTTAGTTTGTTTTTTAATCAGATCATGTCACGCATTACGCTGAAGATCAATATCAAGATCCAAAATGAGATTCAAGCTGACATTTTTGATCAGATCATTCAGGTGAACTGGATGGATCTAACAAAATATCATAGCGGCGATTTGTTGAATCGATTTACAAGTGATGTTGGGACGGTGGCAAACAGCGCCATTGGGTGGCTTCCAAATCTGGTTGTTAATGTTTTTAATTTCTTCGCAACCTTATGTTTGATCATGTACTATGATCCGACCATGATGATGCTTGCATTAGTAAATGCTCCTGTTATGCTGCTGTCATCAAAAATTTTGATGTCTCGTATGCGAGACTATGATAAAACAGTGAAAGTAATGAACAGCGAAATGATGGCATTTGAATCCGAAACATTTGCCAGCATTGATTCCATTAAGTCATTTAGCTTGATGGATTTGTTCAGCAATCGCTTAAAAGGATTTCAGGAACGTTATAAAGAAGTAAATCTGGATTATAACTTATTTAGTATTAAGTCTAATTTAATTTTATCTTTAATCGGTATGGTTATTCAGTTTTCTTTCTTTGGCTGGGCAGTCTATCGGTTATGGAGCGGAGCCATTAATTATGGTGAAATGACATTGTTTTTACAACAGTCAGGGCGTTTTTCTTCCGCTTTTAAATCAGTTGTGTCAATTGTACCAAGCACAATCAGTTCTACAATTTCTGCGGGTCGTCTTATGGAAATTATCAATTTACCCCGTGAGAAGAGTAACCCGGATACAACAGTTCATTTGACCGAAATGAAGGAACAAGGGTTTACGATTGAATTAAAAGATGTGTGTTTTTCATATATAGAGAAAAAACGTGTATTATACTCTTCAACAATGTATGCATCGCCAGGGGAAATTGTTGCATTGGTAGGTCCGAGCGGAGAAGGAAAGACAACGATGATTCGTATGTTTTTAGGATTGATTTCACCAGATGATGGCGAAGCGTTGTTGAAAGACGGAGACGGTAATGAATATATGTTGGGAGCGGATACTCGTCCACTGTTTGCTTATGTGCCGCAGGGGAATACAATTTTCTCCGGAACGATTGCAAGCAATCTTCGTATGGTGAAAGAGGATGCAACAGACGAGGAAATCATTCAGGCTTTGAAGTCCGCATGTGCATATGAATTTGTAGAGCGGATGGATGAGGGAATAAACAGTGAAATAGGTACTCGGGGAAAAGGTTTGTCGGAAGGTCAGGCTCAGCGAATTGCCATAGCCCGTGCAATTCTGAGGGATGCGCCGATCTTATTGTTGGATGAAGCAACCAGTGCTCTTGACGTGGAAACAGAGCGGAAAGTACTTCGCAATATTATTCAAAGTCATCCGAATAAGACATGTGTCGTAACGACACATCGTCCGAGTGTATTAAATATGTGTCAACGTGTTTATCGCGTTGTAGACACAAAACTTACACAGCTAAGCGAAGAAGAATCAGCCCGAATGGCAATTGATTTTTAATGTAAAGGAGGTGTTAGGATGGTCGATATACACTGTCACATTCTGCCAATGGTGGATGATGGTTCAAATACAATAGAAACATCATTGGCTATGCTGGATGCAGCATATCATGACGGCAGTGATGCATTCATTCTGACACCGCATTATGCCTGTGAATACAGCTTTGATAATCCGAAAGAAAAAGTGATGACATTGTTCGAGGAGTTTAAAGAAATTGTCAGACAGGAAGGCATACCGGTTAACTTGTATCCGGGATGTGAATTTTTGTTCAGTTCTGCTGAAAGTTTTAAAGAACATTTTGATGACATTACTTTAATGAATCATACACGTTACCAGTTGATGGAGTTTTATTTCGATGCGGAGGAAAAAGAAATTATCGAGGCGGTGGATTGTGTTTTAAACAGCGGGCGGATCCCGATACTGGCTCATCCGGAACGGTATGAATGTATGCAGATTGCCGATGATCTTGCTGAAAAGCTGGTTCATCGAGGCGCTTTGCTGCAGATGAATAAAGGAAGCATACTAGGCCGCTATGGTGAGTATGCAAAAGATGCTGTGCACCATATGCTGGAAAAAAAACTGATTTCGTTTATCGGGAGCGATGCACATCACATTCGTTATCGAACACCGATGATGAGCGAAGCTTATGATGCTGTTGCACATTATTATGGAAGGCGATATGCAGATCGGATTTTTTATGAGAATCCGAAAAATCTGTTAAATATCCAGTTGCGATAAAGGAGGAATTACAATGAGGAAGACAATAGAGTTTCTTGCAGTAGTAGCCATTGTATGGTGCCTGTTTGGTGTTGCAATATTGTTATTTCAGGGATCAGGTACTGTAGGCAGTAAGCCGAGTATCTCGGCACCGCAGGATGTTTTGGAAGTCAGCGTAAAAGATAAAGAGGATGTTTTGCTGGAAGATGTAACTGCTGAGGATGCTGAAGACGGAAATCTAAATACGTCAGTTTTTGTAGAAAGCATTTCTCCTTTTGATGAAGAACAATGCCGTACCGTTACATATGCTGTATTTGACAGTGATGATAATTTATCTCAGACAACTAGACAAATCAAGTATAAAGATTATGAAGTACCAAAGATTGTATTAAAAAAAGCATTGGTTTTTACATACTCAAATCCTGATGTAGAATTATCTGATTATGTGGAGGCTAGCAGCACTGTGGATGGTGATATAAGTGCTGCAGTAACAATATTGACTGAAGAAGATTCTCTTACAGGTAATAGTAACTATGTGACAATTCAAGTAACTGACAGCTGTGGAGTAACATCAAAGCTTCGTTTAAAAGTGGATTTTTTAGATTATGAACCTGTTATTGATATACAACTTACTAACTACTTGATTTATGTAAAGAAGGGAACAAAAATAGATGCGAAAGAATATATTGATACAGTAATTGAAAGACAAATTGAGGATCCATCATTGATTAATTCAATAGAGATTCAAGATAATTACAATGCAAAACAGCCAGGAGTTTATGAATTTATATATAGGATTGAGCGATCAAACGGTGATTCAGGACTGACAAAGTTAGTGGTTGTTGTAGAAGAATAGAGGGGGAAGAGTTATGAATGAAAATCGACAGACACGAGATTTTATTTTGATCATTTCCTGTGTTTTTACCTCTGTTTTAAAGTGTTGGAAAATGATTTTAGCATCCATTGCCTTTTTTGCAATGTTAAGTGACGGGGTTCAAACGCTTTTATATCATCCGCAATATGCATCCAGTGTGCAGGTTTCATTAAACAGCGGTGACACAACCTATTCACAGTTGGAACAGACACAGACTTATATCAAAACACTGAATTATATGTTTAACGGACAAGCCGCACATGCGTACGTTAGTGAGCAAATGGATAAAGATACAGTTGATTATACATGCAGCATGAAAGGAAGCTCTAATTCAAATCTGGCGACCCTTACAGTAACTGCGAGTACAAGAAGAGAATCCTGGTTTGCTTTGCAGAATCTGTTGGAGTGGTATGAAGAAAAAGGCGAAAAATATCATTTGAATTATGATATGAACGTAACAGAAACACATTCGATTAACGAACAGCCGGTATATATTAATTCTCATCTTCGAAATCAGGTGTATGGAGGTGCTTTCGGAGGGATTCTGGCTATTTTGTTGCTATTGATTCGCATATACTTTCATCCGACAATCAAAACGCCAAATGAAATTTCCTATCGTATTGATTGCCGTATGATTGCAAAACTGCCAAAAGAGCGAAAAAGAAAAAATCTTCGGTTTTGGAAAAGAAAGAAAGAAGCTTTGCTGGTAACTTCTTTAAGTACAAGCTTTCGTTACAAAGAAGCTGTGAAAAAGCTGTGCAGCCGTGTGGAAGAATCTGCTAAGAAACATGGATATCAGAGCATTATGATGACCAGTGTTCTGGAAAACGAAGGAAAGTCTTCCGCAGCGGTCAATCTTGCTATTTCACTGGCTAAAAACGGACACAAAGTATTGATGGTTGACGGTGATATACGAAAACCATCTTTACACCTTATTTTTAATTTAGATACAAAAAAGAATATCAATCAGTATTTGAAAGGTGAAGGCAGATGGCAGGATCAGGTTGAATCCGTGCAAAGAATGAATCTTGATGTGATTTGTGCAGAAGCTGATTTGGAACATGCAGAAGAATTGCTGAGCAGTGATAATATGCGAACATTGTTGTCTGAAGTTAAAGATACGTATGATTTTATTGTGGTAGACTGTCCTCCTTCAGCCGGTATGAGCGATTCAAGGATCATCAGCGAGTATTGTGATGCGGTATTGCTGGTCATTCGTCAGAATATGGCTAATGTCAATAGCATTAATGAAATTATCGATCGTTTAGTCAGTGTTAAGAATAATCTGATTGGCTGTATCTATAATGGCAGCATTTATGACTGGGTAAGCGAGCAGAAAGCATATGGCTATCGGTATCGTTATAACCGTTACAGCAATACGGAAAGGAGGGGCTAAGCATGGAAGAAAAAGTTGAAAAAATTGATTTGATGCAATATATTGATCGTTATTTCCGTGCGTTGATTCGTTTTCGTGTCTTGCTGTTAAGCATTATCGTTGTTTGCGCCGTCGGGTTATGTGTTAAAGAGCGGTTAACATTTCAAACAACGTATAGTTCAAAAGGGGTTTTCGTGACAAAAATGGAGGATTCGGACAATTTGTTTGGAATCAATCAAGATGAGGACAATGATGATATGGTATCAACGTTTACTTCATTAATGACAGGCAGTGAAATGCAGAAAATATTAATGAATGAATTAAATGTGAGTATTGTGCCAGGTTCGATCCGTATTCAGCAAGTGGAGGATACAAATCTGTTGGAACTCATTGTAACTTCAGACAATGCTCAGGATGCCTATGATGTGGCTGTTGCTTTATTAAATAATTATGGGCAGGTGACAAGTCAGGTCATGAGTGATGTATCAATCGTTGTATTGGATCAGCCATTGCTCGCTAAAGCACCTGATGCAGAGTTTAATTATCTACGCAGCCTCATACTTGGTGCAGGGATCGGCTTTATTATCAGTTTGTTATTGGCTTTGATCCTGGCATTGACTCGGCGAAAAGTATTGTCCAGCGAAGAAATCAAGAAAACGTTACACCTAACTACGATTTCAAAAATTCCGTATATTGCCGGTTCAAAAAAACATGTTGGGGAAAACGGCTTGCTGCTCAGTAATCCCCGGATTCAATATGGATTTCGCCAGGCTTTTCATGAAGTGCGAATGAAACTGGAACAGGAGCACAAAAAAGAAGGGCATAAAGCATTTATGCTGACCAGTACAATGCCGGATGAAGGAAAGTCGACAATATCTGTTAATATTGCACTTTCCTTAGCACAAAAAGGGCATAAGGTCATACTGGTGGATCTGGACTTACGAAATCCATCAGTGATACAGACAATACCAAGCAATAACAGCAAAGCAACAATTGTTGATTATTTAAAAGGAAAGTATCGACTGGATGATGCTATTTCACATTACGACGTGTATGGTCTGGATGTGACATATGGTGTCAGTTCAGATGAGGATGCTGCACAGCTGCTTTCTTCACCACGCTTTGAAAAGATGATAGAAATGCTGAAGGAACGCTATGATTTTATAATCATGGATGCTCCGCCGCTCTACATGATGGGCGACGCATTGCTGATTGCACAGCATTGCGACAGCGCCATCGCCGTGATTCGACAAGATTATGCAGGATTATATGATGTACAGGATGCACTTGAAGAACTGAATGATTATGTGCCAAACATGAGCGGAGCAATTTTAAACCAGGTTCATCATTCTCTTTTCTTAGAAGAAGATCATCCATATGGCTATGGCTACGGTTATGGTTATGGATATGGACATGGCTACGGTTATGGATACGGCAGAAATAAAAAATCATAAGTTTTCTTCCCTGAACAGGTCATCCTGTTCAGGTTTTTAATATAAAAGAAAATTTTCAATTTTGTACAGATTCACAGGATATGTATAAATAATAGTGAGAACATAGACAAAGGAAAAAATAGGATGTATATTAACAATGATTTCAGCTGAATTTCTGCTTATGCAAGTTTTTATACGCCTGAATATAAAGAGGTGGGGGAATGAACATGTATGAACGTTATGTCAAAAGGTTTCTTGATTTGATGCTGGGCATGATTATCT
>ENA-ORUI01003117-ORUI01003117.1-human-gut-metagenome-genome-assembly--contig:-NODE-3117-length-12495-cov-2.718569_pt1 | contig 12495 bp, 9 predicted proteins | sample MGYA00242078_ERZ509205 | MGnify/ENA primary metagenome ERZ509205 (study PRJEB26280, sample SAMEA2338828) | human gut metagenome | biome: human gut; feature: human-associated habitat; material: faeces... | reverse complement strand
CCGCCATATCCAGCCGCAGCAGCAGCGATTCGCCCTCGATACCCTCAAACGAAATATTGGCATTGCCGGGCAGACGATGCCGGCGGCTGCCGTTCAGACGGGTCTTGGGCAGCTTCAGCAGCTCGTCGATCAGGTGATCCCGCATGGCGGTGATGCGGGCGGCGTTTTCCTCCAGATGCTCGGTCGCCACGGTGATGGCTTCGCCCAAGCCCACGATGGAGGCAAGGTTCTCGGTGCCGGCACGGCGCCCCTTTTCTTGCGCACCGCCGTCCATGAAAATATCCGGCAGAATGCCCTTTTTGATATACAAGGCGCCGACGCCCTTGGGCGCATGGAATTTGTGACCGGAAAGAGACAGCAGATCGACCCCCAAAGCCTTCACATCGACCGGAATGTGACCGACCGCCTGCACCGCATCGGTGTGGAACCACGCGCCGTGGGCATGGGCAATGGCGGCAAGCTCCGCAATGGGCTGCACGGTGCCGATCTCGTTATTCGCCAGCATGACGGAAACAAGGGCGGTATCCTCACGGATCGCCTTTTCCAGCTCGGCAGGCTCCACCAACCCATCCGCCGTGACCGGCAGATAGGTGACCTCGAAGCCCTCCTTCTCCAGCGCCTTGGCACTGTGCAGAACAGCGTGATGCTCAAACACCGCGGTGAGCAGGTGTTTTTTGCCCTTTGCCGCCCAGCGGCGCATACTGCCTTTCAGCGCCCAGTTATCCGCCTCGGTGCCGCAGGAGGTAAAATAGATTTCACCCGGCTCGGCATTCAGAGCGGCTGCGACTTGACGGCGTGCTTTTTCCACAGCGGTACGGGCGGCACGCCCAATGGAATAGATGCTGCTGGGGTTGCCGTAGTTCTCCATCAGCCATGGGGTCATTGCCTCCAGCACAGCCGGCGTGACCGGAGTAGTGGCGGCATTATCGGCATAAACAAAGCGTTTTTCCACTGTAATACACTTCCTTTGTTCAGAAAATGATAAGGACGAAGTAAGCGTCCGGATTTGCTACGGCACTATAATATACTATCACGGTATAATTTTCAATAGGTAAACAAAATTTTTATCAAATTTTTTGGCACAGTGCGGGAAATGGGAGAGGGCGGGACTTCCGGCGGTCGCAAGTTTCGGCTGCGCCGAAACCCGCAGGCGCAGCCTGCGGTGCCCGCCTGCCGTGTGCAGCTGGCAGGCGGCAGCGATGGCTTCCGGGCGCTGACGCAGGCTTATTCCGACATTTTGGCGGCACACCCCGCCTGATAACTTTGATACCACGCCACCGCCAGGCGGTCGCAGCGCTCGTTTTCGGGGTGTCCGGCGTGCCCCTTCACCCACACAAATTCCACCTCGTGTATTTTCAGCAGCGGCAGTAGCCTTTCCCACAGGTCTACATTCAGGGCAGGGCTGTTGTCGCTCTTTTTCCAGCCTTTTTTCTGCCAGCTATACACCCAGCCCTTCGTTACGGCATCAACTAAGTACTTGCTGTCGCTGGTCAGCGTAACGCGGCAGGGCTGCTTCAGGGCACTCAGCCCCTCTATGGCGGCAAGCAGCTCCATGCGGTTGTTGGTAGTCATCGGCTCCCCGCCGGAAAGCTCCTTTTCCAGCCCTTTATATTGCAGGATCGCTCCCCAGCCGCCCGGTCCCGGATTGCCGGAGCAGGCGCCGTCGGTAAAAAGCCGCACTTCTTTTTTTTCTGCCATGTTGTTTCCCCGTTTCTTTCTTATTATCACTTATACCGGTATTATAAACCACAGCAGCAGGGATTACAATACGGCGGCAAACCGGCGGAGAGGCGGAGCAGACGCCCGCAGGGCATTTCGGCTGCAAGCCGAAACCGGGACGGGCTTTGCCCGTCCCGTGCCCGCCTGCGGCGGGCTGCCCTGCGGGCGCCAAAGCTGCGGGAAAGCGCCCCTGCGACCCTCTTGACAGAATGCGCTTTATGCAGTATAATAAAAACAGATTGAAAAATTTGTGCAAGTTGCAATATTTTGTCGATAAATCGGACAAAAGACCGTCGGAACGGAACGGGCGGTCTTCCATCATACATGAACCAAAAAACAAAACCCGAATGGAAATGGGAGGGAAACAAGTGACTGAAAAAAAGAATAATGTACCGGCATCTGCCGAATCGCCCCGTAAAAAGAAGGACGGGGTCTTTGAGCAGTATTTCCGTAAAAGCCGCAACACCAAAACTGCCGCCGAGATCGCAGCAGAGATTGAACGGGTGATGCGCGGGGAAGAAGCCGCCGCTTCGACCGTCTCCGAAGGAGAACGGTCTGCAAAGCCTGTGGCAGCAAAGAACGGGAACGCCAAAAAGCCGTCTGCCCCTAAGCAGACGCAGCCGAGATCCGACCGGAAAAAGACAGCGCAGCCAACCGGATCGCAGAGCGGCAAAAAGACGGCAGAGGGGCAGAAACCTGCCCAAAAGCAGCAGGGCGCACCCCAAAATTCCGCCCCGAAGCCCAAGAGTGAAGCCAAGCCGAAGCAGCAGCCCAAGGCCGACGCCAAAAGCGAGCCGAAAAAAGCACCGCAGCCCGCCAAAGCGAAGAGTAATGAAACGGTAAAGAAACAGCCTGCCAAAAAGGCTGCCACACCTTCATCGGTGACGGCCCCGCAGCCCAATCGCAGTACCCGCCGCAGCAAAAAGGTGGACGGCACCCGCCGTCCACCGCTCAAGATTATTTCTCTGGGCGGTCTGGGCGAAATCGGGAAAAATATGACCGTCTTTGAGACAGAGCAGGATATTATTGTTGCAGATTGCGGCTCCGCATTCCCTGATGACGACCTGCCCGGCGTTGATCTGGTTATTCCGGATTTTACCTATCTGCAAAAAAATGCAGGAAAGATCCGTGGCATCTTCATCACTCACGGGCACGAGGATCATATCGGCGGATTGCCGTTTTTGCTCAAGCAGATCAATGCACCGGTTTACGGCACCGCTCTTACCATCGGGCTCATCAGCGGCAAGCTAAAGGAGCATGGAATCCTGAACCAGTGCAAGCTGAATACCGTTAAACCCGGTGATACCGTTAGGGCTGGCACCACCATGAGCGTCGAGTTTGTCCGTGTCAACCACTCCATTCCCGATGCCTGTGCTTTTGCTATTCGTACACCGGCAGGGCTTATTGTCCTTACCGGCGACTTCAAGGTGGATTTCACGCCCATCTCCGGAGAGCCCATCGATCTGGTTCGCTTCGGTGAGCTGGGTAGTGAGGGGGTATTGGCACTCCTCAGCGACAGCACCAATGCTGAAAAACCCGGCTCTACACCCAGCGAGCGCATCGTCGGTGAGAGCTTTGAAAAGCTGTTCAAGCGTGCCGCCGATAAGCGTATCATCATTGCCACCTTTGCCAGCAATGTCCACCGGATTCAGCAGGTTGTGGACACCGCCGTGCGCTTCGACCGCAAGGTGGCGGTATTCGGGCGCAGCATGGTGAATGTTGTTGCCATCGCACAGGAATTGGGCTACCTCACCATTCCGGCGGGGATCCTCATTGATGCCGATAACCTGAAGGATTACACCGACGAAGAGATTGTCCTCATCACCACCGGCAGCCAGGGCGAGCCGATGAGCGCCCTGACCCGAATGAGCATCGGCAGCCATCGCAATATCAAGATCGGACCCAACGACTGCATCATCATTTCCGCCACCCCCATTCCCGGCAACGAAAAGAGTGTCGGCAAGGTGGTCAACGAGCTGATGAAGCTGGGCGCCGATGTTATTTACGAAAGAATGTACGATGTGCACGTTTCGGGGCACGCTTGTCAGAATGAGACTCGCCTTCTGCTTTCGCTGACTCAACCGAAGTTCTTTATGCCGATGCACGGCGAGTACAAGCATCTGATGAAAAACGCAGGTGTTGGCGCTAGTATGGGTATTCCGGAGGAAAACATCATCATCAGCGATATCGGCAAGGTGGTGCAAACCGACGGTGTAGATATGAAGATCACCGGCATGGTGCCCAGCGGTCGAGTGCTGGTAGACGGACTTGGCGTCGGTGATGTGGGCAGTGTTGTGCTGCGTGACCGCAAGTTGCTGGCTGACGATGGCTTGATCGTGGTGGTCTGCGCCATCAATGATGCCACCGGCGAGGTACTGGCAGGTCCCGATTTGGTTTCCCGCGGCTTTGTGTATGTGCGGGATAACGAGGACCTGATGGCAGACGCCACCGTGGTGGTGCGCAACTCGCTGGAAAAGTGCAAGTTGAACGGCTTCCGTGACTGGGCGACCATCAAGGGGCGCATTCGTGATGAGCTGGGCGATTTTATTTCCAGCCGTACCCGCCGCAAACCGGTCATCTTGCCCATTATACAGGAAGTATAATATCAAGGCTCTCTCCGCAATGCAAACGGAGAGGGCTTTTTGCTGCCCTGCGCTTTTTAGCTTTGCAGGGTTTACGGTTTGTTCACACCGTGCCGCCGGTTTGTGGTATAATAATCTCATTGATGAGGAAAAACCGCATGGGGAGCGGGGCTTGCGAGGCGCAGCCCCAGCCGCCGCAGGCGGCTGACGCAGGCAAAGCCTGCGTGTTTCGGCTTTGCCGAAACGGGCTGCGCCCGCCTCTCCGGTCTCCCGCTCAGGCGGGTTCTCCATGCAGCTTTCCACCCCAAGTCCCCCCTCGAAAGGAGTTGCCCATGAAGGAAAAGTGTTTTTCGCTTTTTGCCCTGTTGATTGCAATGATTCTGGTGCTTTCCGCGTGCGCGGGCGATACGCCCGCACCTGCCCCCGCGCAGGAGGAAGAACCCGGAAATTCTCTGGAGGCGGTGCAAAAGCTGCTGACCCGTGATTATATTGTGGGCTATCTGTGGTACTGCGACGGTCTGCCGGAGAACGGTGAGCTGACCGAGGACGAATATCTGCCGGTGAGTACCGAAAGTGACTACAGCAGCCTTGCTGCGCTGGAAACCCTGCTGCGGGAGACCTACACCGAAGATAAAGCCGATGAGCTGCTGCAAAGTGAGGATACACTGGGGCGCCCCCGCTTTGTGGAACGGGACGGAAAGCTGTATAAGAGCAGCCGTCCGGTATTCAGCCGCTACTATTGGGATTATGATGCTGAAAGCGTAGCCATAACCGAAGAAACCGCTGAAACGCTGTCCTTTACCGTGACGATGGAAAACCTGCACACCGGTGAAATGCTGCCCCTACAGCGACAGGCGGTAAGGACCGCAGGTGGTTGGCGGCTTACCGAGGTGGGGATTGCAGCAGCGGAGGCGGGACTGACCGCCCAAACTGCCGAGGAGACCCGTGCGGTTGCCGAGCGCTTTGTAAAGGCTTTGACCGAGAATGACACCGAGAGTATTGCAGCGTGTGCCGGTGAAGCGCCGGAGACCTACCAAAACTGGCGTGGCATGAGCATTCCCACAGCGGAGATCACAGAAACGCTGGAGGAATATGACGGCTGTGGGCGGTATAGAGTTCGCATGATAACTCAAAATGCCTTTGGCGTTTTTGCTGTCGGTGAGGAGGATTATCTGTTAGTGGTACAGGAGGAGCAGGGGCAGGAGATGCCGGTGGTCTGCTACTACGAGCCGATTGAGAAAATCGCCTATAATTACAGCGAGGAGCGGGACGACCCTGCCTGCGAAATGGCGCTGTTGTTCCTGCAGGCGGAGGGCGGTATGCGTTTTTCCGGCAGTTTCTGGCTGGACCGCGCCACTGCCACCGACTTTACCCTGACGATGCTGTATGCCGAAAATGAGGGCAGAACCGCATTTACCGCCGAGGAGGTAACGGCTGCCGCAGAAAAATATATGGGGCTGACCGGCTTTGCACCCGATGAGAGCTTTTTGGGCGCCGAGGGCTACCTGCTGTCGGGTCGGGCGGTACGCAGCATGCCGCATCTGCTGCTGTGGCAGAGTTATGCAGACGGCAACGGGCGTACGCTGGTCAAAGCAGAGATCTACACCGACCATCTGAATACACAGAACTGTCAGGGCTATCTGTTTGCCTTTGCCCATAATGCGGACGGCAGCCTGCGGCTGATCTCGGTAACTTAACGGAAGTTGATTTCTGGAGTTTTGCGCAGGGGGCTGCGGGTCGCCGAAAAGCCCCCGTTCAGCGTAAAATTCTCCCAAAATCCCGTCCCAAGACCGACGGAAACAGCTTTACTTCCCACCGCAGAGTGTTATAATAAAATTAAAAGACAATGATCAACTTAGGACGGAAAAGGAGAACCGGCAATGAAGCAATCCTCCATGAAAAGCGGTATATTTTTGATTACCTACGGCATTGTGCTGTATCTGTCACTGTCCCATCTGGGGCTGCTTGCCGGTGCGGGCAGCCACATCATCGCGGTGTTTCGCCCGGTCATTATCGGCGTGGTCATGGCATATATCATCAACCTGCTGATGCGCCCGATGGAAACCAGGTGGCTGGCGGGGCTTTGGCGGCGCAGTCCCCGGCTGGCGCGTGGAAAGCGTGGTATCTGCATTGTGCTTTCCATACTGGGCGTTCTTGCCATTATCACCGGTCTGTGCGTATTCATTCTGCCGCAGGTGGGCGAAAGCCTTTTGAGCCTTGCCAATAACATTCCCGGTTATGTAAGCGATGCCGGAGATTTCTTCAACGGGCTGGAAAGCAAGCTGGATATGGAAAATCCCATCATCAGCTACCTGTGGCATCAGGTGGAGGAATTGATCAATCAGTCAGGAACACTGATCAAGAACTTTGTCGGCAGTGCGGCAGCGTGGCTGCTTTCCTTTGTTACAGGACTTGCCAGCGGCATCATCAACGGCTTTTTGGGACTTATTTTCGCCATCTACATTCTGGCGGATAAGGAGCACCTGAACTACATCTACCATCATCTGCTGCATGCCATCTTCAAAGACAGCGTTCGGGATCGTATTGAGTATATTGTTCGGAAGATTGACCGCGCCTTCAGCGGGTTCTTTTCCGGTATGCTGGTGGAGGCTTGCATTCTGGGCAGCCTTTGTTTCATCGGATTGACCATTATCGGTTTCTTTGTGGGGGGTATGCCCTATACGTTGCTCATCAGCGTTTTGGTGGGTATGTGCAATATGATCCCCATTTTGGGCGCTTACCTCAGCGCCATTCCGTCGGCATTGCTTATTCTGCTTATCAGTCCTGTCAAGGCGCTGATTTTTGTTATCTTCCTGGTGGTGGTGCAGCAGTTTGAGGGCAATGTTATTTACCCCAAGGTGGTGGGCACCTCCATTGGAATCGGCGGTATGTGGGTGTTGCTGGCGCTGACCGTTGGCGGTAACCTGATGGGGATCGCCGGCATGGTTTTGGGAATCCCTACCTTTGCGGTTATCTATGCACTAGTGCGGGAATTCTGCGATAAGCGGGTGGCGCAAAAGGAGGCGGCAGTACAAGGCGTTGCTGCCGGTACAGAGCCTGCGGTACAGTCTGACCCTGCCGCAGAGGAATAAGAAAACCAAAAAGTAATGCGGGCGCCGGAGGAGCATACTCCTCCGGCGCCCATTTTGGCTAATATAGAGCATGGACAGGGCGCAGCCCGTTTCGGCGAAGCCGAAACACGCAGGCGAAGCCTGCGTCAGCCGCTTCGCGGCTGGGGCTGCGCCCGCACCCTCCCCTTGCACACCCCCCCAAAAAATAACCACCCACCAAGGAGACCGATCATGGCACTGAAAGAAATCCTGCAAAGCCGAAAAACCATTCGGGAGCTGAAAACCGAGACCACCGCTCTGCGACTGGAAAAGGAGCAGGCGGACCGCCAAAAGGAGCAAAGCGAAGCCCGCGCCGCTGCCGTTTGCAGAGAGGCGGAGCGAGAAGCCGCCGACAGAGAACGGGAACAGTCTGAGGCGGTGCAAGGGGCGCAGCGCGCCCTCTTTGAGGCGATGCGTCCCCTGCTGCTGGCACTGCCTACGGCAAGAAAAACCATAGCCGAAACCCCCGGACTGCTGGCAAAGGATATGATCGGTCTGTTTGCACCGGTCGATGACTTTATAAGGGCACTGGGGCTTACCGTCATCGGTACAGCGGGGGAGGAGACCCCCTACAACAGTGCCTTGCACGACTGCCCCGCCCTGATTGAGCCTGGAACGCCGGTTATTGTAGCGGCAGTGGGTTATGCAAAAGGGGAACAGGTCTGGGTAAAAGCACGTGTAAAGGAAGTGATTTAATGGAACGCTACGCCGTCGATTTCGGCACCAGCAATACCGTGGTGGCACGCTGGAACTTTGCCAAAGAGGAGCCGCAGACCATCAGTTTTCCGGCAATCACGGCGCCGGCGGTCGGCGCTATGCCGCCTGTTACCCCATCCGTTCTCTACTATCGGGGGGAGCAGAGCTTCCTGATGGGCTACGAGGTCACTTCCCGCGGCTTGGACGATATTCGCAGCAGCCGCTATTTTTGGGGCTTTAAGCGGGGGCTTCTGCACCTGACCTCACTGTATGAGGACCGGGGGCGGGAGTTTTCCGCCGATCATATCGCACGGCTCTACCTCACCAGACTGCTGTCGGGCTTGGAGCTGAACGCCGAAACGGTCGTGACCTTTACGGCGCCGGTCAACGCCTTTGATACCTACCGTGAGTGGATCGCCGCTTTTTTTGCCGAAAACTACCCCGATGTTCCCTACCGTCTGGTCGATGAATCAGTGGCAGCAGCCATCTCCTACGGCTCCACCCGCGCCGGTTCGGTGGTCTGTGTGGTAGATTTCGGCGGCGGAACCCTTGATGTTTCGGTCGTCCGCATGCCGGAATCCTTTGCCGGAGCGGCGGCGGACGGTGCGGCGCAGGGCAGGGTGCTGGGAAAGGCGGGCGCCTTCCTCGGCGGAGATGACATCGATCGGTGGCTCTTGGAGGATCTTTTGAAGCGTGCCGGCAGAACAGCGGAGGAATGCGAGGAGATCCTGCCGCAGCTTACCGCCCTTGCCCGTCAGATCAAGGAGGAGCTTTCCGCTCAAAGCGAGAGCAGCCGCAGCTTTTTTGATGCCGAGCATTTCAAGACCTACGAGTTCCGCTACACCCAGAATGACCTGCTGGATCTTCTGGAGGAGCACGATTTTTTTGTCACCCTCAATGATGTCCTCAATAACGCCGTCAACATGGCGGAAGCCGGCGGCATTTCCCGCAGCCAGATCGAGCGGGTGCTGCTGGTGGGGGGCACTACCCTCATCCCGGCGGTGCAGCGGGGCATCCGGGGCATCTTTGGCCGGGAAAAGGTGCAGTGCCACAAGCCGTTTGAGGCGGTGGCCCACGGGGCGCTGGCCTTCTCGCTGGGGCTGAATATCGTCGATTTCATCCAGCATTCCTACGCCATCCGCTACCTGGATTCCCTCACCAAGGAGCCGCGGTACAAAATCATCTTCAAGGCGGGCAGTGAATACCCCAGCGAAAAGCCCGTGACCCTTACCTTGTCCTCCTCGTTCCGCAACCAAAAGGCGATCGAACTTATGATGGCGGAGATCGAGCATAAACGCATGGGACGGGTCTCCTTTGATGCTGACGGGCGCTTTTCCTCGGTAGATGACAGCAGCGATACGGTACGGCTGCTCAACTACAGCCAGAATTCCGCCGTGCTTGCCAAGCTGGAGCCACCCGGCACCCCACTGGATAAGCGGCTGAATGTGGCTTTTTCCATCAACGCCCGCAAGGAGTTGACCGCCACGGTGCATGATAACCTCACCGGTCAGGATATCTATGTGGATATGCCGCTGGTAGCGCTGCGCTGACGAAAAAATCTGCCCCGAAAATTCACCTGAAACCTTTGCGTCCCCCCTCACTTTTTGCCGCAGGATATGCTATAATCATACCAAGCCCCAGTCCGGCAACCGGCAGTGAACAATGGCGCAGGTTTTGCCGGAGACGGGAAAGCGATCATCAGCCCCCCGAGAGGAGAAAACACATGAGCACCCCAACGAAAGAGATCAAAACAACTACGGAAAAGTTGGCAAGCGTGATCCGCATTGTCACGGTGCCGCCCGTTATGGTCATCGCGCTGCTGCTGATTCTGTATTTTTACCTGCCGCAGCCCTTCGGCACTTTGCCGGAGCTGCTGACCGCCATAGCGCTGCTGGGACTGGTGCCGCTGCTGGCATACCCTTTGCAGCCGGTTTTCCCTCATTACCGCCAAAGGGGGAGGGAGGGGCAGCGGGAGCTTGCCTTTGTGCTTACCGGAGTGGGGTACACCATCGCCTTTTTATGGGCACTGCCGGCAGGCACTTCGCCTGCAGTCCGCACCGTTTGCGCCGGTTACTTTTTCTCGGCGCTGCTGCTTACCCTTTGCAACAAGGTGCTTCACCGGCGCGCCAGCGGGCACGCGTGCAGCGCAGTAGGACCGCTTTTGTTTCTTATTTACTATTTTGGCTGGTGGCTGCTGCTGCCCAGTGTTGTCATTGCCGCCCTCATTGCGTGGGCTTCGGTGACGCTGCGTCGCCATACCCCGATTGACCTGTTGTGGGGGACGCTGTGCAGTATGTTTGGCTTTGCTATAGCGGTGTTGTGGTTTTAAGACCATTCCTACTAATACGGACGAAAACGAGGATATTTGCAGTGAAAGTGTTGAATTCACACAAATATTTACAGCAAGTTTACAATTAAGCTCCCGCAAGGGGGCTTTTTGCATGGAGAGCCTGCGATTACAGGACAGAAGAATCTACGGTAAGAAGAAAATCCGATAAACGGCGCAGAAAAACCCCCACCCGACGGGTGGGGGTGACAGTAGTGATCAGTGGTCGCAGGTGGCGCAGGAGGAGCAGCTTTCGCCTTCTTCCTCGCCCTCGTGGACGTCCTTCTTAACATGACCTACGATGGGTTCGGGGTCGATGCCCTGACGGGTGTAGTAATCCGCCAGCGCGGCTTTTACCGCCTGCTCCGCCAGCACGCTGCAATGCAGCTTCGCGGGGGGCAGACCGTCCAGCGCCTCTACCACGGCACGGTTGCTGAGGGAAAGCGCCTCCTCAATGGAATGACCCTTGATCATCTCGGTGGCGATGGAGCTGGTGGCGATGGCGGCGCCGCAGCCAAAGGTCTTGAATTTGACATCGGTGATGGTGTCACCGTCAATTTTCAGGTACATTTTCATAATATCGCCGCAGCGGGCGTTGCCAACCTCGCCCACACCGTCGGCATCGGGGATCTCCCCTACATTGCGGGGATTGGTGAAGTGATCCAGAACTTTTTCGCTATACATAGGCAATCTCCTTTACAGATCCTTGATTTTTTCCCAGACGGGGGACATGGCGCGCAGCCCTTCCACAATGGGCGGAATCTGTGCGATGATATAGTCAATATCCTCCTCGGTGGTCAGCTCCGAAAGGGAGAGACGCAGGCTGCCATGGGCGATCTCGTGCGGCAGCCCGATTGCCATGAGGACGTGGCTGGGGTCCAAAGAGCCGCTGGTGCAGGCAGAGCCGGAGGAGGCGCAGATGCCCGCCATATCCAGCCGCAGCAGCAGCGATTCGCCCTCGATGCCCTCGAACGAGATATTAAGGTTGCCGGGCAGGCGGTGCTCCCGACTGCCGTTTAGGCGGGTCCTGGGCAGCTGCAGCAGGGAATCGATCAGGCGATCCCGCATGGCGGTGATGCGGGCCATGTTTTCTTCCAGGCTGGCGGTCGCCACAGTGATGGCTTCGCCCAGCCCCACGATGGAGGCAAGGTTTTCGGTGCCGGCGCGGCGGCCCTTTTCCTGTGCGCCGCCATCCATAAAGATATTAGGCAGGATGCCCTTTTTGACATACAAGGCGCCGACACCCTTGGGCGCGTGGAACTTATGGCCGGAGAGGGAGAGCATATCCACCCCCAGAGCCTTGACATCCACCGGGATGTGGCCGACTGCCTGGACGGCATCGGTATGGAACCAGGCGCCATGGGCGTGGGCGATAGCAGCCAGCTCCGCAATGGGCTGCACGGTGCCGATCTCGTTATTCGCCAGCATGATGGAAACCAGCGCGGTATCCTCCCGGATGGCCTTTTCCAGCTCGGCGGGGTCTACCAGGCCCTCCGGGGTGACGGGCAGGTAGGTGACCTCAAAGCCCTCCTTTTCCAGCGCCTTGGCGCTGTGCAGAATGGCATGGTGCTCAAATGCGGCGGTGATGAGGTGCTTTTTGCCCTTGGCGGTCCAGCGGCGCATGCTGCCCTTCAAGGCCCAGTTATCGGCCTCGGTGCCGCAGGAGGTGAAGTAGATCTCGCCCGGCTCGGCATTCAGGGCGGCGGCCACCTGGCGGCGGGCCTTTTCCACGGCGGTGCGGGCGGCACGCCCGATGGAATAAATGCTGCTGGGGTTGCCGTAGTTCTCCATCAGCCACGGGGTCATGGCCTCCAGCACGGCCGGCGTGACCGGGGTGGTGGCGGCGTTATCGGCGTAAACAAAGCGCTTTTCCACAGTGATACACTTCCTTTATCGTATATAGTACAGCCGGAAAATGTTCCCGGCTTTTTATCACGGCAATATAATATACCATATAAGTATAATTTGCAATAGGCAGAGGAAAATTTTTTCGGGGCCTGTGCAGGGTGCGGGAGCAGGGCGGCGGGGACGGGCCGCAGGCCAAATCGTCCTCCGGACGATT
>ENA-ORUI01003096-ORUI01003096.1-human-gut-metagenome-genome-assembly--contig:-NODE-3096-length-12614-cov-3.496218_pt1 | contig 12614 bp, 8 predicted proteins | sample MGYA00242078_ERZ509205 | MGnify/ENA primary metagenome ERZ509205 (study PRJEB26280, sample SAMEA2338828) | human gut metagenome | biome: human gut; feature: human-associated habitat; material: faeces... | reverse complement strand
TCGCATTGATAATTCGAAACAAAATTTATACTGCATTACAGGAAGAGAACGAAAAACTTGAGAAGAAACAGAATTATATGACAGTTCCGGCAGCAATCAGGGAACTTGAGAAGATTGAAATGACACGCCAGACGGATAATGTATACCGGCTGGACCATGCTGTAACAGCAAAGCAGAAAAAAATCTTAGAGGCTTTTGGGATGAATGAAGGAAACATTACTTATCGAGCCGGAGAGATCAGTAATACACTTAAGAAATCAAACATTCAGAAAGAAAGGCGGTAAATATGGCACGTGAAATAAACGCAGAACTACTGGACACTAAAATTGAAAAAGCACAGAAGGATCTGGTGAAAGCAAAGCATCGGTATGATGCTGCGGCAGCAACATTAAAAGATTTATTGGATAAGAGGGATGCACTTCGCCAGAAAAAGTTATTGGATGCTATAGCACAGAGTGGACGGAGCTATGAAGAAATCATGCAGTACCTGCACAGTAAATCTGAAGAGGCGTGATCAAATGTTAACGGAATACTATTTTGCAGTCAGGTATGGAGATATCATTATTCTTCTCTATCATGAAGATATGATGTCTGTATGGGAATTATTATTTAAGAACAGCCAGAAGGAAAAGGCATTGAAAAGATTTTTAGAATACTGCTACATGATAGATGTAAAAGTAGCATTCGAAGGTTTGAAAGGAGAAAAAACCAAAGGGTTAAAGGCAACTCTTAAATTTGCGAAAGAACATGATATGTGTATGACTGAAGCACAGATTCAAGGTGCCAATAACATGTAAATTTCCAGCCCGAGATGCTTTTAGGGCTATTCCAGGCTGGAAATTAAGGCAGCTGCTAAACAAAAGGCTTTCAGACTACAGGCGAACATATGTTGCTGCAAAACTGTGGAGATTAATTTAAATTTGCATTTTGGTTCGGGGTCATTAGAATACTTTTAATACCAGAAATACAGGATCTTTTATAGTTAGTGATATACTATGATAATAGATGAATATTATTGATTGGAGGAGATTCTATGAAGTCAAAGAAAGTAAAGAAAATATTGTTGATTGCTTTAACGTGTGTAGCAATTTCTGCATCTGTCTCAGCAGAAGCTGCTATGAAATCACAGATAACCATTGAAAGTAAAAATAAGTATGAACAGTTGAAAATTTCAGAGAGCCGTGTGTATGGAGAATACCCAACTGGAGATTATAAGAAGATAATGCTTCTTCCTTCGGTTTCTAAAGTAGAAAAATTTTGTTTTGAAGATAATTTGAATATAGAAGAAGTAGAGTGGATGGCTTCAGTAGATACTGTTCCAGTTTTTGCCTTTAGCACATGTCCAAAGCTTAAAAGGGTAATACTTTCTGATAATGTGAAAAAAATTGGACAAAGTGCATTTATATACTGCGGTGAACTGACGAGTGTTAAACTTCCCCAAAATCTTCAAAGTATAGATTTTTTTGCATTTGCTGACTGTCGAAAACTGAAAACGTTATATATACCTGAAACAGTTACTGAGATAGGTGCTGAGGCGTTCATAAATTGTGATTCTCTAACAGTTCATGGAAAGAAAAATTCATATGCATACTATTACTGTAAGATGAATGGTATTCCTTTTGTAAGTGAGGGAACTGCTTCAAAACCAGAAACAAATCGTCCGTATATAAAATCTGTTGATTCAGATATAGTAAACAAACAAATCTATGTTACAATTGATTTGAGCGGAAAAGTAAAGAATGCAGATGGATATCAATATCAAATATATGATGGTACTAAGGTATTAGCTAATAAAAATTCTGCAAACACAACCTGTATATTAAAAAAAGTGCCGACTATGGGATTTGCCAGAGTCCGTTCTTATACTGTTCAAAATGGTAAAAAAAGTTATAGCAGGTGGTCTAATGAAATGCGTATGCCTCCTGTTAAACTAAATAAAGATAATATAAAATTAATAAAAATTACCGGGAAAAAGAAAACAGTAACCGCACAGTTTGGAAATTTAAAATACAGTGATGGGTTTGATTGCGTACTTAAGAATGCAGATTCAGGAGAAAATATTGTATTAAAAAATCAAAAGAAAAATACAGTTACTTTTAAAAATATAAAACCGGGAGTTTACTATTTGAAAGCGCATGCATATACGTTGTTGAATGGTATTAAACAGTTTGGCGTATGGTCAGATAATAAAAAAGTTGTTGTTAAATAGAAAATTGGAATTATAAAAAGCAGGCGAAAAACTGCCTGCTTTTTATAATGGAAATTTATGCTGTTATTGATGTAGCGAAATCAAGCTGTAATAAATTCAAGCGTATTATACTGAAAGAAGCCGTCAGTGGATGCTAAACCACTGGTGTGGGTAGCATCTTTGACATTGACATTGCACACAGCGATTAATTTATTATTTTGATCCAGAGCCACTGATTCCAGTTCAAAACTGTTATATTTGCGGCCCTGAGCATCTTTAGCAGGAATATCTGTAACAAATCCGAAATCCGGATATAAAAGTTTGCTATCATCAAGTTTTTTCAGATTATAATGAAGCAAGGTGTTTTTTGTTGTGATTTTAGTCGTTACTCCACTTACAGTATGTGGATTACTGGTTCCGACAAAAAGCCCTAATTTATTGTGATAGAAAATATCCTGGGATGTAGGCTGACCGGCGTTTACCAGTGTACAAAGATAAGTGGCTTTTACATTTTTTTCATTTTCAAATGTACATTTATAGAGCTTTAATGTTCCGTCAACAACGGACAATAATAAAGCTGTATTTGCCTCATAAAAATAATTAATTGCTTTAAGAGCAAATGATTTATCGTTATCGTTGGGAGTTACTGTATATGTTATTTCCTCATCCTCTTTGTTACTGCTGATAGCAACCACTTTGTTATTTCCTGCGACAACAAAGAATTTTCCGTTAAAACAGCTCATACCGTTGGCATGACCTAATAAACCGTCAGTGAATGTTTTAAAGTGAGATACACCTGCGCTTGTATTCATATAATTTTTACAGTAGCCAAGAACAGCGACTTTATCTTGACTTTGTTTTATAAAATATGGAGTATTGTTTCCGTTAAAGGATACACATCCCAGATTAGTTGTTTCATAGTTGGGATCTACTTTGGTAGGTACACGGGCTCCTGCTTTAAAACCGCATGCAAAAGTATAGGTTTTACCGGAGTAGGTAATGCCTTCCAGCACAGAGAATTTATCTTCTGCGGTTCCATCAGATGTTATAACATTGGATGCAAGCACAAGGTGATTGGCTTTCATACAGATTGATTCAAGGTTGTACTGCTTATATTCACCTGTTTTATTTACATTGATGACCGAACATGGAGTGTATTTTTTACCTTTATCATCAGTAAGATGATAATCAACTACCAGAATACGGTTCTGAAGTGTTGAAAAAGTGTTATTTGTCAGGATAAATAATCCAAATGAAGTGTGATAGTAAATATCCTGAAGCCGTGTGGTATAACCAAAACCTGAGTTAGTAACTGTGAATGTACTTGCTGCTTCAGCAGCCTTCCAGTCTACAACACTGAAAGCTAATGTCCCAGCATTGCTCTTGTCAGCGTAATGCATAATGATAAATTTCTCGTTAGTTCCGTCAGCTGCAGTGATACCTAATGCGCCTTTTGGACAAATTTCATTGATACTGTACGTACCGAGCTGATTGCCTTTGGTATCCAGTTTTACGATGGTTGTAGAACCGCCGTAACCTTTATGGTCTTCTGCAAGCATATACAGATAATTTCCAATTTTGGTAAGTCCCAGAGCGAACCAGTTCAGATCTTTTTTTACGGCAGTTGCTTTTGTTGCCATGTAGTCAGTCGTTTTGAGTAATGTAGTTTTAAGACCGGTTGTCTTTACGCAATACATATCTGACCCCACAATGGCAATTCCCGCTACATTTGTTGCACTTTTATCGGGAATCAGTGCACCGTCTACGGGGGTAGCTGAAATAGTTAAAGTTGTTCCGTTAAATGTTCCTGGCATAATTTTTGCCTCCTTTAAATTTTTTGAATTTGCAAATTCACTATATAAAGATGCTGCTTTTTGTGATTTGTAAACCATAAGTGTGTATATGAGCATGATTTTTTTCTTTCATGCGGAAATCAGGTAAGAATAAAAATAAAGATTCGAGGTCAGATGATGTATGTTTAGTCCCACTTTTATATTTTCGTCATCAGCTTAATGTAAAATAATAACGGGTAAAGAAGATATAAGATGTTCTGGTACACGAAATAAGAAGAAAGGAGATATGCCACATGGTTAAAATGATGAACCGCCTGAGATGATCAGGCGGTTTTGAAGTATCTGGATTTTTTATGAATATTTTATTTTTAATTACAGGTATAATGTGTTACAATAAATATAACCATTAAGACTACCAGGCAGGTCAGAATTTGACCTGCCTGTAAATGCATACGGAAATAAATCGGGGTCAAAAGAATCGTTAATAATTGTAACAAAATAAAATTACCGGTGTAGCAAAAATAAAATTACAGGGGAAATGCGGATGAATGAGATGACAGATGCATATGTAAAACTGGATAAGGTTTCCAAGATATATGGAACAAAGGAAGTAAAAATCGTTGCAGTAGATGAGATCAGCTTTGAGATTGCCAAGGGAGAGTTTGTAGTGATCGTTGGTCCCAGCGGTGCGGGCAAGACAACAGTGCTGAACATTCTTGGGGGTATGGATCAGGCTACCAGCGGAGAAGTTCTGGTGGATGGAAGGAATATTGCCAGATATAACAGCAGGCAGCTTACCGGTTATCGGAGAAATGATATTGGATTTGTATTCCAGTTCTATAATCTGGTGCCTAATCTTACAGCACTGGAGAACGTAGAACTGGCATTGCAGATCTGTAAAAATCCGCTGGATGCCAAGGAGGTTCTGGAGGAAGTGGGACTGAAGGACAGACTGACCAATTTCCCGGCACAGCTTTCCGGTGGTGAGCAGCAGAGAGTTTCCATTGCCAGGGCACTGGCGAAGAATCCCAAGCTCTTACTGTGTGATGAGCCCACAGGTGCACTGGACTACCAGACTGGTAAGGCAATCCTGAAGCTGTTGCAGGATATGTGCAGGGAGCGTGGAATGACAGTGATCGTCATTACCCATAACTCGGCGCTGACACCTATGGCAGACCGTGTGATCAAGATCAAGAACGGCAAGGTTTCCAGGATGACAATGAATGACCATCCTACACCCATAGAGGAGATAGAATGGTAGGTGATGAATATGAAAGCAATGCATAAAGATTTCTGGATGGAGATACGCAAGAGCAAAGCCAGATTTATTTCCATATTTATGATCGTTGCTCTGGGAGTTGCGTTTTTCTCCGGGATACAGGCCTCGTCACCGGATATGCGCTTCTCAGGTGATGCCTATTATGATGAAACCAATCTTATGGATATCAAAGTAATGGGAACTCTGGGACTGACGGAGGATGATGTAGCTGCCATTAAGCAGGTGGACGGAGTAGAGAATGCAGAGGGCGCCTATGGTACAGATGTAATGTGTGGAGAAGGCGAGAAGCAGAAGGTACTTCATGTGGAAGCTGTGGATCAAACCATGAATCGGATCTCAGTGACAGAGGGAAAAGCTCCGGAAAAAAGCGGAGAGATTTTCCTTGACTGTATTTTTGCTGAGAGCAATGGATATAAGGTGGGTGATCAGATTACCCTGAAAGAGGGCGGAGACAGCGAACTGTTGAAAAAGACAGATTATACAGTTGTGGGTTTAGGAGAGAGTCCTCTCTACATATCCTATAATCGCGGAAATTCCACTTTGGGTTCCGGTGAGGTTAATGGATTTGCCTATGTGCTCCCTGAGGATTTTGACCAGGAAGTGTATACGCAGATTTATGTGCAGGCTCATGGGGCACAGGATCTGATCAGCTATACAGATGCTTATGATTCCCTGATAGAGAGAGTGCAGGAGCAAGTGGAGGGGATTGAGGCAGAACGGTGTCAGGTCAGATATGATGAGATTGTAGAGGAAGCTAATGACAAGCTTGCAGATGCCAGACAGGAACTTGAAGACGGAAAGAAGGAAGCTAATGAGAAGCTTGCGGATGCCAGACAGGAACTGGAGGACGGCAAAAAGAAGTTAAAAGACGGCAAGAAGGAATATAAGGATGGCAAGAAAAAGCTTGCAGACGCAAAAAAGGAACTGGAGGATGGAAAAGCCCGGCTTGCAGATGCAAAGAAGGAATTAGAGGATGGCAGATCCCAGCTTGCCAGTGCGAAAGAGCAGCTTGCCAGTGGCAGAGCACAGATCGCATCTGCAAAGGAACAGCTGAATGCAGGATGGGCGGAGGTTTCAGAGAACCAGGCAAAGCTTGATGATGGAAAAGCACAGCTTGAGGATGGCAAGAATCAGTTAAGCGCCGGTGAGAAGCAGATTGCGGATGCAAAGACGCAGCTTACCCAGAGCCAGCAGGAACTTGACAATGGAAAGGCGCAGATTCAGTCAGGCAGAGAGCAGATTGCAGCAACCAGACAGGACTTAAATGCCAAAAAGGAAAGCTGCAATCAGGGACTTGCGCAGATTGAGCAGCAGGAGGCCGGACTTGCAGAAGGAGAGGCTCAGCTTGAGGGTGCCAGAAGTCAGCTTGCAGCATTGCAGGCACAGTATGAGCAGGCACAAGCTTCAGGCACATATTCCGAGGAAGACCTGGCGGCTCTGGCAGCACAGGTTTCCGCTTATCAGGAGCAGGTGGACAGTCAGGCAGCCCAGCTGGAAGCATCCAGAAACCAGATCGCAGCAGCAAGAAGTGAACTGGAGAGTGGTTTAAGCCAGGTGGAGAGCGGACTGTCCCAGCTTGATGCAAAGGAAGCAGAACTGAACCAGCAGGAGGCCGTATTTCCCGATGCCCAGGCAAAGATTGATGCAGGATGGAAAGAGGTGAAGGCTCAGGAGAAGAAGCTGGAACCAGCCAGAAAAGAGATTCAGGAAAAAGAAGCCCAGCTTGAGTCAGCACAGGAACAGATCGATGCTGCAAAAGCAAAACTAAATTCCAGCCAGGCGCAGTTAGAGGAGAAGGAGGCAGAACTTGCTTCGGGAGAAGCACAGATCCGGGAGAATGAAGGGAAGCTTGCTTCCGGCGAGAAAGAGATTGCCGACAATGAACAGAAGCTGAGGGATGGAGAGAAGGAAATCTCAGAGAACGAGCAGAAGCTGAAGGATTCCAGAAAGGACATCAAAAAAGCTGAGAAAGATCTGGAAGAAGGTAAAAAGGAATACGAAGACGGCAAGAAGGATGCAGAGAAAGAGATCGCAGACGGTGAGAAGAAGATTCAGGATGCTCAGGATGAGATCGATGATATCAGTATGCCGGAATGGATGGTAACGGACCGCAATGATCTGCCGGAATATTCAGATTATGGGGATAATGCAGACAGAATAAGAAGTATCGGACAGGTTTTCCCTGTTATCTTTTTCCTGGTGGCTGCACTGGTAAGTCTGACTACCATGACACGAATGGTGGAGGAACAGAGAACCCAGATCGGTACAATGAAGGCGTTGGGATATGGCAAGTATGCGATTGCATCCAAATATCTGCTGTATGCCTTTCTTGCCACAGTGGGAGGCAGTATTCTGGGAATACTGATCGGAGAGAAGATCCTGCCTTTGGTTATTATTAACGGGTATGGCATTATGTACAAGGGAATGATGAACAATATCCAGATCCGTTATGAATTTAAATTTGCAATGATAGCAGCAGGTGCGGCAACTGTGTGTACTGTCGGAGCCACCATTTTCTCCTGTTACAGGGCACTGGCGGAAACTCCGGCATCACTGATGCGTCCTCCTGCTCCCAAAGAGGGTAAGAGAATCCTGCTGGAACGGATCCCGCTTTTCTGGAAGCACTTGAATTTTACATGGAAATCTACTCTGAGAAACCTTTTCCGATATAAAAAACGTTTCTTTATGACGATTTTCGGTATTTCGGGAAGTATGGCGCTAATGCTGGTAGGTTTTGGACTCAGGGATTCCATTATGGATATTGCCAGACGGCAGTATCAGGAGCTTCAGCATTATACAGGAACGATCATTGATGATGAGGATGCAACGGATAAGGAGAGACAGGAGCTGGATGAATTTTTGAAGAATGACAGCCAGATCGAGAGATATACCCATGTGCAGTTTACCAAGATGAGTGTTCCCAGAAATAAATCCAATATCAGCGTATATGTGTATGTGCCTGAGAATCTTGAGACCTTTAATAAGGATGTAACTCTTCAGGACAGAAAGACAAAAGAGAAATATAAGCTGACGGAAGCAGGTACAGTGATCAGTGAGAAGACGGCAACTCTGACAGGACTGAAAGTCGGGGATACCATGACCATCACAAAGGATGGGAAAAATTATGAGACAAAGATCGCAGCAGTGACAGAGAATTACATGGGACATTATATTTATATGACAGGAAATGTCTATGAACAGACCTTCGGGGAGAAGCCGAACTATTCTGCAACTGTTTTCACGGTAAAAGAGGAGTACAAAGAATCAGAATCTGAGGTGGGAAATGAGATCCTGAAGCACCCGGCTGCATTAAGCATCAGCTATACCAGCAGTCTGGAGGCTCAGCTTCACAGAATGCTTGGAGCATTGGATACGGTAATCATAGTGCTGATCATTTCTGCGGGAATGCTTGCTTTCGTAGTCCTGTATAATCTGAACAATGTCAATATTACGGAACGCCAGAGAGAACTGGCAACCCTGAAGGTACTGGGATTCTATGATAATGAAGTTTCTGCCTATGTATACAGGGAGAACGTTATCCTTACCCTCATCGGCGTGCTGGCAGGGGCTGTATTCGGAATCTTTTTGCACAGATATATTATCCGTACTGTGGAAGTGGATGCGGTCATGTTCGGAAGAAATATTAATCCTGTCAGTTTCCTGTACTGCGGACTGCTGACAATTGGATTCTCCATGATTGTAAATCTGTTTATGCATCAGAAATTAAAGAAGATTGACATGGTAGAATCCCTGAAAAGTGTGGAATAAACGATTTGTCGCTTTATTGCGGAAAAGAAGAAATTGTTTTTCTGTGGTTTTTAAATATGTAGTCAAACGGATAGAATGGATAAGAGGAAGAAAGGGGAATATTATCATGGGAACAGCAAATCAGATAGAGCAGGAATTAATGAGCTATATATCCGATCATAAAATCAGGAACACGCATTCACATCATCTGCCGGAACAGGCGATGGTGGATTTTGATCTGGATAAGCTGATAAATAATACGTATTTACAATGGCAGCAGGTAACTCCGGGGACAACAGCAGAAAGCAGAACTGCATATCTGGAAAAAACACGATATAAATCTTATTTTGTCTGGCTTCAAAAGGCAATCGGGGAGTTGTATGGAATATCGGAGCCGATCACAGCTCAGAACTGGGATCAGATTTCAGATCAGATCAGAAAAGCGCATCAAAATCCCGACTTTTACATGGATGTGCTGAAAAATAAGTGTAAGTATCAAAAAGTAATCGTAGATACCTACTGGAATCCGGGCTCTGACAATGGAAGACCGGAACTGTTTACGCCTGCTTTTCGACTGGATCTGTTCTTTTTGGGCTATAAAAAAGGACTTCGCAATCATGACGGTGTATCACTGGAAGAGAACTTCGGTGAGCTGCCGGACAATTTACAGGATTATGTGGAGTGGGTCAGAAAGTGGATCATACAAAAAAAGAGTGAGGGCTGTGTGGCCTTAAAAATAGCGATGGCCTATGAGCGCAGTCTTCATTTTGAAAAAGTGACGCGGGAGCAGGCTGAACGGGTATTTCGTTTAAAAGAGTCGGATATAACCCAGGAGGATATCAGATGTTTTCAGGACTATTTATTCTGGAAAATATGTGAAATTGCGGCGGAAGTGTCACTTCCATTACAATGTCATACAGGAATGGGGCAAGTCATAGATACGAATATACTGCAATTGAACAATGTGATAAAAAATAATCCGGAAACAAAGTTCGTACTGTTGCATTGCGGCTTTCCATGGGTAGATGATCTCTTTTCCATAGTAGACGGATATCCGAATCTGTATCCGGATCTGACCTGGCTTCCAATCTTATCCTACACCGCATCAAAACGTGTAATGCATCAGTTGATCGAGATGTCCCAGATTGATAAAATCTGCTGGGGATGTGATACGTGGACAGTAGAGGAAAGTTATGGCTCCCTTCTTGCATTCCGTTTTTCACTGTGTAGTGTTCTGAGAGAAAAAATAGAGGACGGATATCTTTCCGTAAATAATGCAAAGGATATTATTGATAAAATTTTGTTCGACAATGCGGGAAAAATATACGTATGACACCAGATAAATTTGTGAAATTCGGAGAAACATTCTTGACAAGAAAGCCTTTTTTCATTATAGTAGAATCCAGAAAAAGGCTGTGAAAAAGAGGAGTAGGCGGTAATGCCCCACAGAGAGGGAAGCTTATAAGCTGGAAGGTTTCCCGGGAACAGAAGTGCTGAAGGTAGCTTTGGAGCCGGGAGGCTGAAGTGAGTGTGTATGAATCATATCAGAGTTATATACGCGCATGGTAGGTTTTCACGTATCCCGCGTTAAGGGAATGAGAGACAAACTAAGGTGGTACCGCGATCTATGTCGCCCTTTGCACGTATAATGCGTGTGAGGGGCGTTTTTTATCGAATAAGTTTATGACACAGTTATCTGGCTGGATGCGGAAAGCGAAGTCAGTATGCTTATTTGTTTGGTTGTCAGGGTGACTGCTTTATAACGGAGTAATCCGTAGATACTTTAGTTTCAGATATATAATTAGGAGGACATTATGAGCAAAGAACTTGCAAAAACTTACGATCCTAAGGGAATCGAAGAGCGTCTTTACACAAAATGGATGGACAATGGATATTTCCATGCAAAAGTAAATCCGGACAAGAAACCGTTTACTATTGTTATGCCGCCGCCAAACGTAACTGGCCAGCTTCATATGGGACATGCGCTGGATGAAACTATGCAGGATATCCTGATCCGTTTCAAGAGAATGCAGGGCTATGAAGCATTATGGCAGCCGGGAACTGACCATGCAGCTATCGCTACAGAGGTTAAGGTTATCAACAAATTAAAAGAACAGGGCATCGACAAAAACGAGATCGACTACGTCATCGACTGCTGCGAGGAAGCCTGCGGTGATATGAACCAGCGCGGCGGCGGCAACTTCGCAAAAGCTGCTGCTGAGATTGCTGGCCTGAACAATGCAACCGGAAGCGACACCCGTGGCTTCTGCGCTGGCCCAACCCATGCATTCATCAGCGCTGCTTCTCTGGTAAAAGCTGGCACCTACAAACATGTTGTAGTAGTAGCTGGCGGCTGCACCGCGAAGCTGGGCATGAACGGTAAGGACCACGTTAAGAAAGGCCTGCCGATCCTCGAAGACATGATCGGCGGTTTCGCAGTTCTGCTGGGCGAAAACGATGGCGTTAACCCAGAAGTTGAGACCGAGCATGTTGGCCGCCACACTGTTGGCACCGGCTCTGCTCCACAGAACGTAATCTCCTCGCTGGTAACCAATCCTCTGGATGCTGCTGGCCTGAAGATCACCGACGTTGACAAATACTCTGCGGAGATGCAGAACCCAGATATCACCAAACCTGCCGGCGCCGGCGACGTTCCGCTTGCTAACTACAAGATGATCGCTGCTCTGGGCGTTAAGAGAGGCGAGCTGGAGAAGAAAGATCTGGCTACCTTCCCGGCTGAGCACGGTATGGTTGGATGGGCTCCAACTCAGGGCCACATTCCATCTGGTGTTCCGTACATCGGCGTTTGCCGCGACGACATCCTGGCTGGCAAAGTAAACAGAGCCATGATCATCGGTAAGGGCTCCCTGTTCCTTGGCCGTATGACCAACCTGTTTGACGGCGTATCCGTAATGATCACCAAGAACTCCGGCAAGACAGAAGAAGCTGCTGTATCTGAAGAGCAGATCAAGAGCCTGATCGGCAAGGCAATGAAAGACTTCGCTGCCTCCCTGCTGGTCGCTGCTGAAGAAGAATAATTTTGCAGCTGTTCTGCACGCTGTAAACTGAAAGGAATGAGGAGATCATTATGGCACAGATCGAAAAAATGATTGCCAAGACCTTCATGGACATTGCCAACGGTCTGGAAACCGGCTCCTTTGGAGCGCGTCCAAGAATCGCTGTAACTGGTCTGGGAAGCGAGCACGGAGAGCAGAACTCTGTCGAGGCTGCTATTCTGGCTGCTGACAGAGGCGTCGATGTTACCCTCATCGGCACCGCTGAGAACGAAAAGTTCAACACCGTGAAGGTCGCGGACGAAGATGAAATGTACAAAGAGATGGAGAAGATGCTGGACAACGGCGACATTGACGGTTGCGTTACCATGCACTATCCATTCCCGATCGGCGTATCCACTGTAGGCCGCGTTGTCACCCCTGGCAAAGGTAAACAGATGTTTATTGCCAACACCACCGGCACCTCTGCTGCTGAGAGAATTGAAGCGATGATCCGCAACACCATTGCTGGTATCATCACTGCAAAAGCTTGCGGTATCAAAGAGCCAACCGTCGGCATCCTGAATGTAGACGGTGCAAGACAGTGCGAGGGC
>ENA-ORUI01003095-ORUI01003095.1-human-gut-metagenome-genome-assembly--contig:-NODE-3095-length-12615-cov-2.394347_pt1 | contig 12615 bp, 9 predicted proteins | sample MGYA00242078_ERZ509205 | MGnify/ENA primary metagenome ERZ509205 (study PRJEB26280, sample SAMEA2338828) | human gut metagenome | biome: human gut; feature: human-associated habitat; material: faeces... | reverse complement strand
CTTTTTATACATATTGTGAAGTCCTTCGTAACTTTCTGTACGATAGCCGTATTTTACACCGTCAAAACGGGCAAGGTTGGAGCTTGCTTCTGCAGAAGCGATAACATAGTACGCAGGAATCGCATACTGAACAAGGCTTAAATCAAACTCCTCTACGATAGCACCTTTTTCCTCTAACTTCTTTGCTGCATCAAGAACGGCTGCCTTTACTTCCTCGTCAAGGCCTTCTCCCATGTAGTCTCTGGGAATACCGATACGCATTCCCTTTACATCATCTGTTAAGGCAGAAGTAAAATCATAATCTTCTCTCTTTACAGAAGTAGAATCTTTAGGGTCATGAGAAGCGATTGTTTCAAGAATCGTTGCACAGTCTGTCACATCTTTTGCCATTGGTCCAATCTGGTCAAGAGAAGAACCGTAAGCGATAAGACCGTAACGGGAAACAGTACCATAAGTAGGTTTCATTCCAACAATACCACAGTAAGAAGCTGGCTGACGGATAGATCCACCTGTATCGGAACCTAACGCATAACTACATTCACCTGCGGCAACGGCAGCGGCAGAACCGCCTGATGAACCACCTGGCACATGTTCTGCATTCCACGGATTCTTTGTCACTCCATAATGAGAAGTCTCTGTTGTACTGCCCATCGCAAATTCATCCATGTTTGTCTTACCAATAATAAGGGCACCAGCCTTCTCAAGATTCAAAACTGCTTCTGCTGTATAAGCAGGCTCAAAATTTTCAAGAATCTTAGAACTACAAGTTGTACGAGTCCCTTTTGTACACATATTGTCTTTGACTGCAACTGGTACACCGGCAAGAGGGCCTGTAAGAGTTCCATCATCAATCTTCTTCTGAAGTTCCTCTGCCTTTGCCTGCACTGCTGCTCTTTCCTGTACCGTTACATAACAGTTAAATTTATCTTCTAAAGCGTCAATCGCATCCATAGCCGCATTTGCAGCTTCTAAAACAGATACTTCACCCGCTTTGATTTTCTTACCCAGCTCAACGGCTGTATAATCCATCAAACCCATGTCTTTCCTCCTAATCAAAAGTCTTAGGAACTACGAAAGCTCCTTCTTTTGCTTCCGGCGCATTTGCCAGAATCTCTTCTCTATCATCTCCATTGGTCACTACGTCTTCTCTGAATACGTTATTTACAGGAAATACGTGACTCATTGGCTCTACTCCACTGGTATCAAGTTCATTCAATGTATCAATATAGTCAAGCATATTTGCCATATCTTTCTTTGCCTGTTCTTTCTCTTCATCGGAAAGTTCAAGCTTGGCAAGAATACCGACATATTCGATTGTTTCGTCTGAAATTATATTTGCCATATTTCAATCTCCTTATTATTTTTACAACTGTCTCTAACTTTTGAATTTATCATATTTACTATGCATAATCAAGTGATTTCTGATTTGCAGGGGGAGGGAGGAATACACAGACGAAGCCGCAGCCCCTGTAATATGTAAAAATGCTTCGTTTCCCTGCGCCCAAACTGCTCATCCGCAATTTGGACTTGCTCTAAGGCGCATTTTTACATATTACAGGGGCTGCGGCTTCTGTGTATTCCAATCCTACAAATCAGTTGAAAAGATTTGGGGATGGGGACAGGAGAAATAGGAATCGTGAAAAATCACTTCAATACTGTAATTATAATTTATATGTCAATCTTTAATATCTCATTTCCCGTAAATCTACAACCTGCTGATAAATCCTCCAAACCCTCCAACATGAAATCTGATTTTACTTCTACAGCCAAAGACAGCTCCCCCAAAGAGACGATAGCCTATATTTGTGGCCTTAGAGCGAGGATTGAATGTGAGCCTGTAAGCGAACATTCAACCCGCAGTGATAGAGTCACAAATATAGGCTATCGTCTCTTTGGGGGGGCGTCTCCCTGCGAACTAAAACAACATTTCTTCCACTTCTATATGTGTTGGAAGTATCGTTTCCACTTTTACTTCTTCTCCCTTTTTATGCTCCGGACGAAGATACTGGATTCCATTTCTAAGATGTGCTTCAATAAGATTTAGTACATAAATATTGTCAAACCGATTATAAATGGATTCGCCGCCTAACCCTGTCAGGCAGATCAACTGTGTATTTGTTTTATCGGCAAGATTCATTAATGGTTTTAAAAGATGTTCTGCATTAGTCTGGGCAAATGGATTGTCCATCAATAAAACTTTACCTTCATTTTTGTCCATGAAAATGTCAGAATCATCTTTTCGCATATAGTCAAGCAAACTTGATAATATGACAAATGCAGACAGGAAACCTTCTCCTCCTGAGTTTTTTGCTACCTGGTTCCAACTGATCTGCTGTTCCCTCTGTTCTTCAATTTTATAAAGCTGAATCTGAACATTTCCAGTTCCCACCACAGTATCATATAAGTTTTTGCTTGTAACTTTTCTTCCGATATATTCCTGGGCATTTTCGTTATTTTCAAATAAACGAATACCTTCTTCTGTGATTTCGTCCACAAGATCACTTAAGCGGAGGCTATATAATTTTTCATTATCTTCCCATACCGGTAAAATGACTTTTAGCATTTTTATTGATTTTTCCCGTATTTTTATCGTAGAATTACGTCCTATCTTTTCAAGGTTTTTATGAATATTCTGGACATAATCTTCCAGAAGTTCCGTTACATTTTTCTTTTCTGTTTCTACCAGAGAAATATCTACTTCTAACTGCTTCATAAGTGAATCATAGGATTCCAGGGTGATGTTTAACTGACGTAAAACTTTCGCTGCATCGTCACAGACTTTAAGCATATTTTCAAGAGGCGTTTTATAACTTGCATCCTGAAATGCTTCCTGTCTCGCGATTTTATTTAATGTCTGTGCAAGAGTTTCTCTGCATTTCTGAACACATCTAATTATATCATTATAATCTCTGATCAACATTCCCTTAAAATCACGCAGTTCCTTTTCACTCATTTTTTTGAAGTCCTGCTCAAAATGGATTTCTTCATCTGCGGAAAAATTATTATATTCAGAAAGTGCTGTGAGATTCTCTCTGTATTTCTGTATTGCTTTTTCAGAAAATGCTATTTTCCGCTCTAATTCGCTGAGTTGATATTTCGTCTGGTTCTTTGCACTTTCTAAATCTTTCTGGCTGATTTTTTCTTCTTCTAAAGGATTTCCTTTTCCACATTCTGATACTATCTGCTTTAAAATCCCTTCTAACTGGCTGTTTAAAATTCCTATTTTTTTATCTTCCTCATTTAGAAGATTTGCTTTTCGCTCTATTTTCTTATCGTAATCTTCTAACTCTGCCTCCTGGTAAAGCTGCTCTCTTTTGTCATAAATGATATTTTGCCATTCTGAGTTTTTCAGATTATATTTTTGACATAGTTCCCGTAATTCTCCGAAAGATTTGTGGTAGCGGGTCAGGGCCTTTTCTTCTTCTAATTCTAACTCTTTTAATTCCTGGGAAATGTCTGCAGTAACCGCTTCATATCTTGCTTCTAATTTAAGAACTTCCGCCTCACTTGGAATGATTTTTACACCTGAATTATTATCTGTCCTCAACGTAGAATCTACACCTAAAAGCTTACCTGCTTTTACATTTCTATTTGTCTCCTTATACGCTGCAAACTTCTGACAGGAATTCTGAATAGACTCTTCCTCCCTGAACAGACTATTCTCCTGTCCACTAAGTTCTCTATAATTTTCTTCAAGCTGGCTGATTTTTTCTTCTGTAAGATGTTGGCGATTTTCTAATCGTTCTTCTTCTCTTTCATATTCCTGAAGCTTCTTATTATTTTCCTCATACTCTGCATATGCCGTTCTAAGTTCTTTAAATGCGCGTTGTCTGGCTGCCTGTGATTCAATTTTCTTCTCCAATTCCCTAAGAGTTTTTTGCAGGATTTCAAAGTTTTTCTTTAAGCTTTGCTTTGTATCTCTTGCCTGTTGTATATTCTGGAAAATGTCTTCTTTTTCTTTCTCCAGTTTTTGTAGTTTTTTCTGTATTTTATCCCAGTTTTCTTTGGTTACTGCCTGTCTTTTTATCACATCAAAACGATGGAAATAGTCTTCATATTCATTTTTACAGATTTGCATCGTTTCCCGAATGTCAGCAATATCTTTTTGCTTTTGTTCTATCATAATCTCCATTTTTTCTTCATCCAGAAGATTTTCATTAAACAAAATATAAAAATGAATATCCTGCATTTTTACAAAAGATTGTGTTCTATCTAACTTTATAGATTCAAGATTTTCCCTCTCTATAATGGGTATCGGAAATGAAGTATATGTCTCTCCGTTTCTTTCTGCCAGCTTTTTTAGTTCCTGACGAGTTAAAATAAGTGCATATGGCAAAAATGGATTTTGGCTTACAATTTCTTTATTTTTCTTCTCTGTAAATCCATTCTTTTTCAGCCACTCCATTCCATATACAACCGGAACATCTAATTTTTCAAATTCTTCTTTCAAGTTGTCTGGAAGTTCCATTACCCGACCACTGACTAAGAGTTTATACTCTTTTTGTAATGCATCTTCTTTCTTTTCCAGCGTTCTTCTCCTGCTACTAAGCTCCTGCATTTTTATTTTGGCCTTATGGAGAATTTCTTCTCTGGCAAAAAGCTTTTCTTCCGGCAATTCAAGATATTTAAGAATGTCTTTTCTTTCCTCAAGCTCCTGTTCATATCCCTTTTTCTCTTTTTCTGCCTGCTTTATATCACTATCTTTCTGAAAATACTTTTCTCTTTTTTCTTCAATGGATCTTTCCGTTCTGTGAATCTCCTCAGTCGTATTTTCGAATTTTTCTTTCTGTTCCTTGTTTTCCTGAATGCTCTTTTTCTGCTCTTTATCATACATTTCCTGTTTTATATCAAGCATTCCTGCTTCATATACTCCCAATATATTTCTGGAAAGATTCTCTCTATAATTGGAATTATATTTTATTTCTATATTATCGTAACCCCTGACCAGACTCCGGAAACTTCCTTTACTCTCTGTTATTTTCTTTGTTTTTTCCCGATATTCATTTAAAATGTCTTTCTGCTGTGAAATGTCTTTTCTTATCTGAAGCTTTTGTTTTTTTATCGCCTCCTGTTTTTCTTTATTATCACTTAAGCGATATTCATAATATCCACTTAACTGTCCGCCGATTCTATTTCTCTCCGGCTCTAAATTTTCCTCTTTTGTACGGGAGATTGCAGCTTTTTCCTTTCGAATTTCCCATTCCTGTTTATCCTCATTGACCATCTCCTGCTGTTTTGCACAGAGAAATACATGAACTTTCTTCTGTATTTTTTGTTGTTTTCTAAGAAGCGATTCTTTCTCTAAATCTATCATCTCACGATTGCTGGCATGATTTCTTTTTTCTCTGTTTTTTTCATGAAATTCACAGGATAATTGTTCGTATTTTAAGAATTCTAATTCTTCCTGCAATTTTTTTCTGCCCTCTTCTTGCCGTTCCCGCTCTATTTCCGCTTCTTCATACAACACATTTAATCGTGCTATAAAAGCAGCGATTACTTTTTCCTGCTCTATCTTTTCTCCCTCTTTTACAAGAAAATCTTCCGCATTTATCTGTATTTCTTCAGCGGCTTCCTTAAATTTCTGAATGGCATCCCTTCTCTTTAGCTGCTCCTTAATATTCTTATATTTTCCGGCATATTTTTCGAGTATTTCCTGAAAATTTTTAACTTTATTTTCCTCTTTATTTAACTTACTTTCAACAGCCTCTAAAAACCATTTCTCTACCAGTTCTTTTTCCAGCGAACCGCTGTTTACACCGACACGGATCGGAATCCGGCGTTCTTTCGCCACATCAACCACAGCCTGGATGCGTTCCCGGCTTCCGATATTTCCCGGATTGATACGTATCTTGTCCGCACCGTTTTCTATCGTAGCAAAAAAAGGAAAGCTTCTTATCTTTTTTATAGTCCTCAAAAAGCTTTCTGCAGGAATTATAGCTTTTTAACTTCATCGTTTTTTCATTTTGCTCTACTACTGGCAAATGGTGAATATCCTGCATACAAGGCTCTTTATATTCACTAATAATTGCCATCATTTCAAGCGCATCTGTTTTTTCCTCACTAATTTCCTGATTTTTCCGAACCATTAATCCCGTAAGAACATAACCCGCTCCACCATCAAGCAGCCACTCCACCAAAATAAAAGAAGGCTTCGCTGTTGTAAAATAGCTCTCAAACGGTCTGTCCTTTGTTTTTTGCTTGCCTCTATGCACAAAAGGAGCCGTCATCATCTGTACGAGAACCGTCTTGCCGCCGCCATTTCTCAATGAAAGAAGTGTACTTTTCCCGCTAAACTGCATACATTCATCATTGATTTTCATCGCATTATTGTTATAGTTAAGATTGATAAACCGAACCGCATTAATTTTGCTCATTTTCAATCACCCCCAATATATTCTTTACCCTCTGATAATTATTCTGATTTAACAGATTCCAATCCATAAAGCTGTCTAGTTTCTTCGTTGTCTTTATCATTTCATCCCGCTCTATATACTCAATAAGTCCCTGTTTTTGAAGGAAAAGAAGAATATTATACAAAAAGCCTTCCTTTGTCGTTTTCGCATGAGAACCTTTATCATCTGACTTTAACGCTTCATATGCATGGCACATATCAGAAAATGAAATTCCCGCAGTATCCATTTCTTCCTCGTTATGCTCTTCCTCATAGGCGGCTCCCTCTCGCAGACGCTCCGACAAAATATTCATAAGTTCACCGGAACGAATATACTCTCTTGCTCTGCTGCTGTTTCCATCACCATCAAAAAATTCTGTTAATAATGTCAGAATAACAAACTGCGCCAGATAATAGTCTTTATTTGTCGCTGTTGATTTACACAACTCTTTCTTAAGTTCTACTCTTGAATACCCCAGAAAATTATTTTCCTCCTGTGGAATCAGATAAATCGTATTACCATAACGCTCAATATCACAGGATGCGGTCTCAGCTTGCGATTTCACGATATTCTGAATATCTTCTTCCTCCGTATATGCCTTGTACAGCGCTTGCTCATCTTCTTCCCGAAGCTCGTGTTTTTCCAAAAGATAATAAAATATCTCCTGACTCTTTCTGATATCTTCCATTGTATATGCCATTGTTCGTACTCCTCATTTTCAAAAATATAGATTAATACGTTTAAATCAACTATCAATGTTATCCCTTTCAATCAGCATAAATTATCAAAAACACATATCTATGTATTTGAATTAATTGCTGATATTGCCTTTTTAATCCTGACTATTTCCTAAAAATCCGTATTAATACATTAGAACAGCGTATTGTTTTCCTCCGATTTTCTTCGTCTTTTATCTCTGAAAATGTAATCGCTTCTTCATTTTCCAGCCGCTCTACTTCAATGCTGGTTATATCGTTATTTTCCGGCTGTTCTTCCACTAATTTTAAAATCATTTCGTTAAGCTGAAATCCATCTGGCTGTTCCTGAATATATTCTCTTCTTTCTTTTTTCAGAGTAGCGATATCTATCGTTCGATTTCGGATCAATTCTACCATAATCTCTTTAAATACATCGACATTTGGTATAAAAATCTCTTTTTCTTCTGGATAAATGTCCAATCTGTCCTTTAACTGTCCTAAAGAAACTTCTCCCGTAACCGATGCCTTTTCTAATAAATATTGGAGGCTCTTTTCATAAACTAAAAGCTTCTTTTGTAACTTTTCTTCTTTTTCCCTGCGAAATGCTTCCTCGTCAAAATCCACTTCTTCCTCGGTATCTTTCTCCATTCCGGCATTTACTGATTTTTCGTAAGAAAATGCTTTGTTCAGATTATAAATTTTCTCAGGATTTCTATTAAAAAGAGACCGTAAAAACATATCCATATTTTTCAATGTATCTGCCTGTTTTAAAACTTTATCATATAAATCTCTTCTCATAGAAAAACGCTGTATCAGCCTTGCCTGTGATAAGCGTTCCAATTCCTCTGTATACAATATTTTTAAATCAAAATGACTGTTCAAGATTTTCTGATGTTCATCAAGAACTCTTGTCAGATACTCCTCAATCACCCGGAGATTATTTAAATCCTGCTGTTCCTTTTTACTTAGCTTACGTATATTAATATTTTCCTCTTCTAAATCTTTTACACGCTCCTGAATAACTGTCTTATATTCCTGAAATTTTTTCTTTGTATCCGTAATTGTATTCAGATTTCCAACGAGTACTTCTTCGTACTCATCAACGGAATAACTCAATGCGTTCCTGCGAATCTGGCGCATTGCTTCCTGCACTCGCTGAAACTGTATTCTCATAAGGTTAAACACGTTTTTTATATCATTTACCGCTTTGTCATAACTTTGTTTTTCCAAATGAAGCCTGAAAATAATCTCATGAATATTAAACTTCATATTATCTTCTATTTCCAATGTAGACAAAAGAAGATTATAACCATCATCGGTCAGATAATATGAAGTTCGCCTGACCTCATTCGCCACATAGACAATTTTGTTAGCCACATAACTGATATGCATCTCTTCATATTCATTTTTTTCGAAATCATATCCCCCAAAATACATCGGCCGCCCCTCATTAGACAATACTGTATTCACGATAAAATCCCCAAGTTGATGACATTGTTCATAAGAAATATCCTTTCTTAGATACTGCACATTAATCGTATCTATATAGGTCGCTATATCATCCATCGTACATTTTTCCTCTTTTAGTGACTGTTCCATAATGTAAAGCAACACTTCAAATAGCAGGTTTATCTGTTCATCGAACTTTGTGAATCCATACTGTTTCCATGATAACTTCTGACTGCTGTTCTGTATAATGACAGCATATAGGCCTACATTTTTCATCCTTCGAGGAAATTTTTTTAAAAATTCATATTGCATTTTCTCCTTCTCCTGTATAAAATCCATTTAAAAATCCGAAATATTCAAAATCTCCTGAGGAATATAGTATCCTTTTTCCAAAATTTCTTTCATTCGTTTTACCTGTTCCGTAGAAAAATAAGAAAAGAAAATATCTTTTATATTCCTATTCTGTCCTTCTTTTGTTTCTGGAATACTATCCACACCTTTTGCCTTACTTAACATTTTCCTATATCCGGCTTCAAACGGAACAATATTCCACTTTTCACCAAAATCTGCTGACAAATTCTCATAAATCCCAATCCCCTCATAATCCAGATCCCCAAAATAATAAATCTGGTTTCCCGCTGCTTTCATATAAGGTTCCACACACAAATCAAAGTCCTCAAAACTGCGGAAAATTCCCTTTCCCGCTCCATAGATTAATGTATCTATCTTTATTCCGAGTATCGTCTCATTTCCCTCTAAAAGGCGGCGGCGCATACTAAAGAATGTATCCTTATTCTCTAATATCAGAAGATTTTGCGGCACATTTCTTGTGCGGGAATAATAAGCAAGTGGCTCCGTCGTTTCATAGATATTAAAAAAAGACATCTCCAGCCCGCATCGTTTTAAAATCCGCCTTCCCTGCCCCTTAGACAAGAACTTTTCCCTTCCCCAGATTTCAAAACTTCGTTCATTCGCCGATACTTTAAACTGAAGTGTCTCTTTTCTTTCTTTCAAATATTTATTCAATTGCAATACCCATTCCCGGTCTGCCTCATAACTTTCCAAATGTCTCAGATAATAATCCACAGAAATGTCCGGTATAATCTGATATCTTAATTCTTCAATAAAATTACTATAATCTTTTGTCTCCTCTAACAACCAGTATTCCCGATAAAGAGCTGGGCTTTTTCCATTTAGTCTTGAAGCCTTTACTGGCTTAATCTTCTTTTCTTCCAGCAGGTTTATAATATATTCATATTGCTTTTGATACTCCTGTTCTTTACAATTATCTAACAGTTTTTCGAGTAAGATTTTCTTCATATTTCATCCTTTCAATACGATAGTATCTACAATTTTCAGTTCATTCGGCAAAGGGGTTGAACCTGATTTCTTGTAATAAGAGTACAGTAAGGGGAAGAAAAAATCAATACGAAATTCTAATTTGCCGAGCTGGCAAGGCAGACAGAACAGACGAAGTCCTGAAGGGATTTGTGGAAGAAGACAGGAGACACAGAAAGATGTCTTGTAATAAAAATACTAAAGAAAATAAAAAAACGCCAAAGACAACTCCCCAAGAGAGACCTCTCTTGGGGAGCATCTTTTTGCCTGCGGCAAACCAAAATTTATTTTTAACTACATTCCCGATATAACTTTTATCAGCAGCAACACCAATACTACCAAAATAATTGGTTTGATAATCTTAACCCCATTATGCATCACCATTCCGGCACCAGTGTAGTGTCCGGCAATGCTAAAACATGAGGCGGCCAGCCCTAATGTCCACAGGATTTTTCCTGCAAGTATAAATGTGATAAGGGCAGATATATTAGAAGCTAAATTAACTGCTTTTACATTTCCTGTAGATTTTTCTAAATCCATTTTAGCAAGTTTCGTAAAGGCAAGTAATAAAAAGGTTCCCGTTCCCGGACCATAAAATCCATCATAGATTCCAATTCCAAGAGAACAGGCTGCAGCAATGATATACTGCTTTCTTCTTGTCATTCCTTCAGGAACTATCACTTCAAGGTTCTTATCTCGAAGAACGCAGAAAGCAACGATTGGCAGTAGAACTACCAATACTGTTTTTAAAATCTCATCGCTGATAATCAGTGCAAGATTCGCTCCGATCACAGAGCCTGCTAATGCACACACTACTGTTCCCGGAACAAAATACCAGTCAACTCTTTTATTTTTTATGAGCCGCCAGGTGGAGACAACAGTTCCTGTACATGAAGATAATTTATTTGTCGCAATCGCATTATGTACCGGCACACCGGCAAACATATATGCCGGCAGAGAAATCAATCCGCCACCGCCAGCGATTGCATCTACAAAGCCCGCCAAAAATACTAACGGGCAAACAATCAAAAATGTTTGTATTCCCATGGTTTTATATTAAATATGCTCGTGAGGACGCCACTGAGAATCGTATTTCTCTGACATCTCTTTTAAAAGCCTATTGTATTCTTTTACATGTTCCTCAGGTGTAATTTCCCCGTTCATCAGTTTCTGTCCAAGCTGTTTAAATGCATTCTCGGAATTCATTTTTTCAACACTCCTTTTGTTTTGTTCTAAAATTTTTACACACGGTTTTTTATTCTATCACAAATCGTAAAGAATGATAAGGGAAAATTTTTAAGATTTTTGATACCCCTCTATGGCCCACTGATGTTTTTTTGTCTTTTTACTATAGTTGATTCCTGCTTCCCTGATACTCTTTTCTTTTTATTTATACCATTGCTGCATCTACTTTTTTGTCCTCTTTTGCTTAATGCATTGAACCATGTTATACTTTGGCAAAGGAGGTTTTTCAATATGAAAAAAGACGGTTTTTATTCTTCAGGTGAATTTGCAAAAATGGCGCATATTACGAAAAAAACACTTCGCTATTATGATGCCCACAATATTCTAAAGCCTTCTTATCTGACTCCATACGGTGCGCGCTTTTATTCTGATGAAGATTTTGCCCGCCTGCAGCAGATTCTTTTGTTAAAATATCTGGGATTTTCACTTGATGATATCCGGGAAATGACAATCAATGATTCGGACTATCATTTTATGGCAAATGCGCTGAAACTCCAGCAAAAGCTTGTGCAGGATAAAATCGAACAGCTTCAGCTTGTAGAAAAAGCAATACAGGATACTTCCCGTGCAATCGAAGAAGAACATAGCGTAAACTGGAGCCAGATGCTAAACCTGATTCATCTTACCGGTATGGAAAAAAGCATGAAAAATCAATATCAAAACGCATCAAATATTTCCGCACGCATCCAGCTTCACAGTAAGTACAGCACAAATAAACAAAGCTGGTTTCCGTGGATTTTTGAACAATGCCATATGGAAAATCATTCAAATGTCCTTGAGATTGGCTGCGGTGATGGTTCTTTATGGCTTGAGAATAAGGAAAAGATTCCAGAACAGCTCCATGTTGTTCTCTCAGATATTTCAGAAGGAATGCTTCGTGATACCCGGCGTATGATTCATTCAAATATTCAAAACGCTCGATTTGACTTTCAGGTATTTGACTGCGAACGGATTCCATATCCAAATGACAGCTTTGACCTCATCATTGCCAACCATGTTCTCTTTTACTGCAAACATCTCACTGACGTTTTTCAGGAAATTGCCCGCGTGTTAAAACCGAACGGTGTTTTTATATGCAGCACTTACGGTTCTGAACATATGAAAGAAATCAACGAATTAGTCTCCGAATTCGATGACCGCATCATTCTGTCCGCAGAGCGGCTTTTTGAACGCTTTGGAAAAGAAAATGGAGCTGATCTCCTCGCACCATATTTCCATAATATAACATGGCTGCCTTATGAGGATTCTTTATATGTTACTGAACCAGAAACTTTAATTTCTTATGTTCTTTCCTGTCACGGTAATCAAAATCAATATATCATTGACCATTATAAAGAATTTCGGAATTATGTTCGCAAAAAAACAGAACACGGATTTAACATAACCAAAGATGCCGGGATTTTTATTACTATTTAATTCATTAAACGAACTACAGACGAAGACAGCCCGAGAAGAGAACCGATACCCTATATTTGTGGCCTCGGAGCAAGGTT
>ENA-ORUI01003094-ORUI01003094.1-human-gut-metagenome-genome-assembly--contig:-NODE-3094-length-12617-cov-3.021016_pt1 | contig 12617 bp, 10 predicted proteins | sample MGYA00242078_ERZ509205 | MGnify/ENA primary metagenome ERZ509205 (study PRJEB26280, sample SAMEA2338828) | human gut metagenome | biome: human gut; feature: human-associated habitat; material: faeces... | reverse complement strand
GTTCCGGTTTCGCCGTGTCTCAAAGGTAAACATCTACAATATCGGTTACTATGACGATTATTTTTATGGCTATATGGCAGACCATGCAGGATATGTACAGTATTTTGACCTGAAACTGTATGATGAGGGATTTGTTCTGGAACTTCCGGAGTGGAAGAACCCTTCCGTGATCCCGCCGTTCCATCCGCAGGATAAAATTTTCCATGTGCAGAAGGAATCGGAAGAGTGGGGCGATAAGCTGGATGTTGCCACTGTAGGAGATCTCAATGACCGGATCACAAGAGAAGGTGTGCAGAGCCTGATGCTGATTCAGGAGGCACTCCATGAGGCCAAGATTTCTTCGATTGCCGAGGAGATCCGGAGAAGGGGCAATGTAAAGTTCGTAATGATCGCAGGTCCGTCTTCTTCCGGAAAGACCAGTTTTTCTCACAGATTATCTATTCAGCTTTCTGCTCATGGTCTGAAGCCGCATCCCATTGCTGTGGATAACTATTTTGTGGATCGTGAACATACGCCGCTGGATGAATTCGGAGAAAAGAATTATGAGTGTCTGGAAGCCATTGACACGCAGCAGTTTAATGAAGATATGCTGAATCTCCTTTCGGGAAAAACCGTGGATCTTCCTACATTTAATTTCAAGACCGGATGCAGGGAATACCGGGGAGACCAGCTTCAGCTTGGAAAAGATGATATCCTGGTCATCGAAGGCATTCACGGGCTTAATGACAAGCTGAGTTATGCCCTTCCAAAAGAGAGTAAGTTTAAGATCTATATCAGTGCGTTGACACAGCTGAACATTGATGAGCATAACCGGATCCCCACAACGGATGGAAGGCTGATCCGCCGGATTGTCCGTGATGCACGTACACGTGGAACTTCCGCAAAGGATACCATTGCAAGGTGGCCTTCTGTACGGAGAGGCGAGGAGCAGAATATTTTTCCGTTCCAGGAGGAAGCAGATGTGATGTTTAATTCAGCTCTTGTGTATGAGCTTGCCTGCCTGAAGGTTTATGCGGAACCGCTGCTTTTTGGAATTGACAAGAGTGAACCGGAGTATCAGGAGGCGAAGCGGCTTTTGAAGTTCCTGGATTATTTTGTGTCGGTGCCCAGTGAGGGTGTTCCGTTTAATTCGCTTCTGAGGGAGTTTATTGGCGGTAGTTGTTTTAATGTATAAATTAATTGTATGAATAAAAAAAGCTATGTGTAGATATAAGGCTCTATGCAATGCAGATATCGGTTGGCACAAAGATGAGAAGATTAGGATTTCTCTGTGCATAGGATCTGTGGTGTGTGGAGCCTTTTGAGTGTGAATCGGAAAAGTTAAAGTTTTCTGTGGTGCTGCGGATGGATAACGGGATTTACAGGGCTTAAAGGAAAGGGAAAATGATCATGAAAGAAAAAGTACAACTGACAAAACTGGCTCCAAACTGTGGCTGTGCAGCTAAGGTAGGACCGGGGACTCTGGCGGGAGTTCTTGGAGGGCTGCCAAAGTTCTCTGATCCGGATCTTCTGGTTGGAACAGACACTTCGGATGATGCTGCCGTTTATAAGGTTTCCGAAGATCTGGCACTGATCCAGACACTGGATTTTTTTACTCCGGTGGCAGATGATCCTTATGATTTCGGGCAGATCGCGGCGGCAAATGCATTGAGTGATGTATATGCCATGGGTGGAACTCCGAAGACAGCTTTGAATATTGTGGCGTTTCCGAAGGATATGGATGTGGAGATCCTCGGGGAGATCCTGCGTGGTGGTGCAGATAAGGTGATGGAGGCTGGTGCGGTTCTTGCCGGTGGCCATACGATCCAGGATGATACACCAAAGTATGGGCTCAGTGTGACGGGTTTTGTAGATCCGAGGAAGTTCTGGAAGAATTTTGGAGCGCAGACCGGGGATAAGCTGATCCTGACGAAGGCGCTGGGTGCGGGGATCGTGAATACGGCGATCAAGGCGGATCTGGTGACGGAAGGTGCACGTAAGGCGGTTTTGGCTTCCATGAAGAAACTGAACCGGGATGCCTGTGAGGTTTTAAAAAAGTTTGAGGTTCATGCCTGTACGGATGTGACGGGGTTTGGTCTTGGGGGACATGCTACGGAGATGGCTGTGGCCAGTGACCGGACGGTTGTGATCGATACGGAGAAGCTGCCGGTGCTTCCGGATGTGGAGGAGTTTGCTTCTATGGGATTGATTCCGGGTGGGGCTTACAGGAACCGGGAGTTTGCTGAGAAAACCGGAGTGAAGAGTTCGGCGGTACTCTGGCGGGAGGATCTGGTGTTTGATCCGCAGACTTCTGGGGGATTGCTGGCGGCGGTTCCGGAGAGGGATGTGCCGGAGATCATGAAGCGGCTGGATGCGGCTGGTCTGCAGGCTGGGGTGATCGGTGAGGTTGTGGATCGGCAGGAGTGGACGTTGGTGCTCCGGTAGGAAATTAATTTACGAACAAATGTTTGGACGATAACGTCAGAGTGGATGGTTGCGTAGGGGGATACTGCTGGGGAAAGTGGTGGTAGCAGAATGACGGATGGTGGATGGCGGACGACGGACGCCTGGGGGAGAGGATATCGGTTTGGGCTGCTGCGGAGGAGGGGTGATAACTACTTGGGCTGCGGGAGTCGGCGTTATTGCGGCAGGGTCAGCTGTCTGAGCCAACGGCGAGTTCTGGCCCTGCCACAATGCTTTTAGCCGACTCACGGAGTCCTAGTAGTATCCCCCGACGGAGTCCCTGCCCGGAGCGATGCCACCTTCCTCTGGCGTCCCTCAACCACATCCACCTCTCAAAACCTCAAAAACATCCCCGACTGCATCCACTCCCGGAGCGATGCCACCTTCCTCTGGCGTCCCTCAACCACATCCACCTAACAAAACCTCAAAAACACCCCCAACTACATCCACTCCCGGGCCAATGCCACCTTCCTCTGGCGTCCCTCGACCACATCCACCTAACGAAACCTCAAACGTATCCCCGCCTGCCTCCAATGCTAAGAGCAGACGTCAAAAAAAATCTCTCGCACAGACATGAGACTCCGGCATTCTCTTTCCCTGGCCTTCCATAAAAAAATAAAATGTATTATACTTATTGACAAGCGGATAAAAACATCCGCCGCTGTTTATGGCAAATATCACACAAAGGGAGGTTTTTATCATGGAATACAGACGTTTTGGAAACACGATCTATCTTCGTCTTGATCCGAAGGAAGAGATCCTGGAGGAGATCGGCAAGGTTGCAAAAAAAGAGAATATCCGCCTTGCACAGGTCACAGGCCTTGGCGCCATCAATGATTTCACTGCAGGCGTATACAACACAGTGACAAAGGAATACCACTCTATTCAGTTCCAGGGAGCGTTTGAGATCGTATCACTTACCGGTACCGTTACCCGCAAAGACGGTGACGTTTATCTTCATCTCCATATCGCAGCCGGTGACGAGGAAGGCCATGTACACGGCGGTCATCTGAACCGTGCCATCATCAGTGCTACCGCCGAGATCCAGATCCAGGTGATCGACGGAGAAATCGGTCGTGAGTTCAGCGAAGAGATCGGTCTGAATCTGTTTAAATTCTGATTTTGCCAGACGGAGTTCAGCTACAGTCTACTGCTTTACAGTTTTAGATTTCATCACACATAAAAAGGGTGAAACTACACAGCATAATGCTGTCAGCTCACCCTTTTCTTTAGCTTCAATATTGCCCTCTTCCGCAATATCTGCAATGCTGTCACTGCTGTCGCCAAACTCTTCCGCACTCTCTGTCACGGTTCCGGCTTCCGCCAGCGGCATTTCCTCCTGTGCATAGGCCGTCACTGTTCCCGCTGACAGAGATGTGACTGTCACAGACGCCGCAAGCAGCCAGGCCATGATGGTACTCGTCTTTTTTCGCATACCTGTTCCTCCCTTTTCCTCTAATTCACTTTGCAGTTTTCTGTAAAGCTGATATCACTGTGAATTTGCCTGATATTTTCTGTTCTGTCAACAAAGTGGATTTTAACAAAATCTGGTCCGACGGATGTTCGCAATTGAAGCAGGGGACTTCCCTGATTCACCTACATTTACATTGACAAATTCCCCTGTTATGATATACTTTGATGATAAAACTATTTTATATTAAAATCATTTAAAGAACGCAAATGAATGTGAGGATCTGATCATTATGAAGAATTTTAAAATCGGTGATAAACTTACGAAATTTCCCCTGATCCAGGGTGGAATGGGCGTTGGCATCAGCCTTGGCCGTCTGGCAGGCACCGTTGCAAAGGAAGGCGGGATTGGAATCATTTCCACCGCTCAGATCGGCTACCGGGAAAAGGATTTCGACCGGAATACCGAAGAAGCCAACCAGCGGGCTATCCTGTCCGAGATGAAAAAAGCACGCAGGATTTCTCCTGACGGTATCATCGGCTACAACATCATGGTTGCACTGAAGGAGTACGCATCTCATGTAAAAGCCGCTGTCCATGCCGGCGCTGACCTGATCATCTCCGGTGCAGGACTTCCTACAGAGCTCCCTGCTCTTGTCAGCGGAAGCAAAACAAAGATTGCCCCCATCGTCTCAACGGACAAATCTGCAAAGGTTATCCTGAAATACTGGGAAAGAAAGTACAAGCGCACTGCAGACCTTGTGGTGATCGAAGGTCCCCAGGCAGGCGGTCATCTGGGCTTCCACAAGGAAGAGCTGGATTCCTATACACCGGAAGCCTACGACAATGAGATCCGAAAGATCGTCCAGACTGTAAAAAGCTATGCCGCAAAATTCGGCACGGAAATCCCTGTAGTAGCTGCCGGCGGCATCGCCACGCACGAGGATGTAAAGCATGTCCTTGATCTTGGTGTGGACGGCGTTCAGGTTGCCACCCGTTTTATCCCAACGGAAGAATGTGACGCAGACATCCGGCTGAAAGAATCCCTGATCCACGCCGCAAAGGACGACATTGCCATTGTAAAAAGTCCGGTAGGTATGCCGGGACGTGCCATTATGAATCCCTTCATGCAGCACGTCATGGCCGGTGAAAAAATCCCGCACAGTCCCTGCCACCGCTGCCTTGCCAAATGTTCCCCCGGCGAGATCCCTTACTGCATTACAGACAAGCTGATCGCCGCCGTAAAGGGCGACGTGGAAAACGGCCTGCTGTTCTGCGGAGCAAAGGCCTATATGGCAGATAAGATCGAAACCGTGCACGATGTGATCGCTGATCTGTTTGGCACAGAATCGGAGTGCATCCGGCTGTCATAAAGATAAACCTGCGCTGTCAGGCACCTAAACAAAAAGCCCCTGCTTTCATTGCTTTTCGCAGTGAAAACAGGGACTTTTAGTTTTTCTACCGGTTATCGATCTTTTCCGGGTACATGTCATGCTCTGCAAGGCGTTTCCAGGCAATCTCCTCCCATCTGGTTCCGGCTTTTCCGTAATTGCAGTATGGATCAATGGAAATGCCGCCTCTCGGCGTAAATTTTCCCCAGACCTCAATGTATTTCGGATCCATGAGACGGATCAGATCCTTCATAATGATGTTCACGCAATCCTCATGAAAATCTCCGTGATTGCGGAAGCTGAAAAGATACAGCTTCAGAGATTTGCTCTCCACCATTTTTTCACCGGGTACGTAGGATATCGTGATCGTCGCGAAATCCGGCTGTCCGGTAATGGGACAAAGGCTTGTAAATTCCGGGCAGTTAAATTTTACAAAGTAATCGTTGTCCGGGTGCTTGTTCAAAAATGTTTCCAGTACCTCCGGAGCATAATTGTCCGGATATTTTACTTTCTGATTTCCGAGAAGGGTGATCCCTTCTTTTTCCAGGTTTTCTCTGCTCATATTTTTTTCCTTTCTATGGTCAAACGGATATTTATGATCCAATCTATCTGTCAAGTGCCGGATCCTTCACTCCATTGAGCCGGAATGCCTCTGCTCTGTCAATACAGGTTCCACACACACCGCAGGGCTTTTCGCCGCCTTCGTAACAGCTCCAGGTCAGTTCATAAGGAACATTCAGCTCCAGGCCGGTTTTTACGACCTCTGCCTTTGTGCAGCTGACAAAAGGCGCCTCAACCTTCAGCTGGCCGCCGCTTCCCTGATAGATCGCCTCGTTGATCGCATTGTGAAACGCACTGCTGCAGTCCGGATATGCATTTCCGGCTGCATCATCCGCATGTGCTCCGTAATAGATCACACTGCAGTTTTTTGACAGCGCAATGCTTGCTGCCGAGGAAAGAAACAATCCGTTCCGGAACGGCACATAGGTTGAAACCGGTGAGCCATCGGTTTCCTTCAGCTGCTCTGCATAGCTTTCGTGCGGGATCTCTCTGTCTGAATGCTTCAGCAGCGAGCAGTCACTGTACCGGAAGATCGGCTCCAGATCCAGATAAAGATGCTCCACTCCGTAATATTCTGCTGTTTTTCTGGCAGCCTCAATTTCTTTTGTGTGCTTCTGTCCGTAAGCTACTGTTAATGCAATTACATTCTCTTTTCCATATTTGTTTACGGCAAGCCCCAGGCAGGTGGTGGAATCCACACCGCCGCTTGCAAGTACAAGTGCTTTCATAGCGTTCTCCTTTTCTGCGGTATTTCTTGTTATATTGTGATATGTTTTCCTGTCATACTCCCCGTTTCTGCGGGTCCCAGATCACCTTATGAAGCTGGATCTGAAGCTTTACATCGTTGAGCTTTTTTTCCATAAGGAAATCCACGATCTCCACCGGCTGGATCCTGCCAAATACAGGGCTGAAATAAACTGCCGTTTTTCCGACCAGCCTGTACTTTTCCAGGATTTCCAGGGCTTTTTCCATATCTCTGCGGCTGCTGACCACGAATTTCAGCGTATCCTCACTGCCCAGAAGCTCCAGATTGGAAAGGAGCATCTCTTTTTCCATGCCGCTGTCCGGTGCTTTATAATCCATGGTAAAGGACGGACGTTTTTTTAATATATGATAAGGCTTCAGATCTACGCTTCCATTGGTCTCAATCTCCACCCGCTGGGATGGATCCTCCAGGATTGCCTCGATCAGCTCCTCCATGCCTTTCCGTAAAAGTGGTTCCCCGCCTGTAAGTGTCACATTTTTTACGCCTGTTTCACGGATCCAGGAAAGGATCTCTTCTTCTGTCAGCCTTTCACTCTCACATCCCGGCTCATTTGCCCAGCTGGTATCACAATAGCTGCACTGAAGATTGCAGCCCTTAAACCGGATAAAAGCGGCAAGCTCTCCTGCCCGTCTGCCCTCTCCGTTGATGCTGACAAATTTCTCTACAACCTGATAGGTACTCATAGCCATACCGCCTCCGTTTCTTCTTCCGTTTCCCGGTAAGCTGCACAGTTATTTGGTGTTTCGTAAACAACAGCTCTTTTTACAGGATAGCCCTTTTCTTCCATTTTCCTGAAAAAATACTCTGAAAAATTCTCTGCTGTAGGGCGAAAGGGAACCTTCACCAGATGAAAGCCTTCCTCATCCAGTGCTTCCAGCGTTTTCGGACGTAATGTATTTTCTTCATAGATCAGCGTGTGATCCATGGAATCTGCCAGCTCCCGAAGATCCTTTTTCAGATCTCCGAAGTCTACCAGCATCCCTCGCCCCTGACCGTTTTTCTCCAGCTTCCGGCTTTCGATCTCAATCTCCACATGCCAGCGATGACCATGGATGTTGGAACATTTGCCGGTGTAACCGGACAGAAAGTGTGCCGAATCGAAATCTGCTTCTGTTTTTAACTGATACATAAATTTTTCCTCCTTCTGAATCTGTCACACCACCCGAATATTTCCATAAATAAAAAAAGCCGGGATTCCCGGCCTTGATCCAGTTAAAGTAAAAAAAGGGCAGACCCGCCACGAGTCTGCCCTGATTCTCACATCTTCTTCAGCCCTGGTTTTATTTATAGACAGGATGGTACAAACGAACTGTCTTATATTAATTTGTATGGTATTTCCGGAGATACTGCATCAAACGATAAATCGGACCAGATCATCCGCGTTCGCTGCTCACTCATGAGCGCAGTCGCTCCGCAACGATCTATGGGAACTTTCAGCTCCGGAATTACGGTAAATTTTCTGCAGAATTATCTTCTTCCGCAACACTTCTTATATTTCTTACCGCTTCCGCACGGACACGGATCGTTGGGATAGATTTTTCTTGCAGATGCCGGCTGCATCGGCATTGCTGTCGGCACAAAGCTGTTCGGCATTGCAGTGTGCGGCTTGCCTGTGGCAAACGGCCATACTGCTCCTGAGATCTCATTCGGTGTGTAACCGCGGAATTCCAGCATTCTTGTGTTATTGTTTGCCTCCATGATCAGCTTTGTAAATTTCTCAAGCTGCTCATCGTTAAACTGGATCCCCTTCTGGTTCAGGTTTTCCATGATCGCTGACATTCTGCCATCCATGGAGCATTCTTTGTAAATAAAGAACAGTACCTGATCCTTCACTGCATCGGAAACCTTTATCTCATCCAGCAGAAATCTGCCCAGTCTCTGGTAAGAAGCAGATTTTGTTGGATACCCGTTTTCGGAATAATCCAGGATCTCATCTACAGACGGAATATAGAATTTCCGTCCACCCTGACGTCTCTCGATATCCTTGTAAATGTTATTGACCAGTGCGGATTTCAGGATCAGCTGATCCTCCGCAAGCTCACAGATACAGGCCTTCTCCGGAATGGTATGATACAGCTCGATGAAGCTGTCATATCCGATGTCAAAGCCTTTTCTCTGCTTAAACATCTCATATACGGTCTTTGCCGGTGCAGATACATACAGATAGCTTACCATAATAAGACAATCCTTCAGCCAGTTTACCTGGCTGCGAAGTGTCCGGAATTCCGGTGTATTGATCTGGTCGTAAACAGCTGCAACCTCTGCCGGAACTTCTGCGTAATCATCACTGTAGGAAACAAGGTAGCCCATATCGTTCAGCCACTCTAATGTATTCCACTCATCCTCTGCAACATGGAAGCATTTTCTCTGAATAGCCGCCTCAAAAGCCAGTACTTCCTGATCGTCTGCTACGAGGAAGCTTGCTTTCATAACCTCCGGTTTAAGAACCTCTGCGGCAACCTTTGCGGCGATCTCTTCCTGATCCATTCCCTTGCAGTGAAGTCCAAGCTCACCTGCAATGCTGAGAAGGTCTTCTTTACGATAGGACATGAGGAAATCTTTTACTGTAGGATTTCTTCTGCTGCCTGTGGCTGCCTCATCTGCTTTTGCAGCTCTGGCTGCTGCCTCTACTGCCGCAGCAATGTCTTCAGATGCTTTGGCTGTTTCCACCTCAGTTTCAACTGCTGCAGTGCATCCCAGCTCTGGTGCCTCTGTCCAGTACGGATCATCCTCACCCTTTACTTCTTTTATAATAGAAGGAGCTTCTGCTATTCCCTCGTCTTTCTTCTCAATATCAACTCTGTATTCCGGAGCTTCCTTATCCGCACCATACTGACGGAAGGTAAACCATTTCTCGGAATCCATAAGCTCTGCAGTCTCTGTCTCGCCTGCATTTAATAATGTGAAATTATTCTTCGCTTCTCCGTCACCGTTCTCACGGATCTGTACTTTTTTCTGAAAAAATTCAATCTCATATAGGCTGCCTGCCGGATACTGAACCAGTTTTTCAAGCATGGCTGCCATCTTTGCAAATGTAACGTCAGCCGCAACAGTACAACGTCTCCATACCGGCGGTTTCGTTCCTTTTCTTGTGATTTTTAACTGATAAAACATTCCTGTGTTCCTCTCCTGTAAATATATGCCGGATCAGGAGATACGAATAACTCCTGATCCGGCGTAAGCAACTTCCCCTATGTTATACAAAAATAGAGAAATTGTCAATATTTGAGAGGCTTCTACAACACAATATCATATTTCTCAACCTGGATCACAGCATTTCCGTCACTGTGAAACAGGATCTCATCTGCTTCCACTGGTGTTGGGATCACGGTAGTCGCAGTTTTGCTTCCATCATTGATAAAAAGCTCTATGGAGCTTCGATCCAGGATAAAACGCAGCTTCAGATTTTGTCTGTCATCTGTGATCTGGAGCTTTCTTGTACATACAACATCACGCTGCACCCCGCTCCAGGTTCTGTCGATCTCCAGTATCTGTCTTTTTCGATCATAGGTAAAGACCGTTGTATATTCTTCATTGCGTGCAAGCTCAATCCGGAACTCATTGTACACATCCAATGCTTCCTGATTTGGATTTCCGGAGTTCCTGCTTCCATCCATGATGCCATCTGCGTTCTGCAATTCCACAGTCAGATCGATCATTCGGCCACGGACGCCTTCAAGGCTTAAGCTCTCACCCACTTTTACATTCTCATAACAGCAACGGTTTTTCCGATAATTCTCAATTTCTCGGACCGGCTTCTGCCAGATCTTTCCGTCACGATATTCCAGCTCTCTCGGAAGAGTCATCATTCCCTGCCATCTCTGCTTTTCCTTGATCACACAGCTATCCCAGGATTTCATCCAGGCGATCATCACTCTTCTTCCATCTGGAAGAAGGGTTGTCTGCGGCGCATAAAAATCAAGTCCGTAGTCCAGACTTACCGGTGCGTCTTTTTCAAATGTATGTTTTTCGCTGTCATAATCTCCCGTAAAATACAGGGAATTATGTCCATTATGAAACTCATACCCTTTTGCACGCATATGCTGCGGAGAACAGATCAGCACATGTTTATCCCCAAGCGGAAAGAAATCGGGGCATTCCCACATAACACCGATTTCTCCTGTGGAGTTCTCCGCAAGAATTGTTTCAAATTTCCATTCTTTCAGATCTTTACTGGAAAACAGAACTACCTGTCCAGGAATTTCTTCGCTGCGGCATCCTACGAGCATATGGTATGTTCCGTTATCTTCCCATACCTTCGGATCACGGAAATCAACTCTGCTGCATTTCTCCGGAAGCATATCTCCGGTGACTATCGGATTTTTCTCTGCCTTTACATAATCTTTTCCGTCACCCCAGGCAAGGCACTGATTCTGCCGGACTTCTTCTTTTCCATCAGGCAGCTTTTCTGTTGTAACTCCTGTGTAGATCAAAGCCTGTTTTCCATCCGCTTCAATAGCACTTCCGGAAAAGCATCCCTCTCGATCATATTCCTGATCCGGTGCAAGCGCTGTAGGAAGCTGCTCCCATCTGATCATATCCTCCGTCACACTGTGGCCCCAGTGCATAGGGCCCCAGTCACGGCTGTAAGGATGATACTGGTAAAAAAGATGTACCTTTCCTTTAAAAACAGAAAATCCATTGGGATCATTGATCCAGCCAACCGGTGCAGATACATGAAAGGCCGGTTTCTCTTCCTGCGGGATATTTTTTGCTTCCTCTATTTCATAAAGACGTGCTTTTTCAAGTTTTTCACTCATACTCTGCTCTCTCTTTCTTTTTTATGTTTCTGACCGGTATCTTTTTCTGTTTTTATTTCTCTGTCTCACTAAGAGACTTCTGATACTGGTCAAAATATTTCTGTTTGATTGCCAGATAATCAGACAGTCCATACTGCTCCATCTTTTTCAGATAGGAATCCCATTCTTTATCGATGTCGCCATTCAGGATCCAGTCTGCTTTTTTCTGTTCCGCATACTTCTTGATATCCGTGTCGTACTGAGATACCTTATTGGTATCATCAATACTCATAAATACATTCGGATACACATATTTACTGTTCATATCCTTAAGATATGTTTCGTGCATATTGTCGAGACGCCATTTTGCATCTGCCGGCTCTGTTACATATACATCGTAATACTCGTTAAGTATTGCCAACGGTCCGTTTACAGACTGTGCTTCACGAACCTCTACCGGAGATGCATCTCCCAGATCCATATGTTTCAGCATCTGACCACCTTCTGCATTCTCGGACATCTCAAAGATATTAAATGAATCTTTTTCCCCGTAAGTACCCCAGTTATTCTGCGGAGACTGGATCGGTGCATACATCTGATCGATCCATGCTGCTGCCAGTGCCGTATTCCGACAGCTTGTAGTCAGAACGCAGCGTCCTCTGTCAAAGCCACTGGTTTCACTGTTATTCTGTCTTGTGATATTTACAAGACCATCCGGACCGGCCAGCGCCGGGAGCATTACATAATCTTCATTGTTATCAATATTTGCAATATCCCAGGTGAAACACAGACCATATCTGTGGTTCTTACCTTTTGCAACATAAGTTGACCATTCCTGGGTAAAAGCCTCCGGATCCACCAGCTTTTCTTCTACCAGCTGATGGAGCCACTGAATACCTTCTTTATAGCCTTCCTGTACAGTTGTATAAATAACGGTTCCATCATCTTTCACTGCAAAATGATCACCGGTGTCACCATATCCTTCTCCGAATCCGTTGATGAGAATTGCAGGATCCTGATCACCATTATTGATGATAAAGGACATCGGGATCACACCACCCTCAATATCAAATTCTTGTTCCAGTTTATCTGCATTGTCGCGGAAAGCGATCAGAACCTGTTCCAGTTCCTCAGTTGTAGTCGGAACGTCCAGCTTCAGATAATCCAGCCATTTTTTATTAATGTAGGGAATATCTCCAATTGCCTGAATGGCTTCTTTCCCCGCACCAAGCTGCTCGATCCATGGGAAAGAATAAATATGTCCATCCGGTGCTGTACACATGGTTCTGTATTCCGGGTATTTTTCAA
>ENA-ORUI01003091-ORUI01003091.1-human-gut-metagenome-genome-assembly--contig:-NODE-3091-length-12624-cov-3.351977_pt1 | contig 12624 bp, 8 predicted proteins | sample MGYA00242078_ERZ509205 | MGnify/ENA primary metagenome ERZ509205 (study PRJEB26280, sample SAMEA2338828) | human gut metagenome | biome: human gut; feature: human-associated habitat; material: faeces... | reverse complement strand
AGCTTTTTACCAATTAAAACAGAATACTCAGAAACTCTGTCTGAATGACCTCTTGTGTAAGGATCTTTTGCTTCCACAGTAAATCTTAAAGTTTCTATACTTTCCATATATGCTTGCTCTAATTTATCATATGTATCTTTTAATTCTTCATTAATTTGCCTAATTAAATTCATTTGAGCTACTGCTTTTATTCCAGACTCTACTAATAAAAGTAGTTGGTCCATTTTATCACTTTTTTCGCAGTATCCCTGAATGTCTAATCTTTTAATTGTATCTAATGGAGGTGCTAAATCTTTATGACCAGTAAGTAATAGTATGTATAAGTCTTTGTTGAATTTCCTTATTTCTTCAACTACTTGGTCACCATGTACAGGAGTCATAATAAAGTCCAAAAGCATTAAATCAAAATGTTCAGTTTTCACTCTTTCAATTGCTTCAATAGGATCTGTAATACCAGTAAAAGTATAACCTTCTTTTTCTAGAAAAACTCCTAGAGTATCTAAGATACCAGACTCATCATCTACAGCAATTATCTTTTTGATTATCCGCAGTGCTTCAACGTTAAATGACAACACCCAAAAATAATAAATGATGCTCCTGATTCAAAACTTTTCTCATTGTTTCATCATACGGCCAAATGCATGTCTTATCCCATTAAATTAAGTGTAATGCAAATTTCAAAACCGCAGTCAATCTCGCTGTGTATGCTTAGATCCATACGTTCCTGAAAGTACATCCTTAATCTTCTTACCACGTTGTAAAGACCCAGATGACGGTTATTCTGGCTTTTAAAGTCATTGATCATCATTTCCTCCAGCGCTTTCGGATCCATTCCTTTTCCATTATCGGCAATGATCAGCTTCACCGCATCCTCGCTTCGACTCACACCGATAAAGATTTCACCACCGTCAATCACATCATGAAGACCATGCAAGAGGGCATTTTCAACTAGCGGCTGCAGGATCATGCCCGGCATGCTGATGCCTTTGATGTCTTCTTCTTCATATTCCAGCACAAAATCCACTCTGCCCGAAAAACGGACCTTTTGGATATCGATATACTTTTTGACTGCATGGATTTCATTTTCAAGACTGCTGATTCGATTTTGATTGTCCAGTCCATACCGCAGCAGATGACTTGTATTCAAAAGCATGTCCGCAGCATCCTTTGCCCCCACTTTCAAGCACAGACGATAAATCGTATTCAGGGTATTGAAAAGAAAATGCGGATTGATCTGATTCTGCAGCATCTTCAATTCACTTTTGACCAGCAATTCATCTTTTTTCAAACTCTCATTTTTCTGCTCCAGAAGCAGCTTTTCCAGCTCGTTCTTTTCTTTGATCGCATTATAACCGCTTACGATGCTGTCCGTCATTTCGATCATCGCATCGCTGATAGCATCCATTTCCTCACAGTTAAAATTGCTCTTGGAAATGGAATAGCTTCCTTTTCTGATCGAACCAATGTCTGACAAGATCTTTTCGATCGGCAAGATGACCTTATTACGGACAAAATGATTGAAATAAACAAAACTTCCGATCATCAGCAGCAACAGGATCATCGATCCCCACAAATAGCCGCTCTGCAGCAGATCGATGATCTGACGGTTTTCCTCCATCGAATCTGTCATGATCGTATAGTATTCACTGGAAGTAGACGTGATCAATGAAGTCGTCTCGACAAATTCGTTATATGTCGGCCTATAGTCCAATGCATCCTCGCTTGCATAGCTTTCCAGCAGCTGATCGACAACGTCCTGATATTCTGTCAGCATATTCTCCAGCAGGTCAACCTTCCACTTCTCATGAAACGCATCATTGCTTCTTAAAGAAGCAATGTTCATTTCCGCACTTTCCATTTCTTCTTTGTATTCATCCAGAAGTGACTCAGTATCTGTTGTCAGATAGGTCTTGATCTTGACCGATGCCTCATCAATGGCATCATAGTAACCCTGAATGGAACTGTACCCGTTCAAGATATTGCTGTAATTATTTCTGGTGTAAATCGACATACTGTTGGTAAAAATCATAAAGGTGATCACCAAAATGCTGATTACAATAAAAATTTATTTGTATGTCTTCGAAAACTGTAATTCTTATTTCTCATAATCATTCTTGTATGTATGAACATTGTTCTGATCAACAATCATCAGCCGCGGCCGGATCGTTTCGTCACTGTTTATTTTCCCCTTATTGTAATCATAAAGCATTTTTACACCATTATATCCGTAGTCAAAGAATGAAGTAACGATTGCACCGTCGATTTTTCCTTCCTTGATCATCTGGATCGTAACATCAATATCGTCTGCGCCATAGATCAAGACATCGTCTTCCTTACCTGCATTGCTGATGGCTTCATAACAATACTGTGCTGATTCCGCAGCAAAATTAATAGCTACATTGATATTCTCCTGAGTATCCATTACCTCTTCCCATTCTTTTCTGGCTCTGACTCCTTCTGATTTCGATTCGCTGATGCTGACAATCTCATATCCACCCGGATGAGAGGCAAAAACATGTTCGATCTCATCAATCTGATCCTGTGCAATCTTAAAGCCTGCTTCCGCAACCTGAATGGCAATGATCAGTTTTTCCTTTTTGCCGATCTTCCCCTCGATATGCTCCAGCAAAAGTTTCGCCTGTTCATGGAAATCTTTCCCCATAAATGCATAGCGTTTGGAAGAAGCAACATCACTGTCCACCAGAATGACCGGTATGCCTTTTTCGTAGGCTTTGTCAATCAAAGCTGCATCCACAACTCCCTGTGTTATGATTCCATCCGCATGCTGCAGGATCCCTATATTCATCTCTTTTTCCATGGCGGCAGTATCGATCACATCCGGTCCTCGGCATTCACATTTTACGCCAAAATCTTCGCAGGCTGCAAAAAATCCTTCATATGCCTGTTTCCAAATATCATTTTCCATTAAGGGATCCACAAACAAAAAATATAAATAATCTTCCTGTTCTCCGACCGCACAGCCACACAATGCCAATGCCAGCACCAGGACATAGGACAGCTTTCTCTTCATAACCTTTCTCCCGATATCATTATTTTTCTCAATGCACCCTTTGCGCATCTTCTCATAAAATTACTATAGCTTATTTCAATCATGAAATCAACGCGCGATACAGAAGCAGAATGCTTCGCTGCAACATTGCTCTTGCATACAAAAAACCCGAACGGAACATCCATTCGGGCTTATTGACTTATGGTGGAGCGTAGGAGGATCGAACTCCTGACCCCCTGCGTGCAAAGCAGGTGCTCTCCCAGCTGAGCTAACACCCCATCAGCACATATAATAATACTGATATACACACAGATTGTCAAGAGTTTATTTCAAGATCCTGTCAACTTATGATCATTTATTTCTTTCCGTCAACGCTAATTTTGTCTTATCAACACCGATGATGCCTTGTCCCTCCTCACGAATGCACAGAAACCACAGCACATCGTTCTCAAAACAGTCATAACGATAATGAGCTTCCGGATTTTTCTGTAAAAGAAGTTCTTTGATCCTTGCGATTTCCTCAGGTATCAAACCATCTTCCAGAATATGCAATTGTTCCTTGAAGTCTTCCGCCGTATGTGTCTGTACACAGAGAATGTCCGGATCGAAACGGACAGTCTGGTTTTCTTCATTCAGCAGCAGGACAAAGCGTTTGCCGGGATCATAATACAGCATTGGATGCGCATATTCGCTACGCTGTCCGCAGCGGGGACAGCGAAAGCGAAAATATTCGCCGCTGTATAACTGTTCTTTCAAACGGCTGTCAAAGGAGGCAACTGCATATGTCTCCTTCTTCAGCATGGTGGAATAAGCACAAAACGGACAGCTGACCGGTACAAGCCTGCTTTTCATGCGTTATGATCAGATTGCACGAGTTGCCTGCTTCAGCCATTCATTTTCTTCTTTATTCAGGTACGGTGATACTTTGGCATATACTTCCCTGTGGTATGCATTGAGCCATTCGCGTTCATACTTTGTCATGACATCAGGATCAATGCCATCCAGATCGAACGGTACGAATGTTATTGTTTCCAGATACATGAACTGACCGTATTCATTTTTCTCGCCCTTACGCACAACTGTTTCGTTTTCGTGACGAATGCCGTATTTTCCTTCCAGGTAAACACCCGGTTCATCGCTTTGTACCATTCCCTCTTCCAGAACACAGCTGTCGTTGCGCTCCGGAACGACACGCCAGCGGAAACCGTTTGGCGATTCATGCACATTCAGCACATGACCGATACCATGTCCGGTACCGCATTTATAATCCAGATCCAGATCCCATAACGGTCCGCGTGCCAAGATATCCAGATTCATGCCGCGGCAGCCGTACAGGAAGCGTGCCTTTGCCAAAGCGATCATAGAACGCAGAGCTGTCGTAAAGTGGAAACGGCATTCTTCCGAGATTGGTCCGAGCACAAACGTACGCGTGATATCCGTTGTTCCTTCCAGATACTGTCCGCCGCTGTCTACCAGCAGCAATCCTTCCGGCTTCAGTTCGACATCAGTTTCTTCCGTAGCACTGTAATGCATCATTGCCGCATGATCATTATAGGCCGCAATCGTATTAAAGCTCGGTTCCATAAAGTATTCCTGCTCACTGCGCAGTTTCAGCAGCTGATCAGAAGCGCTGATTTCCGTGATCTTTGTTTTGCCCACATTGTTTTTGAGCCAATACATAAACTTTGTCATTGCCACGGCATCACGGATATGACAACGACGGATATTCTCAAGTTCCACCGGATTCTTCATCGCTTTCATCAATACGACCGGATTAGGCTGATTGATGACCTGTGTTCCCTGCGGCAGGCTGGAAACGATCTTAAAGTTTGTATTTGCCTTGTCCAGAAGGACTTTTGCGTCAGCAGCTATATGCTTCACATCTTCATAAATCGCGTCATATGCCTTTACCGATACATTATTTTCTTCAAAGATCTGTTTGAGATCATCGCTCAGGCGTTCCTTGTTCATATACAAATACGCATCATTTTCCCTGATCATCGCATAACAAAGAACAACCGGGAAACAAGGAATATCATCACCACGCATATTGAACAGCCATGCGATATCATCCACACGGGTAATGATATGTGTATCTGCACCGGCCTCTTTCATCTTTTCACGTACGGCAGCCAGCTTTTCACCGGCACTTTTGCCGGTATATTTTACATCAAGAGCAAATGTCTTGCTGGCCGGAAGTGCCGGCCGGTCTTCCCAGATTTCACCGACCAGATCCATATCGCATTCAATTGCAATGTTTTTTACTTTCAGTTTCTTCTGCAGGTTCTCCTCGTGCTCGCCGTCGACGCTCGCGAAGTGCGACGCCTTGCGCTCGAAGAACTTGTCGCAGGCAGCGCGGAAACGCTTCCAGACGGCGTCCGAATGGCGCCGCGACACGGCTCCGATCTGCTTCCAGCGGGCCTGGAGGGCGATCAGTTCGTCGGTGGCCTTCTTCCACTCCTCGCTGTTCATCAGCGACTCGGCGGCCTCGCAGATCTCAATCTTCAATTGAAGGTTGTGCTCCATCTCGGTCTTCATTCCGGCATAGAACTGCCGCTTGGCCTCGAAGAAACGGTCGCACGCCGTGCGGAAACGTTCGTAGATGCGATTGTTATCTTTCTTCGGCGCGAAACCGATGGTCTTCCAGGTCTTCTGAATCTCCAGCAGACGGTCGCTCGCGCGGTTCCACTCCTTGCGGGTGGTGAGCGGCTGGGACGAAAGTTCCTCCGTGGCGACGCACAGCCCGGTCTTGAGTTCGAGGTTCTTCACCTGCTCGCCCTTCAGCGTTTCGAAATGCTCCTGATGCTGTTTGTTGATACGACTCGACGCGGCTTTGAAACGCTCCCAGAGCGTCTCCTTGTACTCATTGGCGACGGGACCCGTCTCGCGCCACTCGTCATGGAGTTTTTGCAGCTTGTGGAACGCCTCGACGACGGAAGGCTCCAGCACCAGCGCCTCGGCCTGCTCGCAAAGGGCTACCTTCTGCTCGTAGTTCTTCTTCAGATCGAGGTCGCGCAGCTCCTTGTTGATCTTGATGAAGCTGTAAAAATTCTCGACGTGCAGGTTGTAGGTCTCCCACAAATCCTTGACATGCTGCTGCGGCACGATGCCGGTATCCTTCCAGCGCTGCTGCAACTCGCGGAACTTGTTGAACGTATGGTTGAGCGTCTCGTCCGAATTGACCAGCTCCTTCAGCTCCTCGATGATCGCCTGCTTGACCTTGAGATTCGCCTCCTTCTCGGCTTCGAGGTTGGCGATGAACGCGTCGCGGCGACGGCGGTACTCCTTGAACTGCTCCTTGAGCTGGATTTCGGCGCCGTCCACCGAAGGAGCGAAATCCTCCTCGGCGCCGCCCTCCTCGACGAAGCGGCGGCGTGCGGCCTCGACCTCGGCGCGGCGGATGCGGTAAAAGGCGATCTTCAACGCCTCCACATCCCGGCGGATCGACTGCACGGGCTGCTCTTCGAGCATCCGGGCGAACAGGGCCACCAACTCCTCCTTGCCTTTTCCGGCGAACTTGTCCTCCTCGGGCTTCTGCGCGGCGAGTTCCTCCGCGGCCTCCTCCTCGGGCGTCACGCCCTCGATCTCCAGCCCGGCATTCTGCGCCGCGAGCGCAGCCTCCTCATCGGCAAAGTCCACCTGCACGTCCCGGGACGCGTCCTCCTCCGATTCCGCAACCTCCTGCCCGGCGGCAGGCTTGATCCGGGCACGTTTGGCGCGCGGCGCAGCCTCCTCGCCGGAAATCCGCTCCGCGGCGGCCTCCTCCGCAGGCGTTTCTGCGGCGGGCGTCTTCGTCACGGCGGATTCCGCGGGCGCATCCGCAACCTCCGCAACGGGTTCTTCCGCAGCGGCGGACGCCTCCGCAGCCGGTCCGGCGGCGGGCATTTCGGGTTCAGGGACTCGGGCAGTCACGGCAGGATTCGCTTGCGCATCTTCAGCCGCAGGGCTGACTTGCTCCTCGGGAGCAGGAAGTGTCGGTTTTTCAGTAGCCATTTCAGTACACGTTTTTTGGTTCCCGCATATGCGGAAGCATATAAATCTCGCAAATATAACCATTTTATGCGGAACGCCGAAAAGATTTCGTCAAAACATGCAACAACGCCGCCCTGCGGAAGCGCGAAATCGCTGCATCCCGGCACGGCGGCGCAATTTTCCGGTCTGTTCCGGCCCTTCGTCAGCGCTTGCGGCCCTTTGCGGCAATGCGTTTGGGCGCAGCCTGACGGCCCGTGGTGACGGGACGGCCGCTGCGGCGGACGCTTCTGGTCCCGCCGCCGCGCTTGGGCTTCTCCCATGCCGCGGCATCGTCGTAACGCTGGAAAGCCTCCCAGTCGAACCCGTCGTTGCCGCCTGCCGGAGACGCGTTCCAGTCGTTTTCGGCCTTTTTCCGGCTCCGCGTCACGGGACGCCGCTCCCCGGCGTCGTCCGCCGTTTCCGCGGTTTCCCTGCGCGGCCGCCTTTCGGAGCGGAACTCCTCCGCGCCCTCGGGCTGCCCGGCCTTCCTGCGGCCCCGCGTCTCGGAACGAGGCTCTCCGGCCGATTCGCTTCCGGACGCGCCTTCGCCGCCGTTGCGACCCTCCGTAGCCGGCCGGCGCCGCTTTCCGCCGCCGTTCTCCGCATCGGAACCGTCAATCTTGGCGATGCGGCGACGGCCTCCCGAGGCGTTGAGCTGCCCCACGACCGCCTCGGCGTCGCTGAACGGCACGCTCACCAGCGAATAGTTCTCGAAGACACGCACGTCGTCGATATTCTTGTCCCGCAGTCCGCACTTGCGCTTGAGCATCTCCACGATCCGGCGGGCCGTGTAGCCGTCGCGGCCTCCGAGCGCCAGGAACAGCCGCGCCTTGCCCTTGCGGTCGACCGAGAACGAACGGATTTCGGGATAATTGCTCTGATCCAGCTCACTGCGGAAAGCCAGCCGCAGCAAGGCCCCCAGCGCCACGTCGGGCGCATAGCTTTCGAGCAGTTCGGCCGCGATGTCGGCGTAGTCGCCGTAGCTCTCATTGGCCACGATCTCCTGCAAATCGTCCTTGATCTTGGCGCGCTTCATCGCCACGATGTCCTGCGGCGAAGGCAGCGTCTCCCGCTTGATGTCGGCCTTGATGTCGCGCATCATCCAGTTGAAACGGCGCAGTTCGGCGCCCGAAATGAAGGTGATGGCCGTACCCTGGTTGCCGGCGCGGCCCGTGCGGCCGATGCGGTGGACGTAGCTCTCCGAATCCTGCGGCAGCGAATAGTTGATCACGTGCGAGAGGTTCGACACGTCGATACCCCGCGCGGCCACGTCGGTCGCCACCAGAATGTTGACCGCCTTGTCGCGGAACTTGCGGAGAATCTTCTCGCGCTGGGCCTGCGACACGTCGCCGTGCAGCCCCTCGGCCGAATAGCCCTGGGCCACCAGACGCGTCGCCACCTCGTCCACGCCGATCTTCGTGCGGCAGAAGACGATGCCGTAAAAGTCCGGTTCGATGTCGATGATGCGCGTCATGGCGTCGAACTTGTCGGCTTCGCGCACCTCGAAATAGATCTGGTTCGTGAGGTCGGCCGTCAGGTGCTGCGACTCCACGCGCAGCACCTCCGTATTGCGCATGTAAGCCTCCGAAAGACGGATGATCCGCTCGGGCATCGTGGCCGAAAAGAGCAGCACGCGGCGGTCTTCGCCCGTATGGCCCATGATCTCCTCGACATCCTCCACGAAGCCCATGTTGAGCATTTCGTCGGCTTCGTCCAGAACCAGGAAACGGACCTTGTCCAATTTGAGCGTACCGCGGCGGATGTGGTCCAGCACGCGCCCCGGCGTGCCGACGACGATGTCGACGCCCCGCGACAGGCGGCGCAGCTGCTCGCTCATCGCGGCCCCTCCGTAGATGGCCGTGATCGAGAGCCGCCGCTCGCGGTTGTAACTCAAAAGTTCCTCGGCGGCCTGCACGGCCAGCTCGCGCGTCGGGACGAGGATGATGGACTGCACGCCCTCTTTCGAAGGCTCGATCTGCTGGAGTATCGGCAGCCCGAAAGCCGCCGTTTTACCCGTACCGGTCTGGGATTGCGCGATGATGTCGTTCTCTCCCGAGAGCAGACGGGGAATCGTAAGTCGTTGGATGGAGGTGGGTGTTTCGAACCCTTTTGCCTGGACGGCCGCGAGCATCTCCTCGCTGAGGCCTAAAGCGCTGAAATCAGCTTCGTTGATCATATATGAATAGTTGAAAGGCCAAAGGTACGACAATTTATTGAATATTCGCCGGAAAATCATTATCTTCGCAAAAAGTTACGCACACACGGCCCCTCGCGGGCCGCCTGACCGAAAACCGACACCATGAGTCACCGTATCCTGCTGGTCGACGACGAGGTAGACATCCTCGAATTCGTCCGTTACAACCTCGTACGCGAGGGTTACGAAGTCTTCACGGCCGAAAACGGCGCCGAGGCGCTGAAAGTGGCCGCCGAATGCCGTCCGCACCTGATCCTGCTGGACATGATGATGCCGGTGATGGACGGGGCGCAGACCTGCCGCGCGATCCGCCGAAACCCCGTGCTGAAGGACACGATGGTGGTTTTCCTCTCGGCGCTGGGCGAGGAGGGGCAGCAGCTGGCAGGGTTCGACGTGGGAGCCGACGACTACCTGACCAAGCCTATCAAGATGAAGCTGCTGGTAAGCCGCGTGCAGGCGATCCTCAAGCGCATCGACGCCGACAGACCTCCCGAGAAGGCCCCGGCCCCGGGGCTCACGGTCGACCGCGAGCGTTACACGGTGATCCGCGACGGACAGGAGATCACCCTCCCGCGCAAGGAGTTCGCGCTGCTGGACCTGCTCCACTCGTCGCCCGGGAAGCTGATTCCCCGCGAGGAGATTTACGCCAAGATCTGGGGCACGGAGGTCGTCGTGGGCGACCGCACGATCGACGTGCACATCCGCAAGCTGCGCCAGAAGATCGGCGACGAACGCATCGTCACGGTCAAGGGCGTGGGATATAAATATGAACCCTGAAACGAAAGGTGAAAATTGGATTGTCATTCCGGGAAGAGCCGAAGGACCGACGTGGGAATCCGCTGGACGCGTTGTGAGGTTACGACCTTTGATCGGATTGCCGCGTCGCCACGCTCCTCGCAATGACGGGAGAGGGGGGGGGCAGGCGACCGAATCGGTTTGTCCGGACGAAGCGATTTTGAATTGTGAATTATGAATTGTGAATCGAAAAAATACCGCCGCATCGTCGTCAAGATCGGCAGCAATGTGCTCACCCGCGAGGACGGACGGCCCGACACCACGCGCATCTCGGCGCTCGTGGACCAGTTGGCGCGCCTGCACCGGGCCGGCACGGAGTTCATCCTCGTCTCGTCGGGCGCCGTGGCCTCGGGCCGCAGCCTGCTCGAAACCCGCGTCGGACGCATCGACACCGTTTCGGCCCGCCAGCTCTTCTCGGCCGTCGGGCAGGTGAAACTGCTGAACCGCTACTACGACCTCTTCAACGAATACGGCATCGCCTGCGGGCAGGTGCTCACCACCAAGGAGAGCCTCTCCACGCGGCGGCAGTACCTCAACCAGCGCAACTGCATGGAGGCGATGCTCGCGGCGGGCGTCGTCCCGATCGTCAACGAGAACGACACGATCTCGGTCACGGAGCTGATGTTCACCGACAACGACGAACTTTCGGGTCTCGTGGCGGCGATGATGGGAGCCGAGGCGCTCGTCATCTTGAGCAATATCGACGGCATCTACGACGGTTCGCCTTCGGACCCCGCCTCGCAGGTCATCCGCCGCGTCGCCCCGGGCCGCGACCTTTCGCAGTACATCGACACGGCGCGTTCCTCGCGCGGTCGCGGAGGCATGACGACCAAGAGCCGCATTTCGTCGCGCGCGGCGGGCGAGGGCATCGAGGTCGTGATCGCCAACGGCCGCCGCGACAATATCCTGACGGATCTGATCCTCACGGACCGCGACGTCGTATGCACGCGTTTCGAAGCGGCTCCCCGACCGGCTTCGGGGGTCAAGAAGTGGATCGCCAGCAGCGAAGGCTTCGCCAAGGGCGCCCTGCACCTCGACGCCGGGGCCGCCGCGGCCGTCTCGCAGAGCAAGGCCGCGAGCATCCTCGCCGTGGGCGTCACGGCCGTCGAAGGGGATTTCGAGCGCGACGACATCGTACGCATCCTCTCGCCCGAAGGCGCCCCACTGGGCGTGGGCCGCATCTCGTGCGACAGCGCGACGGCCCGCCGCAACCTCGGCCGCAAAGGTCTCAAACCGCTGATTCACTGCGATTACCTATATCTGGAATAAAAATGGAATACGATACGATCTTCGTCGCCGCCCGGCGCGCCGGCAACGAACTGGCCCTTGTCGACGCCGGGCGATTGAGCCGCACCGTCGCGAAAGCCGCCGCCCTGCTGCGGGAAAACGCCGGAAAAGTGCTCGCGGCCAACGCCCTCGACCTGGAGGCGATGGACGCCGATTCACCCATGCGCGACCGCCTGCGGCTGACGGCGGAACGCATCGCCTCGATCGCCGCCGACATGGAATCCGTCGCCGGACTGCCCTCGCCGCAGGGCGAAACGATCGCCGAATGGACCCGTCCCAACGGCATGACCCTCCGCAAGGTCCGCGTACCGTTCGGCGTGGTGGGCATGATCTGCGAGGCGCGCCCCAACGTCACGGCCGACATTTTCTCGCTCTCGATGAAGACGGGCAACGCCTGCGTGCTGAAGGGCGGCAGCGACGCCCGCCGCTCCAACGAAGCCATCGCCGCCCTGCTCCGCGAGGCGCTCCGCAGCGAAGGCATCGACCCGGCGGCCTTCACCCTGCTGCCCGCGGGCCACGAGGCTGCCGGAGCGCTGCTGAACGCCGTGGGTTACGTCGACGTGGTGATCCCGCGCGGCGGCGCGGGACTGATCCGCTTCGTGCGCGAAAACGCCCGCATACCCGTGATCGAAACCGGGGCGGGCATCGTCCACACCTACTTCGACCTCGACGGCGATCTGACGAAAGGCCGCGCCGTGGTCTGCAACGCCAAGACGCGGCGCGTCAGCGTCTGCAACGCCCTCGACTGCCTCATCGTCCACCGCGAACGGCTCCGGGACCTCGCGGAACTGTGCGACCCGATGGCCGCCGAACGCGTCACGGTCTACGCCGACGCGGAGGCGTACGCCGCACTCGAAGGCCGCTACCCCGCGTGCCTGCTCCGCCCCGCCGCGGAGGAGCACTTCGGGACCGAATTCCTCGACTACAAGCTGGCCGTGCGGACCGTCGGCTCCCTCGACGAAGCTCTGGCGCACATCGCCCGCTACTCCTCGCGCCACAGCGAAGCCATCGTCACCGAAAACGCCGGGACGGCCCGGGAGTTCACCCGGCGGGTCGATGCGGCGTGCGTCTACGTCAACGTCTCGACGGCCTTCACCGACGGCGGCCAGTTCGGGTTCGGCGCCGAGGTCGGCATTTCGACCCAGAAACTCCACGCCCGCGGCCCCATGGGACTGGCCGAGCTGTGCAGCTACAAGTATATCATCCACGGCAATGGTCAGATCCGCTAAAGCCCGCTGAACCCACCTTTCCAGTGCGGAAATCGGGAGTGAGCGTTTTCTCCATAATATTCATAATTTAGAAACGAAACTGAAAAGCTTTTTCCGAA
>ENA-ORUI01003085-ORUI01003085.1-human-gut-metagenome-genome-assembly--contig:-NODE-3085-length-12636-cov-3.544710_pt1 | contig 12636 bp, 18 predicted proteins | sample MGYA00242078_ERZ509205 | MGnify/ENA primary metagenome ERZ509205 (study PRJEB26280, sample SAMEA2338828) | human gut metagenome | biome: human gut; feature: human-associated habitat; material: faeces... | reverse complement strand
TTAAAAAGATCCTCTATATGTTCGAGGGAAAAGAGAACAATGTCCGCATTCGCCTGACGGACACAGGAAAGCTCATCGGTACGACCTGCGACCTGCACACTTCGCTCGTGCGCGACTTAGAGGAGCGCTTCGGCAAGGAAAACGTCGTGGTGAAATAAGAGAAAGGAGCGGCGGCGATGAGATTGCGTTTGACCATGATTTGAACAATATTTCAATCATGGAGGAATTATGAGAATTATTGAATACCAGACCTACCGGGAAGAGGAGATCCTGCCGCTGTACGCATCTGTCGGCTGGACGGCCTATACGGACGCGCCCGATGCGCTGCGTCGCGGCTTTGTAAAGTCGCTGCTCACGCTCGCAGCCTATGAAGAGAAAACGCTTGTTGGCCTTGCCCGCGCCGTGGGTGACGGTGAGACAGTCGTGCTTGTGCAGGATCTGCTTGTTTTCCCCCAGCATCAACGACTCGGTATCGGCACAGCCCTGATGCGCGCGATGATGGATCGTTTTGCAAACGTCCGCCAGTTTCAACTTTTGACAGACGACACGGAAAAAACGCTCGCATTCTACCGCTCGCTCGGTCTGCACGACCTTTCGTCGCTTGGCTGTCAGGGCTTTATGCGCTGATTCGGCGCATCACTGGCAAAACATTCATAACGAAAAAGAGACAGGCAAATGCCTGTCTCTTTTTGTATGTAAGGACTTTATTTTCCCTCGTCGGGTTCGGAGAAGAGCGTGTTCAAAACGCCGGTGTAGAGCTGCTCGGGATTTTTCTGGAAGCGCTCGGCGAGATCCTTGGCCATGACCTCCTTGGGAACCATCAGTTCCATCTTCAAGATGGGCTGGCTCTCGTCGTCGTTGAACGCGAGCGTGACCGTGTAGGTCCCGTTGCGGCGCGGCGCGATGTCGGACTGGATCTGCGCGCGGCGCTTGAGCTTCTGGTTGAAGATCGTGATGTTCTTGTCGGCGCGCAGGCGCACAGAGTAGGGAAGGCTCGACTCGCAGATCGCGCCGTTGTGCAGCCCCTTCTCTGTGATGGCATAGAGTCCATCGTCCGAGAGCGAAAGATGCTGCGACTCGACCAAATTGCTCAGGCATTCGGAAAAGTCAAAAAAGTCGATGCCGTCGTCGCACATCGTCAGCTCCTGCATTGCCTCGAACGGTACCGGCTCGATGAGCCGGGAGGCAACATAAAGAATAAGAAACTTGATCTCCAACTTGTCCTGAATAAAACCGACGCGCCCCATAGCGCACCTCCTTGGGTCAATTTTCAACGATCATAGCATAAATCTGCGAACAATACCACAAAAAGTTGTCGGTATCGGTCGCTCATAATCTATATTTAGTGTACCACACATTTTTTGGATTGTATAGGACTTTTTTCAACGCTTTGCAGCGCACACCCATTTTCGGGTGCGGCATAGACTGGTGTGAAAGAATCCGGCGCGGCTGCCGGACTTTCCAGTACTTAAAATAGGAGGTATTCTTGCTTTATGGCTGATAAAGTAGCAGCAGGCCCCGTCGGCGGCGCAAACGGCGCGCGCGAGGCGGTCTGTATTCATACGAAAAAGATCTACTCGTCCTGCCGCGACAAGGACTGCATCGAAGATCTGCGCTTTTACCCCACGGCCACGGCACAGAGCGTTCTGAGCACGGCGCAGGGGCTGCGCGGCGGCAGCGCCGAGCTGATCTACACCTTTGTGGACGTTGAGCCCGTGAACTTTAACCGCGGATACTACACCGTTGATATGCACTTTTTCTACCGCATCACCTTACAGGCGCTCAACGGCAGCACGCGCTACACGGAGATCGAGGGTCTTGCGACCTTTGATAAGCGCGTCGTGCTCTTCGGCAGCGAGAGCGGCGCGAAGATCTATTCCTCCGTTCCCGAGGCGAACGCCATTGACATGCCGCTCAACCTGACGGCAAATCTTCCGACCGCGGTGGTCGAGGTCGTCGATCCGATGCTGCTGTGCGCGCACTTTGCCGACAACTGCAACTGCCGCTGCGGCTGCGAGCGCGGAACGCTCAGCGGCGTGCCGGCCGGTATTTTGGAGGCCTTCAATGAACCGATCCTCTTCGACGAGTCCGCCATCCGCCGGGTATGTGTCTCGCTCGGCCAGTTTTCGACCGTGCGCTTAGAGCGCGACACGCAGCTTCTCATCCCCGTGTACGACTACTGCATTCCGTCCAACGAGTGCACGCTCGCCGGCGGCGATTGCAGCTGCGAGGATCCGTGCCGGGTCTTCGACGCGGTGGAGTTCCCGATGGACGATTTCTTCCCGCCGGCAGTGCCGTCGGGCGGCTGCTGTAACTGCGCCTGCCCCTGCGGAGAGAAGTGACGAACCATCAAGCAAACGCGAAAAAACGGGGAAATTCCCCGTTTTTTCTTTTGCCGGAAACGGGACAAGGCGGCATAAGCCCGTCCGCGCGCACATAGAGTGGACTAACACCAGAGAAGGGAAGTGTGGAACGGTGGAACGGCTTGATCGGATCTATCGCTATGAGCAGGCATGCGAATTTCTGCCGCACCGGCTGAAGAGCCTTGCGCTCTCGCTGCCGGACAAGCAGAAAGAGCGTGTGGAGGAGCTGCGCCTGCGCGTGATGCACCCATTGACTGTGTTGACGGGTGAGGGCGAGTTGAACGCGGCGCCCGACGGGATCGCCTCGCTCGTAAAGGCGGAGGACTTGGAACAGATGCTCGGCGCGGTGACGGAATACTCACGTTATGCCTGCATTGAAACGCTGCGGCAGGGATTTTTGCCGCTGCGGGGTGGGTTCCGCCTCGGCGTATGCGGCAGTGCCGTTGTGCGCGAGGGAGAGGTGAATAACCTCAAGGACATCTCTTCGCTCGCGCTTCGCATCGTGTGCGAGCACATCGGGCTCGGGAGTGACATTGCGCCGCGGCTTTTTGACGAAAACGGACGCTTTATGAGCACGCTTCTTCTCTCGCCGCCCGGCGGCGGAAAGACGACGCTGCTGCGCGATCTCGTCCGCGTGTTGTCGCTCGGTGACAGCGAGCACCGCGCGCTGCGCGTGGCGGTCGTCGACGAGCGCTGTGAGCTTGCCGTGTGCTGCAAGGGCAGGCCTCAGATGGAGCTTGGCAACCACACGGACGTGCTCTCGCTCTGCCCCAAGGCAGTCGGTATCCCGATGGTGCTGCGCGGTATGAACCCGCAGGTCATTGCGGTCGACGAGATCACGGCGGCAGAGGATATTCGCGCGATGTGCCTTGCCGCGAACTGCGGCGTGGGGCTGCTTGCGAGCATCCATGCGGAAAGTATGGATGAGCTGCGCTTAAAGCCGCTCTGGCAGGAACTTTTGCGTGCGGAGGTATTCCGGCGCTGCGTCGTCATTCGCGCAAACGGCGGCGCACGGTCTTACGAAGTGAGCGCGCTGCCATGCTCCGTCTGACGGGGGCTGCGCTGATCCTCGGCGCGGCGCTGCGGCTGCAAAGGAGCCTGAGCGTGCGTGGCCGGCTGCGGCGCAAAACGCTGCGCGCTCTTGCAAATGCCTTTCTCTCGTTGGAAAGCGCTGTCCGGTCGACGCTGACGCCGCTTCCCGCGCTGCTGCAAGAGCTGCGCTGCGAGAGCGAAGCGGCGAGCTTTTTTGCTGATGTGACCGCCGGCCTTGCGCGCGGCGAGCCGCTCACGGCCGCGTGGGAGGGCGCGGTAAAAAATCTTCCCGTCGGCACTCGGGAACGGGAGACCGTTTGCGCGCTTTCCCGTTCGCTCAACGGGGAGGAAGAGAGCGTCTGCGCCGCGCTTGCGCTGAGCGCGCGCGAGCTGACTGCTGCCGAAGAGGAACTGCGCCAACAGGCGCGCGAGCAGAGCCGCATCACGTCAGCACTGTGCCTCGGCGGCGGTGTGATGCTCTGCATTCTGCTGATGTAGCGCTCTGAGAAGGATAAATGCTTTACAGAAGGAAGTCGTCTATGGATATTGACCTCGTGTTCAAGATCGCGGCGGTCGGCATCGTTGTCGCCGTGCTCAACCAACTGCTCGTGCGCTCCGACCGGCCGGATCAGGCAATGCTTGTGAGTCTTGCCGGGCTCATCACAACGATGATGCTGCTTGTGCGGGAGATCAGCTCGCTCTTTGATCTTATCAAGAGCCTCTTCGGGTTTTGAGATGGAGCTGCTCATCAAACTTGCGGCGCTGAGCCTGTGCGTGAGCGCTGTTGCAGCGCTGCTCAGAAAGAACGATGACGCGCTTGCGCTCCTTTTGCTGCTTGCGGCGGTACTCGTCGGCTGCGCGATGCTGCTGCCTGCGCTTGCGGATCTGTTTGCCTTCTGCGAACGGGTGCTGGGGCTGACAGGCCTGCCGCTCGCGCTGTTCGTGCCGGTCGTCAAGGCAACGGCCATCGCGCTCGTGGCGCGCTTTTCCTGCGCGCTGTGCGCCGATGCGGGACAGGGGGCGCTCGCGGCGCTCCTTGCCACAGCAGGAGCGGTGTGCGCGCTTGTCTGCGCGCTGCCGCTTATGGAGGCGCTGCTTGAGATGGTGGAGGGATTTTTATGAAGAAACTGCTCTGCCTGCTTTTTGCCGCCTTGCTGCTCTCTTCCGGCGTCTCGGCGCTCGAGCTGCCAGGCGGGCTTGACGAGGCTGTCCCGCAGGAGCTGATCGAAAGCGCGGAGGCGGGGGACGATCTCATCATGCACGGCGGGCAGTATCTTTTCTCTCATTTCCGCACGGCGCTGCAAAGCGCGGCAGCGAAGTCACTGCGCGGCGCGATGGCGCTCATGCTGCTCTCACTTTTATGCGGGCTTGTCGAAGGCACGGCAGAGAGCGCGGGCGAGCAGCCCGCGCGGTACGCGGGCTATCTTGGCGTGCTTGGCGCCGCGGCGATCGCATCGCAGGATCTGAGCGCGCTCATCGGTGTCGGTGTCCAGACAATGGACGAGCTTGCGGCGATGGCAAAGCTTTTGATCCCGACCGTCGCCGCGGCGATGGCGGGCGGCGGCTGCGTCGGCTCGGCGAGCGTGTGGCAGGTGGGGGCGCTGATGCTCAGCGATCTCTTTCTCTCGCTGATGCGCAATGTGCTCGTGCCGCTGCTCTACTGCATGATTGCTGCATCTGCCGCGGGCGCGCTCCTGGAGCAGAGCCGCTTATCGCTTCTCTCCAAGGGCATCGGCAGGCTGCTCTCGTGGGGCTTGAGTGCGGTTTTGATCGTATTCACCGCGTTTTTGTCGCTCACGAACCTGCTTGCCGGCTCTGCCGACCGTCTGGCGGTCAGGGTCGGGAAGACGGTCATCTCCGGCGCAGTTCCCGTTGTCGGCGGTATCTTGTCCGACGCGACAGAGGCCGTTGCCGCCGCCGCGCTCACGCTGCGCGGCACGCTCGGCGTGTTGGGCGTGTTTTCGGTGCTTGCGCTCTGCCTTGCGCCGCTGCTGCATCTGGCGGTGCAGTACCTTTTCTATCAGCTGGCAGTGTTTTTCAGCGCTGTGACCGGCGCTGATCCGCTCTGTAAATTCTTGGAGCAGCTGTCCTCCGCCTTCTCGCTGATGCTGGCGATGACGGCGGGCGGGGCGTTTTTGCTGCTTGTATCGTTTTTGATCGCAATGATGATGGTGGTGACGGTATGACGTTTCTTCGCTCATGGCTTTTAAGCGTAACGGCCTGCGCGGTGCTGATCAGCATTGCCCAACAGCTTGCGAACGACGGTGCAATGAAGAAGATCGTGCGCTTTGTCGGCGGCATGGTGCTGATGCTTGCGATGCTGCGTCCGTTGCTCTCGCTTTCCTTCGACCTTCCCGCGCTTGACGGCGAAAGCTACCGCGAAGCGGTCGAAGCGCTGAAAGAAACGCTGTCCGCCGAGCAGGAGGACGCGCTGCGCGAACGCATAGCCGCGCAGACACAGGCATATATTGAGGACAAAGCCGCCTCGCTTGGCCTGAACGTGCGCGCAGAGGTGCGCACAGCGATATATGACGGTGTACCACTGCCGGATTCTGCCACGCTGTACGGCGAAAAAAACGCGGCGCTCGGCGCGTACATCACGCAGGAGCTTGGCATAACGGAGGAGAAGCAGCGATGGATCGAACCGGATTGAACGCAGCGCCGGTGCAAAAGGCGCTCAAAGGCATCAAGAAGTACAAATACATTCTGCTGACGGCATTGCTCGGCGTGCTGCTTCTGCTGCTGCCGCAGGAGGGAAAAACATCAAAACCTGCTTCCGACACGCCGTCCGCCGCGGAAAACTTTGACCGTGAGGCATTGCAAAAGGAAATGGAAACGATCCTTTCCTCGCTTGATGGCGTGGGCAGGCTGTCGCTCATGCTGACCGTCGAGGGCGGCGGCGTTTATGAGCTTGCGCAGGACGAGAGCGCGTCGCTGAAAAGCTGCGGGGAGGAGGTCGACGAACGGACGAAGAAGACAGAGACCGTTGTGCTCGGCAGCGGCGCGGGCGCGGAGGTCGTTGTGACCCACAGCCGCTATCCGCGCTTTGTCGGTGCGCTCATCGTTTGTGAGGGGGGAGACCGCGCTGACGTGCAGCTGAACGTGACGCAGGCCGTCAGCGCGCTGACGGGGCTTTCGTCCGACAGGATCACAGTGGTCAGGGGAACGCCATGAAACTACAGTATTTTTATTATGCAAAACGCAGGGAGGAAACAGTGATGAAGCAGTTATGGAAGCGAAACGCAGTGGTCGGTACGATCGTGGTCTTTGTCTGTGCGGCGATCTTTCTCAACGGAAAGTATGCCGAAAAGGTCGAAAAACCAACAAAAATCTTAGGCCAGTCCGAGCTTGTGAGTACGGACGGCGGCGCAGCCGAGGTCTCTGCTGATGCGGAGGGAAAAGATTACTTTGCATCGGCGCGGCTGACACGCCAGCAGGCGCGCGACAGCGCGCTGTCGCTCTTAAAGGAGGCAAGCGAGAGCGAAGAGGTGGATGCTGAGACGGCAAATGAGGCGGCAAAAAGCATCGAAACACTCGCGTCCTACACGCTCTGCGAGGCGCAGATCGAAAACATTGTCACGGCCAAGGGGTATGAGGACTGCGTTGTTTTCATGTCGGCGGACGGTGTGAGCGTGGTCGTTTCGACGGGAGAAGAGGGGCTTCAGACCGAGGACATCGCCCGCATCACGGACATCGTCAAGCAGGAGACGGGGCTCAGTGCAGAGAGCATCAAGATCATGGAAGTAAATTAGCTGTTGTATTTTTTGAAAGATGATGGTAAAATACTCTTCGATATGAGCATTCAAGACAAGGAGTGGATATTTGAATGGCTGAAAATCGAGAGTATTTGACCCGCGCCGAAGAAAACGGCAGCATCAGTATTGCAGAAGATGTGGTTGCCGCCATCGCGGCAGATGCCGTTGCCGAGATCGAGGGCGTTGGCTCCATGTGCCAGAATATGACCGAGCAGATCACCGAGCAGTTCACCGGAAAAAAGGGGCTGCGCGGCGTACGCGCCGAGGTGAGAGACGGCGATATCATCATTGACGTTTACCTGATGGTGCGCTACGGCTATGCCATCCCCGAAACGGCCCGCAAGGTGCAGGACAGCGTGTCCGCCGCGGTGAGCGGCATGACGGGCTACAGCGTCCAGGCGGTCAACGTCCATGTCGGCGGGATCAGCTTCAACTAAGAGAAAGATAAAGGAACAGACGAGATGATTCGCAATACAGCGCGAGAGATCGCAGTGCATCTTGCATACGAACTGAGCTTTACGGATAAAACGCCGGAGGAGCTGCTCGACGAGCGGCTGACGAAGGAATACTTCGATACGCTCAAGGACGAGGACGGTATCTATGAAAAAGCACCCGGCGCCACGCAGGCGGATTATATCCGCGCCATTGTGACCGGCGTTGCCGAGCACGCACCGGAGCTGGACGGATATATCGCCAAGTACGCCAAGGGGTGGAGCTTCGACCGCATTCCGCTTGTCGCCTCGGCGATCATGCGCGTTGCGATGTATGAGTCTCTCTACCGCAGCGACATTCCGACGCGCGTGGCCGTCAACGAAGCCGTGGAGATCGCCAAAAAGTATGAAACGCCGGAAACGGTGAAGTTCATCAACGGCATTCTCGGCAGCTTTGTGCGCGGTGAGATCAGCGCGGAATAAAGCATTGCCAAAAAGCAGAGTACCGCCAACGCGGCGCTCTGCTTTTCTTCCGTTTTTTAATTATTTTTGCAAGAGAGGTGAAGCGGCGTGGCGCAGGAGCAGATGGTCTTCAGTGTATCGGAAGCAAACAACTTCATCAAGGCGCTGCTCGACGCCGTACCGCAGTTACAGACCATTTTCGTGCGCGGCGAGATCTCCAACTACAAGCTCTATCCCTCCGGCCACCATTATTTTACGCTCAAGGACGAGGGGAGCGCGCTCAGGTGCGTGATGTTCCGCGGCATGGCGTCAAAGCTTCGCTTTCGCCCGGAAAACGGCATGAAGGTCATCGCCTTCGGCCGCATCGGCGTCTTCCCGCGCGACGGCGCATATCAGCTCTACTGCTCGGACCTGAGCGCGCAGGGGGTTGGCGATTTGTACGTCGCCTTTGAGCAGCTCAAGGAAAAGCTCAGCAAGGAAGGGCTCTTCGACCCCGCGCACAAAAAGCCGCTGCCGAAATATCCCGCGCGCATCGCCATCATCACCTCGTCGGCGGGTGCGGCGATACACGACATGCTGCGCATTCTGAACGCGCGCTGGCCGATGAGCGAGGTCGTGCTGCTGCCCGTGCGCGTGCAGGGCGCGGAAGCGCCGGCCGAGATCGCGGGCGCGCTGCGCTACGCAAACAAATGGAGGGTCGCCGATCTCATCATCACCGGGCGCGGCGGCGGTTCGATCGAAGATTTATGGGCGTTCAACGACGAGCGCGTGGCGCGTGCGATCTACGAATCCGATCTTCCGGTCATCTCCGCCGTCGGACACGAGCCGGACGTGACGATCTCGGATTTTGTTGCCGACGCACGGGCGTCGACGCCGTCCAACGCGGCGGAGATCGCCGTGCCGGATCAAGAGGAGCTGCGCCGCCGGCTCGGCGCGCTGCAAACGCGCATGGAGCAGAGCGAGCGCAAGCGCGTGAAGAATTTGCGCGAGCAATTTGAAAAAACGGCGCGCAGCCGCGTGCTGCAAGACCCCATGGCGTTTATCGACGACAAGCGGCTGCTGCTCGATTATACGCAGAAAAATCTCGCCTCGCTCGCCCGTCAGCAGATGGCGCAGCGCACACAGCAGTTTACAGCGCTTGCGGCCAAGCTCGACGCGCTGAGTCCGCTCAAGGTCCTCGGCCGCGGCTACGCCGTTGCGCGAAATGAACAGGGACAAATTCTGCGTGCGGCGCAGGAGGCCGCAGCCGGCGAAAAAATCGAGGTACTGCTCGGGCAGGGAAGTCTCAACTGCACGGTGAACGCGTGCAATATGGGAGGAAATGACGATGGCAAAAACGTTTGAAGACAATATCGCGCGTCTCGAAGAGATCGTGACGGCGCTTGAAAAAGGCGACGCAAAGCTCGCCGATTCCCTCAAGCTCTTTGAAGAGGGGACGAAGCTCGTGCACGACTGCGGCGCGATGCTCGACAAGGCCGAGCAGAAGGTCGCAAAGCTCTCTAAGGGCGCGGACGGCGCGCCGGTCGAGAGTACATTTGTTTCGGAGGAGTAAGCAATGGAGGAAAAGCAGTTTTCCGCCCGCGTGGCGGAGTACAAGGCGATGGTGGAGGGCTATCTTTCCTCCTGCCTTTCAGAGGCGCAGCGCGCAAGCTATCATAAGCTGACCGAGGCAATGCAATACAGCCTGATGGCAGGCGGCAAGCGGCTACGCCCGATGCTGGTGCTCGAATTCTGCCGGATCTGCGGGGGAGACGTCGAAAAGACGCTGCCCGTTGCCTGCGGCATCGAGATGCTGCACACCTATTCGCTCATTCACGACGATCTTCCCGTGATGGATAACGACGATCTGCGCCGCGGCAAGCCCTCGAACCACAAGGTGTTCGGCGAAAGCACGGCGACACTCGCAGGCGATGCGTTGCAGGCGCTGGCGTTCGAAACCGTTCTGTCAGCAGATATTCCCGCGCCGTGCGCACTCAAGTGCGCGAAGCTCCTCGCAAATGCCGCCGGTCACGAGGGGATCTGCGGCGGTCAGGAGCTCGACCTTGCATGGGAAGGGAGAGCACTGAGCGCATCGGAGCTGGAGGAGATCTATCTGCGCAAGACGAGCGCGCTCATTCGCGCGGCGTGCCTGATGGGCGTGGCTGCCGCGGGCGGCACCAAGGAGCAGGAGGAAGCCGCGATCGGCTACGCCGACAACTTCGGCATTGCTTTCCAGATCCGCGACGATATGCTCGATGTGGTGGGCGATGAAGAGACCTTCGGCAAACCCATCGGCTCTGACAGGGAAGAGGGCAAGACCACGTTTGTCGACATTCTGGGACTGAACGGCTGCCTTCGCGTGATCGAAGCGCACAGTGAAAGCGCGGTCGAAGCGCTGTTCGGTCTGGAAAGCACGGATTTCCTGACCCATCTTGTCCGTATTTTCGAAAAACGGGAACAGTAAATATAAATTCTCGTTCAATTCGATAAAAAAACGGGAAATCATGCCAAAGTGTGAATTTGGTGTTGACAAGAGAAAAAGATGGTGCTACGATACGCACATCGAAACGAACCCCACCGGGTGGGAATGATCAAGAGAAAGGATCCATTGGCATGAAGAACCTTTACACTGCCAACTTCATGATGATGCCGATGATGCGCATGTTCAGCATGTGCATGCTTTGTCATGGAGAAAATGGTCATTTCCTTTCAGAAACTGTCTGAGAAAAACAGCGAAGCGGCAGCGGAAGGTCAATGACCTCCCGCTGTTTTTTACTGCTCGAACAGCATACACTCCCCGCGGCCTGTCCGTTCCAAAAAGTAGCTATTATAAAATAAGTAAGGAGAACAAAACGATGAAAAAGCATTCTATTAAGCTGACCGCACTTGTCCTTGCACTGGTCCTCACTGCCGCTCTGGCCCTGACCGGCTGCGGCTCCAAGAGCGACGACTCTGGCGACAGCGCCACCACCATCCAGATCGCCGTCCCCAACGACACGACCAACGAAGCCCGCGCGCTGCTGCTGCTCCAGGACAACGGCATCATCAAGCTCGCTGACGGTGCCGGCATCACCGCCACCAAGAACGACATTGTCGAAAACCCGTACAACGTCGAGATCGTGGAGACCGAGGCCGCGCAGATCCCCAACATCCTGCAGGACGTTGACTACGCCGTCATCAACTCCAACTACGCCATCAACGCGGGCCTGAACCCCGTGGCCGACTCCCTCGTGATCGAAGGCTCCGCCTCCGCTTACGCCAACATTCTGGCCGTGAAGGAAGGCAACGAGTCCTCTCCCAAGGTCCTTGCCCTGATCGCCGCTCTGGAGAGCCAGCAGGTCGTCGACTACATCAACGAGAAGTATGACGGCTCCGTTGTCAGCACCGTGGATACCCCGACCGACGGCTTTGACGCCACTGTCGACTACGACGCTCTCGCTGGCGAGACCATCTCCATCGCCGCTTCTCCGACCCCGCACGCTGAGATCCTCGAGGTCGTGAAGGAAATTCTTGCTGAAAAGAACATCACTCTCGACATTCAGGTCTACAATGACTATGTCGTGCCCAACACCGTTGTCGAAGACGGCACTGTCGACGCCAACTACTTCCAGCACAAGCCCTATCTCGACGATTTCAACGCCGAGAACAACACCCACATCGTCTCCGTTGCCGCCATCCACGTCGAGCCCATGGGCCTGTACGGCGGCAAGCAGACCACGCTCGATGCGCTGAGCGCCAAGTAAGAGAGAAAGGAGGGAGCGTTCTTGATCGAACTGAAGCATTTAAGCAAATCCTTCGAAACTGCCGGAGGACGGGTAGACGCGCTCAAGGACGTCTCCCTCACCATACCGGACGGTGACGTTTACGGCATCATCGGCATGAGCGGCGCCGGAAAATCTACGCTCGTGCGCTGCATCAATATGCTCGAGCGTCCGACCGAGGGCGAGGTCATCGTGAACGGACAGCGGCTCGACACGATGTCCCCCGCACAGCTGCGCACGGCGCGGCATGACATTACGATGATCTTTCAGCGCTTCAACCTGCTCATGCAGCGAAACTGCCTCGCTAACGTCTGCTTTCCGATGGAACTTTCCGGATTGCGGGGAGAGAAGAAGTGGCGTGAGCAGCGGGCGCTGGAGCTTCTCGACATCGTGGGGCTCAAGGACAAAGCCAAGGCCTATCCTGCGCAGCTCTCCGGCGGTCAGCAGCAGCGCGTTGCCATCGCCCGCGCGCTCGCAACAAATCCGAAGGTCCTGCTCTGCGATGAGGCCACGAGCGCGCTCGACCCCAAGACCACGCGCCAGATCCTCGAGCTGATCGGCGACATCAACAAAAAGCTCGGCATCACCGTCGTCATCATCACACACCAGATGAGCGTGGTGAAGGAGGTCTGCAATCACGTTGCGATCCTCGACGACGGCGAAGTCGTGGAAGAGGGCCTTGTTTCTACCGTCTTTTCCGCGCCCAAGTCCGCGGCGGCGCGCCACCTCGTGTTCCCGCGCGGCGCGGACATCGACGTGTCCGACCCCCAGCAGCAGCGCCGCATCCGCCTCATCTTCCGCAGCGCGAAGACGACATCCATTCCGCTCGTCGCGCGCCTTGCGACCGACGAGG
>ENA-ORUI01003084-ORUI01003084.1-human-gut-metagenome-genome-assembly--contig:-NODE-3084-length-12637-cov-4.607137_pt1 | contig 12637 bp, 8 predicted proteins | sample MGYA00242078_ERZ509205 | MGnify/ENA primary metagenome ERZ509205 (study PRJEB26280, sample SAMEA2338828) | human gut metagenome | biome: human gut; feature: human-associated habitat; material: faeces... | reverse complement strand
GATAACTCTTTTTTTCTGATAAGACACGTTATCATGAATTCATGATAAACGCCCGAAGATCAAAAAATGGCTGGGCGAGGTCGTCGGCAAAGAGGGTGAGGACTTGACCCGCCACGACAAGTGGCTGTGCATGATGTACCCGCGCTTGAAGCTGCTGCAAAAGCTGCTGGCGGACGATGGTGTTATTTTCATCAGCATTGATGAGATTGAACATCGTTATTTGGAACTCGTCATGGATGAAATCTTTGGCTCTGCTAACCGGATAGATACATTTGTTTGGCAGAACAACTATGGTGGCGGAGCTAAGAGCAATTATGTCGTTCACTTGCATGAGTATGTGCTGTGCTTTGCAAAGAACATCTCGACAGTAGGGAAAATCGAACTTCCGCCAGATGATAACATTCTCAAATATTATAAATACAAGGACGAGAAGTTTGACACAAGAGGACCGTACAGATTACAGCCTCTTGCAACAACCAGCATGGATGACCGCCCGAATCTGAGATACCCACTGTTTTACGAAGGGCATGAAGTATGGCCTGCAAAACAGTGGTTTTGGTCGAAAGAACGCGCATTGGAAGCGCAAGCGAATGATGAACTTGTTTTCTCCGAGAAAAATGGCAAGTGGACAGTAAACTACAAGCAATATCTAAATGGTGCGGATGGTACGCAACGAAAAAGCAAGCCGTATTCCATCATTACGGGTATATATACTCAGGCTGGTACAAAAGCCATCAAAGAGATTATGGGGAGCGGCAAAGCCTTTGATTTTCCTAAGCCGCCTGAGTTAATAATGTACTTCATTCAAATGATTACCGGCAAAGATGATATTGTCCTCGATTCCTTCGCCGGTTCTGGTACTACCGCCCACGCCGTTCTCAACATGAACAAGGCGGACGGCGGACACCGCAAGTTCATCCTCATTGAGATGATGGACTACGCCGACAGCATCACCGCCGAGCGCGTCAAGCGTGTTATCAAAGGTTACGGTGAGGGCAAGAACGCCGTGGAGGGCACAGGCGGCAATTTCAGCTTCTATGATCTTGGCGAACCGCTGCTGCACGGTGATGTGCTCAACGAAAATGTGGGCGTTGAAAAGATCCGGGAGTATGTGTACTTTACAGATACGAAAGCCTCTCTGCCGGAATCGCACCCGGACGAACCGTATTTTATGGGTGTCCACATTGGCAGCGCTTATTATTTCTATTATGAAAAGCAAGCTGTTACTACGCTGAACCGGGAGTTCCTGCATACGGTCAAAACCGAGGCCGATGCCTATGTGATCTACGCCGACCTTTGCACCCTCAGTGAAGCAGAGCTTGAGAAATACCACATTACATTCAAGAAAATCCCCCGGGATATTACGAGACTGTAATAAGTTAGCCGTGAAGAGAAAGAAGGGATATAATGGCTTTTACATACTGGCTTCCAGACGAGCAGGGGCAGAAGCAGGAACACAAAACAAATAATAATTCCGTTATTATTATCGGGGCAAATGGCTCTGGCAAGAGCCATCTCGGCGCATGGATTGAGCAACAAGATCTTGAGAATGTTCATCGAATTGGCGCACAACGGAATCTGAACTTTAATGAAGACATAGCGCTGAAAAGCTATTCGCAGGCCGAAAATTTCGTTTTCTACGGAACCGATAACAAGGGATACGTCGAAAGGAAAGATAAAGCTTACAGATGGGAATGGGGTAAATATACAACTAAATTAGTGGATGACTTTGAAAACGTCCTTGCGGCTTTGATCGCGCTAAAGAATAATGAGAATGACCTTTTTGTAAAGCAGTGCAGGGAAGCTGAGGAACGCAACATCTCGAAACCGTGCGTTCCGATCACTGTATTAGATAAATTACAGAGTATTTGGAAAGAAGTTCTGCCACAAAGGGATTTAATTCTTGAAGATTCCAAATTCTATGCAACCTTTGAAAAAAGCGGAGAGCCGGTCAAGTATTCTGCGAATCAAATGAGTGATGGCGAACGTGCTGTGCTATACCTTTCGGCTCAAGTTTTATGTGCTCCAAAGAATAAAATGCTCATCATGGATGAACCAGAAATTCATTTGCACCGCTCGATAATGAATCGCTTGTGGATGGCGCTGGAACGTTATCGTCCTGACTGTCTGTTCATTTATATTACGCACGACACCCAATTTGCAGCTATGCATCCCAATGCAGATAAACTCTGGATCAAAGAGTATGACGGTCAGAATTGGAAACTTGAAAAGATAGATAGCGCTGATCTCCCTGAAGAACTGCTGCTGGATATTCTAGGAAGCCGCAAAAATGTTCTATTTGTTGAAGGTGAGAGAAACAGCTATGATACTCAGTTATACACGGAACTGTACCCCAATTATCACATTGTTCCCTGCGGTAGCTGTACGCAAGTAATTGCCCGCACGAAAGCATTTCGTAATAATCAGGCGCTGCATGATTGTGATGTATATGGTATCATAGATAGAGACTTCCGCTCTGACTATGAAATAGAGAAATACAGAGAAGACCGTATTTTCACAATCAATGTGGCAGAAGTCGAAAACCTATTCATTGTGGAGGGTTTAGTTCGATTGATTGCTTCGCATATGGCAAAAGATCAAGGCGCAGTATTTGAAGCGGTAAAGAAATATGTAATCGAAGATCGATTTGCCAAACAACTCAATGGTCAAATATGCGAAGGAACTGTCGCACAAATCAAATATAAACTTATGTGCGCTGAAATCTCAAAGAAAAACGAGTCCGAGGCAAAATCCAGCTTAGATGCTGCAATAGCCGGGATAAACTACGATGCTATTCGAGCAGAACAGGAACAGAAATTTCAAGCCGCACTTCAGGGCGGAGAATACGCAGAAGCTATCAAAGTGTTTAATTATAAAAACATTTCAACTTCTGTTGGACACTTCTTTGACATTGATAATAAGGGATACTGCTCCTTAGTAATTGCGCTTTTGCACGGGGATAAACACGATGACATTGTGAATGCTCTTGCTCCGTATCTTCCAACCGATATTCCAAGGTAACAGAGGTATCAGTCTATGGAACTTAATAACTATCAAAAGCAAGTCATGCGTGACCTCTCCGCATACTTGGACTGCGTCAACCGTGGAATCAATCTGTTTTCCGCGTGGCGGGAATACTGGTTTTCCAAGGATGTGGCCGTTGGCCTCGGCGGAGTACCATCCTATAATAACTCTATTGAACGTGCGCCTCATGTATGCATGAAGGTGCCCACCGGCGGCGGTAAGACGTTTATGGCCTGCGCTTCCGTTCGGCGGATTTTTGATGCCTTGCCCACTGGAAAGCCGCAGGTGGTGGTGTGGCTGGTCCCCAGCGATTCCATCCTGACACAGACCATCCGCACGCTATCCGATGTGGATCACCCTTACCGGCAGAGACTGGATCAGGATTTTGCCGGGCGTGTTGGCGTGTACACCAAGGAAATGCTGCTGAACGGGCAGAACTTTTCGCCGGACACTGTGCGGGAAATGCTGACAGTCTGCGTAATGAGCTATGGCTCGCTGCGCATTGACAGCCGGAAGAAGGATGTCCGCAAGGTCTATCAGGAAAATGGCAATCTGTTCCGCTTTGCAGAGTATTTCAAAGATACGGATGCACTGCTGGCCGATACGCCGGATACGGCGCTGATTCAGGTGCTGCGCCATCTGGAGCCTATCGTTGTTGTGGACGAAAGCCACAATGCAGAATCGAAGCTCAGCACGGAGATGCTGAATAATCTGAATCCGTCCTTCGTACTCGATCTGACGGCAACGCCGCGAAAAAACAGCAACATTATCTCCTATGTGGACGCCCGTGAGCTGAAGAAGGAACACATGGTAAAGCTCCCCGTAGTGGTATATAACCGCACCACCCGGCAGAGTGTCATTCAGGATGCCATCCAGCTGAGAGGAAGCATTGAGCAGGAAGCTATTGCCGCAGAAGCAGTTGGCGGGAAGTATATTCGGCCCATTGTACTGTTTCAGGCACAGCCGCGCACTGGGGACAACAGTGATACGTTTGATAAAATCAAGGCGATGCTGGTAGGCATGGGCATTCCGAAAAACCAGATAGCGGTGAAAACATCTGATGTGGATGACCTCAAGGGACAGAACTTGATGAGCAGGGATTGTGAAATCCGATACATCATCACCGTCAACGCGCTGAAAGAGGGCTGGGACTGCCCCTTTGCCTACATATTGGCGTCACTGGCCAACCGCACCTCCACTGTGGATGTGGAGCAGATTTTGGGACGCATTCTGCGTCAGCCCTACGCGATGCAGCACAGCTCGCCGCTTCTGAACACCTCCTATGTGCTAACAAACTCCGTGGACTTCCACACTACATTGGAGAAAATCGTGGTCGGTTTGAATAAAGCAGGCTTCAGCCGTAAGGATTATCGTATCGGTGAAGCGATGGAAGAACCGCAGGCTGTGACTCAACCGGAAGCAGAGCAGACGAGAATTCCATTTGCGCCGCAAGCCACTGAGGCCGATGCCTTTGACGATGTAAATGTACAGGAAGTGAAAACGGCGCTGGAAAGCACGGCGCAGGGAAACACGGCGATTTCTGCAATGGTTCGGGAAGCAACGGTGCAGGCGGAAAGCTACACGGCGGCGGCCAACGAAGCGGATGACGGATTTATGGGAGGTGAGCTGGGAGATATGCTGATACAAAATAGGGTACAGCCCTATCTTGCTGAAGAGGTATCCGCATTGCGGATTCCGCAGTTTTTCCTTCGTTCCGTTCCGGATTTATTTGGCGATGAATTTGAACTGCTGGAGAAGGAGAATCTTTCCGAGGGATTTTCTCTGACCGGGCAGGATGCACAGGTTAGCTTTGAGCTGGCCACCGGTGAAATGTACCGCGTTGATGTGGAGGATCACGGCGAGGCAGTGCCTAAGTACAAGCGTGCGGACAGTGAGCTGAGTGAATACATCCGAAATCGCATGGCACAGCTTCCGCCAGAACAGAAAATTCAAAGCTGCACCACGATGCTATGCGCTCAGATCAATCGGAACAATCGATATGCGGCATCGGAGATCAACGACTATGTGCGCAGAATTGTTGGCGGCATGACGCAGGATGAGCTGGCAGCTATGGAAACGGCCATCCCGACATATGCCGCTAAAATTTCTCAGAAGATTGAGGGGCTGGAAGAGGCATATCGGGAAGAGCAGTTCCTTCGCTGGCTGGATGCAGGCAAGATTGTGTGCCGCGAGAATTATATACTGCCGTCTGTAATTACACCTGCCAACACAACGGATGCCATTCCCAAGTCCTTGTATGAGGCTGAGAAAGATGATATGAATCCGGAAGAGCACGAGCTGATCGACGCCGTAGTAGCCCTCGACAATGTCAAATGGTGGCACCGAATCATTGAGAAGAAGGGCTTCCGGCTGAATGGCTTTATCAACCATTATCCTGACTTCATGGTAATGACCAAGTCCGGAAAGCTGGTGCTGATCGAATATAAAGGTGATGACCGCGATAACAGCAACAGCGCCCGCAAGCTGAAGCTTGGCCGTAAATGGCAGGCGCAGTGTGGGCCGGAGTACCGGTATTTTATGGTGTTCAAAAACCGCGATTTCGGCATTGATGGCGCATATACGCTGGATCGGTTTGTTGAGATTATGCGGGAGCTATAAATTCTGATTTCATAGAAGCCGAAAGTAATGGAGTGATACTTTGCACTGTTCGGAAGGAGAAAATTAAATGAAACAATTTCTATACCTAGATACAGATATTGTTAATTCTATTATTGCACAATCAGAAAAAGGTCTTATACAAGAACAATCCGAAGAAAATGGAAGCGACAAGAAAAAAGGCACGCATATTAGTGGGAGTATGGAAGGCTCAGGGACAGCAGGAGGTTCTTTTCTTAAATTAGCAAAAGCTGAAGCTAACCTTTCTTTATCTGGAGAATTGGGGAAAGAATACGTTTCTTCAACAACATCTAGGGAGATTATATCCAAAGTTCTTCATGACGCAGCATTTGATATCGCATATGGTTATATTAAGCCACAGAAACTTTCTGTAGGGAAAAATGACTCGGGTGAGTATGGGGATTATGTAGAATTAACCCGCGTTTTTGATTTTGTTGATATGGATTATCTTGAAAAGCTGTTTTCTAAAAACGGATTGATTGATTTCCTCAAGAAAAACGACAAAGAGAAAATTGAAACGGAAGCAAGTAGGGCAACAGGTGAAATGAACCGAGCACAACTTCGCTCTACGGAAAAAACAATAAAGAGCGAACTCAAAAAACTTATCGCCGAAAGTGATAAGCAGTATGATGATATTCATGATATCATCGTTGCATTTCGTCAACTTATGCCCTACGCTCGTATGATGATTTCATATGACGGATATCTAATTCCGATGGACGACCAATATTTTCGGATTGATCCTCAAAATCTGGGTTTCAAGTATGGAGGCGAAATCACATGTGTCGGTATGATTACAAATATTATTGGTGCTGATACAAACCCCAATGATCCTAAAAATATGTTCGCTACGCTTCAATTTACGGTTAATGAGGCATTGCGCAAAATCTTACCTACAAATAAAGAAAATTTGTGCGTTATCCATCCAATAGCGGTGTTTTATGGAAAGTAGTCTTTGCCTTTCTTGACATTATTGACACAGAGCAAACAGCGCAAATCCGTTGGAATACAACGGGTTTGCGCTGTTTATGCCTTCAGTTCCACTCCTCCCGAATCCCCACGGTCGGCCACCTGTCCTCCGTCACTATGTACAATCCAGTCCCCATCTTTTTGACAGATCCAGCATGGCAAAGCAGAATCTCTCCAACCGTGCCAATGTTATCTGCAACGGGTCGCCCTCACGAATCCGCAGGGTGCGGCGGATTTCCTTGGGGATTACGACGCGGCCGAGGTCGTCCCTTTATGTCAAGTAGGTGCAAAAAAATTTTACAAACTATCCGAAAAGCCTTTAATATCAATGGCTCTGGGCTTTCCGGACGGTGCTACGATGCGCCTACGAGGTTTCGATAGATTATGTTATTTTAGGAGCAAATTCGACAGATTTGCCCCGAAATGAAACACCGGAGTCAATTCGCAACTCCGATGTTTTCATCGGTGTCGATTTTTGATTCGTTGAACTTCCAGACAATTTCGATTGTCTCAGTGTCATAAACAAGTACACGTTCAACTGCATCATATAGATGCTCTCTGAGTTTGTCATCGGGCAAGCCGGTCATCCGGCTTGCTGCTTCATGTTGTTCTTCTGCATCGAGACTTTGCTGATGGAAGACCTCAAGCTGGGTTTCACAGGATTCAAGCTGCTCTTTCAGGGCGGCTTGTTTTTGTGCAAGGGCGTCTTTGCCGGACAGATACTCTTCCGGAGTCAGCTTCCCTTCACGGTAGTTTTCATAGATCGTAAACTTCTCACGATCACAGGCATCATACTGAGCTTTCAGCAAGACGAGCTGTCTTTCCAGACTTTCACCTTTGCTTTTCGCTGTTTTTCTGACGGCTGCGGATTCAATACTGACGATCTCGATCTGTCTTTTCAGTGCTTCAAAGACGATTTCTTCAAGTGCGCTTTTTCGCCAGCGGACGTTTTCACACGGACTGCCATCGTGATACCGATGGGACGGACAAGCAAATACAGTTCCATTGGCTTTCTCAAGTTTTCCGCCGCAATGGGCGCAGATGAAAACTCGGTCTGACTGGTCATGGGAACTTCGGACAAACTTTCTACGCCTCTGGATTGCCTCTTGTGCCTGTTCGTATTCATCCTTTGTCACAATCGCCTCATGCGCATTTTCGCGGATATACCATTCTTCTTTGGGAACGCGCCGCTGGTTTTTGTCACGGATGAATCTGCTTTCGCGGATATGGTTGACCATTGTTCCAGTGTACTTCACACTCTCTATCATAGTCAGAATACCGCGATGTGTCCACTGGGGCTTCTTGGAAGACGCCTTTCTGGACACGGCTTTATGCTGGGCGGGTGTTGGAATGCCCTCCGTATTCAGTCCCTTTGCAATCTGTGTGCAAGACTTGCCACCAATCACTTCCATGAAAATACGGCGGACTATTGGAGCGGTTTCCACGTCGATGATAAGGTGATGCTTGTCAGCAGGATCGGCTTTATACCCGTATGGGACTGTGTTCACAAACTTTGCCTTCTCCTGTTTCATTCCCATTGCAGACTTGACCTTCTTGGACAGGTCTTTGCTGTAATAGTCATAGATAAGGTTCTTGAAGGCAATATCCATACTGATAGTCTTGCCTTCATGTTTCGCGCTGTCATAATGGTCATTGATAGACTTGAAGCGGATACCGAGAAACGGGAAAATATGCTCCAAATAGTCACCAACTTCAAGATAGTCTCGACCGAAACGGGAAAGGTCTTTCACTACGATGCAGCTAATTTCTCCATGCTTTGCGCACTCTATCATCTTTGCAAAGTCAGGACGATCAAAGTTCGTGCCGGAGAAACCGTCATCGCAGAACTCTATACGAGGCAGATCGCAGAGAAGCGGGTTCTGATCCAGATGACGATTGATGAGCATACGCTGCGATGCGATACTGTTGCTCTCGTCCTTGACTTTGTTTGTGCGCTTGTCAACGTCTTCAAGCGACAAGCGCAGATAAATAGCGATTTGTTGTTTCATCAAGCAACCTCCTTCCTGATTTTCTCGCAAGTCTTCGTAAGTGCTGCAAACTCATCCATATAGCTGAGTTTGATTTCCAATGTGCCGTCCTCATGAAGTTTCATAGTCTCGATGAAAGCGTCCGCCATTTCTTCGGAGATTTCCGCCGCGTTGTAGAAACGTCGGATCATCTGCTTCCACTTCATTTCGCCGGTAATCTGTTCCTCCGTCTGATTCTTTGGCGCTTCCAGCTCGGAAAGATTTCTCTCAATCGCCCGGATGTCCTCCATGACGATCTCTTTATGGTGGCTGTACTCGGCGTCAGAGAGCAATCCTTCCTTGAGATCAACATACATACCGCTAAGGAGAGACTGTTTTTGCGCAAGTTTTTGACGCAGTGTCCGTATCTCCTGAACGGTATTGTCTTGCTTAATCATGACTTTTTTCATTGCCAGCAGAGAATGAAGCGTCTTCTCCATATCGAGGAATACTTCCATCTGAGACTTGATGAAGGAAAAAACTGCATCGTCAAGATCCTGCTTCCGTATTTTCACGTCGGAACAGCCTCTTGTCCCATGCTCGGCGTAGGTCGGGCATTTGAAGGTGAAATACACCTTGTCCTTCTTCGTGCTGATGGAACGCTGCAATTTCATGATTGCCCCGCACTCGGCACATACAAACTTCTTCCCATAGATGTTTTTCGCTTTGGGTAGATGATCGTACTTGCCTGAATTGGCTCTCGTGCGTTCTACGGCTGCCCGGTTGATCTCCTGCACTTTCTCAAACAGCTCTTCACTGAGAAGTGGTTCATGGGTGTTTTTTGCGATGATCCATTCGTCTTCGGACGTGATGTGATAAGGGATGCCTCCATAGAGACACTGACTGCCTTTCTTTTGAGCTAAATGCCCGATATAGACGATGTTTTGAAGAATTTCGGTTATCATGTGCTTATTCCACAGGATGACCCGATCCTTCTTATTGAAGTTCGTTTCCACACCGCGCACCCGTTTGAGTTGACTGGGGGAAAGAATACCGGCGTCGTTGAGCTTTTTGTTGATGCCCATGTAGCTGACACCTTCGGCTCTCCATTGAAATATCTGGACAACAATCGGCGCAGTCTCAGGGTCGATCAGAAGATGGTTCTTGTTCTCAGGGTCTTTACGATAACCATACGGTGCATAGTTTCCGATATAATCCCCGCGCTCCATCTTCGCTTGAAGGGCTGTTGTGACCTTGCGCGAGATGTCCTTCGCATAAAAATCATTGACGATGTTCGACAGGGAGGCGGATAAATGCCCCTCGCTTGTTACCGTCGCAGTATCAAAGGAGTCATTGACAGAGATAAATCGCAGATCGAAGAACGGGCAGATCTTTTCAATGAACTGAGAGGTTTCGATATAGTTTCTGCCGAGGCGGGATAAGTCCTTCACCACGATGCAATCTACAATGCCCATCTTGACGGCTTCCATCATCCGATTAAACTCTGGACGGAGAAAATCGGTCCCGGTATAGCCGTTGTCAACGAACAGTGCCGTCTTCTCAAGATACGAGCGTGACGCAACATAGTTTTCAAGGAGAGCGGTCTGGTTCTCAATCGAGTCCGATCCCTTACCGTTGTCTTCAACGGAAAGGCGGACATAGAGAGCAGTTTTCCAGCAGCGGATAGGAGTATCAACTGCCGGGGTAGGGAGATTTTGCTTTTTCCGAGATACTCGTGCCATTAGACCACCTTCCTTTCAAAGCGAATGACTTTATTCGCGTCCTCCTTTTCCTGACGTTCGCGCAGGAACTCGACGATAGATGCAAAGCGGTCACAGTGCATGAGACCGACATCAATGTCTTTGTTCTCTCGAATATGAATATAGTCGATTAGGTTGACCACAGTGCTTCGAGTGAGTTCCTTGATATTTGCGTATTTTCTGAATTGCTCAAGCCAGCTTTGTTGCTCTGCCAGCCCACCCATCACGCTGTTTCGCTCACTGGTGAGCCGCATAATGGTGTCGCTTGCCTCCTTGATCTGCTGGTCGAACTGAGCTGTGAAGGCTTTGTATTCCTCACGGCTGATAAAATCGCTCTTGAAGTCTTCATAAGCACCGGTTTTCAAGCGGAGGTTCTTATCAATGATTTCTTCCTGAAACGAAATTTTTGCCTTGATTTTCTCAATCTCACGGTTTTCCCAAGCCATATCATCAATCCGCTTCAACGCATCTGCCATGTTCATAGCGACATCAATATGTCCCTGAACAACAGCGAGAACGGCGTCATATACAACAGATTCTTTGATGCTGTGAGCCGAGCAGGAGGTCTTGTCGCTCTTGTTGCCACCGCAGATGAAATAGGCATATTCCTTTTCTCCGCAGCGTGATACTCTGCGTACCATCGGGCTTCCGCAGTCAGCACAATAAATCTTCCCGGAAAACGGATGGACGCCGGTTGCACCGGACGGGCTTCTTGTATCATCAAGCATGAGCTTCTGAACAAGATCGAATTGAGCATGGGCAATGATAGGCTCATGGGCATTTTCTGTCCGCGCCCACTCGCTTTGCGGCTTCACTATGGTCTTTTTGACCTTGTGGTTCGGAGAAGTGGTTTTGCCCTGTACCAGTGTTCCGGTATAAATCTCGTTCTTGAGAATGCGATATATCGCAACGGCACTCCACAGAGCGACCTTCTTCGTCTGGAAACAGGTGCGTTGCTTTGAGCCATTCGCCTTCTTGTACTCAATCGGAGAAGGGACATTGGCGTCATTAAGCCGGTCTGCGATCTGAGCCGGAGACAGCCCCTCTATCTTCCACTTGAAAATGTCCTGCACAACCGGCGCGGCAACCGGGTCAATCACCAACTGGTTCTTGTTGTCCGGTGATCTCAGATACCCGAAAACCACACGAGAGCCGACAAACTGTCCGTTCCGTCGCTTCGCATCAAGGTTTGATCTGACCTTGATGGAGATGTCACGGCAATAGGAATCGTTCATCAGGTTCTTGAACGGAAGGACAAGCTCGTTGTCTGCCGCTCCGGGCTGTGCGCTGTCATAGTTGTCGTTGATTGCAATAAAGCGAATACCGAGGCGGGGGAATATCTTCTGGATGTAGTCACCAGCCTCAATATACTCACGACCAAAACGCGAAAGGTCTTTCACCACGATGCAGTCAACCAAGCCAGCGCGGACAGCCTCCATCATTCTGTTGAAGTCAGGACGCTCAAAGTTTGCGCCGGTAAAGCCGTCATCGCAGTATTCTTTTACTACGGTAATTTCCGGGTGCTTCTTGAGGTATTCCTTGATGAGCATTCTCTGGTTTGAAATGCTGTCACTCTCAAGTTTTTCGCCGGAAATAGAAAAGTCGCCATCTTCCTTTGATAATCTCAGGTAGATGGCGGCTTTATAATCTTTATCCAAAGATAATTTCAGCATAAAACGCCACTCCTTACTTTATTCCGGTCTGATAACCCGAAAACTAAAGTAGCAGTGGTGTTTCGCTGATTTTGTCCATGCTTATTATAGCACAGTCCAAAGCAATTATCCAGCCTTTTCAGATTTGTTCACAAAAAAGATTCTTTTGGGGTTATCCGACGGCTTTCTCACATACTTGCAAGCAGATTTACGAAATTGTCATTGATCGTAGCCTGAGTATTTGCGTAGGAAACCCTAACTACCGTGTTGCCGACCTTAAACATATAGGGATTTTTAATCTGCTCCACATAGGATTTCATCCGATCTTCTACCGACATGGAACGGTCAATTTTGACGTCCCGAATATCCACCAAGGAGTCGAGAAGTTCTTTTCTGCTTCTCTCATTCTCCATAACATCACCGCCTTTTCACGAGTATTCTTGCCCAATATTTACCTTCTTATGCGTTAAGCCGCGAGAACACTTTATCAGCAAATTGATAGGCAGCAGTCATGAGGACCGCTGCCCATAGTATTCACTGATAAGTCCTTTCGGACGTTTTCACAGTGTTCTACTTCCGGCATATTTGCAGCTCGCGCCCCTGCCGAATAGGGAATGCTGCGGACTAC
>ENA-ORUI01003063-ORUI01003063.1-human-gut-metagenome-genome-assembly--contig:-NODE-3063-length-12735-cov-3.086356_pt1 | contig 12735 bp, 12 predicted proteins | sample MGYA00242078_ERZ509205 | MGnify/ENA primary metagenome ERZ509205 (study PRJEB26280, sample SAMEA2338828) | human gut metagenome | biome: human gut; feature: human-associated habitat; material: faeces... | reverse complement strand
TTCAAGGTGCGACCTGCTGTCCGTTTCGACAGCTTTTATATCATACCACAGCCGATTGCCTGTGTCAATCACTTTTTCAGGTTTTGTTTTCTTTTTTTACTATTGAAAAACCTCCACTGTAATGGTATATTTGTTTTGTATTTAACAATATCCTAATTTGTCTTTCTTTATGGAGGAGCTTATGAAATACGATGTTGCCGTCATCGGCTGCGGTATTGTAGGCGCTGCTGCCGCTTACGAGCTGAGCCGGTACAACTGCAAGGTATTGGTGCTGGAGGCAAATAATGATGTAGCTAACGGCACCACCAAAGCGAACAGCGCCATTCTGCATGCGGGCTATGATCCCGCTCCCCACACGCTGATGGCAGAAACCAATGTGCGTGGCGTCAAGCTGGCAAAGGAGCTGTGTGAAAAGCTGGACGTAGAGCGTGAGGAGATCGGTTCTTTGGTTCTTGCCTTCGGTAAAGAGGACGAGCGCCATTTGGACATGCTGTATCGTCAGGGTTTGGAAAACGGCGTCCCCGGCGTCAGGCTACTGGCCGCCGATGAAGTTCGTGCAATGGAGCCGAATGTCAGCGAGCAGGTGACTGCCGCACTTTATGCTCCCACTGCCGCCATTGTCAGCCCGTGGGAATTTGCCCTCGCACTGGCGGAAACCGCTGTTGTGAATGGATGTGACCTGCAGCTTTCCGCCCCCGTTACCGGCATAGACCGTTTGGAGGAGGGCTATCTCCTGCACACCCCTAAGGGAGACTTTGAAGCCCGCTATGTCGTCAACGCCGCCGGGCTGCATTGCGATAAGGTCCATGAAATGGTGGGCGGCACCGGCTTTACTGTCCACGGCGTACGCGGCGAATACTATATTATGGACAAATCGCAGGGTCATGTGGTCAACCATGTGATCTTCCAGTGTCCCAACGAAAAAGGCAAGGGCGTACTGGTCTCTCCCACCGTCCACGGTAATCTTATTGTCGGCCCCAGTGCCGATGCCGTTGACGATGTGGAAAGCGTCGCCAATACCGCCTTCGGACTGGAGGAGGTTCGCACCGCCGCTGCCCGCAGTGTGCCGGATCTGAATTATCGTGAAAGCATTCGCAATTTCTCCGGCGTCCGCTGCTACACCCAGCAGGAGGATTTCATCATCGAGGAATCAAAGGAGGCGCCCGGCTTTATCAACCTCGCCGGGATCCGTTCCCCCGGGCTCTCCGCTGCGCCGGCTATTGCGGAAAAAGCGGTGGAGCTGCTGCAGGGCTGCGGGCTTCACACGGTTCCGAAGGAGCACTTCACCGATACCCGTAAGCGCACCGTGTTCCGCCGGCTCTCCGCCGAGGAAAAAGCAGCGCTTATCAAGCAGAACCCGCTCTACGGTCGGGTCATCTGCCGTTGCGAGACCGTCACCGAGGGAGAGATCGTGGAGGCACTGCACCGTCCCATCGTCCCCACCTCTATTGATGCCATTAAGCGCCGCTGCAATGCCGGCATGGGTCGCTGTCAGGGTGGCTTCTGCGGGCCCCGCGTTCATGAAATCATCTCCCGCGAGCTGGGCATTCCCAAGGAACAGGTCCTGATGGACGAGGAAGGCAGCTGGCTCTTGTGCGGCGAAACAAAATCCGGCAAAGGAGAAAACGCCTAATGAAAAAGTATGATGTCATCGTCATCGGCGGCGGACCCGCCGGTTTGGCTGCGGCGTGCGCCGCCTGCGAAAAAGGAGCCGAAAAGGTTCTTGTCATCGAGCGTGACCGCGAGCTGGGCGGTATCCTCAATCAGTGTATCCACAATGGCTTCGGTCTGCACCGCTTCCGGGAGGAGCTGACCGGGCCCGAATATGCCGGACGCTTTATCCGGCTGCTGCAGCAGACCAAGGCAGAGGTGCTGCTGGATACGATGGTGGTGGAGATCACTGCCGACCGCCGTGTCTGCTGCATCAATACCGTTGAGGGTTATCAGGAGCTTTGTGCCGGCGCTGTCGTGCTGGCAATGGGCTGCCGGGAGCGTACCCGCGGCGCGATTGCCATTCCCGGCGATCGTCCCGCCGGTATCTTTACCGCGGGGGCGGCGCAGCGCTATGTCAATATGGAGGGCTACATGGTCGGTCGTCGGGTGGTCATTCTCGGCTCCGGCGATATCGGTCTTATCATGGCTCGCCGCATGACGCTGGAGGGTGCCAAGGTGCTTGCCTGCGTCGAGCTTTGCCCCTATTCCAACGGGCTCAACCGCAATATTGTCCAGTGCCTCAACGATTATGATATTCCGCTCTACCTCAGCCACACCATTACCGATATCATCGGAAAAGAACGGGTCGAGCAGGTTGTCATCAGCCGTGTTGACGAAAACCGCCGTCCCATTCCGGGCACCGAGCAGGTCTTCGAATGTGATACCGTCCTGCTCTCGGTCGGTCTTATTCCGGAAAATGAATTGACCCGCGCAGCAGGGATCACCATGGACCGCCGCACCAACGGCGCCGTCGTTTACGAGAACATGGAGACCATGGCTCCCGGCATCTTTGCCTGCGGCAATGTCGTCCATGTCCATGATCTGGTGGATTTCGTTTCTGCCGAAAGCGAAAAGGCGGGTGCTGCCGCCGCGCGCTACGCTTTGGGCGAGGAGATCTCCGGACGCTGCATTGAGCTGAAAAACGGAACTGCCGTCAATTACACCGTCCCGCAGCATATCCGCACAGAGGGTGTCGAAAAGCTCTGTGAAGTGTTCTTCCGCGTTAATAATGTTTATCGTGACCGCGTCATCACCGTGACCGATGAAGCCGGTGCCCTGCTTTGCCGCTTCCCGCGGGAGCACATGGCGCCCGGCGAAATGGAAAAGATCGCGCTGCCCCGTGCCATCTTGGAAAAGGCAGTCGGTGCCGTCACCGTCTCGGTCATTGCAAAGGAGGAGGTCGTCCAATGAAACAGCAGCTTATCTGCATCGTCTGTCCCAAGGGCTGCCATCTCACCGCCGAGCAGACGGCTGAGGGCTGGCAGATTTCCGGCTTCGGCTGCCCGCGCGGGCAGCAGTACGGCATTGCGGAGATGACCAACCCCACCCGGGTCGTTACCTCCACCGTCCGCATCACCGGCGGCATTCACCCCCGCCTGCCGGTCAAAACCGACGGTGCCCTGCCCCGCCCGCTGGTGCGGGAGGCCGTCCGTTTGCTGGATACCGTTGAAGTTTCCACCCCCGTTCGCTGCGGTCAGGTCATTCTGGAAAATATCGGCGGCACCGGCATCAATTTTGTTGCCAGTCGGGATATGTAATTTTTCCACAAACGGAGAGAAATCAATTCTCTCCGTTTTTGTTATAAAAATGTCAGCCAAACTAAGATTTCGTTAATTTATATAAATTGGAAGCCTTCTTTTTGTTATGCCGATGGCTTATTACAGTTTTGATATGAATTTTACCATAAATTAAATAGATTAGGTATTGCACTTGAGGTCGAAAATGTACTATAATACCAAAGTAAACGTTTAATGGGTTATAAGGCATTATTCCCATTATCCGACTACCGCACAATTCCCTTGGAAACCAAAAACCACAGGAGGGATCGCCATGAACAAAAGTGTAAAGTTTACCGAAACGGTGCTGCGTGACGCCAACCAGTCGCTCATCGCCACCCGTATGGCATTCGATGAATTCGAGCCGATTTTGAGCGAATTGGATAATGCCGGGTACTATTCGCTGGAGTGCTGGGGCGGCGCTACCTTTGATAGCTGCCTGCGCTACCTGAACGAAGACCCGTGGGAGCGGCTGCGCAAGATCAAGAAAGCCTGCCCCAAGACCCCGCTGCAGATGCTGCTGCGCGGTCAGAACCTGCTGGGCTATAAGCATTACCCCGATGATGTGGTTCGTATGTTTGTCCGCAAGTCGGTCGAAAACGGCATTGACATTATCCGCATCTTCGATGCCCTCAACGATATCCGCAATATCGAGGTTGCCGTGGACGAGACCCTGAAGTGCGGTGCGCACGCCTCCGGCTGCATCTGCTATACCATCAGCCCCATTCACAATCTCGAAAGCTATGTCAAGCTCGCCAAGGAGATCGAGGCGCTGGGCGTTCAGTCCATCTGCGTCAAGGATATGGCCGGCATTATGAGCCCGAAGGAGGCCTATGACCTCGTGACCGCGCTCAAGAAAGAGATCAAGGTTCCCATCGTCATCCATACCCACAATACCACGGGTCTGGGCCCCATGACGCTGATGAAGGCTGTAGAAGCCGGCGCCGACGTCATTGATACCGCCATCTCCTGCTTCTCCGGCGGCACCAGCCAGCCCCCCACGGAAACTCTCGTTTATGCCCTGCGTGAAATGGGCTACGAGATCTCCGTTAAAGAAGATGTCGCCAAGAAGATCAACGACTTCTTCAAGCCCGTTCGTGCCAAGTATCTCGCAAACGGCCTTTTGAACCCCGTTGTAATGGGTAACGCCACCGATGCACTCATCTATCAGGTGCCGGGCGGCATGCTCTCCAACCTGGTTGCACAGCTCACTGCGCAAAAGGCGCTGGATAAGCTGGACGCCGTTCTGCTGGAGGTACCGAAGGTACGCAAGGATCTCGGTTATCCTCCGCTCGTTACGCCCATGAGCCAGATGGTCGGTGTTCAGGCCACGGTAAATGTGCTGACCGGCGGACGCTATAAGAATATTTCCAAGGAAATCAAAGCCTACGTTAAAGGCGAGTATGGCCGCGCTCCGGGCAAAATCGACCCCGAAGTGCAGAAGCTGGTGCTGGGCAACGAAAAACCCATTACCCAGCGCTACGCCGACCTGCTGGAGCCCGGCTTTGAGAAAGCCAAGCAGGAGCTGGGCGATCGCGCCCACAGCGACGAGGACGTTCTCTCCTACATTGCATTCCCTGCGCAGGCGGAGGCTTTCTTTGAGAAGCGTGACCGCAAAGAGGACGATAACGAAATTCACTTTTCTATCCGTGAGGTAAAATAAAAGAAGAAGGAGGTAAAGACTGATGTTAGTACAAATGTTGACTGAGCGCGTAGCCAACGGCGGCAGCTACAACCTGACCTTTGGCGAGTCGCTCACTATGGCTGGGATCGGTATGCTGGTCGTATTTATGGAGCTGATCATTCTGGCTCTTATCATCATGCTGATGGGCAAGGTCGTGTCTTCCATTGCTGGAAAAAAAGGTAACGCGGCACCCGCTGCTAAAGCCGCTCCCGCTGCTGCGCCTGCTCCTAAGGCTGCTGCACCGGCGGCTGCCGTGCGTACTCTCGTTGCCGGCTACAATGTTCTGAAGCCCGTTCTAGCTCTGTGCGGCGTTGATGAGCCCACCGCTGCGATGGTTATGGCGATTACCGCCGATAAGCTGGGAACCCAGCCTTCCGAGCTGTCTTTCCGTGCGATCCGCGCCATCGAACTGCCAGAGGATCTGGGTGGCTTGAAGCCCGAGGAGGCTGCCGAGCTGGTTTCCAAGTGCGCTGCCGAAAACGGCTTCACGCTGGATACCGTCACCATCAAATCCATCAAAGCTTGCTGATTATTTAGAGGAGGAAAAACCAAATGGCAAAGTATGTTGTTACTCTCAACGGAAAAAACTATGAGGTTGAAGTTGAGAAGAATACTGCTAAGATCACCAATACCACCGCGGCTGCCGCACCTGCTGCTCCCGCTCCCAAGGCTGCTCCTGCTCCCGCACCTGTAGCCGCTCCCGCCCCCGCTCCCGTAGCGGCTGCTCCCGCCGGCGGCGCCAATGTAACCGCCCCCATGCCCGGCACTGTACTTAATGTGGTCGCTCCTGTTGGCACCGCTGTAAAGGCCGGCGATGTCATTCTGATTCTGGAGGCTATGAAGATGGAAAACGATATCGTTGCTCCCTGCGATGGTACCGTTGCTTCCGTTGCTGCCAAGGGCACTTCTGTTAACACCGATGATGTTCTGGCTACTCTTTCTTGATAGAGGGAGGATATACTAAATGGACTTTTTAGGAATTCTCAGCGAGACCTTTGCTCGCTCCGGCTTTGCTAATCTCAGCTGGCAGCAGGGCGTCATGCTGCTCATTTCCTTTGTGCTGCTGTACTGCGCCATTGTAAAGGGTTTTGAGCCGCTGCTGCTGCTGCCCATCGCTTTTGGTATGATGCTGGCCAACCTGCCTGATACCGGTATTATGACCGATGCCACCGAAGCCGCCACCCTTGCGGTAAAGAATGCTTCGGCCGCACTGGCCGCCGATCCTACCAACCCAACGCTTGTCTCGGAACTGGCTGCTGCCCAGTCCCAGCTGGCCAATGTTCACTGGTATGATTCCGGCGTTCTGCGTATCATCCACCGCGGCGTTAAGTCTTCCATCTTCCCCTGCCTCATCTTCATGGGCGTAGGCGCGATGACCGACTTTGGCCCGCTGCTGGCCAACCCCATCTCCCTGCTGCTCGGCGCTGCCGCTCAGCTGGGTATCTACATTGCCTTCATCTTCGCCAATGCCATCACCGTCGGCGGCGAGCACCTGTTCACGGCTGCTCAGGCTGCTTCCATCGGTATCATCGGCGGCGCGGATGGTCCTACCGCTATCTTTGTTACCAATAAGCTGGCTCCCGAGCTTCTTTCTGCCATCGCAGTAGCTGCCTACTCCTACATGGCACTGATCCCGCTGATCCAGCCCCCCATCATGAAGGCTCTGACCACCAAGAAAGAGCGCGTCATCAAGATGGGTCAGCTGCGCAAGGTCTCCAAGGCGGAGAAGGTCATCTTCCCCATCATCGTTTCCTGCGTAGTCATCATGCTTATCCCCGATACCGCCGCTTTGATCGGTATGCTGATGCTGGGTAACCTCTTCCGCGAGGCAGGCTGCGTGGAGCGTCTTTCCGACACTGCCCAAAACGCCCTGTGCAACATCGTTACCATCATGCTGGGTACCACCGTTGGCGCTACCGCCGATGGACAGACCTTCCTTTCCCTGCAGACCATTGGTATTGTTATCATGGGTCTGGCTGCCTTCTGCTTCTCCACCGCCGGTGGTGTTCTGCTGGGCAAGCTGCTATGCGTTATTACCGGCGGCAAGATCAATCCTTTGATCGGTTCTGCCGGCGTTTCCGCCGTTCCTATGGCTGCCCGTGTATCTCAGGTCGAGGGTCGTAAGTACAACCCCACCAACTTCCTGCTGATGCACGCCATGGGCCCCAATGTAGCCGGTGTTATCGGTTCTGCTGTTGCTGCCGGTTTCCTGCTGCTGATGTTCAAGGCCTGATTTTTGCAATAAGCACACTTCAAAAGCCGTCCCTGCAAGGGGGCGGCTTTTCCTCTGCCCAAAGCCAGCCTTCCACTCAACCGGGCGACACAGCTCCGCTATTGGTCGGGCCGCCCCGCTGCGCGGGGACAGCCCTCCCCCGCTGCGCTGCGCCGCCCTGCCCGCCTGCCCGTCAGTAGTTCTCCGCCCGCCGTTGAAAATAGCTTTGCGGGTGACTGCAAACAGGACATACCTGCGGGGCAGTCTTACCCACGGCAATATGCCCGCAGTTCCGGCAGATCCAAACTGTCGTTTCCTCCTCGCTTCGGAACACCTTTCCCTCCCGCACGGCGCGCTCCAGCGTCAGGAACCGCTGCTCATGGCTCTGCTCAATCGCCGCCACCCCGCTAAACAGCCGCGCAATATTCGCAAAGCCTTCCTCCTCAGCAGTCTTGGCAAAATCCGCATACATCTCCGTCCACTCAAAATGCTCTCCCTCAGCAGCATTTTTCAGGTTCTCCGCCGTGGCGCCTATCCCGTCGTTCAGCAGCTTAAACCATATCTTTGCGTGCTGCTCCTCATTTATCGCCGTAATGCGAAAAATCTCCGCAATCTGATTGTATCCGTCCTCCTCTGCTTTGTTGGCATAGTAGCTGTACTTGTTCCGCGCCTGCGATTCCCCCGCAAATGCCGTCCGCAGGTTTTCCTCGGTGCGGGTACCCCGCAGCTTCTCCATCATGTTTTCCATAAAAAAACCTCCTGCCGTAAGTAAGATACTTTCATCTTTGGCAGAAGGTCCTCTTTTATTCACTTTCCGGAATTTGTACAACGCCCTGTCGGACGGCACATCTTCGCTCCCCTCGGGGCTCCCTCCGGTCGCCCCTCGCATGCTCCGCTGCGCCGTCCTCTTTGGCTTCCTGCCGGCTTAGTATTCCCGCAGCAGCGCAACCACCTTACCCAAAATCAGCACTGAATCCACAATGATCGGCTCCATGGCGCTGTTCTCCGGCTGCAGACGGTAATGCCCGTTCTCCTTGTAGAAGCGCTTGACCGTCGCCTCGTCCTCCACCAGCGCTACTACAATCTCACCGTTGCGTGCGGCAGGTGTGCGGTGAACGATGATAATATCCCCGCTCAGAATACCCGCCTCGATCATGGAATCGCCGCGGACGCGCAGTGCAAACAGCTCATTGGCAGGGTATCTCCCGCCCTGATAGGGCACATATCCCTCTATGTCCTCCACCGCCAGAATGGGCTGACCGGCAGTAACCACGCCCAGCAGCGGCACACGGGCGCTCTGCTGCTGCGGCAGAGAAATGGCGCGGTTCATCTTGTCGCCTTTCTCAATATAACCGGCGGTTGCCAGCTCGGTCAGGTATTTATGAACGGTAGAGGTGGATTTGATCTGCAGGGCAGCGCCGATCTCCCGCACCGTTGGCGGGATACTGCTCTCTCTTTGTGTCAGATATTCCAGCACTTGTCGTGCCTTTTGGCTGATTTCCGGCATGACTTTCTCCCCCTTTTTCAGTTCTGTCACCAGTATAGCACATATGTTCTTAAATTGCAAACATTTGTTTTGTGTTTCTGTCATTTTCTTTCCAGCCCGTTATCCGTAAAAAAAGAGGCAGCCTCACTGCCCCTTTCTCATAATATCCCGCAAAAACGGAATCATCAGCACCGCATCTGCCGCCACCCATGCCGCCGGGTCTGCCGCACACAGTGCATAAAAGGCAAGCCGTGGCGCTGCAGCGCTCACCTCGCCGCCCGCCAGCAGCGCCGGCAGCAAAAGGCACACCGCCACACGGGCAGCCAGCTCTGCGGTTCCTGCCGCTAAAATAAACCGCGACTCGCCGATTCCCTGCACACAGTTGCGCACCACAAAAATAAAACCGAGGAACAGATACATCGCAAGGTCTACATACAGATAGGTATTGCCGTAGCGAATGGTCTCTGCCGTGATCTTGTCGGCACTCAAAAAAATTCTGAGGTAGCTGCCGCCGACCGAAAGCCCCAGTCCCAGCAGGATCGAAAGTCCCGCCAAAGCCGAAACCATCAATAGTGCCTGCACCGTCCCCTTTTGGATCCGCTCCGGCTGTCCCGCACCCCTGTTCTGCGCCGTATAGCTGGTCATTGCCGCTCCCAGTCCGTTCAGCGGGGTCATCAGCAGGCTATTCAGCTTATTTGCCGCTCCAAAGCCGTTCTGTGCCGCATGGGAAACCATCTCGCCGTCCAGAATATCAAACTTCACCACCACGCTCTGCATCACAATGATTCCGATGGCAAGCACTGAAAACTGCAGTCCCAGCGGAAGCCCCTGGCTCAGATGCCGCCTGATATCTCCCTTGGTCATCTGCCAGTCCTCCCGCTGCAGCCGCAGCTTGGGATACTTCACGAAGGCATAAACAAAGCACCCCGCCGTGCTGATCAGCTGCGCTGCCACGGTGGCGATCGCCGCACCCGCCACTCCCCAGCGGAAGATCACGATAAACATCAGATCCAGTCCGATATTGAGAACGGTGGAAAAAAGCAGGAACAAAAGCGGCGTCACCGAATCTCCCATGCTGCGTAGAAAGGAGCAGATAAAATTGTAGAAAAGCTGTGCGCCGATTCCCGCGAAGATAATGGCGCAGTAGGTATAGGCAGCGCGATACACCTCCGGGCTGTCCGGCGTCACATTGATCCACGCCAGCATGGGGCGCAGCAGCAAAAGCGCCAACCCCGTCAGCACCGCGGTCAGCACCGCCGAAAGGACGATCTGTGTCGCCAGCGAGCGCCGCACGCCGGCATCGTCCCGCGCACCCACCTCCGCCGCCGTCACCACACAAAAGCCCGCGCTGACGCCGAAGGCAAACTGCAAAAAGATAAAGATGATCGAGGTGGTATCGTTCACCCCCGCCACCTCGCCGGCGGTCAGCGTCTGCCCCACTATGGCAGCGTCGCTGATGGTATACACCTGCTGCAGCAGATAGCTGATTATAATCGGAAAGGCAAATGCCAAAATCGTTTTCCACGGCACACCCTCGGTCAGGTCTCTGGGGTGGAAAAAATTTCGCAAAGCAAATTGTGAAGTTCTTTTCTCGTTCATCTCATTGCACCATGCCGTTCTGCGGCTCTCTTCATTTCAGTTCTGTTCTTTCCAACAAATTAGTCATTATAGCCACGCCGCTCGCCTCTGTCAAGCCTTGATTTTCATATATTTCGCTATAAGACAATCGAATAATTTTGTTCAATTTTACTCACTTTTGTTTTTTGCACCGCACCCTGCCCTTTGTTCATTATTTTGTGTTAATTTTCAGCAAAAAGTTTCACTTATTGTTCATAAACGCTTTACAACTTTTCCCTTATGATGCTCTATAATAAAATCACAGCAAGGGAGTAACGAACCCGGGCTGAAACCTCCTCAAAAACCCCCTCAGATTACAGTCAAAACATTAACCTCTCTCTTACCTCTATCACACAATTGTCACAAGCGAAAAGCCGTCGCAGCAGTGCGACGGCTTTTCGTTTTATGCTCCGCTCCCGCCCGAAAGGGAAAATCTCTCCGGCGGCAGCTTTTCCTATCCCCTTTGGATCAAATAGATCGCCAGTGCCACCTGCACCGCAAAGATTGCCGGTACGCCCAAACGGAACAGGTTATGCAGCGTCTTGTGTCGGAACACCCGCATTCCGCAGAACACCCCCACCGAGCCGCCTGCTGCTGCCGTCAGCATCAGTGTCCGCTCACGGATCCGCCAGCGCTCGTGCTTCGCCTTGTATTTATCAATCCCCATCATCACAAATCCGGCTATATTCATTACAATCAGATAGCACACCAGCCAGAATACCGGCTTTTTCACCCATTCGCTCCACGGCATTGCGTCGCCCTCCTTCTGTGTTTCCGCTCCATTATACACCCTCTCCCCTCCTTTCGCCACCCCTTGTTTTGTTTGACACAATATGACCGATGATGTAAAATAGATACGAACCCACCACTCCTTGTGAAAGGCGGTATATCTGTGAAAAAGCTCTTGCGTTTTTTTATCAGCCGGCTGTTTTGGTTTTCACTGCTTATTGTCGTGCAGATTGCCATTCTTGTCGTCATTCTGCTCAATCTCAGCAGCTATTCCAATTACATTTATGCCGCCTTTGTGCTGCTCAGTCTTGCCATTGTTATCTGGCTGGTCGCCAAGGACGATAACCCATCCTACAAAATCACATGGATCATTCTTATCATGACCCTGCCGGTCTTAGGCGGTTTTTTCTACCTTAAATTCGGCAATAAGACGATCCCCAGCCGCTACCGCGAAAAGTCAGAGGCACACCGCCGGTCTCACGCTGCCCTCTATACCGAGGAGGCAGGCGATACCGCGGCACTTATGGAGGCCTACCCCAAATTCAGCGTCCAGACCGATTATATTCGGCGGATTTCCGGCTATCCAGCATATACCGGCACGCAGGTGGAATACGCCCCTTTGGGCGAGGATTTTTTCCGTATGCTGTGCGAGGAGTTGCCCCGTGCGCAAAAATTCATCTTTCTCGAATATTTCATCATCGAAAAAGGTCTCATGTGGGATACCATTCTGAAGGTCCTCAAGGAACGTGCTGCCGCCGGCGTCGAGGTCTGCCTCATCTACGATGACTTCGGCTGTATCCGCCGTCTTTCCGCTTCCTATCCGCGGGAGCTTGCCGCCTACAACATCAAGGCAATTCCCTTCAATCCCCTGCGTCCCAGTATGGACCCCAGCCTGAACTATCGCGATCACCGCAAGATCTGCGTGATCGACGGCAGGATCGCCTTCACCGGCGGTGCCAATTTCGCCGATGAATACATCAATAAGGTGGAGCGCTTCGGTCACTGGAAGGATACCGCCATACTGCTGCGCGGCACCGCCGTCCGCAGCATGACCCGTATGTTCCTTCAGCACTGGACCCTCCATGTCAAAAATGACGCTCTTAGAAACCCTGAGGCGGAATATCTCACCTCCCTGCCCGTCCCTGCGCAGGGCTTCGTCCAGCCTTTCCCCGATACTCCGCTGGATCATTTTAATGTTGCGGAAAATGCCTATCAACATCTCATTCAGCGCAGCAGCCGCTACGTCTACATCACCACCCCCTACCTCATTCTGGATAACGAGTTTATCACTACCTTGAAAACGGCAGCGGAAAGCGGCGTTGATGTCCGTATCATCACCCCCTCCCACCCCGATAAATGGTACGTTCACATGGTCAGCCGCTCCTACTACCAAACTCTGATTCAAAGCGGTGTTAAGATCTATGAATACCAGCCCGGCTTTATCCATGCAAAAATGGCTATCTGTGATGACGACGCTGCCATGGTCGGCACCGCCAACCTTGATTACCGCAGTCTGTATCTCCATTATGAAAATGCTGTGCTGCTCTTTCAAACGCCGGTCATCAGCGATATCAAAAAGGATTTTGAAAAAACGCTGGAAAAAAGCCGCCTCATCACCATCGAGGAGCTTCGCAGCAAGCTGCGCGGCACCAGTGTGCTGTGCGCGCTGCTAAAGCTGCTTGCCCCTCTTATGTGATTCATCGGTGCCCCTCCCTCATCGGCGGGACGCCTCCATTCT
>ENA-ORUI01003061-ORUI01003061.1-human-gut-metagenome-genome-assembly--contig:-NODE-3061-length-12753-cov-3.408411_pt1 | contig 12753 bp, 14 predicted proteins | sample MGYA00242078_ERZ509205 | MGnify/ENA primary metagenome ERZ509205 (study PRJEB26280, sample SAMEA2338828) | human gut metagenome | biome: human gut; feature: human-associated habitat; material: faeces... | reverse complement strand
CCGGGCGTGTCTACGACGCTGACCTGGAGGATATAGCCCAGCGGCAGGAGCAGCTATGGGAGGGCGTGAAGAAAATCCTGACCCAGCTCTCCAATCTTTCGTAACAGGGGTATATATCCCATCTGCGGAGGGAGGAACGGCGTTCTTTTCGCCGCGTCTCCCTCCGCTTTTTCTTTTTGTCTGTATCCTTGCCTTTTACTGGTGCTTGCCGGATAATAAAGGCAGATAGCAAAGTGTTCTCTCATCTCACAAAGGAGTTGAGATACCGATGTTGACCTTTGAAAAGGTTTTAGAGATTTTCGAGGACTATCTGGCGCAGGATATGGAGCTGGAAGTCTACAAGAGCCGGTACGGATATGTCTGTGTGACCTTCAACGGTTCACCTCCTGACCCACCCTATTGCGAGGGCGAGGTGTGCCGAACCCCGGAGGAACTTTTTGACCATTTGCTGATTGAGTATGAATCCTTTGCCGCTATTCAGCTGACAAAGGGCCGCCGGGAAGAAAATAACGATGATGAAGAACAGGTCCACTGCCTGTGCCAGAAGTATTTGGATCGTAGAGAGGAGGCAATGAAATGACCGTATTGAAACTGATTTTGAAGATTATGATTGCGCCGGTGATCCTGCTGCTTACCCTGGCTATCTGGATTTGTGTGGGGCTGGTCTATGTGTCTGGCTTGGTGTTGAGTTTGGTCAGTATGGTGTTTGTTCTGCTGGGCGTGGGCGTCTTGATGACTTACTCCCCGCAAAACGGCCTTATCCTGCTAGTGATTGCATACCTTCTCAGCCCGTTTGGATTACCAAAACTGGCATTCTGGATGCTTGGTAAGGTGCAGGATTTGAAATTTGCAATACAGGATTTGGTTTACGGCTAAAAAAACACCCTCTCCGTCAAGCGGGAGAGGGTGTTTGCCTATTATAAGACCTCCGGCGAAGCTCGTCGGAGGTCTTATGGTTCTAGATTATCTTCTTTGAAAAGTGGCGAAGCAAAAAAGGTGTCTATCCCAATTTCCAGCCCCTGGCACATCTCGTGGATAATCCGCAGCTTTACGGAATCGTAAGAACAGTTGATGATATTTCCTATGGTGGACTTGGGAACGCCGCTTTTCATATACAGCTGATACTGCGTCATCTTCCGCTCGTCCAGCAGTTCTGACAAGCGTTTGCTGACCGCTTGATTTAGCTTCAATCTTCCTCACCGTCCCTGTCCCTGTACTAAAAGTATTATATGGGCAGGCGCGTGAAAATTAGTCCCTGTACCTGTACTAATGCTGCTATTTGCGCTATGATGGGTCAGGGGGTGTTATCTATGACTGTAACCTTTTGTGGTCATGCACAGATCTCGCAGAGCGAGAAAATAGAGAAATGGTTATACGATGTTACGCAAAAACTGATTGAACAAGGGGCGACTACATTTTACCTGGGCGGCTATGGAGCTTTTGACAGCTTGGCAGCGTCTATTCTGCGAGAACAAAAGAAACAATATCCGCAGATCGAGCTGGTACTTGTCTTGGCTTATCTAAACACCGAGAGAAACACTTCTGGTTACGACAGCACCGTGTATCCGCCGTTGGAAACTGTTCCGCGCCGTTTTGCTATTTCTCACAGAAACCGCTGGATGGTAGAGTCCGCAGATGTGGTGGTGGCTTATGTTCTCCATGATTGGGGCGGAGCCGCCACAACGCTGCGGTGCGCCAAACAGAAAAAGAAACAGATTATTTCATACCGTGACGAGATGGGCAGCTGAGGCTGCCCATTTTTTGAAGGGAGGGAAACTTCATGGCAACCACACGCATCATGCCGCTGCACATCGGCAAGGGCCGGACTGAGAGCCGAGCCATCAGCAAGATTATCGACTATGTGGCCGACCCGCAAAAGACTGACCACGGCAGGCTTATCACCGGTTATGAGTGCGATAGCCGTGTAGCCGACGCCGAGTTCATGCTGGCCAAGCGCCAGTATATTGCCGCCACCGGACGGGTCCGTGGCGCGGACGATGTGATCGCCTACCATGTTCGCCAGTCCTTCTGTCCTGGGGAGATCACCCCGGAGGAAGCCAACCGGCTGGGCGTGGAATTTGCCAAGCGGTTCACCAAGGGCAAACACGCCTTTATCGTCTGTACCCACATTGACAAGGCCCATGTCCATAATCATATCATTTGGAGTTCGGTCAACCTGGACTGTGACCGGAAATTCCGCAACTTTTGGGGCAGCACAAAAGCCGTCCGTCGATTGAGCGACACCATCTGCATTGAGAACGGACTGTCCATTGTCGAGAACCCAAAGCTCCACGGCAAAAGTTACGACCAATGGCTGGGCGATCAGGCGAAGCCCTCCCATCGGGAATTGCTCCGTGCTGCCATTGACAACGCCCTGGCACAAAAGCCTGCTGACCTGGACGAGCTACTGAAGATTCTCCGGGAATCCGGCTGCGAAGTATCCAAGCGCGGCAAATCCTACCGTTTGAAGCTCCCCGGCTGGGGCAAAGTGTCCCGCCTAGATAGCCTGGGCGATGGCTACACCCTGGAGGACCTACTGGCTGTCCTCGCCGGTCAAAAGGAGCATACACCCCGTCAGAAGCCGGTCAAGCAAGCAGATCCGCCGAAGGTCAATCTGCTGGTTGACATTCAGGCAAAGCTCCAGGCCGGAAAAGGTGCCGGGTATGTACGGTGGGCCAAGGTCTTTAATCTGAAACAGATGGCACAGACCGTGAATTATCTCACGGAGCATAACCTGCTGGAGTATGCGGTGCTGGAAGAAAAGGCTGCAGCGGCCACGGCCCACCATAATGAGCTATCCGCAAAAATCAAGGCAGCAGAGAAACGCATGGCGGAGATCGCCGTCCTGCGAACCCATATTATCAACTATGCCAAGACCCGCGAGACCTATGTGGCCTATCGGCAGGCTGGTTACTCCAAGAAATTTCGCCAGGAACACGAGGAAGAAATCTTGCTCCATCAGGCGGCAAAAAATGCCTTTGATGATATGGGGATCAAGAAGCTGCCCAAAGTTAAGGAACTGCAAGCTGAATATGCTCGGTTGCTGGAGGAAAAGAAAAAGACCTATGCCGAGTACCGGCGCTCCCGTGAGGAAATGCGGGAGCTGCTGGCAGCAAAGGCCAATGTGGATCGGCTTATGAGTATGGAGAAAGAAAGGCAAGTAGAACAAGAGAACGAACGATAAAACTGCCATTTATTGCTGCCTATGGTACGGGCATGAATGAAATTTTGTATGTCCCATCGCTGCTGTGATCTCCGTAGTAATTACTGTATTTATGGCGGTACATCTTCACGAAGAACTATCTATTGCTGAAAAAAGATGATTCCCAACTCCGAAAAGGCAGGGACAACTTCTTGACTTTTACTATTAACAATAGTACTATTGATAATAGTAAAAGATGGAGGTGTAGTTATGTCGTCAATCGATTTAGTCATACTTGGTATTGTATTGGAGAAACCGCAAAGCGCTTATGACATTCAAAAGGATGTGGAGTACCACCATTTTTCCCGCTGGACAAAAATAAGCGTACCTTCTATTTATCGTAAGGTCCTTCAGTTGAGCGAGAAAGGGTATCTACAAAGCGATATTGTTAAGGGCGATAAGTTTGCGGATAAGGCCATTTATTCTATTACCGATCAGGGCAGAGCGTATTTCAAGGAGCTGATGGCCTCTTGCGCCGCTGGCCCCGTACCCTTGCTATTCGATTTCAATGTGGTAATTACCAATTTGAACAAGATGGACAAAGCTGAAGCGTTGGAGCTGGTTTCGGCTTTGCGCCGGAGCATACAGTCCTCGGCTGAATCGAATGAGGGCTATGCGCAGGAATTTGCAGACATTCCTTTGGTTGGGAGAACGATTTTTGAGCAACAGCAGCTTCTCTATCGCGCCCTACTGGAATGGCTGGATCACTTTGAAGGGCAGTTTTTAAAAGAATGAGTACGGCCCCCCAAAGCAGTTTGACCATCCTGTTTGAAGCTCCGTTTTGGATCGGTCTATACGAAAGAACGGATAACGGTAAGTACGAGGTATGCAAAATCACTTTTGGCTCAGAGCCTAAAGACTATGAGGTCTATGAGTTTCTGCTAAAAAATTGGCACAAGCTGAAATTCAGTCCCCCGATCCAGGCCGAAGTAGCCATAGAGCGAAAAGTCAATCCCAAACGTATGCAGCGTGAAATTCAAAGCCAGCTGCAAGATAAAGGCATTGGAACAAAGGCGCAGCAGGCGTTGAAACTCCAGCATGAGCAATGTAAGCTGGAACGGAAAACCAAGAGCCGTGAGCAGAAAGAGGCGGAGAAAGACCGCCAGTTTGCCATACGGCAGGAAAAGAAGAAAGCCAAGCACAGAGGAAGATAACATGAAGATAGAATAAATTTTATGTCCTTTTTGTGGTAGCAAAACGCGATTGAAAATCCGCAATGATACCGTGCTGGAAAACTTTCCGCTATATTGTCCCAAGTGTAAGCACGAAACCTTGATTGCGGTGAGACAACTTAATCGATCCATCATCCAAGAGCCAGGCGCTAAGACGCAGAGCCGATAATCCAGAGGGAAAACCTCTCAGGTTATCGGCTCCATTTTTATATGCTCTATAATCTGCCCGGCGACAGAAAAGAAAAAACGTTGCCGAGTACCGCCGCTCCCGTGAGGAAATGCGGGAGCTGCTGGCAGCAAAGGCCAATGTAGATCGGCTCATGGGGATGGAAGAAGAAAGGCTGAAGGATAAAGACAAAGAGAAGAACTGATAAACCTTCATAAGTGTTGGAAAGTCTGCTGTGAGGCAGTTCCATTTCACGGACGAGTGATCTAAGCATAGCAAAGCTCCGGGTGCGGGGCATCACCACATCCGGCGCTTATTTTTCGTGTCCAACTCAAAAAAATCGTTTGTGGCGCTGCTATACTCTACAATTCATATTCTATTCCTTGTATTCTAAGAGCAACAAAAATATAATGAAATAAATCGCAGAAGATTCAAAATGAAGTGCATAATGATTCAAGAGGAAAATGAAAAACACTCTGCGCTGTAACATTTTACGGACATTTCTCTGCTATGCTATAAGAAAGTTCAAAGGAAGTGAAACCATGAAACAGATTTTGATTGTCGAGGACGACAGTTTTTTGAATAAGATGTTAGCTTATAATTTGACTGCTGACGGATATGAAGTGACTTCTGCCCTAAATGTAAAGACGGCCACCAACATTCTAAATGCACGCGAGTTTGATTTGGTCTTACTTGATGTCAACCTGCCGGATGGGAATGGATATGATTTGTGCCGGTTGATTAAGCCGGAACATCCGGACACCATTGTAATATTTCTGACAGCCAACGATCAGGAGAGCGACCAGATACGGGGATATGAAGTAGGAGCCGTAGACTATATTACCAAGCCATTTCTTATTGGAGCTTTGCAGCGCAAAATTAAAGCCATGTTTGCTATGCTGGAACACCACAAACCTGCAAAGGACATTTACGACGATGGACGGTTATTTTTGGATTTCTCCGAACAGACGGCAACCTTAAATGGAAAGCCTTTGACGCTATCCCCGATGGAATACAAAATGCTCAACCTATTTCGTAAAAATCCGAAGCAAGTTCTTACCCGGCAGCAGTTATTGGAAAAGTTATGGGATGCCGAAGAACGCTTTGTAGACGAACATACTTTGACAACCTCTATCAGCCGGATTCGCAGTAAGATCGAAACGGATGGCGGTGCGCCCTATATCAAAACCATTTATGGAATGGGCTATCAATGGATGGGAGGCGAGGTGAAATGAAGCTGAATAAAGTCCCGGTTAAATGGCTGTTTTGGGGAGTATCTGTGGGAACGACACTCATGATGTGCGCTATTACTCTGGTTCTGTTTGCGTTGACCCACCAGACTGCTACTTTGGTGACTGGCGGCTTCTTGATTCTCTGCTTATTCATAGGACTATTGCTTCTTACACAAGCTTTCGGGAAACGGCTTTCTCTGTTTACGTCTGATTTGTGTAAAACTTTAGATAACATGATAGATGGAAACGAAGAACCTGAAATTATAGATGACAGCGAAACACTTTTAGCACGGATCAACCACCGACTTTCCCGCCTCTATCAGATCATGCAGGAAAACCAACGTAAGGTAGATATAGAACGGCAAGAGCTTCAATCTCTGGTGTCTGATATTTCCCATCAGGTAAAGACGCCGGTTAGCAATTTGAAAATGGTAACGGATACCCTGCTGACAAGGCCCGTATCAGAGGCAGAGCGTATTGAATTTCTCCAAGGAATTTGTACCCAGACGGATAAACTAGACTTTCTCTTTCAGGCTCTTGTCAAAACATCCCGTTTGGAAACAGGCGTAATCTGTTTGGAAAAAAAAGACGGACGTCTTTTTGATACTGTTGCCCAAGCTATGAGTGGTATTGTCTATGCCGCAGAGAAGAAACAGATTAGCGTTTCCATAGACTGTCCCGAAAATATGATAGTTGCCCATGACAGCAAATGGACAACGGAAGCCCTTTTTAATCTGTTAGACAATGCAGTAAAATATACACCAGCAGGCGGAAAAATTTCTGTATCTGTAAAACAATGGGAAATGTATGTGGAAATAAAAGTGACTGATACTGGAAAGGGGATTTCTGAAAGCAATCAGGCTGCTATCTTTCGGCGTTTCTATCGAGAGGAAGAAGTACATGAACAGCCGGGCGTGGGGATCGGTTTGTATCTTGCCCGCGAAATTGTGGCGCGACAGGGCGGCTATATTAGAGTCGTTTCAGCGCCGAAAAAAGGCTCGGAATTTTCCATTATGCTTCCTTTGATGTAAAGAACGGCTAGCAGTATTTGAACTGCCAGCCGTTCTTTTTTGAAATGTCCGAGAAACGTGATATTTAGCAGTGATTTCTGATGGAATTTTTTGTGGCTTCGGACATTTCTGTGATATTTGGATTTTATAATAACCTTACCAATAGATGAAAAGCTATGAAAGGAGTTTTGGATATGAGCATTTTGCAGGCTGTTGACCTGAAAAAGTATTACGGCACAGAGCCAAATATTACCCGCGCCCTTGATGGCGTGAATCTCACTGTGGAGGACCGCGAATTTGTAGCAATTGTTGGAACATCCGGCAGCGGCAAATCCACCCTATTACACATGATGGGTGGACTTGATACTCCTACCTCTGGCAACGTGATTGTCCGAGGCAAAAAGTTGGCAAAGATGAATGATGAACAGCTTACCATTTTCCGTCGCCGCAACATTGGCTTTATTTTTCAGAACTATAATCTTGTCCCTATTTTAAATGTCTATGAAAATATCGTCTTGCCGGTGGAGCTGGACGGCGATACCGTGGATAAACATTTTATGGATGAAGTGGTGAAAATGCTGGGACTGGAAGATAAATTAAAAAATATGCCCAACAACCTTTCCGGTGGCCAGCAGCAGCGTGTCGCCATCGCCCGCGCTCTAATTACCAAACCAGCTATTGTGCTGGCCGACGAGCCGACCGGAAACCTTGACAGCAAGACCAGTGCCGAAGTGCTGGGCCTTATCAAGCGCACCAGCGCCGAATTTCACCAGACTGTTGTTATGATTACCCATAACAATGATATTGCCCGACTTGCAGACAGAATTGTTCGCATTGAGGATGGTAAGTTTGTTGATTAAGGAGGTGGCACACTATGACATGGCCTTTTGAAAATGATACAAGTACCATAGCGAAAAAAATTGCTAAAAATGATATAGACAAAAACCGTGTAAAAAAGTTTTTCTCGCTTACTACGATAGTTTTGGCAACAGCATTACTTATGATGTTGGTTATGTTTGAAAGTGGATATGAAACCACAAAGGATAGAATGGCAGAAGGACAGCCACAAGTTGTTTTCTATGATCTTTCCCATCAGCAAATTGAGTTACTAAAGTCAGATGAAAATATAGAATCTATCAAAGTGGCTGAAACGGAAGGTGGGTACGAAGCTTCAATTACCATGGTTGATGCCACAAAAATGACACAAAATGGTTTTTCCTCTGCGGTTGATAGCATATCTTCACAGTATGGTATTCGTCATGTAACAAAGAATGACCTATTTATGGATAGCTTACCCAACGGAGGACTACTAAATCAAAAAAACATAGTTCTTGTAGGTGTAGCAATTTTTATTATAATTGTGAGTGCTTTGGTAATTTATAATGTTTTCTATTTGGCTATTGTCAATCAAGTGCGACAATTTGGGCAGCTTCGCACTATTGGAATGACACAGTACCAAATAAAGAAAATCATTTGCTACGAAAGAAAATATCTATGTAAAATTGGAATTCCGATTGGTCTACTAATTGGTGGACTTGTTGGATATTTATTGCAACCTGGCGGTTGGAATTGGATCGCTGCCATAGTCTGGGGGATAATTATTAGTCTTATCGTCAATTTTGTTGTAAAAGTATCGTTAAATAGACCTACAAAAATAGCACGTAGTATCTCCCCAATCCTTTCCAGTAAATATATGACGGAACGCTTTAATTGTAAGGGTACTAAAAGGAAAGAACGAAAATTATCATCTTTTGGGCTAGCAATCATCAGTATAACATCACACTGGAAAAGCGTTTCTATTTCGGTGCTTTCTTTAGGACTAAGTGGGATTTTCTTTGTTTTAGCTGCAACATACACCGTTTCTATTGATGCAGAATCTATTGTGAAGAAAGATGTTTACCAGTATGGACAATTTGTGATTGATACTACGGGTGTATACAGCGAGGAAGTTTCAGAGATTGAAGACTTAACAAAAAAGATAATGGAGCTTCCAAATATCAGCAATATAAAACTGGTTGTTGAAACAGATATTAGGTGGGCAGGGGAAAATAGCACAGGAGAAGACCAACTTTCAATTATTACTGCTGATGATTTTGCTTCTATTCAGCAATTCAGTGAATCAGGCGATATAGATTATCAACAGCTTGTTCAATCCAACCAAATTGTTGCTGTAAATGGTGTAGAAGGTATTTCTAAAGGCGATACAGTAGAATTTACATTTGGAGATGGAACCCAAAAAACTTATACAGTTGGCGGCATATTAGATGGTGATCTGTATACAAATACAGCAATTTATGGTGGTTGGTTTTTAATCCCTATTGAATTGATAACAGAAACTACGGATTCTTTTCATGTTTCTGTTAGGTTGATTGTAAAGGCAGATGATACCAAATTGGAGTATACTACGTCATCTTTAGAGAAATTAGTGGATATGTCAGATGGATTAACACTGACGACTATGCAAGAAGCGATTGCTTCAAAAGAGGCTACTATAAGGCAAGTAGGAATATCTGTCATAGGCGCAACACTATTCTTGTTACTTTTTAGTATCATTACTTTTGCAAGTACACTCATTACAAATATAGCAACAAAAAAGCGAGAATACGCTATGCTGCAATCCATTGGTATGTCTCGGAAACAAATCGAAAAAATGACGTTATACGAAAGCTGTGTATTGGCCGTTGGAAGCCTGACATTTACCCTAATGCTGGGCATTGTTTTGGGTCGTATATTGATAAATGGATTGATAGGTGCAGGTGTTTTCTATTTGGCATATACATTTCCAACGGTATTATTTGTCACATACTGTATCATAGTAGTCCTAATCATTTTGGCTATTACTTTTTCCGCTTTTTACAGTTTGCAAAAAACCTCATTGGTTGAGAGATTGCGGGAAATCGAATAAAACATTTGAAATATCTAAAAAATAAGGCAGATAGTTATTTCCAGCTACTTAACGTAATTTTTTTGAAATCTCCGTGCTTTGTAACAGTTCAGCCTGTTTTTCTGTCGAAGATTGGTAATGCTCGGACATTTCTGCAACATTCATGTTTTATATTATAGGTGAAGATAAATGATGTTCTGCCGCACGACGGCAAAAGAAAAAAGCCGTCGTACAGCAGTCCATTACCCATGCCCGATTGAATATGCGGCGGCTTTGAGAAATCAAGGCCGCCGCTTTCTTAACGCTGAAGGAGTGTGATGCCCGGACCGGCGGCCCACGGAGGGAACCGCTATGAGAGTAGTAATATGTAGTTCATCAAAAAAAGCCTTGCTCATGCTCTGGCTCCTTATGCACCGCCGCCAGCATTATCCTGCCGGTTAATCGGCAGCTGCAAGGATAATGAGTTTGACGCCAGTTTCCCACTTCGGGAGACTGGCGTTTTTGTTTGTCGTTTTTTGTGGAATGGCCCCGAATTATTTCGGTGTCGTTCTCCGCCCCATTTCGGCTCACTCGTCAACTGGACCCGTGAACCGAAATGGAGGTACATAATGCAGAAAATCAATCTTCGGGAGCTGTATCCCGATATTTATAAAACAGATACTTTTTTGGAAGTGACCGATGAAGTTCAGGCGGTGTTCCTGGCCGACAAACGAGCGGAAGCACGCTACCTGCGCCAGATGTATAACTACAAAGCGCACTATTCTCTTGACTGCGACAATGGCATTGAGAAAGCAGTGGTGCAGCACCCGCCGACCCCGGAAGAAATCCTGGAGGACAAGCAGCTCCGCGATCAGCTCTATGCTGCGGTGATGGAGTTGCCGGACAAGCAAGCCAAGTGGATCTATGCCCGGTTTTACCTGGGCATGACCGTCAAGGAAATTGCCCAGGCTGATGGTGTTGATCTCAGCTGGGTATATAAGAGCATCAAGCGCGGTTTGATACATCTGGCCAAGAGCCTTTCTGAAAGAAACTCTTAGCTTAAATAGGCTGATTCTGCTAACATCAATCAGCCAATAGTTTGCAGGATGCGGTCCCGTTTTACGGGCCGCATTCTGCTTCTATTTTGCGTGATTTCAAAATCCGCATAAATAGAAAAAGACCACGGTCAGCGGTGAGCTGAGCATGGTCAGAAGCGTCCATCGGACGCGCAGCCGCAGAATGAAATTCTGCGTTCATGGGGGCTTGGGGGACACCCTCAACAAGCAGCGCCGGAAGCCGAATGGCTATCCAGGGGCATTGCTTGCCTCTTTCCCGCAGGAATAAAATAAGCCAGTGACGAAACCTTCAAATTTCGCTCACTGGCCTACTTTGTTTCAAGTTTCTTGGAGAGTTCCTTTAGTTCCTCTGTAAATTCACGAGTGTGGCGCAACAATGTTTCACGCATCTCTGGCGGACAGTTCATGTAAAGTAGCTTCATCTCATTTTGTCCTGCTTCGTCCGGCGAGAGATCCGGGTACATAAGCGAGTCCAGTGAAAGATGAACCACCTTTGCCAATGCTTTCAAAATCAAATAGGAAGGATTCATTTTCCCTTTTTCGATATTGGCAATTTGCTTTACAGAAACATGGCTTAGATCGGAAAGTTCCTGTTGTGTCAGTTCTTTATTCTTTCGGGCTTCCCGCATTTTCTGCCCTAAAGCAGTTAAATCATCAATCGGCATAATCGTTCACCTCAATAACATTGTATCGTTCTGGTTTGTGCAAAGGAATAACCTAATTATGCCTGATGAACGGTAAGATTATGCTGATTTTTGTAGAGTAATAGGTAGGGATAAACTTGTATTCTTCGAGAAGACGAAATATAATATTTTAGGAGGTGCAAAATGGACTACATAACATTAAAAGAGGCAAGCCAAAAATGGAATGTTACGCCGCGCCAGATAAATTATTTGTGTACATCTGGGCGCATCCCCGGTGCTGTAAAAATGGCGACGATTTGGCTTATTCCTAAAAATGCAGAGAAGCCAGTAGACAGGCGGAGAAAAGAAAACAAATCTCAGTGAGGTTTCTGTGACATTTGGGTGCTACACTGAAAATGAAGGAGTGTGATACCATGCGAATTTTAGTAGTCGAGGATGATCGACTTTTGAATAATACTTTATGCTATAACTTGAATACTGCGGGCTATACGGTTGATTCTGCACTGACAAAATCAGTGGCCAGTAGTTTCTTGACAAAGCAGGACTATGACCTGATTGTGCTGGATGTAAATTTGCCGGACGGGAACGGTTTTGACTTCTGCCGGGAGGTAAAAGAGCGCCGCCCCGATACCGCTATTATCTTTCTGACCGCAAATGATATGGAAAGCGATATGCTCAAAGGGTATGAACTGGGCGCAGAGGATTATGTGACAAAACCTTTCCCTATGAGCGTCTTTCAAAAGAAATTAGCGGTAGTGCTGGGCAGGCTGACAAAACAATATGGTGGTGATACTTATGAGGATGGCACACTGACCATCAATTTTTCAGAAATGAGTGCTACTCTATCAGGAAAGCCACTTACATTCACACCACTGGAATATCGACTTTTGAAAATTCTGATGAAAAATCCACAGATTGTTTTGACCCGGCAAGTCTTGTTGGAAAAATTGTGGGACGCAGACGGAAATTTCGTGGATGAACACGCTCTGACTGCGGCTATCAGCCGGGTACGAAACAAAATTGAAACACCCGACCGTCAGTACATCAAAACGGTATATGGTATGGGTTATATGTGGATTGGAGGGGTGCTGAAATGAATGGGCGAAAACTCTCTGTCAACAAAGCCTGTCTCTTTTTAGCTGTTCTCCTGCTGGTGGCAATGGGGACGGTTTCAGCAGCTTTGTATGGGCTAACTCAGAATATAACCGCTGTCTGGTATGTAGTATTGTTCGGCATCTTTGTGCTGCTTTGCGCTGTTTGTTTTATGGTGCTGGTTCGCCGCAAACTGGCAATGTTCTCCGATGCTTTTTGCAGTTTAATGGATGATATGTTATCCGGGAATATGCAGCCGAAACAGACTGTGGAAGAAGAAAGTCTTTTCTATAAAA
>ENA-ORUI01003054-ORUI01003054.1-human-gut-metagenome-genome-assembly--contig:-NODE-3054-length-12801-cov-3.019614_pt1 | contig 12801 bp, 22 predicted proteins | sample MGYA00242078_ERZ509205 | MGnify/ENA primary metagenome ERZ509205 (study PRJEB26280, sample SAMEA2338828) | human gut metagenome | biome: human gut; feature: human-associated habitat; material: faeces... | reverse complement strand
CAGAACCCGCCCTGCAATCCGTGCGGCTGCGGCGGCTGACGGACGGCCCAAACCTGATATAACTATCCGGGGCGATTGCCCCGTTTTTCATAATTTTGAAAGGAGACGAGTAAATGTCTTGTAGCGGAAACAAATCCTATCAGAAATCCTGCGTCCGGTATTTTAATAACAGCCCGCAGACGCTTGCAGCAAACGCTGCGACAGTGCTCACGCTTGCGGGCGCGAAGGTTGTCAACTCCGGAGAGTCCATTCAGGTCGAGCCTCAGAGCTACGACACCGTAAAAATTGGGCTCTATCACCTAGTAGCCGATGCGGTCATCACGTCGTCCGCGGCTGGCGAGCTCACATTGCAGTGGTACATGGACGGCGTCGCGCTGCCCTGCACGCTGCGCAAGGTAACGCTTCCGGCAACCGGAAACACCGAGATCCACACGGAGACGGAACTGGCGCTGCCCGGGTGCTGCTGCTGCGTGAACCACACCTTTACCCTCATTGCGACGACCGACTCGACGGCAGCGGGCAATGTGGTCGAGCTCTGCACCGGCCTGCTCAAGCTTGCTTAGCCTATGACGGACAAGATCAAAGCCTATAAGGCAAAGCTCTGCGAGGCGCTTGAGGCGTGTATGGCGGAGCCCGTGAGCTCCCGAAGCGTGGGCAGCTGCACCATGCTCATGGACGCGCTGTGCAAGGCGGATAAGATCACGATGGAGTCCGAAGCCTCCACGTTTACCGAGGACGACGCGCGGCGCTGGACAGAGCACATGGAAAATGACGACGGCTCGATGGGCGCGCACTGGACGCTCGAGCAGACCACGGCTGTGGCCAACAGCATCGGCGTGCACGTCGACCCGTGGATTTGGTTCGCGGCACTCAATATGGAGTACTCGGACAACTTCGACGTCGCGCAGAAATACGGCCTCGACCGGCCGGAATACTACGCAGACCTCGCGAAGGCGTTCCTATTTGACAAGGACGGCGGCGGCCCCGAGGCGAAAATCGCCGGGTATTATCACGGTATCGTAGAGCCGAGGCTCGAAAGAGATTGAACACAGTAAAAACACAGTAATCTGATTTTACATTGGTATTACTTTGGATTTATATGCTTCGAATCTCTCCTTCCGCGCCAAAATGAAAGCACCTGAGAAAATGATTCTCAGGTGCTTTTGTTTGCATATTTAGGAATTTCAACAACCGAACGCCGAACTTTATGCGAAAAATGTTTTTAATTTTTGACTAAAATAGTCTAGCAAGACTTAGCATATCCTAGCGCCAAAATACGCGCCTGTGAACACAGAAAAAACACAGTCAAAAATTACGGTCCATCTTTGCTGCTGCCTCATCGATCGTGTTGTCTAGTACATCGGTGTAAATGTCCATTGTGGTCGATAGCTGCGCGTGACCGAGGAGCGTCTGGGCGGTTTTATAATCCACGCCCGCGTCGTGCAGCGCGGTCGCGTAACCATGTCGGATCTCATGCGGTGTGACCGTGACGCCGCTCTCGGTCTGGTAGGCGGCGTACAATCTTGTGACGCGATGGTTCATCAGCGGGCTTTCGCCGCCATCGTCAGAAAAAATGTACCCATGCTTTTTATTGGGCAGGGCAGAGGCCAGCGCCGACAAAAGCGGAACGACGCGGTCACCTGCCTCTGTCTTCGGGCTTTTGATATACGGACGCGCGCCAATGTAGTAGGCGGACTTGTTAATTCGGACCTTTTTCGCCTTGCGGTCGATATCCTCATAGCGCAGCGCAAGCGCTTCCCCTCGGCGGCAGCCGGTGTAATAGATCAGATACGCAAAGAGCCCGAACGTTTTGTCGAGGCTCTTTTTGATTAGTTTGATCTGCGCAGGACCGGGCGCGCGGCGCTTTGCCTGCGGCAGGTTCTTCGGCAGTAGAACGGCGTCAGCCGGATTGTAGGCGATGTACCCTTCGCGCTGGGCCTTGTTGAGAATTTGACGGATGATCTGGCGCTGCGTGGTAACGGTCTTTTTGGCGTAGGTTTTGGCAAAGCAGTTGATGTATTTCTCCACGTCCTTCGCTGTGATCGACGAGACGTCCGCTTTGCCAAACTCAGCGATTGCCCGATTGTAGGCGGGCTTGTAGTTTTTGTAGCTGTTGTCGGCTAGCGTCGGCTCGATCTCGTTCCACCAGGCGTGCGCTACGTTCTCAAAGGTCTCGGTCTTCCCAGCGGCCACGTCGGCGCGGTAGCTTTTGACCTTCTCCCAGACCTCGCGGTCGGTTCGGCCGCGGAAGGCTTTGCGCTTGCCGTTTATTTTGATGATCGTCTCATGCAGCCCATCCGGGCGCACGTAGTACTTGGGGATCGCCATACAAACCTCCCGTGTCAGACTTGGACACAGACGCGCAAGGCGGTGCGAATCCAGCCGAGGTTCGGGTTGCGCAGGTCGATAATCAGCGCAGCCAACGCCAGCGTCAAAACGGCACACAAAACAAAAATAATACCGGTTCGAACGCGAAGCCCACGCGCATAGACCCGCAGCATCTGATTCGCGTGCGCTAGTTCCTGCTGGATTTCGTCCGGCTGTTCCGGCTGTCCATGGCATTTGATTTCGTATACGTCATCAATGGACACATCCAGCGACTTGCAGATCGGCGCGGCAGTCTGAACATAGGTATTCTTTGTCTCGCCGCGCAGAAACTGCGCCACAGCGTTGACCGAAACGCCGGATTCGTCGGCAATGTCCTGGTATGTTTTGCGTGGGCGCAGATTTTGCCATTTTTCGCGGCAAACTTCCCATAGTTGCTTATCCAAAAAAAACATCCCCCCTTGCAAAAACCATCTGTAATGGGTCATAAAAGCCTAGATCAACGGCTGGAAGGCTTATCCAAAAACTGATAGCATAGACTCACAGGCGGCTCCCACACTGCTTGCAGCAAACCAAAAGCCCCGCCGTCAGTGGCACGACGGCGGGGCGAACAAACGGAACGAAGATGCCCCCATCCGTGACGCGGTGTCCAAATCGGACACAAAAAAAGCGGAGACGCACAAGGCATCTCCACTTTGTTGGACATCGGCAGGGCGGCGTATCCTGCATCTCAGGTTCCCTTTCGGGAGTGTCGGGAGCCATTTCCGACCTCAACGTCCTAGAACAGTATATGTTCTGATGCCTAAATTAAACCACAAATATTTCCTGATGTCAATATTCTGCTTTGTTACTTTTCTTTGAATTTTTTCAGTCGGCCGCTGTTGAGCCGGTTCGTCAGCTTGCCGGAGCTGATCTCGTAGACGCTGGCGACATAGTGATATCCGTTTTTCGCGTCCAGCTTCACGCAGACCATCACGTTTGCGTCAAGCGCCTTGACGAGCTCGACGCTTCCCGGCTCCTTTGGGTTGTGCCCGACGTAGTCCGGCTCCGCGATGATGGACGGAACCAGCGCGACGTTCCCGGTTTCATCCGGATGATGCTTCTGGACGTGCACGGCCAGACCGGCTGACTGCATGATCTCGCCGCAGGGAAGTTCCTGCCCCGTGAGCGCATTGAACTCGTCTATGTAGTCGCCCACGCGAAACAGCTTTTCGCCCACGGTTTGCCTCCTGATTATTGCTTCAGATTTGCCTGCGCGTCCCAAACGGCATCCCAGAAGTCCGTCTCGTTTACGATCTGGACTTTCGCGCCTTCTCGACGAAGCGTCATGGCTTCCTCAATTTTTCGGCCATAGCAGGAATACGCCCAGCACGGATTCCCGGCATTGCCGACTACAAGATAATCTGTCTTGGTGGATACGGAAGACTTCGCACTTCCGCCCAAATCCTCAACATCTTTTGTCATTTCCGCCCGCGTCGCGCGGTAAGACTCGCCGGTAAAGCAGAAGCGCTTGCCTTCAAACGTGATCTCCGGGCAGTAGGCACAGATACCAGCAACCGAGTACTTGCGGCGCAGCTCTTCAAAGTCAGGATCGTTGAGGTTCACAGACTCCTTGAAGTCAACGACATTGCTGCAAAACGCAAGCAGCGTGTTTCGTTCGTCTTCTGTGACTACGCCGTCCTCCAGAATCGTATGCAGCATGGAGTTCAGCTCGTCAAAAGGATATGTACCTTGCAGGTATTCGTTCGTATCGAGCCATGCAGACAACGCACGAATTTCGCTGTCGCCAATCTCTGCGTCTGCCATAATACCGTGAATCAGCCCATGCAGGAACTGAACGGAGGAGGTGAGGATGCTGTAATAGCTGGAATTATCCGCAAAGTTATTGCAGAGCCAGAGAATATTCTTACGTTCTTCCTCAACAATGTGGTCATCCTTGACGGCTGCCTCTACGACCGGGATGATCTCTGAAAACGGATGGCGATCTTTCAGCCCAGAGTGCAGGATACACCAGTTTGACAGCTCGGCAAGCTCTAATTCGTTTACATCACCGCTGGAAGAAATGCCTGCGACGATGCCACGAAGCATGTTGATTGCCTTGTGCAGCTCTGACGGCTTGGTAAACTGCCTGTAGTCCTGTTGTCCAATCGTATCGTTCATATCATACCTCTTTTCAAGAAAACCTCATAGAAAAGTGTTGCACGCAATTTGTAGAATTTGCCAATTGTAAACATAGAATGCTTGCCTTACAATAAGAACAAAGAAAAAGTGCGCGAAAGGATGTGGCTTATGACAGAACAACTTATAACCATGATGCGGGAATTAGATGACGAACGCTGGAAGATTTTTATTTCTGCGCTTGCTGCTGCGTGTGAAGCGTCTCAAGCAGATCAATCATCCTCTGCCTCGTAGTCACATCTAAGGACATAAGCATTTGCGCCGCACCAATCACCTCGCCGGGCAACCGTCCGGCGGGGCTTTTTTCGTCTTCGTAGCCCATGAGATCGTAGACAGAAGCATTCCAGTGCTCAGCCAGCCGAACAAGGGTACTGAAAGGCGGCTCGGTCGTACCGGCCTCGTATTTCGAATAAGTACTTCGGTCGATTCCCAGCCAGTTTGCAACGTCGGTTTGCTTTTCTTTGTTCAACTGGCGGTACTTTTTGAAGTTTCTCATAGACATCACCTGTCTTTATTATAGTGAAAAACAATCACAAGTAAATATCGTGGGAAAAATTTGCGCAAAAATATCTTGACAATTGAAAAAACTTCACCTATACTAATAAATGTGAAGTAACTCCACGTTAACGGAGGTGATAGAAATGAAACCTGCGAACGAGGTTCGCATCACGCGAGACCAGCAAGTTCTGGTCGACGGCATTAACATTCCTTCCGTCCTGCGCTGTGAAGCCAGCATGAACCCTGACTTAGAAACATCGGTTACGATTTATGTTTATGCCGGCAGGATCGCGATTCAGGGCTATACCGCTTATGAGGATTTTCAGCCGGACGGATCGGCAGGAATCGAAGAGCTTCTCGTAACGGAAGACGGGCGCGCGCTCATCAACGGCATTGAGATCCCGGGCGCGAAAAGCGTCAACGTCATCGCAGATCCTCTGACCGACCCGGAGGTCTCAATCCGGGTCTGTACCAGAAAGATCACGATAGACGGATACGAAGACAGCTGGTCATAGGAACGGAAGCGCAGATAAGAGCTTGGACAGGAAGTCAGCCACATCGCTGAGCCCACGTTTGAAGCGGCCTTCCATGTAGATGATGGCCTCATCACAAAGCACGAACTTGCGGTCGAACCCCTTCTTGATGAACCCGATACGCTGCAGCTCGTTCATTGTCTCGTTGGCATCCGTGGAAAGCCATTCTCCTTCGTACTCTGGAGGCCAGTTTTCAAGCACTGTGAAGTTCTTAGCTTCGCGCTTCTGTACGCCGCTCTTGCGGCGCTCGAGATATGTCTTGTAAATTTGCGCAAGCATCTTCTCAGCGTCTTTTGTCAAAGCACTATCCAAAAATCACACCCCCTTCTACCCAGAGTTTACCACACGGGCGAAGGGAAGTCAAAAGGAGGGATATCTACGAAAGGTTTAGCTTACATGCGCAAACGCGCAAATCTCAAGCAGTTTGAGCTTGCCGATCTGCTCAAGGTCGAGCGCAGCACGATTGCAAAGTGGGAGTCCGGCGCGGCCTTCCCGCGGGCGGCGCAGCTGCCGGAGCTGGCGGCGGCGCTGCACTGCACGATCGACGAGCTCTATCAGCCGCCAGAAGAATCGACTTAGAGAGGAGGAAGCAACATGCGTGAGACGGAAGGATACCGGCCGCAGCTGGAGCTTTTGACGGACATGTTTCCGGCACGGGCGGCGATCACGGTCACGGAGTGCCAAGCAGTGCTCGGACTTGACCGGCGGACGCTTTTGGCCGACCGGGAGTTCCCCGCGCGTAAGATCGGCAATAAGTACGCCATTCCGCTGACAGAACTCGCCCGTTGGCTGACACGAAGATCATAGCAGAGTATGCCCAGGCACACCATGAGAAATACCTGCCGAAATCAAAAGGCGGCTTGCAGATATGCTGCCGGAAGGGAGAACTATGCCGAATATCTATCAGGCTGCCAGAATCGCCAAAGGCATTACGCAGGAACGCGCCGCAGACGCGATCCCATGCTCGGTGCGGAGTTTGGCAGACTATGAGAGCGGCGCGAGAGTCCCGCCCGCGGAGACTGTCGTCCGCATGGCGGAAATTTACGACGCGCAGTATCTGTGCTACCAGCACCTGCGCCAGACGAGCGAGATCGCCCGCAGGCTTATCCCGGACGTGCGCGAGTGCGCGCTTCCCGAAGCGGTGCTGCGGCTGATCGATGAGATCTATGACTTTGCCGACGCGCGGGAGGACCGCCGCCTGATCGCGATTGCGAAGGACGGCACCATTGACGAGAACGAGCGCCCGGAGTTTGACCGGATCGTCTCGAAGCTCGCCGACATCATCCAGGCGGCGCTGGCAGTCACATACAACAACACAGGAGGATGATAATATGCGCAAATTTTACAAAGCCGCCGAGCGGTTCATGTGGTGCTCGGTATTTCTGGCAATCGCGGTGTTCCCGTTTCTGGCGGCGAACTACAGCATGATCTGAGGTGCGGACGATGAAAAAGAGCGTAAAAAAATCCCGCACAGCCGCTGCGAACGACTGCACGGGACTGATGTCAAAGGACATCATGAAAGCATCTTTAGTTTATCACGGTTTGCTGCCAAATGCAAGTGTGGGGGAGGTGAAATTTTGGAGAATCCACAAGAATTCCGGGCTTTCTGGTCTGTCATCCCTGCAACCGTCTTAGACGATATGCAGCTGCAAGCCAATGCAAAGATTTTATACGGCGTGCTCTCGTCTCTCATGCGGCGCGAGGGCTACTGCTGGCCGAGTAACGCCCAGCTGGCCGCCGCCATGCACTGCTCCGAGGATGTTATAAGACGCTGGCTTGCTGCTTTGCAGCATGACGGACACATCCAAGTCCGGGTCGTGCCGAACCGCAAGACGGGCGGTTCCATCCGCTACATTTCCCCCGTGGTCGCCGCGCCGGTCATCCTCGACGAGGAAGAGGGGTACCGGGACGAACAGCCCGGTACGTACCGGGACAAAAATCCCGGGGTACCGGGACAAAAATCCCGGTCTATATATAAGGATGGATTAAAAAAAGATAATAAAAAAAGAAATATAAAAGAAAAAGCCGTAAGCGCTTCGCTGCTTGAGAAATGCGAGCCGCTTGGCTTTGAGGTCGTGCAGGCGATGCAGTCTTTTCTCATGATGCGCGCTGAGCTCAAGAAACCCATTCAGTCCGAGCGGTCAGCCACCATGCTCTGGAACAAGCTGCAAAGCCTGTCTGCCGGAGATGCAGCGTGCATGGCGCGGATGCTCAACAATTCGACCGAGCATCAGTGGCTGAGCGTGTACCGGCTCAAGGACGACGAGTACCCGCAGCCGCCGAAGCGCGAGGTTGACACGGGAGGGGTGAGGTTCCTGTGACGGACGAAAAGAAACTGCTGGAAGCGCAGCAGGCCGTTTTGGGCGCGATGCTCATTGACGAGAAAACCGTCGGCCTTGTGCTCCAGGACGTCACGCCGGACGACTTCACAACCGGCGCTTACCGGCAGGTCTTTCTTGCCTTCCGGGCACAGTTTGCAAGCGGCGAGCCGTGCGACCCCGTGACCGTCAACGCAAGGCTCGGCGGAAAGTACGACAGACTCCTCATGGAGCTGATCGAGATCACGCCGACGAGCGCGAACGTCAAGAGCTACGTCGCCATTCTCAAACAGGAAGCGAGAATCCACCGCTTGCAGGACGTCGCGCAGCGGATGCTAGAAGCAGAGGACGAGGATGCGCTGCGAGCGCTCATGAGCGAAGCGAACGCCCTGTCGGTCGAGCGCCCCGGTCTTCGTGTGGTCGGCATGGAGGATGCGCTCAGTAAGTTCTACGTTCGGCACGACCCAGACGCGAAGCCGGTGTACCTGGACTTCGGCATGGACGACATCAACGACAACGTCTACGCCGGCCGCGGGGACATGATCGTCATCGGCGGCTATCCGTCAGACGGCAAGACGAGCCTGGCACTGACGCTTGCCGTCCGGATGGCAAAGACGCAGCGCGTCGGGTTTTACAGCTACGAGACGGACGCAGACAAACTCTTTGACCGCATTGTCGCGATGACCGCGCAGATCGGGCTTCCGAAGCTCAAACTGAACGCGATGAACGGAAACGACTGGGACGCGGTCGCGGCAGTCTCCGCAAGGCTCGGCGCGGTGAAACTGGAGCTGGTGGAGGCGTCGGGCATGACCGTCCAGGACATCCGGGCGCACAGCCTGTCCAAGCGCTACGACGTGATCTTCATCGACTACCTGCAAAAGATCAAGTCGGACATCACAGGCCGCGCGAGCGCCGACCAGTTTCAGGTCGTCTCGAAAATTTCGAGCGATCTCCAGCAATTCGGCCGCCAGACCGGCACGCCCGTCATCGCGCTCTCCCAGCTCTCGCGCCAGGAGAAAACAAAGGCGGGCAAAATCCCGCCCCCGACGCTCTCGGCGCTGCGCTCGTCCGGTCAGATCGAGCAGGACGCGGACGTCGTTATGCTTCTCTACCGTGAAGAGCCGGACAACAGCCGCAGCCGCCGTATCCTGAACATCGCGAAAAACAAGGAGGGTGAGGCGAACATCGCGCTGATGCTGACCTTCGACGGTCAGACGCAGACCTTCCGCAAATCTGCCGCGCAAGCGCCGCTTCCTCCGCAGGACAAGCGCTGGCAGCCGTGCAACGACGATATTCCCGAGCAGTTCAAGCTGCCCGGATGAAGAAAGGACAAAATCATGAAGGCAATTTCCATTCTGAACCTCAAGGGCGGCGTCGGCAAGACCGTCACGAGCGTCAACATGGCATACATTCTTGCCGCCGACCACAAAAAGCGGGTGCTACTTGCGGACTGCGACAGCCAGTGCAACGCCACCGAGTTTTACGGCTTGACCGAGCGCAGCCTTTACGGCGTGGCTGACGTGATGCTCGGCACGTGTGAGCCGTACTACGCCGACAACATCTCCGAAACGCTTTACGGCGTCGACCTGCTGCCCGCGTCCGACCAGCTGATGGACTTGGACCTGTCCGCCATCGGAAGCCGCGTCAACGGCAGCTGCCTCAAGGATTTCTGCGACGCCATCCGCGAGGACGATGCGTATGACTACGTGGTCTTTGACTGCCCGCCGGCTTTTAATGCGGCCTCTGCTGCTGCGCTGCTGGCCTCCGACGAGGTCATCATACCGATTAAGCTCGACGCGTTCAGCCTGCGCGGTTTGGCCAATGTCTCGCGGCAGATTGACAACATGCACAAGATCAATCCCGCACTCAAGATCGCCGGGGCGCTTATCACCATGTGGCGCAACACGCCGGTCGTGTTGGAAGCGGAGGGAAGTCTCCGGGAGTGCGGCATTCTGCCGGTCTTTGAGCAGCACATCCGCCGCACCGACAAAATTGACGAGATGACTTTCGAGCGCAAACCGATCACTGTCTACTCGCCGCGTTCGGCGGCAGGCTACGACTACCGGGCATTTGTGCAGGAGTACATCCAGCCGCCCGTGACCATGGACGAGCTTTTGAAGGGAGGACTTGCAAGTGCCGTTTGACGTATCGAGCATTTTTGCCCAGCAGGTACAGGCGGTGTCCAAGTCTGACACAGGGCGCGAACTCGTGCAGGTCGACATTGACGATCTGGTCAGCAACGACGCGAACTTTTACGCAGTCGACGAAGAAAAACTCGAAGACCTCAAAAATTCCATCGCGCTCTCCGGCATTATGGACCCGCCGACGGTCACGCGCACGGAGGACGGCAAGTACCGCCTTATTTCCGGCCACCGGCGCACGGCTGCGGTTCGGGCTTTGGTCGAAGAAGGGCGCGATGATCTTCGCAAAGTGCCGGTTTTCGTCCGGAGCCCCAAAAGCGCAGCGATGGAAGAACTTGAACTGATCATGGCAAACTCCACCGCACGCGTGCTGACAAGCGCGGAGATCAGCCAGGCGGCGCAGCGCGTCGAGCGGCTTCTCTACGATCTCAAGGAGCAGGGCGTGGAGTTCCCCGGCAGGATGCGCGACCATGTAGCAGAAGCCTGCAACGTCAGCAAAACGAAGCTTGCAAATTTGCACATGATCGAGGAAAACCTCATCAGCGATTTTAAGTCCAAGTGGGCGCTTGGGAAACTTCCAGACGCGACGGCGCTGGAGCTGGCTCGGTGCGAACCCGATTTGCAAATGCGCCTGCTCGACGCATTCGCCCGGACGAAAGAATTTCCCACATCTGCCGGAATCGTGCAGGTGCGGGAACTCGCCGAGAGCGGCGCGACCTGGCGTCCGAGCATGCTCCTGCACTGCCCCGACAGGAAGCTTTGTCCGAGTTCCAGAGACGACGCGGCGCTCCGGCATGACGCGCTTTGCCCCGCTTGGGGCGGTCAGTGCCTCGGTGCGAAATGCTGCATGGATTGCCCGTCCGGCGCAAACGCCAAGGGCTGGAACGCCTGCGACCAGATGTGCTCCAAGGCCAAACAGTACCGCACCGACAAAAACGCCGCCGAAAAGCAGGCAGAAGAAGCAAAGAAAGAGAAAAAGCAGCGCGGCTATCGAGCCGCCATCCAGCGCGACGCGCAGCGTATCGCAAGAGCCGCGGATGCCGCCAGTCTTCCGGACAAACAGAAATTGCAGCTTGAGATCCACTGCTATCCCCCGATCGAGGTCGGGAAAATCCGCAGCTGGGCGAACGGCGATTTTGGCGACGCGCATTTCTGCGACGAGCGAGCGCTCCGCGTGGACGAGCGGCAGGTCAAAGAGATCTGCGCGAACCTCCGGTGCTCGGCGGACTATCTGCTGGGGCTGACGGACGAACTTTCGCCGGTGCCCAAGCCTGACACGCTGCCGTGGCGCACGGGGACGGATTACCCGGACGGCAAAATCCTGTTTTTGTTCGACGACGTGGGGAACCTGTCTTATCAGGTCAGCGAGGCGCGGCACGGGCGCATACGGATTTATTCCGACTACGACGACGGCAAAATCGTGCGCTGGCTGCCGCTGCCGCCGGAAGAGGAGGGCTCGATATGAGCAGGCAGCTGTTCCGGCAATGTCCTGGCTGCGGCAATCTGTTCGCAACGTACAAGGGCAATCAGGTCTACTGCTGCCGGGAGTGCTACCTTCGGGCGAAAAATGAAAATTACGTCCCGGCGCAGTACCGCAAGAAAGAGGCCGTCCCGGTCCGCATCCGCGTACCGAAGCCGCTGCCGGTCTTCCCGGAATTCCAGCTCAAGCCCGGGAAGGTCTACAAAGCACAAAAGCGCCAGTGCTGCGACGGCATCCGCGCGACATATATTGTGACGCTCGACGAAAAGCACCGGACGATCGTCCGGCAGGAAGAATGTGAGGAGGTAGACCATGAGTAAAATCATCGCAAAGCCCGGCGCGGCGTATGACGTGCTGCGGACCACCAGTGCGGCGCAGATCGCAGCTGCCGCCCGTCTGAGCCAGCCGACCGTTTCGCGCGTCTTCCGCGGCGAGCCGTGCCAGATCAAGACCGCAAAGAAGCTCTGTCTGGCAATCGGCTGCGGCTTCTCGGACCTTTTTGAGCTCCGGAAAGGAGGCGGCGCGGATGAATAGCAATACCATTTCCGCCATCGTCATCGCCGTCGAGTTTGTCCTCCGCGCGGTGTGCGTGTACGCCATTTTGCGCGTGACGCTGACGCTGTTCAGTATTCGCAAGGCCGAGAATCTTGAAAAAGAGCGCGACGCCGCGCTCACGTGGTTGCCGCATACCTGCGGGACCTGCAACGTCAACTATACCAAAACCTATTGCGAGTTTATCAACAAAAAAGCTCCCGGATACCCCTGCACCAACTGGGAATTCTGCGGGAAAACGTACCAGGAGGTGTATGGCGATGACGACAAATGACCTTCTGGAAGCGCTGGCGCGCCTTCGCGTTGAGACCGCCTCCCTTGCCTGCCTCGGCTGCGGCTACGAGCACAATTGCAGCGTCCGCGGTTGTCAGATCCTGCGCGAGGCTGCGACTCAGCTTGAGCATTTTACCGCCGAGAACAGAGCGCTGCGCAACGTTTCGGCCTCGAAACCGGCGAAGCGCTCGCTGTATGCAAGAGCCACGTACCTGCGGGAGATGGTAAAAGAGCTGAACGCTCAGCGGGAAAAGACCGAGGCCGAGAGGGACGCGCTGCTTCCTTATGCGAAAGAATACGGCTGCGAGACCTGCAAAAATGAAAAGGCCTGCTTCGTCCAAACGCGCGAGGGCGTAACTGTGTCGTGCGTGGAGTGCCCGGTTCCAGACACTTGCCCATGCTCCCAGTGTAAAGATTGCGGCAAATGGGAATGGCGCGGCTTGCCGGAAGCGCCGGAGGAAGGAGAAAAGGCATGAAAGTCTACATAGCCGGTAAAATCACCG
>ENA-ORUI01003052-ORUI01003052.1-human-gut-metagenome-genome-assembly--contig:-NODE-3052-length-12804-cov-15.113421_pt1 | contig 12804 bp, 15 predicted proteins | sample MGYA00242078_ERZ509205 | MGnify/ENA primary metagenome ERZ509205 (study PRJEB26280, sample SAMEA2338828) | human gut metagenome | biome: human gut; feature: human-associated habitat; material: faeces... | reverse complement strand
ATATTTGGGATCAAAGCTTCCGGTGCTGAGAAGCAGGTCGATCTGCCCTGCCCGGAGCATTTCCTTGAGGTTTTCGGAATTGTTGTCCGCAATGGACACCTCCACCCCTGCATGCTCCCGGCAGAACTGGGAAATACTCCGCGCCAGCATATAGCTTGTCCGGAAGGTGGATGCGCCGATCTTCAGTGTGCCTGCCCGGAGGTTCTGCATATCTGCGATCCGGTTCGCCAGGTCATCCTGGGCAGCCTTGATCTGCCGGGCGGTGGCAACGTATGCTTCTCCGGCAGCGGTCAGACTGATGGGGGTGGTGCTCCGGTCAAAAATCTCCGTGCCAAGCTGTCGTTCGATGTTAATGATGTATTTGCTCAGTGAGGGCTGGGTGATGTACAGCTTCTGTGCCGCCTTGGAAAAGCTGCGAAGCTGGGCTACCAGCAATACATATTCGATCTGCTGGGGTGTCATAAGATCCCTCCTATAACCTTTTGGCTATACCTATTATTTTACCACACCTATTTGACCTTTGCAAGGGATTCATGCTAAAATGGGAGAGATACTTTTTACGAATACACAAGGGGGAAGCAGATTGAACGGAAAAGCATGTTTCCTTGCCCTGATGGGAGGAATTGTATTGATGACCGGATGCAGCACGGACAGCCAGGCGGCAAGCCGCCCTGTACCGCAATTTGATGCCAACACAAAAGTCATAGCCCTGACCTTTGACGATGGTCCCAGCAGCACCACGCCCCTGGTTCTGGACAAGCTGGATCAGTACGGGGTGGTAGCATCCTTTTTCGTTTGCGGCAACAACGTGGGGGAGCAGACCGCCGACACGGTAAAGCGCGCCTACGACATGGGCTGCGAGATCCACAACCACTCCAAATCCCACCGGGATATGACCAAGCTGACGGAAGAGCAGATCCGCAGGGAGATCACGGAAACCTCCCAGCGGGTGGAGGCCATCACCGGCGAGCCAACCCGGTTTTTCCGCCCGCCCTATATTGCGGTAAATGACCTGATGTACGACACGGTGGGCATGCCCTTTATCTGCGGCTACGGCTCCAACGACTGGGACGACAAGGTGGGAGTGCAGGAACGCTCCGACAAGGTGCTGGCGCAGATTCATGACGGCAGCATCATCCTGCTGCACGATGCAGAGGGCAACACCAAAACCGTGGAGGCACTGGATCTGCTGATCCCGGCATTGCAGCAGGATGGATACACCCTGGTGACTGTATCCCAGTTATTTGAGGCAAAGGGCGTCACGCCGGATACCCACGCCATGTATTCCGATGTGACAAAGGATTGACATTCCCTCCCGGATCTATTATAATAGGTACAGCGAAAGAATGGAGGGACAATCCATGAAACATAAAATGCTTCCGGCGGCAGCAGGGATCCTGCTGAGCACCGCCCTTTGTACATGCCTGGTGGGATGCGGCAAGGGCAACAGCAGCAGCCTGCCGGATGCGCCGATCACCACGGCAGCTTCCGCCGTGACAAATGCAGCAGAATCCACCGCTGTTGGCACAACGCAGCCGGACAAGCCGTCCAATGCAACCGTCGCCACCACTGCCGGAGCGGAGAACGAATTGCCCATCCTTGCTCCGGGTACGGGACAACCCGGCGAGGAACTGCCGGTTCTGACGATTCCGGCAGAACCGAACCAGCCGGACACCACAGCAGTCCCCCGGCAAACGGATGCGCCTACCACGTTCACCATGGTGACCATCCCCAGCACCGGCATTGAGTTGCCCTTTGTGCCCTACGAAGAATAACCTGTTCAGTCTGGGAAGATCCGCCCGGACTGCTTTTTTCTGTTCTTCGATTTTGGATTTGTCGAGATCGGTGATCTTGCGCTTGACGGTCTTGATGGCGTTGACCTGATCCACAGACTGCACATGGAGATTGACGAGGACGCTGCTCTCCATATCCAGAAAATCCGCCAGCATCCGGTCATTCAGCTCCGGTGCCAGAATCTGCACGAAGCTGACCGCGCCCAGCTTTTTGCCCATACGAAACTGCCTGCCGGTCTTGAACTCAAAGGAGCTGGGCGCGATAAAGTCCTTGGTGGACAGCCCGGAGGGAGCCAGCCAGTCCCACGAAAAGCGGAACGGCTCCTGCTCGTCCATCCGCAGAATGTCGTGCATGACGTGCAGGCGCTCAAAGCCGTTCAGCGGCGCAGCCACAACGCCCAGCCGCTTGAAGTTGTTCAGGAGGTCGGTTTCGATGCGCTCCAAACGGGGCTTGGCAGCGCGGAGGTTGTCGGCCTCAACGCCGAACGTGAGATACTTGGTCTTAATGAGGCCGTTGTTGCCGCGGGCAAGCTGATTTTGCAGCATACCGGCGTACTCGGCGCGGATGCCGTCAAACTCGTCCCCGCAGGGCGGAATGGAAATGCTCCGTGCAAAGGTTTCCTGCGAAGCCGAGAGGTTCACAAAGGAAAGCTGGAATTGCACGGAGCTGTCAAAGTAGTTCAGGAAATCGCACCACGCCTCAAAGATGGCGGTCTTGTCCTCATTCTGCGAGAGCTGGTAGTTGATGTCCTGATACTGGATCGTTTTGGTGTAGCGCGTGTCGGTCACACGGCAGATGCCGTCCGGCCACATACGCTGATACGGGATGCTGTCCTGCGCCGATTTTTCTTTCTTATCCGTTCGGTTCGCTCTTGCGATGGCGGCTTCGATCTGTTTTCGTTCGGCGCGGGTCAGCTTTTTCTTTTCGGACAATTTGATACACCTCCCGGTCTAACTGGTTTTGCCGCTCCAGAACGGCATAAAAATTGTTGGTCTTATACGGGCGCTGCTTTGGCCTCTGGAAGCACACGCGGTAGATGTTGCGGATGACGACCTCCAGCGGCTGACCGTTCTTTTCATACATGGCGAACAGCATGGCCGGGATCATCACCACCATCATCACCATGGCGGCGGGGCTGGTGCCGATGCTGCCCTTGAGCAAGAAGAAAAGCGGTACGCCGATGAGTGCGCCGCTTCCGAAGCAGATAAGCTGCCGTTTCGTGAGGTTGAATAATACCTTGGTCTTAACTTTGGTTAAGTCCTTTGGGACGTTGACATAGGCCATAGAAATCCCCCTTTACAAGAGCTTTTCATATCGAAGTTTCATCTGCGCCGGGTACAAAGCGGAGGCGGGCTTGCGGCTGCCTGTCCAGCATTTGCCGCCTGCCATGCCTGCACAGCTCCAGCCAGCGGCGCGGAGGCTGCTGCCATTCTCGCTATCCAGCGTATAGGTGATGATCTTGCGGTATCCCATTGCCTTTGCCGCCCGCGCAGATGCGGCATAGAGAATACTGCAAGCGTTTCTCTCGCCGGTGGTACAAAGACGATTGACTTCCAATGTCCAGCCATCATCCAGATACCGGCTCACAGGACGGCCTACGATTGCAACACCGACAAGCTCTCCATCCTTGGCACAGCCGATGGAAAACTTATGTCCAGCAGTTGCCTTATGGTGCCGGTGATGCGCATTGACAAATGCGTTCGCTGTTGCAAGCGCGACGGGCGTGAGTGTCAGCATGGTATCACCCCCGTTAATGTGCATTGAACACGGACTTGGCAAGGCTGCTCGTTTTGAACAGGCAGAAGCACAGCAGCACCGTGTAGCCCATGCAAGTCCAGATGGCGTAGATGATGTCATCCACAAGCGCGATGTTCTGCACCAGAACCGCGTAAATGGCAACGCAGACGATAATCAAAAACGCTTGGAAGCCCAGCGCCAGCAGAGAACGGATGTAGTTCTGTCCCATGCCGCCCCATTCCTTGCCCATCATGGTCGCCATCGGAATGGGGGCAACAGAGGTGACGAGATATATTTCAATCATTCTTCCGAATGTGATAATGAAAATGCAGATGGTCAGCGCCCACATGGTAATGCCCACGAACAGCGATTGGAACCACAGGCCGAACAGCGGCCCCAGCTCCATTTCCATCAGCCGATCCTCAATGCCCACCATGACGCTTGAAATGTTGATGCTGGTGTCGCCGATAATCAGCCCGGAGGCGCTGGCAACGACGCTTTGGGCAGCGTCGAACACGCCCATCACAATCGTCCATGTGTTTGTTACAATCAGGACAGCGGCAGCGGACTTGAACGCCCACTTGAAGAATATCCATGTGTCCATGTCGTTGAGGTTATTTTTGTCGGTAATGAGCTGGATCAGTTCCAGCGTCATCACAAAGGCGAGAATTGCGCCTGCGATGGGGACGATCACGGTTTCCGACAGGTTTTGTATCATGCTGAAAATGCTGCCGTTCCATGCCTGCGGCGATAAGCCCACCTGACCGGAGATCTCGGCAACCTTTTGATTGGTCGCATCGAACATCCCGGACAGATTGCTCACGATACCGCCGATGAGCATTTCTTTCAGCCATTCCGTGATCTTATCCCATAAGAAATCCATAGGGTTGCCCTCCTTTCGGGAGGATGCCGCCCGAAAGCGGCACCCTCCGTGGATTTATGGGAAGCAAACGAGCTGCCTGATTAGCCGAACAGCCCGGACAGCAGCGGCACGAGGGTAATGCCAATCAAGGCCACCCCGCCCCCGGCCATCAGCTGCTTCATGCCCTGAGATTTAGCACCAGATAGCCATAGGTAAGCATTTGATATGATCTCCAGCTTTTCCCCGGCTCCACACCGTGCGTGCAGCTTTCACCGCACACGGCGTTCCATCGAATTTGGTCATACAGGGCTTGCGACACTTTGTGTGTGCTTCTTTTGCCAAATTCGACTTGTGGCCTTTCCTCCACCGTTTACTTTTTCACGGCTTCATAGGTACTACGCCACTACTTTCACTGAAACAAAGAATGGTTATTGCCTTCTCACGAAGGTATTCCCATCCACCATCTCGCAGCCTTGCAACAGGCTAAATGTTTTCAGCTTCCTGCGTTCCGATATTTCTATCATGGGCCGCATTTAGGTTCTTCCTCTAAGCCTGTATTCAATTCTTTACGAATCGTGCCGCCTGTAACGGCACATGGACTTTCATAACAACCATTTTTACTTGTCCACGAATACCTCCGTATAAGGAGTACCACCGTTTCGATGGTATCAACGTTTAGACTTGTACATTCAGAAGTTCGTCAGTATTTCCATACATACTAACCATGTGCGGCTGACACCCGGCATATAGGATGCGCTATCCACCTCTGGACAGCTTTCGATTTCAGCCTTGCAGCCAAAACTACGGCATCTCTCTGCCGACTTCACCGAGCTTCTGACAATCGGCGGTTGCGCACCTATGCCAGTCGGAGTATTAGTGTGGACGCTTCGGGGCGTTACCCCCTCATTTCATCCATCGAAATATCAGTTCTCCAAGGTTTTGGACTTCATTCGTCCTTCGACCTGTGCCTGACCTTTTCAGTCAGGAACGCATCGCACGGTTGTCGTTGCCGTAGCCCTCCAGCAGATTGATTGCGCCCCAAATGCCGAGGCCAGCGCCCAGCGCCACAACGAGGGTCTGAAGAACACCAACAGCAGAATTAAAGAAAGCCATAAATAGTACCTCCGAAAAATATGTTTTTAGATTTTGGAGGGTACATTTCTTCCACGAAGTTTCATCGAGTCGTTGTCAAAACAGGCTGCCGCCGTCAGGCGACAGGTTCACCGGAAAGGTCTGCCTGATACACCTCAACTGCATCATCCGGCTTGAGCTTGAGGCGATGGGACAGAAAACGCTCTATGTCAAAGGCGTATTTCTTGTCATAATCCGCTGTGTAGCGGTAGAGGGGATGCTTGGTGAGATCATATTTGTTGGACAGAAACGGGCGGACGCCGCGAAGCTGCAAGATGCACTTGCCGCCATCCAGCACGGCAAGCTCATCCACGCTCATCAGCTCCTTGCCCAATTTCTGATAGTTCAGCGAATGGGAAACCTCGCGGCCACGGCTCTCGCCGGTGTTATAGCTGTCGATGGTTTCCTTGCCCAGCGCCGCCGCCAGCTCTTTCAGCGTACCGGGTTCCTTTCCACCCAAAAAGATGGAACAGTCCATGTTGCCGATGATCGTATCCGCGCTGTCTTTATACAGGGCTTTAAGCTGGCTCTGTGCCTGCAAGACAAGGCAGCAGGAGATTTCTCTGGAACGGATCGTCGCTACCAGCTTTTCAAGCCTCGGTATCTGCCCGATATTCGCGGCCTCGTCAATGAGGCAGCGGACATGAACCGGCAAGCGCCCGCCGTACACATCATCTGCCTTTTCGCACAGCAGATTGAAAAGCTGGGTATAGCACATGGAAATGAGAAAGTTAAAGGTATCATCCGTGTCGGACATGATGATGAACAGGGCGGTTTTCCGGTCGCCCAGCGTGTCCAGTTGCAGCTCGTCATAGGCCGTCAGTTCCCGAAGCTCCTGAATGTCAAAGGGCGCAAGCCGTGCGCCGCAGGAAATAAGTATGCTTTTCGCGGTCTTGCCGGCACTTAGCTTGAATTTGGCATATTGGCGGACGGCGAAGTGGTCTGGCTTGCGCTTTTTCAGCTCGTCGAACATCAAGTCCACCGGATTTTTGAAGTCCTCATCGTCCTCACGCACCTCCATCGCATTGATAAACTCAATGAGCGTAGAGAAATTCTGTTCCTCCACCGGCGCTTCATAGTGGATGTACCCGATAAGGGCGGTGTAGAGCAGCGTTTCCGCTTTCACCCAGAAATCGTCACCGGCTTTGCCCTCGCCCTTGGTGTTGGCGATCAGCGTCGTGACCAGCTTCAAAATGTCCTTTTCCGAGTGGATGTAGGCGAACGGGTTGTAGTGCATGGACTTCTTGAAGTTCAGGGAATTGAGAATCTTGATCTGATACCCGTTCTTTTGCAGCGCATGGCCGCAGGAAACCACGATGTCCCCTTTGGGATCGGTGACGACGAAGCTGGTGGGATAGGTTTTTGATGTGCATTGGAGCAGATTGGGCTTCAACCAAAAGCGGGTCTTGCCCGAACCGCTGCCGCCGACGATCAGGACATTTTTGTTCCGCGCCGTTTTCGGGTCTTTGGGGCGGCTATTCATCGTCAGCCGCTCCGTCTGCGTGAGAATGATGTTGTTCTCAAATGCGGGATCGACGTAGGGCTTGATGTCCTCCGCGTTTCCCCAACGGGCGCTGCCGTACTCCAGATTTTTGCGGAATTTCTTTGCGTTTTTGCCCTTGATATAGACCGCCAGCCGAATGGCGATGGCGGCGGCAACGCCCACGCACAGGTCAATGGGATGAAAGCTGGGGACAAGGGAGTGAAACGCCGTGTTCAGACCGGTCATAATGTTCAGCAGCTTCGCGGAAGCGTCCGAACCGGGAGCCAGCCGCACCGCCTCGCTGACCTTGGTGGCCAGCAGCGCGATGAACACATACGGAATATTGGGAAGGATGAGCTTTTTGACGTTGACTTGCTTCATCGTTCCAGCTCCTTCCGCTTTGTCCTGTCCACCACAGCCGCCTGAATGAGCGACTTGAAGTGTTGCAGCTTTTCCAGCACCGAGGGGCGTTCCGCCTTCCTGACCTGTTTGGCAGTGTATTCCTTGAACGCGGCGGTCATGGCGTCGGCGTCCGGCGCTTTGAAGAACACCATGTACCGCTTTTCGCCCTTGACCTTGAATGGAGCGAAGTCAATGCCATACTTCCGGGCGATCCGGTTGAATGAGCCGATATTCTGATCGGTGACTTCAATGCTCTGCAATCCCTTATCCTTGGCGGCAAGCTGCTTGACGGTCATTTTCCCGTGGGGATTGGCCTTGCTGTACTGATGCTTCTGATGGCCGTTTTTTAGCTGCTCCAGCAGCTTGGCAACGGCCTTGCGAAATTCCTGTTCACCCAGCTTTCCGCAGGAGATCATCAGGGATACGATTCTCTGTTCAACTTCTTCCTGCATGACTTATCACGCTCCTTTCCTCCGATTTGCAGGGAGAACGCCGGGACACTAAGGCGGTACCACCAGCCGGTGCAGAAGATGCTCATTCATTTCTGCGCCCCTGTCCCTTGACGGTCAGGATGCCGTCCAGCGTGGTGGCGGTGATCCGCAGGCGCTCGGCCACGGCGATGTCATTTTTCACGCTTTCATCCACGGTGCTGCCGCAAACCACCAGCACACGAGCGCGGCGCAGATACTCCCGCGCCATGTCGATGCCGTCCTTGTGCTCCTGCGGAATCTCATCGCACAGGAACAGCGGCAGAAACAGCGCGGGACAGACGGGCGAAAAGCCCGCGTCATAGACCGCCCTGCAATACTTGGCGGCATTTTCGGTGTTCTCAAACTCGTTCTCGCTCCACGGAGCGGTGATGTAGGCAAGGGGGCGTTTCATCGGTATCAAATCCTTTCTCCCGGAATCGGGCATGAAAAATGACGGCCTTTAGGGGCCGCCGTGAAAATCGTGATTGACCAGCATGGCATAGTGGTTGTCGATGGTGGAAACGGAATTGAACAGCGCCGCCATGAGATAGGCTTTCGTGTTCCAAACGCGGGTGGTGTTCTCGCGGATACCGTCCATGACCTTTTCGATGTGCATGGAGGTGATCTTTTCAAAGCGCTGTTGCACGAAGCCGGTGGGATACTCCGCATCCCGCCCGATCTTGACTGTGGGGCTGCGGTTCATAGCAACCTCCAGCATAATCTCCACCAGCTCATCAAGCTGCATCCGGTCATACTGCTGACAGAGAATGTCGTATTCGATTTGCTCTCTGATCTCCGCTTTTTTCTCAAATCCGTCCGTCATTCCGTCCGCCGCAGGCAGAAAGAATGAATGAGTGCTTGATAGATCAGTATTTGATTTTTGAGTATTAGATTTCTTAGTATTTAATTGCGCGGGATTATCCGTATCCGGTGCCTCCGTATCCGGGTTATCCAGATACGGGTTTTCCGTATCTGGTAAAGTCGTATCCGGTGGAGAGGGCTTTCGGGGCTTCTCGAAGATGGTGTACTCCGTGTCGGAAATGCGCCCGTCCTTGCCGCGAAGCTGACGGCGGATGATGTAGCCCGCCAGCTCCAGCTCCTTGAGCGTTTTCCCGATGGCGTCCACGCCCTCCTTGCAGATCGCAGCCAGCCCCCGCGTGGTGTAATTCCACTCGTCGGGGAGGGAGAGCATCATGGAGAGCAGCCCCTTGGCTTTCAGGGAAAGATTGCTGTCTTTCAGGTGATGGTTGCACATCACCGTGTAATCCCGCGTCCGTTCAACGCGAAATACAGCCATATTGCTTCAATCCTTTCCGCAGGGCAGTCAACCTGTTTGGCCGTCCTCCTCGGCAAACCGCGTATCCAGCCGCTTTACGCTCCAGTTCTGCTTGAACTGTCCCAGCGGGCCGGTGCCGAACTGCGCCAGCGCACGGCGATCCAGCTCCAGCAGCTTTTCCCACAGCTCCGGGTGATGCTTTCGCAGCTTCCGCAGCTCGTCGATACGCTGGAACGGGCAGCACCAGCAGGACGCACGGTGGTAAATCTCATACAGCCCGCCGAAGTCAAAGCCACGGTCGTAACAGGCTTGGAGCGCCTGCGCCTCCGTGATGCCCCATTCCACGAGGGGATACCGCTCATCCTTGCAGCGCCACGCTTCATCGGCGGCGATACCGACATAGTGGATCGCGCCCAGCTCGCCTTTGAGCCGGTTGACCTCCTTGGTGATGAGGTGCGTTTTGAGCTGCCCGGTACACCAGCGGACGCGGATTCCCGGCCAGCCGTTGCCGTAGGGCGGGATGCCCAGCTTTGCACGGTTTTCCAGACTGCGGGGCTTCTGCTTGGGTTCGTCGAACATCAGGTATTCAAAGCCCTTGGGATGCCGCAGCGTGGTAATATGGATGCCGCGCTCCCGGAAAAGATGCTCGTCCAGTTTGGCAAGGTGTTCGTACATTTCCGGGAACTCCATGCCGGTGTCCGCTGACAGCACCATGTCGATGGGCATACCCCGTTCGATCATCAAAAGCAGCATGGCGGTACTGTCCTTGCCACCGGACAGGCTGACGGCGTGAAACTGCTTGCCGTTTGCGTTCTGAATGGTTTCCCGCATGGGGAAGCCGCTCCGTTTTCACTCCTTTCCCACATCACAGCTCATAGATGGGCTGCTCGTGTTCGTAGTAGGGATCGCACAGGGCGGCAAGCTCGGCCACCAAGTCCTCCAAATCCAGAGAAATCTCGCTGTCTGCCCAATCGCTGCCCTTGTAGACGCGATACTCGGTGACGTATTCGCCTTCTCCGGCGTTCACGCTGAATTTGGCAACGACGGCAAAGCCCATATCCTCCAGCAGCCACAGCTCCATCGACCGGGCGGCAAACACCGCGCCGATATAGCTGTCGCCTACGTCCTCATAGAGAAGCGTCGCTCGCTGCTTGAACAGCTCCGAGCTGCGATAGTCCAAGCTCAGCGCATTTTTGCCGTCTGCGCGGTAGGCATAGACCGTTTCAGCCTTGTTCCAAACGGCTTGCAGCAGGGCGTGATAGTCGATGTTTTCCAGAAACTCGTCGATCTCCGTTTCCGTGTAGCCGACCTCCGTACCCTTGCGGAACAGCGTGGTCAGCGCTTTTTCCAGCTCTGTTACTCTGCTCATGGTAATTCCTCCAATCATTTTAGTGACGCCGCTTTTTCCGGTCAGGAAGGATATGCCCCTCAATGACGGCGGCGTGTTTGCGGATTTTGATTTCTCCGCGCCTCTCGGATGCCTGCGCCTTGGCATATCCCACGTCGGAGAGGAACAGCCGCAGCCGTTCGCCCTTTTCACCCACAGGGGATTTCCACGACAGGACATCAAAAATAATCATGTGGCGGGTTTCGTCCATAAAGCGCTCCAGCGCAAGGATGCTGTGACCGCCGACAAAATCATCAGCGTTCATATTCGGCACCTCGCGCTCTGATCTGAAAGGCGGCAAGCCCATAGCGGGCGATCAGAGTGGCGTTGACGATCAGGCGCAGCGCCTCCGGGTCAATGACCTCCGGTTCCGCCAAGTCCGCCATCGTGACGGCCTCCGTCTTGTCGCAGAGGTCGCGCGCTGCCATGAACAGTGCGTAGTTGTGCGGCGAGGTGTTTTTCAACACCGCATAGCCGAACTCAATCCCGTCCTTGCAGAAGCAATTTGCCGTGCGGCGGTAAATGTCGTCATTAGAGGTCAGCAGGTACATGGCCGCATAATAGGCGTTGGTATCCCTGCGGCGGCGGTAGCCCTGCACGGCACATTGATACTGCATTCGGCGCTCATGCTGCTCGTTGCTCCAAAGGCTTCCGGGATAGTGCTTGATCAGCAGGTTCAGGCGCTGGAACAGGCGGCGTTCATGGGGAAATGTCTCTAAGACTGCCTCGCGGTAGCCGACCACACCGGCCTCAATGCGCTCGGCCAGCCACGGGCAGCGCAGGGCGGTACAGCCCAGCTTTTTCACATACTCGGTACAGAGCTGGCAGCTCACATCTTTGGGCGTGTATTTGAACGTGTTGATATACATGGCGTCCTCCTTTTGGCATGAAAATAGCGGACAAACAAACTGCTTGTCCGCTCAACGGCTCTGGTCGCGCTGGCGCTTTTTCTGCCATGCGTCCAGTAATTTGAAGATGGTGTTCTCGATCTGGAACGGGGTATAGGAACGCGGGAAGTATTTGCGGAGCTTTTCACCGGAAAGGGTGATGTCGTTTTTCTCCGGTTTCTTCTGCTCCATCATAATGGAGAGCATGGTGTCCTCGTTCAGCTCGCCGCTCTGACTGAGCTTTTTCATCCGCTGCGCCTGCGAGAGCGAGGGGGTGGTCTGTTCGCTGTCGATGGTTTCCAGAAGCAGCCCTTGTTCCTTGGGTGTCAGCGCCGCGATCTGATAAGCGGGACTGAGGGCGATTTTCTTCTCGTCCACCATCTGCTGAAGCTCCGGGACTAACTGCGTCAGGGCGATGTAGTTGCGGATGGTATCTCCGCTCACACCGGCATCCTGACCAACTTCATCATCGCTGCGGAACTTCGCCGAAATTTTCGGCGAAGTCAGATCCGTTCGTGCGCCCTGCCGCTTGATGGCCTCCATCTTCATCTTGTAGGCTTTGGCGCGTTCGGAGGGGAGAATGTTCTCACGCTGAAGGTTGCTGTCCACCATGATGATGGTGGCAGCGTCCCGGTCAATGTCGCGGACAATGACCGGCATGGTGGCCAGCCCCGCCAGCTCACAGGCGTGTTTGCGGCGGTGGCCTGCGATCAGCTCATAGCCGCCGTCAGGATCAGGACGCGCAATCGCGGGGACAAGCACGCCATACTCGCGCACACTGTCTACTGTGTCCTGCATCGCCGCGTCGTCCTTGACCTTGAAGGGATGATTTCTGAACGGATGTAGCTCACCCAACGGGATTTCCTGCACCTTTTCCCGCTGGGCATCCGCTCTGCTTTCTTCCGTCGCAAAAAGGTCATCGACCGATTTCAGCTCGATGTTTCTGGCGCTGCTTTTCATGCTGAATCACCTCTTTCGTCAGCGTGCTGTACGCCTGCGCAACCTTGCCTTTCGGATCATACGCGAAGATGCTTTTCCCTTCAGCACTGCACTCCGCCGCTCTGATGGAGTGCGGAATTACGGTATCAAACACCTTGATTTTTGTTCCGTACTGTGTCCGAAGCAATTCGCTGATCTCACGGGCATACGTCGTGCGGCTTGCCATTGTAATGAGGATACCTTCAACCCGCAGCCCTCTGTTCAATCCCCGGCGCATCCTGCCGATGCTTTCCATCAGTTTGCCCAGTCCATCCACCGACAAATAATGCGGTATGGTCGGAATCAGCACGCTGTCTGCCGCTGCCAGTGCGTTGATCGTCATCATACCCAGCGACGGCATACAATCCAGCAGCACATGGGAGTAGTCTTTTCTGCA
>ENA-ORUI01003048-ORUI01003048.1-human-gut-metagenome-genome-assembly--contig:-NODE-3048-length-12809-cov-3.908029_pt1 | contig 12809 bp, 9 predicted proteins | sample MGYA00242078_ERZ509205 | MGnify/ENA primary metagenome ERZ509205 (study PRJEB26280, sample SAMEA2338828) | human gut metagenome | biome: human gut; feature: human-associated habitat; material: faeces... | reverse complement strand
CTTCACCCATAATCTTAATGTTATTGCCATTGATTATAGAATTTCTCATTTTACCAGTATCAATACTAAAACATCTAAGTCTCTTAGTAGCTATTAAAATAAATATATCTATATATTTATTATTACCACCACTATAAATAATATTATATCCATATAATTTATCATATTTACCAGTATCATCATTGAATAAATAGCATTTAATTATTCCATTTATATTATAGTCATTTGGTACCACAATATCTTTAAGTAAAGGATATATTTTATATAAATCATCAGTAGTTATATCTTCACTTCTTCCATCAATATCTAACTTAGCATTATCAGAGTTGTTATCAATACTATTAACAATAATAACATCATTATTTTTAACATCACTATCTAATACATTATTTGTGTTACTTCTTTTATTTAAAAGAAATACACTAGCCAAAGTTATAACTATAGCCATAGGTACTAGGCTATATTTAAATATTTTATTCATTTTATTACCTCTTTCCATTTTCTTCCTAATAGAAGTATAATTGTTAGTTATATCAAAATCATTTGTTATAACTTTATTTAATTTATCTTCATTATTCATTTTAATCACACTCCTTAAAATATAAGCATAATTCATTCAAAGTTCTATAAATAAGATTTTTCGAAATAACTGACAAAAGAAAACAGGCAGAGGCCACACCGGAAAACGGTGCAGTCTCTGCCTGTTTTGTTGTCTGCGGTTTTTCTTAAAGCAGAAGTTCGCTTGTCCCGGCCGCCTCAAGTTCCCGGCAGGCGAGCAGGATTCCCTGCGAGATGGATTCCGCCATATGGAAAATCGTGGCAAGCCGGGTTGTCTGCAGAAGAAGCTGTTCAAAACTGCCCGATACATTCACAATGCCTGTGATAAAAATATCCCCGACCTCGGGCAGCGTCTTCCCTGCCCCCGCGCCCGGCCGGATCGCCCCGTTTCCGATCGTGATGTATCCCTGATGACGCCGCGAACCAAGCGAAGCATCAATCGCAACGAGCAGTGCCTCCGGGTGGCGGGAATGGATGTACGAAATCCGGTCCGGTAGATTCAGGGCGTGCACCGGGTCATCCAGCGTTCCGTAGACATGAAAAATGCGGCTGCAGTACGGCGAAAGCTGGTACCCGATCAGCGGTCCTAAGGAATCCCCAGTGATCCGGTCGCTTCCGATGCAGAGAAATACCAGTTCACGGAACATACGTCCGTCCTTTTGAATGCAGTAAGAAAACAGCGACGCCAGCTCTTCGCTGGCGCTGCGGTTTCGCTCATTGATGTAGTAAACTTCGGCGTCTTTTTTTCGAAACATGACCGGTACCTGCCTTTCAGAAGAATCATCCACAGTTTAACCGTATATGGTATAAACTATTCCTGCAATGAAAAAAACATGACATGCCCTCCGGTGCAGAAAAACGGGAAAACAGTCGGAAAAAACCGTGACAGCCCTGCCCCAAAACGATCTTTTTCGCGGAACATCCGTGATAAAGTAGGCAAAAAGGGGTGAAAAGCATGATTGAGATTGTCTATAAAGAAAACAAAGAGCAGGCGAACGGCAACGAGGGATACTTTCATCTGCCGAAAAATATCCGCCAGGTCGGTGATACGAACGGCAGGGAGCGGATTTATCTGGAAGATTATGTCGGAACCTTTCTGAAAAAATATTTTTCCGCACCAGAGGGACGTGCCGCCATGCTGTTCGGCGAATTTAAGTGGGCGGATGGAATTTCCTACTTTTTTATCCGCAGCGCGGCCGCGATTCATGCGATGGAGCCGGCGCCGGATCACCTGGTCTTCGATGATGCAGTATGGACGGAGGTCCACGATGTGATGGAAAAATATTTCAAAAACCAGCAGATCCTCGGCTGGGCACTTTCTCTTCCGGGATACGGGGAGGATCTGAATGAACAGATCATCCGAGCGCATCTGAACCACTTCGGCGGAAATGACAAGACGTTGTTCCGCGTCAACGGACAGGAAAAAGAGGAAACCTTCTATACGTACGAGGGCGGCACCCTGCGGAGCACGGGAGGCTTTTACATTTATTATGAAAAGAATGAGCCGATGCAGTCGTATCTGATCGACCAGAATCAGAACCGGTCGATCGAAAACGGAGAGAGCGTGCCCGACCGCGCTGTCAGCGATTTTCGGAAGATGATTGAGGAGAAGAGCGGGGAGGAGCCGGAACACGATCACAGAAAGCCGATCCTCTATGCGATGACAGCATGCGCGGCTGCGGCGCTTCTTGTGACGGTGACGCAGAAATACGGAGATGCGCTGCCGTTTCCGGGGAAAACAAAGGAGCAGACGGTAGCAGTGGCGGGAAACGTACAGGGAGAGAAGACACAGACGGCGGAGAGTGCAGCGGAAGCATCAGCGGCGGAAGAGGGAAACACAGGGGAAAATACTTCGACACCGGAAAGCACAGGAACGGAACTGGAAACGGAAAATGAGAGCGGGAGCGCGGCGGTAAGTGAGGAGCAGAATTTATCCGGAACGGATCCGGCAGGCAGCGGAGAGCAAAGCACATCCGGCGGGGAGCAGACTGGTGCAGCGGAGAACAATACTGGTACGGCGCAGACAGATCCAGCACCGGGAGCAGAGCCATCGTCCGCCCCGGGAACTGCTTCCGGCAGTGAGACGGCAGAAACCGCCGCGCAGGTCTGGCAGGAGTACACCGTACAGAAGGGGGACAGCCTCTCGAAAATCAGTGAGAGATATTACGGAACGATGAGCAGAGTGAAAGATATCTGCGAACTGAACCAGATCGCGGTGGAAGATCTCATATATGCGGGGCAGAAAATATACCTCCCAAAATAGAGAAAAATATGGTACACTAGAGCGGAATCAAACTGCGGCCGAAAGGGCGGCAGAAAATAAGTCCGAAAAGAACGTAAGGGGAATGAAAATGGACGGAAAAAACAGAGAAGAACAGGAGAACGGAGCAAAAGTCCGGGATCTTGAGGAGTATAAAGCAGAAAGCAGAAAAAGAAAACGCAGACGCCGGATCACCGTTGGAATCCTTGCAGGAGCCATTCTCGCGGCCGGAATTGGTACAGGGGTATGGCTTCAGCTGCGTACTTTTCAGGGATACGACACAGTACAGGCAACAGAGACCGAGGACACTGATACGTATATGTTTCAGAAATCCGGAAATAAGATCGTGCGCTACGGTATCGACGGCATCGAACTGCGCGACCGGAAAAATCAGATCCTCTGGAGCGATCATTATACCATGGAAAATCCGCAGATGATATCCTGCGGCGATGCAATTGCCATTTACGATAAAAACGGAACCAAAATTGTTGTATACGATGCCGATGGAAAGGCCGGCGAAATTACCGCGTCGTATCCGATCGTGAAAGCATCCGTTGCAGGCCAGGGCGTCGTTGCGGCGATTCTGGAAAACAACGGGGAGAGCTGGATCAAATACTATAATACCGATGGAACGGAGATCGCCTCCTCTCACCCGAACATGGACAGCCCGGGCTATCCGATGGATCTCTCGCTTTCTTCGGACGGACTCTGGATGGCGGTTTCCTACGCTTACGAAGACGGCGGCAAGATGAAATCACAGGTCGCTTTCTACAATTTCGGAAGCAGGGGCGAGGATCTGGTGGACAATCTTGCAAGCTCATCGAGCTACACCGATATGCTGTGCCCGCAGATCGAAACCGCGGGAACATCCTCATGGGTTGCCTTCTTTGACAACGGCTTCCGCGTTTATGAAGGAACAAACAAGCCGAAGGAAACGGTGAGCGTATCGGAAGATGGAGAAATTTTAAGCTGCGCGTATGCGGACGACCGCGTGGTTCTGATTCTGCGCGGGGAGAGCGACGATCATCCTTACCGGATGAAAATCTACAATCTGAAAGGAAAGCAGCTTGCGGATGAAAATCTGGATTTCTATTACCAGAACCTTCAGATAGAAGAAAAACAGATTCTGCTGACGAACCGGCAGGAGCTGTGTGTATATACCTTAAATGGAAGAAAGAAGTACAGCGGCGTGGTCAGCGAAACACAGATTCACGAGATCCTCGGCATGGGGCAGAACCGGTATCTGCTCGCGGAGGAGGACGGCGTTTCGATGATCCGGCTGAAATAGGAGAAGAAAAACATGAATTGGCTGAGATACGTATTACTTGCGGTGTGCATTCTTTCCGCGCTGGCTGGATATCGAAAGGGGCTGGTCCGGACAGTGCTGTCCATGGTGTCCCTGATTCTGGTGACAGGACTGGCGATCTGGATGAATCCGTATGTAACGGATGTGCTGAATGAGCGGACAACGCTGCCGCAGTATGTGGAGAAGAAATGTTTAGAGACATTTGAAAACAATGAATTTCTGTCGGGGGAAAACCAGGATGTGCAGAAGAAATGGCTGGAGAGCATGGGCGTGCCGGAGGAGCTGGTGAACCAGATCCTCGGAAGCGGCGCGGTGCGGGAGTACCAGGAGGAACAGCTGCACAGTTTGGCATCCTACGCGGCGAAGGCGGTATCGGAAAAGATTATGAAAGGGATTGCTTTCTTTCTGACGCTGGTGCTTGCCGTTGTTTTCGTGACGATTGCGGTGAAAATTGTGGAATTGATTGCGGAGATTCCGGGGATCAGCTTTTTGAACCGCATGGGAGGAGCAGGACTTGGTGTCGTGCGTGCGGTGCTGTGGATCTGGATTTTCTTTGCGGTGGTGTACTGCTTTCAGGCGACACACTGGGGGAATGTATGCATGAAGCAGATCCAGGGCGATATGGCGCTGGCATGGATTCGGGAGAATAATCCGGTGCTGATGCTGTTGAAGAATGTATTATAAGATGAGAAAAAACGGTTCCTTGTGGGGCCGTTTTTTGGTGGGAGGGGGGACGAGGAAAAGCGGACGTCGTGTGGGCGGCGGATGCGGTGGGAGGGGAGAAACGTGCCGGGGTGCGGGGCTGTGATTTGGGTGGGGCGGAGACCTTGGCGTGGATGGGACGGAACGGGGGAGCACCGAGACAATTCGTCAGGAAAACTGATGTTTTCCCGACTCAGTGTCTCTTGAAATCCGGCTTTGTGAGCCGGATTTCATCTCCCCCGTTCCGTCCCGTCCGCGTCAGGTTCCGCTCCCACCCAAATCAATGCCCCGCGCCCCGGCACGTTTCTCCCCTCCCACCGCATCCGCCGCCCACACGCCGACCGCTTTTTCTCTGAAGTTGAGAGCGGAAGAATCTGCTAGATAGAAGGGGATAAGAATGGAAATGAAAGAACAAATAGGATATTAGTGGAAAAAGTTGAGAGTTGTGGAAAATATGGGGGTTGAACTGATATGAAAAGAAATATCTATAAATATACGTATTTATATAAAAAAAATTACATGTTTTTGTGAAAAAAATATTTATGTGAATTTATAATGAATAAAAACTGAAAATATGTACAAAAAGCACATTGAAAAAAGAAGAAATATAGATATAATGTAAGTATGTAGACGAAAAAGAAAAGCTGAACAAGACTATTTGCATATGAAAAATAAAAAAAACGATGGAAAATATGTAATTATAGATGACGGGACAGCAGGGGGGCTGTTTCTGAGTGAGAATGAATACTATGTTGATGAGAATAAAAAAGTTGTTTTGTGCAATTCTGAAAAAAAAGATAATCTGTTTAGAAAGAGATATAAACTAACACATGGCGATAAGTGTTATAGTATCATCAAATATTTTTGCCCAGAGGTAGAATTTATCTCTATAAAAATTATGGAAACAGGGGAAAGAGGTAGCATTGATTCATTCAAAGCGGCGTTAGAATGGTGCTTAAAAGAAAAGATAAAACTTGTGCATATGAGTGTTGGAACAACAAATTATATAGATGCAAAAAAGATAGAAAATATTATAAAACAAATGGTTTCTAATAAAATGATATTATGTGCAGCGCTATCAAATACAAACTTTCCTACATGGCCGGCATGCTTTGATGGGGTTTTCGGGGTAAGAAATTATATTGCTAAATTGCAGGAAAAAGAAATTTCGGTGTCTAAATCATTTCCTTTTTCGGAAATGAATTCGATACAGTTAAATTTTGATGACGTTTTAAAGAAGATTGTTGGGAAAGAATACAAATCAAATAGTTTTGCAGCTCCGATTATTACTGTGCTTTTGATATGTTATTTAAGGAAAAATAAAAAAGGTTCATACCAAGATGCAAAAAAATTTATTATGAATCATATAAACAAATGTATCTATGAAAAAGAATTGGAATGGAATGGGATTGTGAATAATAAAGCGTGGTCGCGAGTTTTGAACAAAAAAAGATGTGTTTTTTAAAATTAATTGACAAGGAAAGGGATTTTGAGCATTTGAAAAAAATATCAGTTGTTGATATTAAAAGTGATTCTCAAATAGAAAAATTGAGCGATAGGATTATTTGGACACTTGAAAATTAAACATAAGCTTGTCGCATTTTGAAATATATAGGGGGAAGAAAGAATATGTTGAAAAGAGCAAGCAGAAAATTAAGAAGTACTCCTGCGAAAACATTGATGTATATCATACTGTTTTTAGTACTTTTCCTGGCGATATTTTCTATGCTGATGATTGGAATTGCAAGTGGAAATAAAGTGAAAAGAGCACAGGAAACATTGGCCAACTCTATTACTCTGCGCGGGCCGGCCGAGGGAGAAGCTGGAAAATCATGTACTGTATATGCGATCCCGTCCGCAATCGTAGAAAAGTTCATTGACAGCAATTATGTTCAGGGGTACACCATGGAAGCGGGAACATATTGGCTTGATCCGGTGGATACGGAAACATATATCAGCGAGGAGACACAACAGCGCCTAAAAGGTTATCTGAAAGATTCAGGCATGTATACGATGACGGCTGTTGGAACACTGGACTGCGCATACGATACCTATTTTCTGGCAAAGGGTTACAGGATTGTGGAAGGAAGCGGACTGAGCTACGGAGAACGGGGCAAATACGAAGCTGTGGTAGGAGAAAAATACGCCGAAAAAAATCATCTCCATGTGGGCGATACTGTTAAATATAAAATGGAGCAGGGAACGATCGAATACTATAAAGTAAGTGCCCCGGAAGAAATTAGTTTCAAAATTCGAGGCATTTACAGAACTCCAGAGGTTTATCAGTCCGATTCCGTTGTGAATGACTGGCACAATAATTTAATTTTTATTCCACTGGATATTTTCTGCGAGTATTCTATGAAAGCATTAAAAATTCAAAATGTGGGATTTAATACAGTTACGGTCTATTTGAAAGATACAAAATCAGTTGAACCATTCATAGAAGAAACAAAAAACAAAATAAAAATAGGAAGTGTGGATGATGTTGTACAGACCGATGAAAATGGAATACGTTCCAGCGTAAAGCCAATGGTAATATCACAGCAGGATTTGGAATCTGGAGAATGGTCCTATCAGTTGATTCGAAACAAGGAATGGTATGAGATGGTTGCGAAACCTGTTGAAAAATTGAATCGTCTGATAGGATATATGATCGTAGGATTTGTGACTGCCGGAATTTTACTGTTCGGCATTCTGACCAGCCTGTCAGTCAAAGGGCGAAAACGTGAGATTGGAATTTTACTTTCGATGGGGGAACACAGAAAAAGGATTTTAGGACAGTTCGTTTTGGAGAATTTGGTTCCGGTTTTGATTGCCCTGGTTTTTGCGGCGCTGTGTGCGACACCAACAGCAGAGTATTTCGCAGATCGGATGATTTCGAATCAGGCTGAGAAAGTGGAGCAGGAAAATGAAGATCTGTCGGGAAATATTAAAAACGCGCTCCCGACAAGCGAAATAGCTGCGTATGAATCAACGGGAGTAACTGTTGATACGGATTTGTCCATTGAGTGGAACTGGAAAATCATGACGGGGATGATTCTTGGTATTTTAGATCTTTTCCTTTTGATATTAATTCTGCAAGTCGGCAAAATAACTAGAGAAAGCCCGGCATCTATATTGCTGGACAGAAAGTAGGTGTTCATGAAGAAAAAAAGAATGATAATGATCGTAGCGATGGTTCTGGTGCTGGTATGGCGGGAAGACGTTTTTGCAGTGGAATCTGGAACGACACAGGTTTCGCTACAGGCAGACTGGCTCCAAGAGGGAGATTACCAGTATAGCGTGGAAGAAGATGAAACTGTAACTTTACGAAACTATATCGGGACGGAAAGCGTGATTGTCACACCGAAAGAAGTAGGTGGGAAAGAAGTGACGAGAATCGGAGATTCCTGCTTTTTGAGAAAAACGGATCTTCGGGCAGTGCAGATATCCGAAGGCATTGTTGAAATCGGGGAATCTGCCTTTGCGGAAGATGGTCAGTACAGTGATACAACTGCTGGGTTTATCAGCATTGTAATGCCAAAAACACTAAAAAAGGTAGGAAAAAGCGCATTTCAGGGAACTAGAATCACACAGATTTATTTTTATGATGGTTTAGAGAGCATTGGTGATAATGCCTTTATGTATTGCTCTTCTTTGTCAAAAATACGGATTCCAGATAGCGTGGAGAAAGTAGGACAATTTTTATTTTTGGGAGCTGGAAAACCCTATGAAGAAAGTCAAGATAGTGCGATGAAGATTTTTGGCGGAAAAATAGCGGAAGAACTTGCAAAAGATAATCAAAGAGCCGAATATGGTGGTGAAGAAATGCAGGAAATTTCGATCCAGTATTGGCTTGAGAAGAAGGAGAATGAAACGAAAGAAGAGGTTATAGGACAAAAATATTTTGATAAAAATGATACAGGCTTTGAAAAAGTATTTTTTAAGGCTCCTTCGAGTGGAGAAAAGCAAAGTGGGAAAATAGTCTGGATGGACATATTTCTTGGGGTGTGTATGGTTGGACTAATAGGAATCAGTGTTTGCTTAAAGGATTAAAAATATTATATTTGTGAACAATGAAGAAAATAATAGAGAATAATAAATGTTTATATTTTTTAAAAGAGTTACTCAAATATAAAAAAGAAATAGGTATTTTGAGTATAAGCACTATTGTTTCTACAGTAACTGTATTTCTGCAACCATTATTGATAAAACAGATCACAGACATCGGAATACTCGAAAAAAATATGCCCCAAATTGTTAATGGAGTAGCCGGTTTATTTGTTTGTGTGCTGGTATATTTAATGATTGAAGTTGTGCAGGCAAAAACTTTTGCAGAAATACATAATTCATTCTATAAGAACTTGTATTGCAATGTATTTCGAAAATTATTGCATTTAAAAAAACATTATTTTCAAATGAAAAATAGTATGGAAATAGTGCAAATGTTACAATGCGATGTATCTCAGGTTGCGTCTATGACAGATAGATATGTAGTGATGAGCTTTTCGTATGTTTTTCGTGTAATTAGTGGACTTGCTGGACTTATGCTGTTGAGTCCTGAACTGTTATGCATTGTAGTGATAGTAATTCCAGTGAAATACGTGTTAGTAAAATGTCTTGCTAAAAAGCGTGAGAAAAACATGAAAATGTATATTCAAGTTGAGCAACAATTTGGAGGATGGCTTGGCGATACAATTAATACTGTGGAAGAAATTAAATTGTGGAATCTATATGAATTAAGAAAATGCGAATTTTTAAAACAGATTTGTAAATCGTTAGCGGTTGAAATGAAAGGAACCATGATTGAGACATGGAATATTTTTGGGGATGCTGTTTTAGAGTGGGGTGTAACAATTCTTATTTATCTAGTTGGTGGATATTTGGTGTTCGTGGGAAAAATTTCCATAGGTTCAGTTTTTGCTTTTGTTTCTTATTCTAGTTATGTTACAAGACCGGTAAATAGTTTAATTGATCTGCGTATGCATTTTGCAAGTGTCAAACCGTCCGCTGAACGACTTTATACATTTTTGAATATGGAAGAGGAACGAAGTGGAAGTAAAAGAGTGGAAAAAGAGATTTCGCCAATATTAGAATTTAAAAATGTGAGATTTCAGTATACAAAGGATAGGGAAGTGTTAAAGAAAGTATCTTTTAAACTTGAGCCGGGAGAAAAAGTGGCTATTATTGGAAAAAATGGAAGTGGAAAATCAACAATTTTGGAATTACTATTACGATTTTATGAACCGGAAGAAGGAGAAATTTTATGTAATGGTGAAAATATAAAAGTGCTAAAATTATCAGAATACCGAAGCCTTTTTTCTGTTGTGAGTCAGAAATCAGCGTTGTTTTTGGGGGACATTGTGCAGAATATAGATTTGGAGGGGAAAGCAGACAGACAAAAACTGAATGAGGTACTAAGGAAAAGTGGCGTGAAAAAATACTTGCAACGTTTTCCAGAAAAAGAAAAAACACAAATAGGAGATGATGGAGCATTTCTTTCAGGAGGAGAAAGACAAAAGCTTGTGGTTGCACGGGCACTATTGAAAGATGCGCCGGTTATGCTTTTTGATGAAGCGTCCAGTGGATTTGATGTAGAAGCCAATGAATATCTTTATAAAATTATAACAGAAGAAATGCCGGAAAAATCTGTGATTTTTATTACACATCATTATGATAAACTGGAAAAATTTGATAAAGTATATTTGGTAAAAGATGGGTTTCTTACGGAAGTGAGAACTGGAAAAATGTAGAGGCGACTAGATTATAGTAGAAAGGAACAATATGGCAGAACTGGAATTAAAAGAGGTAAGCTATTTTTACGAGAGCGGCGGAAAGAGAATTGATATTTTGGATAAAGCCAGCTATTCATTTGAGAAGGGTACTCTTTACACGATTGTTGGTCCTTCTGGATCGGGGAAAACAACGACGCTGACTTTGGCGGGTGCGCTGGAAGAACCTAAGAGCGGCTGCGTGTGCTTTGAAGGAAAAGATATCCGGGAAATTGGCTATACAAGATATCGAAACAGCAAGATTGGAATTGTGTTTCAGGCGTATAATCTGCTGCCTTATCTGACCCCGCTGGAGAATGTGCTGGCGGCAATGGAAATTACGTCAAATCCGATTAAAAACAAAAAAGAACGGGCGCGGGAACTTCTGACACGAATGGGAATTACAGAAGATCAGATGAACCGCAATATCAATAAACTTTCAGGAGGCGAACAGCAGCGCGTAGCGATTGCGCGTGCGATTTCGACAAATGCAGAGGTGATTCTTGCGGATGAGCCGACGGGAAATCTGGACGTTGATACGGCGGCTGGCATTGTGAAAATTTTCAAAGAGCTGGCTCATGAAGATAAGAAATGTGTAATAGCAGTTACACATTCGGAAGCATTTGCCGCGGAGGCAGATGTGGTGGTACGGCTGGAAAAGAAAAAATTGCAGGATTAAACATGAGGGGGAGGGAAAGTTTTTATGAACTGGATCAAAAGAGCATTTCGCAGTATTTCTTATCATAAAAAAAATACAATTCTGATGTTTTTAAGTTTCCTGATTTTATCCATCCTGATCCTGTTTGGCTTATGTATCCGCGCGGCAAGTCGGGAACGGATATGGGAGATTCGGACGAGCATCGGAGGAAGCGTGCTTGTATCGAATGAGCGTCAGATATACAGTGAAGAGCCGCGCGGTGTGAATTCGATTTCACATCAAAAATATTTGGAACTCTGCGCTGATGAAAGAATTTGGTTTGGCAGCTGTAATACGGTGACAGCTGCTCTGGCGGATAACTTTACAGCTGAAATTATGGACGGACAGGAAGAAAATGGAACAGAAAATATTTATGTGGAGGGATCATCTGATCCTGTCGAGTATTTTAGTTCTGTTTCTTCTGTAGTTACACTGATTTCGGGACATGTACCGCAGAATGCAGAAGAAGCGGTAGTCAGTGATGGGATTGCGGAACGGAATGGACTGGGAATAGGAGATACCATAGCTGTTCTTTCACCATACACAAAGGAGCGGTATACATTTAAAATCAGTGGTATTTACAGTACGAACGAGGCAGCTTACAGTGGAAATGTGGTATATAATAACCCAGCAAATGCTATCTATACCCTGGATACACCAGTTTATGAGATGAATGAAAATGATAATGTAAAAGAAATTACATTGCAGTTGAAGGACCCGGAAGAAGGAAGAGCGTTTGCTGAAGATGCGAAAAAAATGCCGGAATATATCAAAGAAGAATATGATATGGACTATACGGTAAATGTTTCAGCTTATAAAGCGGTGGCCGACAGCCTGAAGAGCCTGGCAGGGATTTCGAATCTCATGGTGATAGTTTCCGTAATCCTTGGAACTATCACATTAAGTTTTTTGATTCTTATGAATTTGCGGGATCGCATGTTTGAGATTGGCATTCTTCTTTCTGTTGGAGAAACAAAGATGCGGATTATGCTGCAGATGTTGATGGAATCTTTTTGCCCGGTATTGCTGGCAATTACAGCGGGGGTAATTTTTTCTTATCCTTTGGCGAATGTGATAAAAATAGCTGTAGATCTTTCGAACGGTGTGCAGGCTGCAATTAAGACACAGCAGATTATAATATTGTATCTTTGTGGAATGGGGGTTGTGCTGGCTTCTTCTATGGTTATGGTATACCAGATTGTACGATATCAGCCGAAAAAGATTTTGATGATGGAGTAAAAAAAGAAATAGTCAGATAAAATACTGAATATGCAGAATTGACCGTATTTTTCTAAAAATAAGAAAATTCGAAAAAAGGTGTTGACTTTTGCTTTCGGGGGTGTTATTATAACTAAGCTGTCAGCGAGAGCTACAGTGAATGAGTTCTTTTGAAACAGAAAAACCTAGTTCGGAGCCGGGTGGCTGCCGCGGGTTGCAAAAACTGCTTCAAAAAAACTTGAAAAAAGTTCTTGACAAAAGCAAATGAGTTTGATAAAATAAACGAGTTGCTGATCGAGAGAACAGCAAAGAAGTTCG
>ENA-ORUI01003044-ORUI01003044.1-human-gut-metagenome-genome-assembly--contig:-NODE-3044-length-12830-cov-3.452133_pt1 | contig 12830 bp, 9 predicted proteins | sample MGYA00242078_ERZ509205 | MGnify/ENA primary metagenome ERZ509205 (study PRJEB26280, sample SAMEA2338828) | human gut metagenome | biome: human gut; feature: human-associated habitat; material: faeces... | reverse complement strand
GCCGCCCGCCTGCCACAGTACGACCGTATCGGCTTCGCCTCCGGCATTTACTACTCCAAGTTCCACGAGACTGTTGTAAACTACGCTGCGCAGTACCTTCCGGAGGGGAAAGATGTTTTTTTCGTCTGCACCCACGGTTCAAAAGAGTGTCCGGAGAAATATTATTCCGCCATTCGTCAGGTCGCGGAGCAAAAGGGCTGTCCCGTTCTCGGCGCATTCTCCTGCCGTGGGTATGACACCTTCGGCCCCTTCAAGCTCATCGGCGGCATGGCAAAGGGACACCCGGACGAGGCTGACTTGCAAAAAGCCCGCGACTTTATCGAACACCTGTAAAAACTGTAAGACCGGCAGCCCGCTCCCGCATGGAGCCGCTGCCGGTCATAATATTTATACCGCATACTGGCTGGTGTACAGCCGGTAGTAGAAGCCCTGCTTTTCCAGCAGCGCCTCATGAGTGCCGGTCTCCACGATCTGTCCGTCATTGATGACAAGGATCAGGTCGGCGTCCACAATGGTGGAAAGCCGGTGCGCAATAACAAAGCAGGTGCGTCCGCGCATCAGCTTATCCATCGCTTTCTGAATGAGGATCTCGGTACGGGTGTCCACATTGGAGGTCGCCTCGTCCAAAATGAGCAACCGGCGGTTGGCAAGCAGCGCCCTTGCGATGGTCAAAAGCTGCTTCTGTCCACCGGAAATATTGATGCTGTCCTCGCTCACTATGGTGTCGTAGCCCTGTGGCAGCGTGCGGATAAAGTGATCGCAATATGCCTCGTCGCAGGCGGCAATGATCTCCTCACGGGTCGCCTCCGGCTTGCCATAGGCAACATTATCCGCCACCGTCCCGCCAAACAGCCAGGTATCCTGCAATACCATGCCGAACAGCCCGCGCACATCTTCGCGGCTCACGGCGGCTATGTCGTTGCCGTCTATCGTGATCCGACCGCTTTGAATATCATAGAACCGCATCAAAAGGTTCACCAGCGTGGTCTTGCCCGCACCGGTGGGACCCACAATCGCCACCTTTTGTCCGTGCTTCACGTTTACGGTAAAGTCACGAATAAGGGGCGTTTCGGGGTCATAGCTGAAGTTCACATTCCGGAAATCTACATCGCCCTTTATTCCCTCGGGCAGGTGTCCCTCAATGGGCAGCTCCTCCGGTGCGTCCTGCATCTCATAAACCCGTCGAGCGGCGGCACAGGTTCGCTGGACAGAGCCCAGCACCTCCGCAATCTGCTCCAATGGTGCGGAAAACTGGCGGGAATACAGCAGCACCGTCACTACGGCGCCCACGCCCAAAGCCCCCTGCCCCGTCAGATAGCCGCCGATGAGAGCGACCAGAATATACGCCAGCGCATTGGCGGCGGTAATGCACGGAGTGATCAGTCCCTGCAGAAAGATTGCCTTTGCCTCGGCGTCCCTCTGCCGTCCGTTTGCTGCGGCATGCGCCGCAATGGTAGCGTCCTCGTAGTTATATGCCTTGGTGGTCTGGTAGCTGGCATAGCTTTCCTCCACCACCGAGTACATCTTGCCGCTCTCCTCAAACATGCGGTGGAAATAGGTGCCACAGGCGGCGGAGATGCGGGAGGAAATGATGATGGAAAGCGGCATCAGCAGCAGAACGGCAAGTCCCATTCGCCAATTTTCCCGCAGCATCATCACGGCAATGACCACGATCTGCAAAAAGCCCATGATGGTCACGTCCACAATGTTATGGATACTGCCGCCCATGTTGGAAACATCTTCCTGAATACGGTCGATAATCTGACCTGCAGGGGTCTTATCAATAAAGCTGATAGGCAGCCGTCCCAGCTTATCGGAAATGCTGATGCGCAGATTACAGGTATAGTATCTGCTTACCACGTTGTTCATCAGGTACATCTTGCCAATATCCACAGCACTTTTCAGGAGGTATACCCCCGCCAACACTCCGCAAACCGGCAGCAGCGCAGCGGTCAGTCCCTCGGTGGGGCGCTCGCCCGACCACGCCTCGTACAAAAGCTGAACGCCTTGTCCCAGCAGCTTGGGGGCCACAACGGTACATGCCACCACTACACCGCCCAGCAGGGCACCCAGCAGCAGCCAGCCATAAATGGGCTTTGCGTCCCGCACCAGTCGGCACACAACCTGCCCCGTGCTCATTTTTGCATTCTCAGTCGGTTTCTTTGTACGGTTCATCGGCGCTCACCTCCCGTCTGAGAAAGATAAATCTCGCGGTAGACCTCGCAGTGCTCCAGCAACTCGGCGTGGGTGCCTGCGCCCACCAATCGCCCGCCGTCCATCACAAAGATTCGGTCACTGTTCATCGCACTGGTCACCCGCTGCGTCACCACAATCTGTGTCCTGCCCGCCGCTTTTTCAGCAAGCGCCCGCCGCAGCTTCGCCTCGGTCATAAAGTCAAGCGCCGAAAAGCTGTCGTCAAAAAGATAGATCGGTGCATTTTTCAAGATGGCACGGGCTATGCTGACCCGCTGCTTCTGTCCACCGGAAAGGTTCTTGCCTGCCTGCTCCAGCCGGTGATCCAGTCCGTCGGGCTGCGCCTTGATATAATCCGCCATCTGTGCCGCCTCGGCAGCCTCCATGATCTCCTCATCGGAGGCGCCGGGTTTACCCATGGCAATATTTTCACGAATGGTACCGCTGTAAATACCGGCACGCTGCAAAACACAGCTGATATTCTGCCGAATGGTGCGGCGGCTGAGGGTAGCAGCGTCCCGACCGTCAAAATAGATTTTCCCCTCGGTAGGCAGGCGGAACGCCATCAGCAGCTGCACCAGCGTGGATTTACCGCTGCCGGTGCCACCGATCACGGCAATCTTCTGCCCTGCTGCAATGTGCAGCGAAATATCGCTCACCGCTGCAGCATCGGCGTCCTCATATCGGAAGGTCACATTCTCCATGCGGATATCTCCGGCAAAGGTAATATCCTCCGTCATATTCTCCTTGGTGGTCTCGGTCATCATATCGGCGTCCATGACCTCGCCAATGCGATCTGCGGCGACCTTGGCGTGGGGATACATCACCAAGGCAAACGCAGCCATCACAATCCCGTTCATCACCAGCGCCACATACTGTACCATAGCAAAGATATCGCCGGCAGACGCTCCGGAAATACCGCTTTGCATTCTGCTGCCGCCGAAATACAGCACCGCAACCGCCACTAAATTCATCAGGGCAATGGCGATGGGCGCAACCAATCCCATCTTGGTATTCGCTTCAATAATATGATCCGCCATCACGCGGGTCGCCTCGGCAATGCGGTTCTGCTCCTGTTCCTCGCGGTTAAATGCACGAATGACCCGGATCCCGTGCAGCCGTTCCCGCACAAGGTCATTCTGTTTATCACAGAACCGGTCGCTGATCTTCCACAGTGGCTCTACTCTCCTGCCGATGGCGAGCACCATCAAAGTGATCACCGGCATTGCCAGCAGAATGATAAGCGCCAGCGTGCTATCCATGGAAAATGCCAGCGCCACGCCACCGAAAAACAGCACCGGAATGGTGATAATGTTGCTGGAAAGCATATCGGCGACCCACGCCAACGTTCCGACATCGTGGGTAGAGCGGGTAAGCAGCGCCGAGGTGCCGATGCGGCTGACTTCCTCGAAAGTGAGGGTATTGACCCTGCGAAAGACCATTGCGCGCAGATCGGCACAGAAGCCGGCGACCACATGGGTGCGGCACCAGGTACCTGCTGTCACCGACCCCAATGAAATGACGGTGACCAACAGCATTTTACCGCAGCAGCGCAGGATATAGTCCCAGTCGGAGGGGTAAATGCCGCCGTCCAGGATATCGCTCATAATGGTGGGCAGCAGCAGCGAGCAAACGCTGGAAACGGCGATCAGCAGCATTCCCAGCAGCATTTTCCCCCGATAGGGCTTTAGATATGGTAAAATTCGTTTCATAAGTTCTCCATTGGTTTAAGGGGTTCAGCTCTCTCCTCGCTCTCCGAAAAAAGGCGCAAAAATGCCGAGAGTGACAACACTCCCGGCGAAACGTAATGACACCTTGGTTCAGGCGGTTTTACAGAGAGAGCTGCTGTACAGGTATTCGATTCATTCCACCACGGAACTTGTTCATCTTGTTGTTGTGCAAAAAAAACATTTCAGCAGCTCCTTTCTTTCATTTTCGGTATCGAAAAGAGTATAACACATCGAGAAAGTCGATGCAAGAACTTTCTTCCCATCGGAATAAAGCTTTTGCCCCTTTCGCCGGCGGTACGGCTGCAGAAAAATGGATAGTGGGAACCCAACTTACCAAACGGGACTTAGCTTCCCTGCTCCTGCTCGTCCTCTGCGGGGAACGGCTCGTCCTCCGGGAAAAGGAGTGCGGACTGCTCCTGTGAAAGGCTGGAAACACCCCGCAGCTTTCGCTGGATCTGCCGTGTGCGAACACCGACCAGCCGATCCAATTCGCTGCTCGCCTGCTCCAGACGGTTCTGGGTCATGACAAGGGCGTCGGCGAATTTATCAAACTCGGTCTTTACCGCACCGAGGATATTCCAGACCTCTCCGCTGCGCCGCTGAATGGCAATGGTTCTAAAGCTCATTTGCAGAGAATTGAGCAGGGCTGCCATCGTGCTGGGGCCGGCAATATTAACCCGATATTCCCGCTGAAGGATTTCCACCATGCCACGGCTGACTACCTCAGCGTACAATCCCTCAAACGGCAAAAACAAGATGCCGAATTCGGTGGTGTTAGGTGGGTTAATGTATTTTTCCCGAATATCTTTGGCTTCCATGCGCACCGTAAGCAGAAGCTGCCGTACCGCGGACTGAATGGCGACAGAATCGCCGGCATCATAGGCGTCGCGCAGGGCGGCGTAGCTGTCACCGGGGAATTTCGCATCGATGGGCAGCCAAACAAAGCTACCGTCCTCCACCGGCAGCTTGACGGCATATTCCACAACATTTCGGCTGCCGGGCACAGTCGCCACATTTTTACCATACTGCTCCGGAGTCAAAATATCCTCCAGAATTGCGCCGAGTTGGACTTCGCCCAGTATCCCGCGTGTTTTCACATTACTGAGTACCTTTTTTAAGTCGCCGACCCCCTGCGCAAGGGACTGCATCTCTCCCAAACCGCGATAGACCTGCTCCAGCCGGTCATTCACCAGCCGGAAGGATTCGGTCATGCGGTCATTGAGAGTCTTTTGCAGCTTTTCATCAACGGTTCGGCGCATCTCGTCCAGCTTGGTGTTGTTATCCTGACGAATCGCGGTGAGTTGTCGTTCCATCGTCGCACGCACGCCCTCAAGCGCGTGAGAGGACTGCCGTGAAAAGGTCTCAAGCTGCGCCATGAGGGTGCGGCTTTCGGCTTGGGATTGGGTTTGCTGGTTTTCCATCAGATACTTGCCAAGAGCAAGAATATCCCGCTGCATCGAATGCTCCAGCTCACTTTGGAGGCGTGAAATCTCAGCAGAAAGCCCTGTTTCATTTATTTTTTTGCAGCGGGCAGGCAGGCAGCACAGCAAGACAATAATGATAGCTGCAGCGCCTATCAGAATATAGCCAATGGTCTGCGGTGACATGGTTTCTTTTCTCCCCTTTTGTTATCGCTCGCGCGAACTGTAGTTCTTTATATTGTAGCACAAATGTTCGCATTTGTAAAGAGGAGCCGCCAGCTTATCAAACTGCAATGGCATTCATTTGGCAGAATATTCAGTCCTATATATTTATGCACGAATTTTAGTATTTTTTCCGGCAATAAGCCCTGCCGAAAAAGAGGTTTTTCGGCAAAGGGGATTTGCGGGACATTGGGGGGAAGTGACGGGGTGGTCCCTATTCTGCAGGGAGACCGGCGAAAGCGATATAGAAAAGCGAGTGCGTAGTGCAAAATGCAGGCACCCGGCAGAAAGCCGAGTGCCTGCTTGGGGACTTGCTTATTCGTCGTGCTTTTTGCGGGTGGCGCGGACAATATTAAGAGCAATAATACCTGCCACACAGGCGCCGAGGAACATGGGCATGATCATGGCGCTGTACTTTTCATCAGCGGTAAGCACCTCTGCCCATTTGCTGTCGATATAGAGGGACAACTCCGGTCCCACATAGTTGTAATACTCGCAGCGTTCCAACTCCTCCTCGCTGGGATAGGCGGTGGTATCTGCTTTGGTTTCCTCATCAAGCAGTTCATACACCTTTGTATTGGGGGTGGAATAGCCGATGGCATCGGTATTCGCCATGCCGACCTCCGGCTCCAGCATAAAGTTGATATACATTTCCGCCAGTTCCCTCTTTTGGCTCTCCTTGGGAATGCAGAGACAATCGGTAAAGATGTTGCTGCCCTCCATGGGGATAGAGAAAGCGAGATCCGGATTATCCTGAATCATGGTGACGGCATCGCCGTTAAAGTAGGGCGCGATGGCCGCCTCCTCACCGATCATCTTATCAAAGATCTCATCGGCAACATAAGCCTGAATCACATTTTTCTGGGCTTTGAGCAGCTCCACCGCTTTATCCACCTGCTCGGTGGATTCGGCGTTGATGGGCAGCCCCAGATACATAAAGGTAAGACCAAATGCGTCCTTGGAGTTGTTGATCATCAGGATATTATCCATATAGGCTTCACTCCACAAAGCGCCCCAGCTGGCAACGACAGACTCATCTTCGACCAGTCTGGTATTGTAGATAAGCCCCAGCACTCCCCATGTATAAGGAACGGAATATTCATTGGTGGGGTCGTAGGACTGGTTGAGATAAAGCTCATTGATGTTTTTGAGGTTGGGGATATTGGACATATCCATCTTTTGCAGCATGCCCTCTGCAATCATGCGAGAGATCATATAGTCCGATGGAATAACAATATCATAGACCGCACCGCCGGTTTTCAGCTTGGCATACATGGATTCATTGGTATCATAGTTGGAGTAGACCACCTTGATGCCGGTGACCTCCTCAAACGCCTTATTAACGTCCAGTGAACCATCGGCGCCATCGGAGATGTATTCGCCCCAGTTGTAAACACTGATGGAATATCCCTTATCCTTATAGCGTCCGTAGTAATTCATATCCAGCGCAGAGGTATCAATGCCGGTTTCCGCTGCCAACGCGGTAACGGGAAGCAGAAGGACAACCATCATCAGCGCCAAGAGGAATGATAAAATGCATTTTTTCATGCTTCCGGCTCCTCCTTTCGCATCATCTGCTTTTCCTTGCGGACAGAGTAATAGTTACTGAGGAGCAAGAGCGCCAGCACCACCACAAAGATGATGGCGGTAAGGGCGTTGACCTCCGGGCTGACGCGCTTGCGCACCATTGAGAAGATGGTAACGGGAAGCGTCTGCGAGGAGGCGCTGGAGACAAAGTAGCTGATGACGAAGTCGTCCAGCGAATAGGTAAACGCCATGAGGAAGCCGGATACCATGCCGGGCATGATCTCCGGGATGACGACCTTATAGAAGGCCAGCTTGGGGCTGCAGCCCAGATCCTGCGCAGCCTCGAAGGTGAAGCGATCCATCTGACGGAGCTTGGGCAGAACATTGAGAATCACATAGGGTGTGCAGAAGGTAACATGCGCAATAATGAGCGTGACAAAACCAAGCTGCATTTCCGGAAGCTGAAGGAACGAAAGCGCGGTGCCGCCGATCCAGTTATTGAATTTCTGGATTCCATTGCCGAAAGAAACAAACAAAAGCAGCATGGAAACACCGGTAACGATCTCCGGATTGAGAATGGGCAGATAGGTGATGTTCATCACCAGTGATTTGAACCACTTACGGCGCATGGCATAGATGCCGACCGCCGCCATGGTGCCCAGCAGCAACGCAATGACCGACGCTGCCAGTGCGATGATAAGCGTATTGCGCAGCGAGGAGAGGATCAATTCGTTATGGAACAGCTCCTTGTACCAATGGAACGAAAAGCCTGTCCAGTTGGATCGGGATTTTGACTCATTGAAGCTGCACACAATAAGGACAATGATGGGAAGATACAGGAAGATGAAAACCAAACGGGTATAGAGCTTGGCATACCATTTCATATCAGCATACCTCCTCTGTCATCGTTATCCTCAAACTGGTTCATTAGGCTCATAACAAGCAGAATGAACACCATGAGCACCAGCGAGATGGCGGAGCCGAGATTGGGATTGTAGGCGTTGCCGAGGAACTGGGTCTCGATGAGGTCACCGACCATCATATTGGAGCCGCCGCCCAGCATACGGGAAATGATGAAGGTGGAAACAGACGGCACAAATACCATGGTGATGCCGGTAGTGATGCCGGGTACCGAAAGGGGCAGCACCACTCGGGTAAAGGTATTCCACGGGTTAGCGCCGAGATCTCCCGCCGCCTCCAGCGTGTAGGGTTCAATTTTGGTCATGATGGAATAGAGCGGAATGACCATGAATGGCAGATAATTATACACCATGCCAAGCACCACAGCACCCTGCGTGTAGATCATCTTGAAGGGTCCCATGCCAAAGACCTCCAGAATGCTGTTGATGATGCCGTTATTTTCAAGCAGCGTCATCCACGCATAGGTGCGCAGCAGGAAGTTGGTCCACATGGGCAGCATGACCAGCATAACCAGCGTGCGCTGATTATTGGCATTGTAGCGGCTCATGATAAAGCCGAGAGGATAGGCGATGACAAGGCAGATGGCGGTAGCCACCAGAGAAAGCCAGATGGAGCGCACAAATACGGCGGTGTAATCCGAGACCTTGGCCACATTGGCAAAGGTGAATTCACCCTCTGCGGTAGAAAGCCCGAAAACCGCAACCAGAATAAGCGGTACAACTACAAAGATTACCGACCAGACGATATACGGGACGGAAGAAAAGCGAAATTTCATAGCTTTATTCCTCCGTGCGCTTCATGATATGAATATCCATAGGCGCGACATCCATGCCGATGAGGGTACCGGGCTCCACATACTGGGTGGTGTGGATCTTCCACTTATATCCCATGGCGTCTACCATGATCTCATAATGGACGCCCTTAAAGATGATAGTTTCCACAATACCGGAGATCTTACCCTTATCCGCGGGAACGATCTTGAAGTCCTCCGGACGGACAACGACCTGAACCCGCTCCTTGGGTTCAAATCCCTTATCGACACATTCGAAATAATCATTGGCGAATTCCACGAGGAAATCCTTGTGCATGATGCCGTCGATGATGTTGCTCTCCCCGATGAAATCGGCAACAAAGGCATTACACGGCTCATTGTAGATATCCTGCGGTGTGCCGATCTGCAGAATGTTGCCGTCCCGCATGACCACCACACGGTCGGACATGGTGAGCGCTTCCTCCTGATCGTGGGTGACATAAATGAAGGTGATCTCCAAAGCCTGCTGAATGCGCTTTAATTCAATCTGCATTTCCTTGCGCAGCTTGAGATCCAATGCGCCGAGAGGTTCGTCCAGCAGCAGCACCTTGGGACGGTTGACCAGCGCACGGGCGATGGCAACACGCTGCTGCTGACCGCCGGAAAGCTGGTTGACGTGACGCCTGTCGTAGCCGGAAAGACCGACCAGCTTGAGCATTTCCTTGACGCTCTGGCGGCGTTCCTTTTCGGGAACCTTGGCGATCTTGAGACCGAACTCAACATTTTCGTACACATTCAGATGCGGGAACAGGGCATACCGCTGAAATACGGTATTGACCTCACGCTTGTAGGGGGGCAGGTCATTGATGCGGACACCACCAAAAAAAACATCACCCTCCTTGGGTTGGATAAATCCGCCGATGATGCGCAAGGTAGTTGTCTTGCCACAACCGGACGGCCCAAGAAAAGTAATGAATTCCTTGTCCATGATGTCAAGGTCGATCCCCTTGAGGACCGGCTCGTCATCAAAATCGACTCTGATGCCGCGCAGGCTGATCAAAGCATTTTTGTTCATTTCAACATCCTCCTTTTGCGGTAAATCTGCAGGCCCTCACACCTGCCGCAGCCGCTATTGCACCGTCCCCGCAAAAGGTTTTTAGGATACCCCGAAGATTGGGGTTCTTTCAGATGGGCATATACGAGCCGCCTTTTTATTGAATGGTCAAAATGACAACACAAATGATAGCATATTCTGTCGGAAAGTCAATGTTTTTTTGAAAAATCCTGCATCTTTTGGGCGGGATCGCAGATGAACTTTGAAATGCTCTTATTATCTTTGTTTTTCTCTTGTTTTCTCGATTTGCTGTTTTAGCGTTTTTGCGGGTGAAGCAGCGAAAAAAACCACAAAAGCTCCTCCCTGCGCAATGCTCCGCTGAGAAAGAGCGCCGCCGCATAGCAAAGGAGATATAGGAGAGCCGAAAGAAGAAGCACCGGAAGCTGTTCCGTATGGGCAAGCAGTCCGCCGAAAAGAAGGCGAAGCAGCCACCAGCCGCCTGTTGCCGCAGCCGCCGTTAACAGCCAGCAGAGCGGCTGGAACCGAAATGCCGAAACACGGGAAAGCCGGGCGGCGCTCAGAGCAAAATTGAGCAACTCGGTGGCAAAAATGGAGAAAATATAGCCTGCCGTACCAAAGTGCGGGAGCAGCAGCCAGACAAGCATCAAGCCGACGGCGGCATCGATGATATTATACCGCATATTGGCACGATACTCCCCTACCCCCTTCAGCATGCCGTCCACAAGGGTATCCATATACATGATCGGAACCAGCGGCGCCAAAAGGCGGATATAATGCCCTGCCGCAGGCTCCGAATAGATGAGATCACCCAGAGGCTGTGCGAAGAAGAAGCAGACCCCTGCGACCGCCATCGAGAAAAAAAGTCCCAGCCGGTACAGGCGCTCCAGCATATAGCTAAGCCCTCGCAGCCGTCCCTGTACCTGCGCTTCGGTCAGCTCGGGAACGATGAGATCGGCGATGACAGCGATGAGCGCCGCCGGAAACAGCAGAATGGGCAGCGACATGCCCTGTATCACACCGTAAGCGGCAAGCGCAGCCTGTGCCCCACCGCCGAAAAGACGCAGCCCGCGCGGGACAAGAAGATGCTGTGCGGTGGATAACGCCGATCGGGCGTAGCTGCTGAGGGAAAGCGGTACGGTAATGCGCAGAAGCTGTGGCAGCATGGGCGTACGGCAGCGACCAGCCCTGCGGGGAAGTCCTGCCATCAGCAGGAGCAGCAGGGCAAGAAAGGAAAAAATCTCTGAGGCGAGCATTCCGAGGGTCAATGCACCACAGGCGTACTCCAGCCCATAGCCACCCAGCCGCCACAGCGCCAATACGGTACAGCCGATGCGCACAAGCTGCTCTGAAAGCTGGACAAGTGACATTCTGACCGACTGGTGCATGGCAATAAAATAGCCGCCCATCGCACCAGAGCAGGCAACAAAGGGCAGAGCAAGCGACAAGACCCGCAGCGAAAGAATCATGCGGGTGTCTCCAATCCATGCGGATACGACGGGCGCAAGGGTATAAAGGAGCAGCATAGCAACGGTACCGAAAAAAGCCGAGTAGCCCACTGAGCATAGTGTAGCACGCCGAATTGCGGCATCGTCACTGCGGCCTGCCTGCTGAGAAATGAGACGGGTTGCCGCCAACCGAACACCGGAGATGGCAACGGTAGTGGCAAGGGCGTAAACCGATGTGACAAGCTGAAACAAACCAATACCCGCCGCACCGATCCTGCCGGCAACATAGACCTGAAATGCCAAAGCAATGAAGCGCATCAGCAGGCTTGTGGCAGTCATGGCCGAGGTGTGAAGCAGAAGCTGTCTGGCGCGGCGCATTTCTGTTTTCCCCCTTCCCTTTCCATTCATCTTATGGCAGCAGGCAGGGAAATAGACGAAGTGAGCACGGCAAAGCGACGAGGACTGCCCGGCAGGGGCATCGGCACAGGGGGAGCGCAGCCATAGCTCGTAGATGCTTCCGGAGCAATGATGTTATTATCTGCCATGGAAAAGGGTGATGCTGTGATGTAAAAGTCCCAGCATGGCAAGAGCGCCCAATGCACCGCAAGCGGGATAAACGGTACCGATCAGTTCCCCAAAGCCAAACATACTGCACCCCCACGAAAGAGCTGCAAGAAAAAATACAAACGAGCCGGAGTGAGTGGTAAGGCGAGGAGCATGTGCAGTGCAGTAGTGGCGCAGCGCAACTGCACAGGAAAGAGCCGTACCGAACATTGCGCCGAAAAGCAGCAAGGCATAAATGCCGCACCAACCTTTTCCAAGTGTTTTTGCAACAGAAAGCATGGGAAGCGGTTCGGCTGAGGCTGCGGGAGAAGCCTGCAGGGTAAGTACGATGCCGAGGGCGATGGAAAAAAGCATTATACAGCCGAGAAGCACCCCTCGCCAGACGGTTTTGGGTGGGGTCACTTTACCGACCGGCGCCAGAATACCAACCGAAGAAAAAAGATTATAGCTAAAAAAAAGAATGGCTGCGACCGCCCAATTCCCAAGGAGCGGGTTTCTCTCAGGGGAAGCCGTGATGGCAAACTGCCATGCACAGCGGCGAAGTGTGAAAGCACTGACCATGACCGAGCAGATCACCAAAAGCGGCACTACGGCAGAAAAGACCCGCATCATACCAGAGGTGCCGGAAAGTGAAAGACAAGAAATTGTAACGGAAAACGCTGCGCCCCAAAAGACGGAAGGGCCAAATAGCTGCGCGGCAAGCGCACTCACCCCCGCTGTCATGATGACCAAAAGCCCGAAAAGAAGGAGAAGCTGCAACAACCCAACGGCGCCACGCAGAAGCGGAAGCGGACGATGGATCACAAGGGCATCGGTTTGGTCGCAGCCGGTACGCTGCACCAGCCGCAGCAGTAAAACGCCAAAGAAAAAGGAAAGCGCCACTGCCAGCAGTAAGCCTCCGATCCCCTTCCAGCCAAAGCAACCAAAAAACTGCCACAGCTCCTGGCCGGAAACATAGCCAGCCCCCAGATAGCAGCCGGC